>Ga0082212_10006978_pt1 | contig 15048 bp, 9 predicted proteins | sample TergutNt197P3_FD_71548 | JGI IMG/M metagenome (GOLD analysis project Ga0082212, IMG submission 71548) | Neocapritermes taracua P3 segment gut microbial communities from Petit-Saut dam, French Guiana - Nt197 P3 | ecosystem: Host-associated > Arthropoda: Insects > Digestive system > Gut ...
TGCTGGTCATGCGGGACACAACGGAGCGCCCGGAGGGTATAGCGGCGGGTACGCTGAAACTTGTGGGGACTGACGAGCATAAAATCTATAAAGCGTTTAAATCCCTACTGACGGACAGCGGCGAGTATAATAAAATGAGCCGCGCTTCAAATCCTTACGGCGACGGTCAGGCCTGCGAGCGCATAGCCGATATTTTGATTAGGGGAAAATAATTTTAAGGAGAAGTACTATGGTAAACGTTTACATTTTGGATTTTGGCAATCGAATAAAGATTGGCAGGACTAAAAATATAAGCCAAAGAATTAAAACAATAGAAAATTCAGCCGGAGAAAAAATAAAACAGGTATTTTTTTTAGAAACAGATGCAGTAAAAGAAAAAATCCTGCATTCTTATTTGCAGGAATACCGAACTATTGGAGAATTTTTTACCTGCTCTTTTGAAATTGCCAAAACAGCATTTCAAAATATTGTCGATGAACAAGCAAAAAATTTAATCAGCACAGGAGTAAAAAAAAGAAAGAGCCACGCTATAATAAAACATAATTATCTTACCAGAAATGCTCGATATAATTTATCAGCGCAAGAACATAAAATTATTCTATACTTGATAAGTAAAATCAAAACTACTGATACTAATTTTCAGATATGCGAATTTATAATAAAAGATTTTTGCAAATTACTTAGCATTTATGAAGATAATGGGGGCAATTATATAGCGTTGAAAAAATCTGTTGCCAGTTTATATGATAAAAATTTATCAATCAAATCGAATAACGGTACAGATTGTATGTTAAAGTGGATTGAACAACCGATTTTAAATAAAAACAGCGGAACTATATATATTCGCTTAAACAGTGCTTTATTGCCTTATTTATCAGAATTTGCGGAAAAAGCCGCCTCATATAATTTGCAATCCCTTTTAAAAATGAAAAGCAAATATAGTATAAAATTATACGAGCTTATAAAAAGTTATGAAAACTTGGGGAAATGCGAATTTGAAATAGATAAACTAAAAATACTTCTGGGCGCAGAGAAATATGTTGACGGAAAAGAATTTAGGATTTATGTTCTCGATATCGCCACACGCGAAATAAACGATTACAGCGATATTTCGGTATCGTATGAGCTTGAAAAGCAAGGGCGCAAATTCCATAAAGTAAAATTTACGATAAAACCTAACGATATTGATGATAATATAAGAAAATGGAGAAATATCGAAAAGGCGTTAGAATAAAAAGAACCCCGCATTTGCGGGGCTTTTACTTATTGATTTCACGTTTAATTTTATTGGTCTCCATTTGCTGCGGGTGGCGTGAGCGCTTCGTCATAGGCTGCCTGGTCGAACTCGAGAATCGTTTCAGGAGATGCAGGCTTGTTTCCGGTCGCCCTGTTTCTTACCCTGAAGCTGTACTTTCCGGCAGCGCGGGACGAATCTTTGCCCGAAGCGGACTCTTCGAATAATTTGTCAAAATCGGCGACGCTCATGTTCTTTTTCAGCGCTTTCCATTCTTCCGTTGTCTGGCCGTCCTCACTCTCTTTTTCTCTCACAAAAATTTCCATTTTCTCGCTGACGCCCTTGAAGTAAGCCGCGCTCACTTTGCCGCCTTTCGGGACAATCGTAATTTTGCTCGCTTCAACCGCTTTGGGCGGCTTCGGCAGCTTCGGCATCTTGATTTTCAATACCGGCGAGGCAAATTGCCCTTCGATGCCTTCATCTTCCGCCACCGGCGATTTTCTTGCGGTGACGACTCCGCCTGTCGGCATAAAATTCATGGGCAGGAAAAGCGGGCGGTCTTTATCCGGAACGCTGTCGTCCGCTCCCGTATAATCGCCGATTAACGCGCCCCAGCCGATTTCGTTTTCATACCATACATCATCGCCGATTTTTACTTCAAATCCTTTCCCGTTCGCGATTACATGCTGCTTGTCCGCATCATACCAGACGTCGCCTTTCGTGATTGCCTGCCGCGGTTTCAGTGTAACGACCGCGATATTCTCTTTTTTGGGGGACTGGTCAGACCATCTGAATGCTATCATGTACTCTTTGCCGCCTGCTTTTTTCGGCACATATTTGCTTATATTTATTTCGCCGCTGTATGTAGGCAGCCATTTTGCTTTTTCCAAATCTTTGTCTTCTGTGCCTTTGATTTTCAAAGCGTACATCAGAACCACATTCTTATTTAAAGTCAAATCATCGGGCAGCATTCTGCCGTTCGGATTAGTATAATCTATCCAAATCGTTTCCTGCACATAGTCCAGCACCACCACAGGCTTTCCAAGCGAGGAGGCTTCTCCCACTTCACTCGCGCTTACAACCAGCGCACCGGAGCCAACCGCCGCAGCGAGCATGAACATAGTCAGCAGCAGACTTATTATTCTTTTCATATTCTATTCCTCCTTGAAATTATTCAGGATTTTTATTTCTTTATTCATCATAATCACATTGTATCATATTTTTAAGCAAAAGTCAAGTATTGTTTTTAATTTTTTTTTAAGTTTCACAAAAATATTTATATATTGATTTAATGAATATTGACTTTTGGCCTGTTTCGTGATATTATTGTATATAAATCAAGATACGGATTTAAAATAAAGACAAAAATAAAAAGGTGGGTATTATCTATGAAAAAAAGAGTATTGCTGATAAGTATATGCGTGATTATTGCGGCGCTTGCCGGTTCATGCGGGTCTGAGAGCAAGATTCCTCTGGGCAATATAACGAATTACGGGTATATTTTGGTTGAGGGCAACGATATTTATTATACTAAAGTGATTATAACGGATTTAAGCTATTACAGCAATATTTATAAATATAACACGGCGACTAAATCAGAAATAGTAGTGGCGGAAATAGAAGTTGACTATCTGAATGAAATGAACGCTTACCTGACGCTTTATAACGGCGAACTATATTTTCTTCCGTATTTTCTGCATGATTCTATGAATGAAAGCTCCCCGAATATTTATAAAGTGAAGCCGGACGGGGAGAATATCGTTCCGACGGCGCTGCTCAAGAATGAGATAAGCTGCACATTCATGCAGATTAAGGACGGCGTGTTATATTATTATGACGATATTGACGGCAAATTGTACAGCATGAAGCCGGACGGCACGAACAGGAAAGTCATTTGCGAAGCGGTGATGGACAGCATTTCGATAGAGGGGAGCAAGGCGTATTTCGCGGAAGATGAATTGCTCATGAGCGTCAGCCTGAAAGGCGGCGAGCCTGCTGAAATATTTGATTTCTTCGAGCTTGACGAAGGGTTTTTCCTGAAAGATATCATCGCCGACGGGAATTATATCTATTATGCGGACGACGAATATGCGCGTGTCGGCAGGATACGAACAAACGGTAAAAATAACGAGATAATATACACGGCTGAATCGGGCGAATATATCAATTTTTTTAACGTAAGCGGCGATACGGTGTTCATGGTTGTAGAGAATTACGGAACGACGAAAGCCTATGCGATACTGTCTGTGAGCGCAAAAGGCAAGGAATCGCGTGTAGTTGTCAGCGAAACTGAGAATTTCGGCGACATTCTGCCTATCTCTATATGGGGCGATACGATATATTTAAACGCGATGCCTATTTATGATACGGTGCTGGACAGCGATTATGTGTGGTTTACCGCGAAGAAGACCGGAAGCAAGCCCATTCCGTTCAAGCCGTTCAATGTGTACGATGAATTTTATGACGCTGAAGACGACGACTGGGGCAATGAGGACGAAGATGACGACGATGAAGAAGATGACGACGATGATTGGTGGAATCATTGGGATGACGAAGAGGATGACGAGGAAGAGTCATAAACAGGCTGAAATTTTAAAAAAACACTGAATAAATATACAAAAAGGCGTAAAATATACGTCTTTTTGCTTTGTGTCGCAGAATTGCGTGATTGTACCCCATTTTGCCGCATTTTCAAGTCCGCCAAAGATTTATTTTGCGGAGTTATCCCCCTTTTTTATCTTTCACGCCCACCTCCTGCACGAAAAAAAGAACCAAAACCCGTTACGCGGGCGAAAAGAACCTATGTTCGCGCCCCTAAACCCTTTTCAACTAATCCCCTTTCCTTGTGCGATGGGCGAGGCTCGAGAGTGCGTGTTGGCTTGGAGAATATCGGAGTTGCTCATGCCGCACTCACGTTTGGGCTATCGCCTTCCACGTCGGGGGCGCACGGCGCCGGAGCCGACGCTCCAGTTGATGTTTTATTTATAGATTTTTTAACAACCCGAAAATCTTTTCGTTTTTTGCCCAGCCCGGCGTTTTGGGTCATCAAGCACCAACGTAAAAAGAAGTGTTTTTCGCACATATAAATATAGATATAGAGTGAATTTCACCCCGCACACCGAGAAAACACCCATTTTACCACGGAAAAGTGGCTTTTTGCTTGGTGTCAAAACTGATACTTTTTAGTATCAAAACCGATACTTTTTGGTATCTTTAAAATGAACATTCCCAAATTGTTTATGATTTGTACTTTATTATGATACAATTTAATGCTATAGTAAAGATACTATATTGTATCTTAAAAGGAGTAAAAATATGCCGAAAAAAGTTGGAAAAATCCTCACACGTAAAAAAATAAAAGTGGTTGGAACGGAAACCTACCTAAACACGCAAACCGGCGCACTCGAACAGGTTCAAACAATACGAGTAGAAGACCGTGACGCGAATTTTTATAAGATATGGCTTCATCATCTTGTCATGTCGCTGGAACTCATCGGCAACACGAAAATAAAATTTGTATTCTGGTTGCTTGAGCAGATGAGGTCTGACAATCTGATACTTATGACTTACGAGCACATGGCAAAACGAAGTGGATTTGCGATTCCCACAATCAAGCGAACTATGCCGCTTCTAATTGCAAGCGAGTTTTTAATACGTATCGGTCAAGGCATTTATCAAGTGAATCCTGACATTATATTCAAAGGCGATACGCAGAACCGCTTTAACATACTTCTTCAATACAGCAAGCAATCTGAAGAAAACGATTCAAACGATGAAAATTAACCATTTTATCACGGAAAAGTGGCTTTTTTCTTCGTGTCAAAACTGACACAAACGAGTGCCTTTAAAAGACCCTTTTTACAATTTTGCAAAGCGCATGGAGATATTTCACAAGTTTCGCAGTTGATTGCGTAGGGGACGGCGTCCTCGACGTCCCGTGAAATAATTCGACGCCCGCGGATAACAACCGACGTAAAATCATATTTGCGGGCTGTCGGGGACGCCAGCCCCTACATAGAATTCAGCGTAAATCTATCGAACTCTCGTATTTTATCAAGTGTGAAACTCGTATATTGTATAAGTATCAAGACACGCCCTAATATTGCCCCCCTAAAGTTTTCTTAAAATCTGACGATTTAAATAATTAAGATTAAATCAAGCATAAAAAATATGGCGCGCGGAATAAACGGAACAAGCGTTCGCGTTGAAACTGCCCATAAAACCGTGAAAATTAAGAAAACTTGAGAAAACTTAATTTTTTTTTAAAAAAATGCTTGACTTTTTCTTAAGAATGTGATATACTATTTTCAGTGAAGAGGAAGTACCAAAAAACGGACGTGTTCAGGTGAAATTAGTGAAGGGGTTTCGCCTGTGAATAAGACAAGCAAAGTATTAAACAGGAACATAAAAAAAGCGAAAAGGAATTTCGCTGAAAAAAATTTGATTTTTAATTCATGGAGGAATTAATTATGAAAACTACAAAATTTTTAGGATTTTTCCTAATAGTCGCGATGATGGCGACGATATTTACATTAAGTGTATCCGCAGCAGACCCCGGCATGGAAACCCCGGAATACGACTTCAACGTGTTTGAAACCGGCGACTCTGCGAAAAAGTTAGTTGAAGAACTCGAAGACATGGTAATCGGCACGGCGATAAAAGACCTTGAGGTTGAGCTTTCGATTCTTACCAACGTAACCGCAGACAAGAACGGCAGTAAAGCGGCGACAGCAGGCAAGATTTCGGTAGTTATTGATAATCCGAAAGACAAAAAAGTTATCAACGCAAAATATGACACTACGAGCAAAAAAATCCAGATAGTTGCATTAGCGGAAGGCGAAGCGACGATAACTGTCAGAGTTGCAAAAGCTAGTTACACCAATTCCGGCGTATACGAAAAAAGTGACAAATGTACTGGCGGCGGAATCGGCGGCGGCGGAGATTGCGACGCTGCTCATACTGGTACCTGTACTTTTGGAAAAGACACTACCAAGTGGGCGGACAGACCTGAAAAAGGCGAGATTGACGCTATAGAACACGTTATCACCATCAATGTTGTAAGACCGGAAACGACCTATAAACTTGACGGCGTAACAATCGATTCAGGCGATATTAAAGACGAATGGACCGGATTAGTCACATTTACGGCAGCTCCGGCGATTACGAAACTCGGCGAATCCGCAGGAACTCCAGCTAACCTGTACATTAATATGTCAACAGAAAAAGCTCAGGCAGACGCAGCGATAGTCGCATATTCACCGGACGGCGGCAAAAAATGGATTGCATTAAAAGAGCCGATAAAGAAAGCTGCTCTTGTAGCTACTGAAAAAGCTCTGCCGAAAGGCACGGATATCTCTAAAGTTTTAGACAAAGGCGGCAGCGACGTTTTATTCACAACGAAAATGGAAGGCAAATTCTCCGCTCCGGGCGCGACAATCTGGTCGGTAGGCGCAATAGCTGCCCGCCCGTCAGCTCCGAAGATTACACCTTACTATGGTATCCAAGACGAAGACGATAAAATGTTAGTCGGCGGCGCGTGGACATTATCAGTAGGCGGCAGCATACCTTATGAGTTCTCATGGGATACCGCCAATGATGAACTTATAGTTAAACCCGACGACGACGACGAACCCACGAAAGTTCTTTACGCAACAGCTTTCACCGACGGCAAAAACGCTGACAAAGCGAAAGCCGGCCCGAAAAACATTAATGCGGATGCGTTAGAACAGTTCGATTTCAGAGAGTTTGAGGGTTACCACCCCATCGCTTGTATCATAGACTATCATAATAAAAACAAAGTTTTATTTGACAAACCGCAAAGCTACACTTATCTGGCAAAATTAGCTCCCGCGTTTGAGGACGAGAACGACGACGCTAAATATGACGGCACAGATGAATCCGCCAACGCTGAAGACGGCGCATTCCTGACGCTCACAGCCGGCACGAAACCTGTTAAAGTAAAAGTTTCTTCCGAAAGCAAAGCGGTTATCCCGAAAGTAGACTACAAGAAAGAAAAAGTCGAACTTAAAGCAGGAACAGCTTTCCACTATGACGGCTTGGAAATATCCAGAATAACAACAGACGAAGACTTTGAACCGATAATGGACAAACCAGGCCAGAAAGACGGCTTACCGTTCACGAACGACGAAGACGAAGGTTTGCCCGGCGTGCTGACAACCAAAGCAGGAGCCGATATAGCAGTTGGAACATCGGCAAAAGTTACAGTATGGACAGAATCTGACGGCAAAAAACCGAGAAGCGCAGCTACGGAGATACAAGTTTGGGGCTTCTCCACAGGCAAAGGTATAAAAGCGGCAGACATAACCGCAGGAATCAAAGACCCGGGAACAGCTAAAGTATCGTTCAAACTCCCGAAAGGCTATGAAGTACGCGAAGAAGCGGACGATGACTGGGGCACGACTATAACAGTAAGCCTTGAAGCAGACAAAGCAGGAAAGAACGACGGCGAGGAAAAATGGCAAATCCGCAAAGTCGGAACTGCGAAGTTTGACGCGAAAAACCCGAAAACTTGGATAGTTGACAGTAAAGCAACAACAACCGAAGCTATGCAGTTAAGTTTCTCTTACAAAAAATTCGTTACTGTTAAAGCCGACAAGAAAAATGACGTAGACGAAGAATTCATCTACGCTCTGGATAAAGCGGCTATAGATGCTTGGGTATCGACACCGTAAGAAAAACCTAAAAAATAAGCAACACCTTGAAATAATAAAAAGAACTCCCCGCAGGTCGCAACATTGGCTTGCGGGGAGTTTAAAGTTATCATAGGGCGTGATACGCGTTAAAATGCACGTACGCGCTCTCTACGGCTCTAAAATGGGTCGGGCGGTATATTTACCCTACTGAAACTTACATGCGCTTAAAACGCTTAAAAACGCACTCAGCGTGCGAATGCCATTTTTTGGCAAATGCGGGGCGGCAATCCTGTAAAAAAAAGCTCCCCCCGCAGGTCGCAATATTGGCTTGCGGGGAGTTTAAAGTTTAAGCCGGGCGCAGGACACGCTTTATTATGCTCTAGAATGCCCCAGAATGAGCGAAAAGGGCTCGGGTGGTATATTTACCCTACCAGAACGAAAACGCGCTTAAAACGCAAAATAACGCACTCTGCGTGCGAATGCTATTTTTAACCAGAGAAAGGCAAGGAGGCAATTATGAAAATTACAAGAAAATTTACGGGCATACTGCTCGTTATACTGCTCCTCACGGCGATGTTCTCCATTGCCGTCAGCGCAAGCGAACCGATACAGCATATTCCCGCGGCGGACGAGGCGGGCTTTTATTCGCTGAATAATATAACAGGCTCTGTTGGCAATCCGATATCGGCGACGGTTATTATCACGGTGAACGGCAACGGCTTCAACAGCCTTGCTGTTAATTCCAACGTAACAGACTGGTTTAAAAATCTTCCGGCCGCATACAGCGGAACGGATTTTGTTGCGAGAGTACAGTCAGCCGTCCGCGCGGGCGATACGGAGATGACAATAACGCTCACAGGTACGCCCGGAGCTGTTGCCAGCAGCGCGGTACTCATCGAAATCCCCGCGAACCGCCTGAGAAACGGAACGGAGAGCGGTAATTCCGCCGTTATGCTAACGGCAAGCGACCCCGGCGTGAAATGGGATATAAAAGCGACGCATAAAGTCACAATGCCCGCCACGAACGACGCAAGCCTCGCAAACGGCACTTTAACAGCAACGGGCGCGACATTCAGAGTAGAGGACGGCGAACGCGTCGCCTATGTGACTGACGGCACAAAAATAACGTTCACGGCTGCGCCGAAAGCGACATACGGGGTGGACGCGTGGAGTTTGCCTGCTCTTTCCGCTAATGACGAAGAAGCCAAAGGTTTAACGCGTACTGTAGAGGTTACGGCTCCCATAGATGTCACGATTGACTTTGAAAAAACTTTCACGGCTTACAGAATAGCCGAAGTAACGGTAGGCGGCGATGTTGTGAAGCAAGGCGGAGCAGACGATGAAAACGAAATTATATATAATGACCCTGAAGCGGAAGCGGTTGAAATGAAATTCGGCAACGCTCCTGTAATACTCAACAAAGATAATAGCACTATAGAAGTCGTGACGGACTGGAACACGGCCGCCGAGGGCGCAACGCCCAACTACGCAGCTGTTCCTACTACCGGCGCAGATTTTAATTTATCAATAGCCAGCAGGAATACCGCAGTTGTTAAAGTTGTGGAAGTCACAGCCGGCAATAAAAACTCGGTGAATACTGAATTGGCGAAATATACCGGTTCGCTGACAGCCGACGTCGGCGATTTGATACTATATCCGCAGGGCAGCGGCACGACGACTATAACGATAACGGCTAAGCGTAAAACAGACGCGACGGTAAAGCTGGCTGAGGGCAAAATAGAATTTAATATCACAGTCGAAATGCCTAAAACGAATGTAACTCTTGATAAAACTAACGGAACAGTCACGGCAGTAACGACTAATGTCTACGGCGACGCTACGCTGACGATTGTGCTTGACCTTAGAAAAGAGGTTGTCGCTAAGGGCACCAGCGCATCCGCGGCAGGATTCAGCCATAACGGCACAAGCTGGACCGCGCTTGCTATGGGCGGGACAAAAGCTGATACGGATATATCGCGGGTATTTGACAAAAGCGGAACGTTGAGCATCGCCGAAAAATTCAGCGGCGGAAGACCCGCGCCGGGTTCGGCTGTCTGGGAAATCGCCGAAATCGAGCCGCGCCAGAAAACGCCGAAGCTGAAAGTATTCTACGGAGACCCTGACGGCGACGAACTGGAGGATATGGACACAAATACATGGACGGTGACAGGGCACGACTTTGAAGATGAAGACCTTCCGGATTTATTATTCGCAACTTCCGCCGATAAGAAAAACCCGGATAATCCCAAACCCGAAAAAGCTGCGGCGAATCCCGGGCAAACTGACAAAGATGTGTTTGGATTCGTAAAATTCGACCCTGACAATGCGCCGAAAGTGAAAGATTTGCCGAAAGACGGAAAAGTTTTGCAAAGCGTTTATTTATTTAAAGTTGCCGCCGGCATGAATGATGACGAGGAAGACGACGAGGGTAACCAGATAATAACTTTATCTCCCGCTTCCAAATTTGTAAAAGTGACGGTCAGCAGCCAGATAAAACCAGCAAACATCAATGTGGATTACAAGAAAGAAAGAGTCGCTTTAAAAGCTGGAATGGCTTATTACTATGGCAGCATGACTGACGCCGATAAAACAGTGATGACGAAAGCGGATGCCGCGATAGGCTTACTGTTCAAAGATGAAGACGCGGATGCGCCGCTTTTAGGCAGCACGGGAAACACTAATCTGACCTACTGGACTGCTGCGAACGGCAAAAAGCCCAGAAGCAAGGAACAAAAAATTATCGTGCATAATTACAGTAAATGGTCCGATAACTCGGCCGTAGCGTCAGGATTTGATAAAACAAAACGCACATACAGGCTGCCGAGAGATTACGAAGTGCGGCCGCTTGACAGCAACGGTAAATGGGTTACTTCGATACCGAAAGTAACGTCCACGGTAGAATATGAAATCCGCAGGAAAGGCACAGCCAGATATGACGGAACCGGCAAACCATGGCTGAAAGGCGGCACGCGGACAGCAAGCGAAGTCAGAAAGCTGACGATTGTCGTTGACGAATATAAAGCGGGCAAAGACAAGAATAAAGAAGATATCATGAAAACCGGCATAATATCAGTAAAAGTGGAAGCGCTTACACCCTAAATAAAATCAGGGCTTGCCCTAAAAAAGAATGCTTCGGCGTTCTTTTTTTTTATTGCCGCCAAACTCGTTTCGCTAAAATTTCAAAGATTTTCTAACCAATTTTTCCATGAAAGCATCAGAAGAAAGGCCGCCGGGGGAATAGTTGTCATCTTTTGGCTTTGAGAAAGAGCGGTTGGTAAAATACGAGACAGTACGCGGAGCGTGGAAAAGCGAGGTCATGAGATATGACTTCGTATTTTTGTCAATCTTATATTTATTGCCGTTGTTGTTCAGCGAATGGATAACATACTCGATATGTGTTTTTCCGAGGTGGGCAAAGATTTGCTGTACGGTATGTATCGCGATATTCTGCTTGGAAACGCGCACGGTAGCGTTCGGCGATTTATTCGACAGGGTTTCTACGATAATATCGTTAAGCATATTAATTTCCTCGTGTTTATCCGGGTGCTCGTCTTTTAGTTCGTCAAGGCAGATTTTATCAGCAACAGCTTCAGATATATTGCCCGCTGTTATATCTATCATATCGGTATCAGGAATCTCATCAAACTTCGGTTGATTAACCTCCGCTTCGACGTTTAGGGATTGATTAGATAGATTCTCACTAAGGTAAGTATTATTAATAGAAGGGAATTCAAAATCTTTTTTTTCTTGATTTGAATAATTTTTATCATTTGAAGTAAAAATTTTTGATTTCTTTGATTTCGGCGTATTATCGGGGGTTTTAACCTGTAAAAGATATATTTTATTCGCGTCCCCTTGTCCAACACGTTCTTCTTCTACAAGGTTATATTCTTTTAATGTTTTCATAGCTTTTATAACTGTTGGTTTAGATAATCCGAGAACTTCGCACATTTCATCACGCGAAAAAATAATATAGACTTCGTTATCTTCATTCGTCCATTGATTTATCATACTTAATTCGTGGCGGTCTTTCAAGACTGCATATAATACCCTCGCGTCATTGTTTAAATTTTTGAACTCGCCTGTCATTAAAAACTTTGGTAACTGATAAAATAATGCGTTTGTTACGTCATCAATCGTAAATCTCTTGTTTTTGCTTTCCATAAAAAAATACCTCTCTTTTAATAAATTTTTTTCAACCTCTTGACAAATTTAATAAAATGGGGTATAATATAAATAATTTAATATTGTACTTGCATTTTATTAAATTTGCATTTTATTAAATTTGTAAATTTAATATTGTTAAGGTTGAATGAGTTTAGGAAAGTTTTGCTGACGTTGCCTAAACTTATTTTTTTGGTTTTTTGTACATTTTGTATAATGATACCATAAAATAACTATTTTGTCAATATTTTTTTAAAAATCAAACCTCAACATTCTCACAGCCCACAGCCGCCATCCATACCTCGCCCGCCATTACCCCGAGCGCAATCCATAAAAGCGGCGTAGTAATCGGCACTTCCACGCAAAAAAAGCTCTGTATCAGATAACTAAGTGCAGCCGCGCCGAATGCAAGCAAAAGCGGCCGCTCGAACGCTCTCTTAGCTGCGGATATAAATATATGCCCGATAAAAATTAAAAACGCGATAAGTGCGGGAATGCCCATGCAGACTGTAATCTGCAAGAATAAATTGTGCGCTTTATCAAAAGGCACCCTGTAGCGCTCGATGGCTTCATGCTGCAAATCTTCGCCGAGCGCGTACAGGAATGTATCAGGCCCTGTGCCGAAGACAGGATTGTTAGGAATAACGGAAACCGCGCGTTTCCATATCCAGCCGCGGCTTGACCCGAAGTCATCATCGAACCTGCCGTGCATCACTTCGCGCGCCTGCCAGATAAAATTATTAGGATTGTCGGATAAGCGCGAGCCGATAATCTCCAGACCAATAACACCGCATATAATCACCGCAGGCAACAAGATTATGCCTGTTTTTTTCATTACGCGCGTATTCCATGCTTTCAGGAAAATCAGCAGGCATAACCCCGCAGTTAGAAGAACAGCCGCCAAAATGATAAACAGCGTTATATTTTTATGCTCGTACCTTGTTAAAAAATTGCGGTCAACAGGCGCGAAATATTCCCCGGATTCATATTTTGTTTTCATATCAGACAGATATACGCTGTTGCAAACATACACAAGACACCAACCCGACAATATAATTAATATTTTACTTATTCTCTCACGTTCGGCAAGCCAGTACGGGATAAGCAGCACCATCGCGGCGAATATTGCGACCGCATACGCGTCGCCACTTAACCCGGTCGTAAACGACAGGGCAAAACACATCAGGCCGGCCCCAAGATATACATACTGCCATTTTGATTTCGAAACCGCAAAAAGCACGGCGAATAAGACGACAGCAAACGAGCAGTACGCCGACACGATGTTCACATTCCCCAGCGTCGTCCGGAAATATACGGAAACCGACCCGTATAGCTCATTGCCCGCCGCATCAACAAATTCTTCATACGGGAACAGCTTAAAAATATCAAGCCCCAGAAACTGCATGATACCGTACAGCGACACTAAAACCGCGCTCCCGGCGGCAAGCAGTAAATGCAAGCGTTTGGGCTTATAAAACCGCGCGATTAATATAAAATTAATTGAGTAGCATAAATAGCTTAAAAATCCCTCGAAGCGTTCGCCCTCGACTATGCCGAGCCATACAATTTCGCCGAAGCCTTTCAGCCATGACGAAACAAACGCGCTTAAAAAAGTCCATAAAATAAAAGCAAGAAGAGCCCATTCCGCAACGGACACGCGCCTTTCCGGCTCATTTTCCGCATAATAATTTTTGATATAGAATCCTTTTTTGTACCTAAACAGCAAAAACAGCATCGCCGCCGCCGCAATGCCTGTCACAGACCAGAAAAAATATGTTTTATCTCTGGTAAGGTGCATATATTTTGATAATCCTATGAATAACGGGTAAAACGCCGTAATAATAATAAAAAAAACAGACGCGGATTTCGAAATCATTCCGGTATTTTTTTTATCCCGCAAAAGCCGGAGTTCTTTCGGCTTTAATTTTTTAGCGCTCATTTGATTAGAGCCTCCTCATTTTCGAGCCATCTGTCTATAAATGTTTTCAACTGATTTTCATGAGAAAAACTCATATTTTCATAGCGTATTTTATCTTTGGCAGCTTTTAATTCTTTAATAATATCAACATTAGGATATTGATTTTTATATGCTTTTATTTGTTCGTAACCGAGTTTTAACGTAAAGTACATTTGGAAAAAGCTAATTTCTTCAAAGTTATCAACAGTTTTCGTCGTATCGGATTGTTGATAACCTTGTTGATAACTCTCATTTTCGTGTACTGTACTACTGTTTATATAATCTAACTTTTTTTCTACGTTTACGTCTACTGTTACTCTGGGAGCGTTATATAACGTGACCGTAACGTTACGCTCTTCATTTAGTAGCAAGTTTCTTTGTTTTTCCCTGTGCCTTTGCTGGCGAAGTCTGTTTTGTTCTTTGACTTTTGTTATCGCTTCACTGTCATCCATGCTTTGATGTTTTCCCCAATTAGGTATAACAACAGTGTTGTTTATAATTTCTATCATTCCGAAACTTTCAAATGTTGTCATCGCAAGCCTCACTGTGTTTAAATTCCGCCTGAATATTGTCGCGAACATTTCATCTGTATATGGTATTTTATCATTGAGTTTAAAAACGCCGCTGTTATTATGTTTTCCTGCCATACAAAGAAGTTTAAACCATATAACGATAATACTGTCAGCTTCCGGCATATTTTCAATCAGTAAAATTTTTTCGTCGTCAAAAATATCCGTAACTATTTTAATCCATTTCACATCTGCCATCATATTCTCCTTAAAAAATAAACACGCCGGAAAAGAGTTCACGGCTCTTTGCCCTGCGTGTACATAGGTTTTGTTATTTGACGGTTTTGCCGCCGTGAACAACAAAACCTATATAAAGCAGTATATCATACTCGGATTTATTTGTCAACACTATGGGAAATATTTTTTCAAATTTTTGAGCGACAACAGAATTTCTCTCATAGTTCCCTACCCTTTCCGGCTTTGAAATCGTCGCTGGAAATGTGTGGGGCGAAAGCTTGATTGTTGAAACAG
>Ga0082212_10006979_pt1 | contig 15043 bp, 14 predicted proteins | sample TergutNt197P3_FD_71548 | JGI IMG/M metagenome (GOLD analysis project Ga0082212, IMG submission 71548) | Neocapritermes taracua P3 segment gut microbial communities from Petit-Saut dam, French Guiana - Nt197 P3 | ecosystem: Host-associated > Arthropoda: Insects > Digestive system > Gut ...
AAGGGACAAATCTTAGTTCTGCGCCGTTCAAGGTTGCGGGGCAACCTTGAATGGCACCACAGAACTTAGATTTGTCAAACTTGCTCCGCCGTTAAGCAAACATCTAAAGCGTTACTAGGTACTAATGCAATGTAACATTTAAATGTTACGTCACACTTGGGCTAAAAACTGACGGTTGAAAACTTGTAACTCATAATAGACTTCTAAAATGCAGTTCGACGTTCTGACACTGTTCCCAGAATTCTTTGATGCCGCAAGGCTGGGCGTTACGGGCAGGGCATTCAGAGACCTGGGGCACGGCCTTTACATGCATAATTTCCGCGACTTTGCCGATAATGCCCATGGGCACGTCGACGATGCGCCCTTTGGCGGAGGCCCTGGGATGGTGCTATGTCCAAATGTGCTGTGCGATGCGGTGGCAAGTATCCCGGCCATACAGCCCAGAAAGGTCATACACTTCACTCCCGCCGCGCCTCCACTGACCCACGAAAGCATACTAAAGCTGGCCGCTTGCTCTCAACTGGTGCTAATCTGCACACGCTATGAGGGCGTTGACCAGCGTGCCGTAGACCTGTACGTGGACATGGAGTTCAGCGTTGGCGAAGCAGTGTTATCGGGCGGTGAGTTGCCGGCACTGTTTCTGATAGATGCCGTGTGTCGCTGGCTACCGGATGTGCTGGGAAACGACATGAGTGCGAAGCACGACAGCTTTGCAAATGGGTTGTTGGATCACCCGCACTACACGCGGCCTGAAGTTTTTGGCGGCATCGCCGTGCCGGAAGTCCTCAAGGGCGGCAACCACAAGGCCATTGCCCACTGGCGCTTGAGGGAATCCATGGCCCTCACAAAAAAACATAGGCCCGACCTGTGGGCCGCATATCTAAGAGACAGACTGGGCGGACTTTCCCGCGAAGAGCAGTGGCTAGCCTGGCAGGTAGAGCATCCTGAGGATTTGGATAAGAAAAAGCCGAAGGGGTGGCCGGGGAATAAATAAATAACATTGCCAGATAAATCACCATTTGAAAAATTGAGCGGAAATACCTGAAAAAGAAGGCGGAAACAATTAAGCCGAAAACAGATAAGCCTAAAAAACCTAAGCCAAAGAGAGTTTGGTCACCGCCATAGAATAGGGCACACACGACACCACTGGACAAATTATTTCAGCTATTTGTGTATAATCTAATTGTTTGGCAAAAATTGTTTTGTCAATGTGATGATGGAGTCATAATCTATGAGAGCTTTGCGAAAAAAACTGATCGGAATCTTCGCTGCGGCATCGCTGGTGTTAGCAACTGGCTGTGTGGCGGCCACCACCATCGGCGGTACTGCCGACAGGCATGGGCTGTTTACAGGATACGTTGCGGCAGATAAGGCAACAGGAGACGGCACTGAAATAGGTTCTTACACCGTCGTCCTTGGACTGGTAGACGTAGGGCATGACGAATATGCCACCGCCGTCAAGCAGGCAGAAGCGCAAGGCAAGAAGGTCACTTCAAAAACCATCTGGTACGTATTTGTCACCAAGACCACCGCTTACGCCAAGTAATCTTTTATACCTGGCAATGTAGGGCCAAATCGCGGTAGCAGCAACTTGGACTGCGAAGGCGGTTCGGGTTGCCGCTGTCTTGCTTACTGATACCAAGTTGCGTTGATACCAAGTTGCGTTTAATGGTGATTAAAATATTTTGAACGCAACTTGGTATTAGTACGAGCGTGGGTTGTCTTGAAAACGGGAAAATCATTTATTGGCTCTCATGCTCTGCAACATGCCTAAATTTTCCCTTGCCACTTACCCCGTTTCTGATAAACTGATAAGTCCGCAGTGAGCGGAATTCGTGTCATGTCCCCGGAACTATATCCTCTGGACCTCTGGCCCACTGGAGCAATTATGAACGTTATAGACCGCATCGAGGCTGGCCTCATCAGGAATGACCTCCCCCGCATCGTCCCAGGGGACACCGTTAAAGTCCACGTCAAGGTCAAGGAAGGCGAGAAAGAGCGCATTCAGATATTTCAGGGCGTCATCATCGGCATTAGGGGCGGCGGAATGAGGACTTCTTTCACCGTGCGCAAGATCAGCTCCGGCGTAGGCGTAGAGAGAGTATTTCCTCTCAACAGTCCGACCGTTGCCAAGATAGACGTGCTACGCCATGGTAAGGTCAGGAGGGCCAAGCTATACTTCCTCCGCAAGAAACTTGGCAAGGCTGGTCGCTTAAAGGAAGTCAGAAAAGAAAAGCCTGAATAGGTTTTTTTTCGAGCTATGCTCGACGCCAGAAAAAAAACCTAAAAACTGCTGATATCGAGTCGTAATCAAAAGATTGCGCCTCGGTATGGCGAAGGATTTGCGCTCTATCTCTGTATGCATCGTTTTCGCCTATATTCCATATTCGTTCCATCGGGATTCTATTTTATGTAGCAAATCGTCTGGATATGTCAAGTCCTTTGGCCACTGGCGCGGGTATCTGTCAAAGGGCTTGTTTTTGCGAGTTGCATCAATCCCTATTTTGCTACCAAAGGCAAACACGTCGCTGGCATGATCCAAAACATCCAGTGGGCCATCGGTGAATAGAATGTCCCTTTTGGGGTCAACGTTAGACGTAACGCGGAATAGGACTTCCTGCATGTCGTGTGGGTCGATGTCTTCGTCGACAAAAATAATGCACTTAGTAAACATCATTTGACCCATGCCCCAAATTGAGTGCATCACTTTATTGCAGTGGCCCGGGTATTCCTTTTTCATGCTCACGATGACAAGGTTGTGGAAGGCCCCAGCGACTGGCAGGTGCATGTCCCGGATCTCGGGGAGCATCAGGCGCAACAGGGGTAAAAAGATGCGCTCGGTGGCAAGCCCAAGATATGCGTCTTCCTGTGGCGGCGGGCCTACGACAGTCGCAGGAAAGATGAAATCATTTCGGTGGGTTATAGCTTCGATGTGCAGGACTGGGTACTGGTCGGCGGGGCTATAGTAGCCGGTGTGGTCACCAAAGGGCCCTTCGAGACGCAGTTCCTGCGGATCGACCCAGCCTTCTATCACAAGTTCTGAACTGGCTGGCACCTCGATGTCGTTGGTGACACATTTGACCATTTCTACGCCGCCGTCAATTAAAAAACCTGTAAACATGACTTCGGAAATAAATGGAGGGAGGGGGGCCGTGGCGGCATACAGCAGTGCCGGATCGCCGCCGAAGGCTACCGATACGGGCATGCGCTCTCCTTGGCTGAAACCGTATCTGGCCCTGTCGCCGTCATGGTGCAACTGGGTGTGGAAGCCCAGGGTGCTGTCATCATAGACTTGTAAACGGTATAGCCCCATATTGCGCCGCCCGTCTTTATGCCTCAGGTGGCTCATTCCCATTGTGATATAGGGGCCGCCGTCTTCTGGCCAGGTGGTTAGCACAGGCAGGCTACTGAGACTCGCATCCTGCCCCTTCTTGATGACTTCCTGGCATTTTCCGTTTCGGACTATTTTTGGCATCCAACCTGACATACTTGCCAGCACCGGCAATTTTGATAATTTGTCAAAAAAATTTCCGCCATCGGGCCTGGGAAGGGCATCTGCAATCAATTTTTCGATCCGGTCGCCAACATGATCCAGCCCCCTCTCGTTTTGATCAAGGCCCAAAGCCATTTCCATTCGACGGCGGCTACCGTAAACATTCATCGCCACAGGAGTCTGCTTGTTTTTCGGGAGTTCAAACAGCAGTGCCGGGCCGCCGGAGGGCATTTTTGCGACTCGACTGGCGATGGCAGCCATTTCCAGGTAAAGGTCCACTTCTGCCTTGATTCGCCTCAAGTCGCCAGCTAATTCCAGCTGTCTTAAGAATGTCTGAAAATCGCGGGCCACGAAATACCTCGCATTGAGTTTAGAGTCTTAAAATAACTGCGGTACGCCGCTGGCATCCGCCATATTTGTCCATTCCATTCGCTCCCAGAGGTCGATCATCCTATTACCAACCAGGGCTCTCGTCGCACTCGCGATTCTAGAGGGTTTTTGGGGCGGCTGAGGGGACTCGAACCCCCGACACCAGGAATCACAATCCTGTGCTCTAACCAACTGAACTACAGCCGCCATCAGAACCCACAATTTTAGCACAAAGCAACCTTTTTTTCCATGGGAACCTTTATTGGATTAGTGTCACACTGAGGCTGATGCCAAGTCGCATCGCGCTACGATAGCAAGTTCATGTAAAATGAAATTCGTGAGCTATTGAGGGAGAAACAGAATGAACCGTCACGCAAGACAAATAATTGGATTGACGCTGTTTGCGTCTATTAGCATGGCCATAGGCATGGGCCTTGGCCGAACCTGGATAGTCCGCGCCCAGGAGCATCAGCCCGTCTCAGTGAATACCAGGGCCTTTGAACAACAACCCATAGTGGAAATAGTCGAAAAGCTAAATCCGACTGTAGTGTATGTCGAAAATACGAGCTACGTCAGGACTCGTTCAAATAGGTACTTTGGCTTTCCGGACGATTTTTTCGATGATTTTTTTGGCCAGCAGACTCCCAGGCGGAACCGCCAGCAGGAAGGAAATGAAACGCCCCAAAGAGGCGGCGGATCGGGGTTTTTCATCAGCCATGATGGGGAGATATTGACCAATGCCCACGTCGTAGAAGGCCTTCGCGGAAGCGAAAATCCCAGGATTGAGATCAGGACGATTGATGGCAAGAGGTACCCCGCAGTTGTACTGGGGATGGATAAGGCCCTTGACATTGCAATTATAAAGATCGAAATCCAAAATGCGCCTTATGTAAAGCTGGGCGATTCTGATTCCACCAAGGTAGGCGAACTGGTCGTTGCCATCGGCAATCCGTTGGGCCTTGAACATACTGTCACTCAAGGCATCATCAGTGCGAAGGGGCGTTCGAGCAATAGGCTGGACGCAGACGCCAACCTGGTTGCCGGTTTTTTACAGACTGATGCAGCCATCAACCACGGCAACAGCGGCGGGCCCCTAATTAATTATCGGGGCGAAGTGATTGGAGTAAATACTGCCATACAGCCAGCGGGGCAGAATATAGGGTTTGCCGTGCCCATTACTCCTATAAAGCAAATATTGGCCGAACTCCGCACAGGTAAGCCCCTCAGGCGCGGCTGGCTTGGCGTCAGGACGCTTCCCCTCGATCACGACTATCAGGAGAGCCTGGGGATTAGCGAAGGCGCGCTGATAGAAGGTGTAGAAAAATCTTCACCCGCGGATAAGGCGGGACTACAGCGCCTGGATGTCATCGTTGGCGTTGATGGGAGGCCGATAAAGGAAGGCACTGACCTTGTGGAGGTAATTGCCTCCAGGCGCCAGGGCGAGGTGGTCAAGCTGGAAATAATCCGGGGTGGGCGGAAGCAGACCATCGCCGTAACGCTTGGAGACAGAAGCAATATGGGTAACGGCAATGACTCTGATGACAGGCCACCAACTTCTGGAGATGACCTTAGGAGAGAGGCCGCTGGAACCATGAATCTTGAAAAGACTTATGGATTTGAAGTGGGTGCGCTGGACGCTCAAAACCGCAGGACTTACCAAATTCCTGATGACGTCGCAGGAGTCGTCATCACTAAAGTGGCTCCACGCACATCGGCTTCAGACAGGAGGCTGTCAGAAGGGATGGTCATCCAGAGCGTTGGCACAAAAGATATCGCATCTTTGGAAGAATTCCGCTCAGAAGTTCAAAAAGCCAGCGGAAGAACCATCCTTCTCTCTGTTCGGGTCAGGTCTGGGAGGAACTTTTCCGAGCCTACTACGGTTGCCATCCCTGCCATGCCGGCAAATTAGAACTTAGAACTTAGAACTTAGAAAAATGACCATTCATTTCGCTATTGGTTTGGTTCTGCTGGGGTCTGGCCTCGGCGGGTCTCTCGGTACCTTTGCCTTTATCATGGGCGCTGGAGCGATGATATATCTTTTGCTCAGGGGAAAGGGCGACCCCCCAAAAGCCGTCGGAGAGCCAAAAAGGGCTATGTCCTCCGAGCCAATAAAAACTATGGTCTTTCAGTGCCCATTTCCTAAATGCCCGGTCTGTGCAGGAGCCCCAGACATGATGCGCCAGGACTGGGATGGGCAGAAAAAAATCACCTGGACATGCGGCTATTGCGGAAATTCGAGCGTTCAGGAGCTATAGCCAGGCCAGCATCAACACTGACCCCAGGGCGCAACCGAAGGGCTGTGCCTTGGGGCGGACGGTGCTGATACTATTTTTGGGGAGGAGTCTAATACGCCCTAAAAAGCGACCTGGAAGGCCACGGCCAAAGAATCACCGCCGTGTTTGGCCCCCGTAACCGGATGTTTTAGGAAATTTTTTTCGCGGAGCGTGTAATTTACTTTGATATTGGCAGCCCTGAACGCGGCAGGATTAAAGGCATAAGCGTAGCCGAAAGTCACCTCTGTGTAATTGGGAGTGAAATCATATTTCATATAGAGCTCTCTGTGCTCATTGTCGTAGCCGATAAGCGTGCGTTCTATGTAAGGATTATGCCACGCATACCACTCCGAATAAGTCCCTGGAGAATCTTCCTGCTTACGTGGCACGTACCAATCATCGCCTGAGTTGTAGTTCATGTTATCAAAGCGGGCCATTACCTTATGGTTACCAAAGGTGTAGCCAGCCACTACGTTAACGCCCAGGAAGGTTTGATCCAAGTGCTCACGGCGAGCGTAAATTTCCTCGCCCCCTGCAAGGCCCAAGGACGGGAAAAACCTGCCCCAAGTACCCGTAACGCCTTCGACAGAGCCGTAAAAAGCGCCGTTGTCAAATTCATAAAATGCGCCGTAGATAGACGTCTTGTCCTTGTTGTCCAAGACCTTTGCCATGAATTCTTGATATTCGTAGTCACTGGGATCTCCTAGGCCTTTAAATTGTAAGCCTGTTAAGGACCCAGCATCCTTCAGGTCAGTGGAGCCCTGCATGGCATAGGCTCCGAGGAAGTGTTGCCTGCCGTACCGAAGGTCGAGCCTTCCTGCAACGTCTTTTTGCGCATTTGCGTCGTTGGCCCGGCGGGAGCCATTGAACGTTGCAACGTGAATGCGCCCATTGAAAGCATCAGGGTCGCCAAAGCCTGCACTCAGTGAGGCTCCACGATCCCTCGAACCAAACAGCAGGCCCTGTTGCGAATGTTCGACAAAGAGCATGTTCATGGGAGCGATGATCGCCGCGTCGAGTCCCAAGATTTTGAACTGGCCAACCTGAAGCTCTACGTTGGCAGGCATTTTGTACTTGATGAAGGCATCCTGCAACATGTTCGATTGGGCGACGTCGTACATTATGCGATATTCGACTTGGTCACCGATGGCGCCTGATGCGCTGAGTTCAATTCTTTTGAGCGAAAAGCCGTTTTCGGTGTAATGAGTGCCATTGCCGCCTGGGAATTTATAGGTCGTTGGGTAATAGGGGTACGGGTCCGAGATCGGGCTCGAGAGATGGCGAAGGTTGCTGTCCATCATTTGCGTGTACCATATCTGGGCAAGGCCGCCTATTCTTGGCGCCTGGGCTTGGATGGCTACTGAAACGCCAGCGGCCAAAAGCAGCGAAACCATTGATGTCTTTTTCAGGTTAAACATAAAATCTCCAAAATGGCCTAAACTAGCCATTCATAATGGTAGCCCGTATACCAGTAAATTTTTACAAAAATTTTACTTTTTTTGTTTTGGCACAAAAGTAGCCGACATGCCCGCTCTTCATTTAGGCAAAGTTCCCTCATTTGCCTGGGGTTCCACCTTCGGCAACAGCCGGCCTAAAATGACCAATGAAGCAATGAATAAGAATCGATGTAAAAAAGGATCATTCAGACGGTTGGGACTCGAAGTCATCTCTCTCCGAAAAGCGCTGTTCCGATTCTGATCTGGTCTGAACCTGCGAGGATGGCCTCTTCCAAGTCGTCGCTCATGCCCATGGACAGCAATAGCCTTTGGCCCAGGCGCTGCTGCCAGGTTTCGCGAAAAGCGGCCAACTCCTCAAAGGCAGTTGCCATGCCCATCGGGGGAATGGCCATGAAGCCTTTTAATGGGAGTCTTTGAGAATCTCTAATGACATCCATTATTGACTGTAGCCCTTCAGGCGGACATCCTCCCCACTTGCTGGCCTCGCCCCACAGGTCAACCTGAATCCAAATGTCGCGGCTAATGCCCAGTTCTTCGACGAGCCTAGACAGTCTTGAGGCCAACTCAGGCCTGTCGAGGGTCATCAATTCGCTAAAAAGCTGTAGCGCGGGCTTTGCTTTGTTTTTCTGTAGCGGGCCTGTCAGGGCAAAGGTGGCGCCTGGCAATGCCTCGGATTTTGCGATGGCCTCTTGGACATAGTTTTCTGCAAAGTGGGTGATGCCACATTCCATAGCTTCCTTGAGGGACTCAGGCGGATGGAACTTGGAGACTGCAAGGAGCGATATCGAGCCAGGGTCACGCCCGCACACATCTGCAACGGTATTTATCCGTCTCTGAATCTTGCCAAGGCGTTCTCTGAAGTTGCTCATTGAGGCAAATACAAAATCCGCTGGCATGATTCGCAGGTTACAGAACCTTTGGCCTTGAGTTGGTAAATTAACGGCATACGCAACTTGGTATTGCACCCAGTGCAGACGTTATTTTCCATCGGCACCACCGCCCTGCCAGCCCTGTTTTGCATGAGGCGGCTGAAGTTTTTGAGGCTGGCTTCATCCAGTTGGCCCTCCAGCTCTGCTATTTGCCCAGTCAAGCGGTCTTTGGCAACGACTTGGTTATCGTGCTCCGAAAGAAAAATTTCATGTAGCTCGTCAAACTGCTTCTGGTTTTCATTTTGAGCGGAAACCAGCTTTTCCCTTTCTTCCTCTGCGGCCCTCAATACTGATTCGGATTCCTTGATGGCGCGCTGTGCAAGCTCCAGGTGGCGCTCCTTTTCGTCCAGCCCACGCATCGCAATTGTATATTGCGCTTTATGGGCCGCGGCCTTTAGCTCTTTTCGTGCATGGGCCTCTGCTTTTATAGCCTGCTGATGGTCAGCTTCGAGGGCCTTGAGTTGTTCTTTTGTCTGGCCAATTTTTTTGGACAGCTCTTCGATACGTTTATCAGTGGACTTTATGGATGTGCTGAGCAGGGCCATTTCTGGCGGGAAGGCTGTCAGGTCGCGCTCAGCGGCCTTCAATCCATCGTAGGCCGACTGAAGATTTTGTAGGACTGTCAAGGCACTCATATGATAAGTGTATCCCAAAAAAAGCCCAGGTAAAAGTTGGGCATGTTTTTTGATTGAACACAAATCTAAGTGTTTAGAATACAATAATATTAGTCTGATTTACTAATATTATCGAATTGACTGAAAAAATTACTTGACATCTCGGTTAGGGCGTGTAGAATGATTATTCGTTGGTTGGTGCAATGTGCCAGCCATTCACTCAACCATTTCATCCCCATTTTTCTCAGGGGAATTACTTCATGGAGGACTAGATGAACATTAAACCTCTGCACGACCGCGTTGTTCTAAAGCGAGTTGAGCCTGCCGAGACAGTGAGAGGCGGCATTATCATTCCCGACACGGCAAAAGAAAAGCCCATGGAAGCGGAAGTGGTAGCCGTAGGGGAAGGCAAGTTTGACGAATCCGGCAAGCGCATGCCCATGTCGGTGAAGGCCGGGGATCGCGTTTTGATAGGAAAATATAGCGGCACCGAGGTAAAGATTAGCGACGAAGACCATGTAATAGTCCGCGAGGATGAAATCCTGGCAATTGTCCAGTAATTTACAAAACTCTGTATTTTCAACACTAAAAGGGAGATAATAAATGTCCGCAAAATCAGTCGTATACGCAGAAGATGCCCGCCAGGCAATTCTGAGGGGCGTCAACAAACTGACCGACGCCGTCCAGGTGACCCTCGGCCCCAAAGGCAGGAATGTCCTTATCGAAAAGAAGTTCGGTTCGCCGCTGATGACCAAGGACGGAGTAACCGTCGCCAAGGAAATCGAACTCAAGGATAAGCACGAAAACCTGGGTGCCCAACTATTGCGCGAAGTCGCATCCAAGACTTCTGATGTCGCCGGCGACGGCACCACCACTGCAACGGTACTGGCACGCTCTATATACAAGGAAGGCATAAAAGCCGTAGTTTCCGGCGCAAACGTAATGGATATCAAACGTGGCATAGATTTGGCCGTTGATGAAGTGGTCAAGTCCATCGATGAAATCAAAAAGCCGGTAGAGGGCAACGCCATAGCTCAGGTAGGTACAATCTCCGCTAACGGCGACGAAGAAATCGGGAAGACCATCGCCGAGGCCATGGCAAAGGTCGGCAAAGACGGCGTCATCACCGTTGAGGAAGCAAAGGGGCGCGATACTGAACTCAGTTTTACTGAAGGCATGCAGTTCGACCGCGGCTATCTGAGTCCCTACTTTGTGACCAATCCAGATCAGATGAAGGTCGAGCTGGAAAACGCCTACATTCTGACTTTTGAGAAAAAAATCTCAAACATGCGCGACCTCCTGCCACTGTTGGAGCAGGTCGTAAACAGCCGACGTCCCTTGCTCATCATCGCAGAAGACGTTGACGGCGAAGCTTTGGCCACGTTGGTAGTCAACAAGATCCGTGGCACCCTCAATATTGCTGCCGTTAAGGCACCAGGTTTTGGCGATCGTCGCAAAGCCATGCTGGAGGATATTGCAGTCCTGACAGGCGGCAAAGCCATCAGCGAAGACTTAGGCCTCAAGTTGGAAAACCTGGCCATTACAGACTTGGGGACTGCCCGCAAGGTAGTGATTGACAAAGAAAATACCACCATAGTCGAGGGCGCAGGTACGTCTGAGGCGATTCAAGGCCGTGTCAAGCAAATTCGTAGCCAAATCGAGCAGAGCACCTCTGACTACGACAAAGAAAAGCTTCAGGAGCGCCTTGCCAAGTTGGTCGGCGGTGTTGCCGTCATCAAGGTAGGAGCCGCCTCCGAAACAGAAATGAAGGAAAAGAAGGCCCGAGTTGAGGACGCCATGCACGCCACCAAGGCAGCAGTGGAAGACGGCATAGTACCCGGCGGTGGCGTGGCATTCATCCGCGCCCTTGCCAAGCTTGATGGGATGAAAATCACAGGCGATCTGGCCACAGGCGTAGAGATCATCAAGAAAGCCTTGGTCGAGCCCAGCAAGCAGATTGCCAACAACGCTGGTGTTGAAGGCTCTGTCGTAGTCAACCGAATCCAGGAAGAAAAGGGCAATTTTGGCTTCAATGCCGCCACATCTGACTTTGGGGACATGGTCAAGTCTGGAGTGATCGACCCCGCCAAAGTAGCTAAGAGCGCACTGTTGAACGCCGCATCCGTGGCAGGTATGATGCTCACCACCGAAGCGATAATCACAGAGATTCCTGAGCCCAAACCACCAATGCCTGCGGGCGGCGCGCCGGGCATGGGAGGCATGGACGACATGTATTGATGCCCTTGCGTCTAACAAAAAACCCCGCTTATGCGGGGTTTTTTGTTAGACTGCACTGACTACTACAGCTGGAACTGCTATATTAATTTTGGGGAGGGAGCATCCGCCCAATTTCAGTGGTCGCGTCATGGCCACTGCTCGCATTGGAGACACTTATGGACATGCGTTTCTTAATGAAGCAGGCTCAGCAGGTGCAGGCCAAACTTCAGGAGGCCCAGCAGAACCTCAGGGCAGAAGGCACTGCAGGAGGCGAATCAGTGAAGATCACGCTGAATGGAGCCAAAGAGCTGGTTGGAATTGTCATCTCCAAAGATGCCATTGACCCAGAAGACCCATCCATGCTCGAAGACCTCATCATGGCCGCATACGGCGACGCTTCCTTTAAGGTGAGCGAAGCGATGGCTAAGGTAACCGGCGGCATGACAGCGGGGCTGAACATCCCTGGATTCAATTTATAATCTTGATAAAACCACTGCGCTGATGCAACTGACTGCCAGTCCAGCCGCTCAATATCGACCGCCAACATGAAACTGCCACCTCCATTAGAAGCCGTTACGGAAGAGCTTCATAAGTTGCCTGGCATAGGGCCCAAATCCGCCCAAAGAATAGCCCTGCATCTTTTGAAAGAGGGCCCCCAGTCAATAGTGCGTTTGGCAGAGATGCTCAGCGCTGTTGCCGAGAAGGTGGGATTTTGCCAGATTTGCGGCTCTTTTACCGACAAGCCCGTATGTTCTGTTTGCGATGATCCGAGCCGGGCCGCGGAGGTGTTGGTCATAGTCGCCGAAGCCAGCAATGTCCTCAGTTTTGAGAGGAGCGGTCTATTTTCGGGCCGCTATCACGTGCTGGGGGGACTAATTAGTCCTTTGAGGGGCATAGGCCCGGATCAGCTACGAATTCGGGAGTTGCTCAAGCGCCTGGAGGATGGAGCAATAAAAGAAGTCGTTATCGCCACCAATCCTACGCTTGATGGCGAAACTACTGCAGCCTGGCTGTTCAGAGTTTTTGAGCCATTGATTGGGGCAGGGCTGAAAGTTTCCAGGATCGGCCTGGGGCTCCCGATAGGTAGCGACCTTGAGTACGCAGATGACCTTACATTAAAAGGGGCGCTGGAGGGCAGAAGGGCGATAGCGCAGTGATTGAGCGCAACTTTGTACCAATGCTACAATCTTTTGAGCCCGCAAAGTGATACAATAGCAAAGTGTCAATGATCTATCTTAAAAATGTTGTTAAGCGCTATGGCCGCATCCAATACGGGCTGAGCGAGGTATCATTTCAGATTTATCCTGGGGAGTTTGTTTTTCTGACAGGGCCCAGCGGCGCAGGCAAAACCACATTGTTGCGCCTTTTGTTTCGGGAAGAAGTGGCCACATCCGGCGAAGTAAAGGTGGCTGGGCACAAACTAAGCAAAATGCCCTCCAAAGAAATACCTGTTTTAAGGCGCAAATTGGGCGTGATATTTCAGGATTTTAAGCTTGTTCAGGATATGACGGTCTTTGAAAATGTGGCTTTCGTGCTGAAAATCCTTGGCATCAGCTATCACGAGCAGAGACAGCGTTCATGGAGGGCACTAAAAATGGTGGGCCTACAGCATAGACTGAGTAGCTATCCCAGGCAACTCTCGGGCGGGGAACAGCAACGAATATCTATCGCGAGGGCCCTGGTAAATGACCCACTTGTGTTGCTGGCAGATGAGCCTACAGGCAATCTCGATCCCGACCTCTCGCAGGAGATAATGTCCCTGTTTGAAAGGATAAACCGCCAGGGCACCACAGTTTTCGTCGCAACTCATGACAGAAATTTGCTGAGCCAGATGAGAAAGCGGGTCATTGGGCTGGAAAACGGAAGGTTGGCAATTGATGAACCAGCTCCTACCTCCGCCCACGTCGGCGCTGTACCTGGCACAGGAGGACTATTGGAACCTGCCGCCTCTTACCTGAAACTCTGATATAATAGAGCTGATTTGAAGCTGGATTTTTTCCAGCTTTGGAGTCCAGCGGTGTCGGTAGGTTGCGCCTAAAAAAAGCAAGATGCTACTTTAGAGCAGACGGCAAGATTGAGGGGCGCAGACGCACGACGGGTTTTGAAATTGCCTCAATATGCTTTAAACTGCGCTTGACTGCCAGACAGAGGAGCCTTCATGTCCAAACTCACCCTTTCGGCCAGTGGCCGCTTTGAACTTCAGCCCGCCCCGCCCGTCCCAGACGCTGAGAGGGCCGCCAAAATGCAAAACCCCGGCTTTGGGCGATATTTCACCGAAAACATGGTGGTAATCCCTTACAAGGAAGGCCAAGGATGGGGTAAGGGCACCCTCAAGCCCCGTAGCCCAATTCCCATTGATCCGGCAGGCTCTGTACTACATTACGGGCAGGCAATTTTCGAGGGGTTTAAAGCCTATCACCAGCCCAACGGCGGCATAGCCATGTTTAGGCCCGAGGCAAATGCTCAAAGATTCAACGCATCTGCAAGGCGTCTGGCGATGCCTGAACTTCCGGCTGAACTTTTCATGGAAGCGGCGGAGTTGCTGATTTCCCAAGATCGGGCATGGGTTCCAAAAAATATCGGCGAAAGTCTGTACATGCGCCCCTTCATGATCGCTACCGAAGCTGCCCTGGGTGTAAGGCCATCCACTGAATATATGTTTATTCTTATCGCGTCACCCGCAGGCCCATACTTCCCGCAGGGAGTCAAGCCAGTCGCGGTTTGGATTTCTGAGGACTATGTGCGGGCCGCTCCTGGAGGCACGGGGTTTGCCAAATGCGCTGGAAACTACGCCGCAAGCCTGGTTGCCCAGCACCAGGCGAAGGAAAAGGGTTGCGACCAAGTCGTTTGGATTGATGCCGTCCATCGTAAATACGTGGAAGAGATGGGCGGGATGAATATTTGTTTCGTCTACGAAGAAAATGGCAAAACTATTGTTGTGACACCTGCCTTGACGGGAACCCTATTGCCTGGGATAACTCGCCAGAGTCTTTTGGAAGTCGCAAAAGAGCTTGGGTACGGCGCAGAAGAGCGCAGGATTTCCATAGACGATTGGGATGCCGACCTGCGGGAAGGACGCATGGTCGAGGCATTTGCCTGTGGCACCGCGGCGGTGATTACGCCAATCGGGATTGTAAAATCCGTTCGAGGGACATGGACGATCAAAGATGGCCAAACCGGGCCAGTTACTTCGAAATTGCGGGAGACCTTACTGGGCATCCAGCATGGGCTCGCGCTGGATACCCATGGATGGCTACATAAAATAGTTTAGATAATTTGAGCCTGGGCATCTTTGTTAGAGCGAAAACAGCTATAGTTATTTATCACTAACTCGCATTCAGAGCCTGGAATGCGAGAAAGCGTTAAAGGGGGCCAACATGTTGTTCGTGCGATATCTTTCAGGCGCCGTTATTGTCGGACTGTTGCTGTTTGCCCTATGGAGAAGCGAAAAAAAGTGGCGTGTCTAAAGACCAGCTTTTTCTTCCCATCCAGCTCCAGATGTCTGATGGTTTTCCAAACATGAGGTTTTGAAAACCGGCTCATACCAAGTTGCGTTCAAAATACTTTGAACGCGAAACGCCATAATGAACGTGACGTAGCAACCAAACAAACAGCGATTTGAAAGGACAAAATGGAGGAAAAGTCAGCGTGGAAGCCTCGTGTATCCACTTGCAGGCAAGTGGATACCGAG
>Ga0082212_10006980_pt1 | contig 15042 bp, 12 predicted proteins | sample TergutNt197P3_FD_71548 | JGI IMG/M metagenome (GOLD analysis project Ga0082212, IMG submission 71548) | Neocapritermes taracua P3 segment gut microbial communities from Petit-Saut dam, French Guiana - Nt197 P3 | ecosystem: Host-associated > Arthropoda: Insects > Digestive system > Gut ...
CGTTTTGCCTTTTATTGCCTTGTGTTTGCTGAATTTTAAATTATCTGCCATTGACATAAGTGGTAATGGTTGGTGTCGTCTTCCATGGTCAATATTTGTAAACCAACAAACACCCGGCACACGATTTACTTTTACTCCATTTTGCTCTCTTTCAAATTTATAGGAAACAGCATAAATAAAATCGGGAGGAACTTGAAAGTACATCCCTTTGTTGAAATTTGTTGCACCTAACCATAGTTTATCCTTTTGGATTAGGGGAAATAATTCTTTGTATGTAATTGCATTAATGTTTCCGATAATTACAAACTGTTTATTTGCCTCAACAATCCAAGCCAAAAATTCTCGAAAAAGCGAAAATGGTGGATTGGTAATTATAATATCAGCATCATCTCTTATTTTTTTTATCTCTTTGCTTTTAAAATCACCATCTCCTTTTAAATAGTTCCACTCCAAGTCATTAACATCAATTTTTCCGTCGCCTGTTATGTCTCTTGATAATGTAAAAATTTTTCCATTAATTATGGTTTTCTTTTTGTCAAACTGAGGGTCGTTTGTTTCAAAAAATGTGGGTTGATATGCGCCTTTATAACTTTTGCTATCAGGCGCATAACTTGTGCTAATGAGTTTTTTCAATCCAAACCGTTCAAAATTTTGTGCACAGAACTTTGTAAAATTGCTCCATTCGGGATCATCGCAAGGCAATAGAACAGTTTTACCTCGAAAAACATCAGGGTTGAATTCCAAATACGCTGCAATTTCCTTTTCTATGTCGTGATATTGCGTATAGAACTCGTCTATTTTTGCGTTTTTTGCATTTGTCAGATTACTGTTTGCCATATTTTTATATCAAATTTTCAAAATGCAAAAGTAGTCTTTTTTCATTATAGTTGTTTAACCTTATTTCCCTTATTTTTCTTCCCTAATGTGTTTCCGGGTATTATTTATTTCAACAAAATATTTGAATTGTTTGCCCAAATTGCGTACCGCAGAAGTCTTACCCACCTGACGCGCACCTCGAAACATTAACGGCTTGCGCCACTTGTCATTACTCCACTGATGTAAAGCACTATCAATGTTTCTTTTAAAGTAAGTCATAATTTACATTCATTAAAAATATGGGGCAAAAATACAGTTTTTTTCGTAAAAATACTACCCAAAAAACGAAACTAAATACAAAAAATACTACTCATAATATTTCCCTATCTCTTCAACACCATATCATTATTCATTAATACCTCAAGTACTCCCACAGCGGACCGCGCCTTTTCTTTGCCCTGAGTTTGTCCACAATCGGATTTTTCTCTTCGTTTGGAAATACCCACCGTTTACCGGTTTGCGCCGCCCTTGCTGCTAAGGTTTCTAAATTGCAATTTGGAGAGATGTAGTACACCGGTTTCAGCGGGTTCTCTTTGGAAATAAGGTTTTCTTTTTGGGCAATTTCAAAAAGTTCTGTTTGCGGATAGATCCTCATCCCGATAAAAGGGAAAAAAACGGTGTGTTTTAATTTTTTCGAGTTTTCAAAGGTCTCGTTCAGTGTTTGTTCCGTTTCGCCAATGCCACACAAAATTAAGAAATGGGCATAAAAAATTCCTAAATCGTAACAAATATCGGAGGCGTTTTGAATATCTTTAAAAGTAAAATGTTTTTTATAATTCGCTAATTGTATGTCTGATAGAGAGTCTGTTCCAAACTCAATGTGTGTCAAACCGGCGCGTTTATACAATGCCAAATGCTCTTTTTTAAAATTATTCGGCGAAAAATAGGCACCCCAATTCACTTTTACATTACTTTCAATAATTTTGTGCGCCAATTCAATATTATACGCTTCACAAATATTAAAAACAGAATCTGTAAAAAACAGATAATCAATTTTTTGATTGAAATACAACGCTTTAATATTTTCCACCACCGATTGAACATCTAACGTTCTCACTCTGTTGCCGTCAATTACCGGATAACTGCAATAGATGCACCGGTAAGGGCAGCCGCGTTTGGTTTGTATGTTCAACATTCCGCCCTCATTAAAATAGTATTGCGCCAAATTTTCTTCAAACCTCACCTTAGATTCTGCTATAAAATGATTGCGTTGATTTACAATGATTTGTTCCTCTTTTTTATACACCAGACCTTCCACCGTTTGTTCGTTTTCACCGGCTTCTAATTTATGAATGAGTTCGGTAAATGAATGCTCGCCTTCGCCAACAATGGCATAATCGACGTTCAATAATTGCAAAATCTCTTTGGGGAAGATGGATACGCACGGTCCGCCCACAATTAGTTTTGCCTGCGATTTTTCACGGGCAATTCGACAAATATTCACATAATGATCAACAAAACTATTTTTAGCATAGAAGTTTACATCATCACAATTTCGCAACGAAATGCCCATATAATCAAATCTGTTTGCTTCAAGTAAAGATGAAAAAGCATCGTAGTTTTGCAAATTAAAATCAAAGAACGACAAGCGCCAATCGGGGAAATGATCTTTCATATAAGTGTGCAAACACATCATTCCCAGCGGAAAAACCCGATAAGGTTCTTGGCAGATGTTGGCGGAAACTAACAGGATGTTCATAATTTTAGATTTACGATTTTAGATTGAGGCAGTATTTATTCGATTAAATTTATGGCGTACAATGGTAAATTTGTCATCCATTCTTCTTGTTTATAGTCGGATAAAGAAGTGCGAATTGCTTTGCTTATAGTTTTGTTTCCCAAATTCTTGAATAAGCCAAGTTTTACCTACTTGTCTTGCACCTAAAACAATAAGAGGTTTTCTATATTTACTTAATTTCCAATCAATCAATTCTTTGATTTTATATCTGTACATTTTTCTCGACTAAAATACGCTACAAAAATACATTTTTCTCGATAAAGAAATTATTGTTTTTCACATTTTTATTGAGAAAAATAAATAAATCGTAAATTATTATTATTATTCCCAAAACGGATAAAAATTATACCACTGTTTTGGATATTGCAGCAATGTTTTTTCTAACGATTTTACATATTCATTACATAAAAAGAGCGCTTTTTCATCTTTCGTTCCGGTTTCCGGTTGCGTTAATTGTTGAATATAAATTTTGTAATGCCGATAACTCTCTTTTACGACAAATATGGTTAACATCGGTGCGTTAAAAGTGGCGGCGATATGAAATATTCCGGCAGGAAAGCGAGCGGGTTTTCCCATAAAATTTACAGTAACAGATTTGGTATTCCCCAAACTTCTGTCGGCGGGCATACTTACTATTCCGCCGGTTTTCAACGCATTACTGATTTCAAAAATATGACCGCCATCGTTAGTTAAGATAATGGGGGTTAAATTATGCTGCTGAAAAAATTGAGTTCTGAGTTCTTGAAATACCGCCGCTTCTTCGCCATACAGTATGGGGTGGATTGTTTTTTCAAACTGTTCAAAAGAATAACTCAACATTTCATAATTTCCGATATGGGCGCTGGCAATAAGAAACCCTTTCGGTTGAGTTAGCAACTTCTTGAACAAGTGGTTGTTTTCAACCGTAAAACGAAATTTGCGTTTGGGATTTCCAAACAGCGCAAACCGGTCTAAAAATACGGTTCCGAAGGCGTAGAAATTCCGGAATACGAAAAAAGGCGTTTTCCACTTTTTTATATGAAGAATATGTTGTGCATACCAAGCCGATGCACGATACCCCTTTCTGGAAAAGAGCATATAAAACGGAATGATAAAAAAGAGCAAGCCGTAAATTACTCTTAAACTGCCGTATTTAAAATAGTAATAGATTGCTTTTTGACCGAAACGACCGCCTTGTGTTTTTCCCGACCAGTTTTTTTCTGCCATAAAAAGAGGTTATTTTTGGCTCACCTTGTCGTAGATATAGTTATAGAAATCGGACAACGTTTTAATGTTGGTCATCTCTTCGGCTTTAATTTTAAAGCCAAACTCTCTTTCAACAATCACGACCACATCTACAAAATCCAGACTGTCAATGCCTAAGTCCTGTTTTAAAAGGGCTTCTTCTTTGATGAGGGTTTCATCAATTTCAATTTCTTCAATTAAAAATTGGTTAATAATTTTTACAACTTCACTTTTGTTCATAATGTATTATTTGGTTATTGTTTATGTTTTATCTTCCATTTTTTTATAATTATTTTACTAATTGGATAATTTCGGGCAATTGGGATATATTACTTTTCAATTAATTCTACTACAGGCTCCTCTTTCCATTCTCTACCCAACAGAACACTGCCATTTGTTTTTTTATTCCGCTTCACGCCGTCTTCTCCCCATGTGCCCCATTGTTTAAAGAAAAATGCAACCTTTTGATCCAAACATTGTTTTTGAATATTAATTGCCCATTCTCTATTCATGGGACGAGCACAAACTCCGCTCTCACCTCCGACAATAACCCAGTGAATATTCTCTAAATTTAACGCACCAACATTGTCAATTAAAGGTTCAATAGAAACAAAACGAACAGATGCTTTAATATTTTTCAAAACATCTATTCTATGTTTTGTTTGCTCATGCTCAACCGTTACGCCTAACCAAACATTTGCAGGAACCTCTCTGTCCGAAAAATATCTTTGAAGTATCTGTTCTCTTTTTGTTAAAATTTGGTAGTGATGCTGTGGAGTAGCAGAAATAACCTCAAATATTTTATCAAGAAATTCAAATGGCATTTTTTCGTGAAACAAATCGCTCATTGAGTTTACAAAGAATTTTGTTGGTTTTTTAACATTTACAGGCTGATATAATCTTTCCGGTAAAATTTTAAATTCAAAACCATCTTCATAACCGGCAGAACCCATTGCTTGTAATCTTCTCGCCATCACTTCCGCATAGCAATTTTTGCAACCCGCTGTTACTTTGGAACATCCTATTGAAGGATTCCATGTGGCTTCTGTCCATTCAATTTTTGTGGTTTTCATAATTATGAATTTTTATTGTATTGATTCTAATTCTTCTATGGTTGGTAATTTGCTTTTCAATTCTTCAGGAATATGGGTTGTTAAATCAAATTCACTTACTCCCATTGGTTTATTAATATCGCGCAAAGCAAATTCAACTTCAAAATTATTTTTGTCGCGACACAGTAAAATACCTATTGTAGGCTTGTCGTCATCTTTTTTCAGCAGCGTATCCACCGCAGAAAGATAAAAATTAAGTTTGCCTGCGTATTCGGGAATAAATTTTGTGTTTTTCAATTCAATTACCACATAACATTTCAGGTGAATGTGGTAAAACAGCAAATCAATATAATAATCCGAATTGGCAATTTCCAAATGGTATTGCTGCCCTACGAAAGCAAAACCTTTACCAAGTTCAAGTATAAATTTGGTTATGTGATGAATAAGCTGATTTTCAATATCTTTTTCATAATAAGGTTTTGTCATTGTTAAAAAATCGAAAACATAAGGATCTTTCAATGTTTGTTGCGCCAAATCCGACATTGGGTCAGGTAAAGTAACTGAAAAATTGGTTATTGCTTTGCCCTGCCGTTCGTGCAAATGGCTTTTAATTTGCAGCGCCAGCACATCGCGACTCCATCCGTTTTTTTGTGTTTCCTGTAAATAAAATAGGGCAGTTGGTAGATCTTTTATTTTGTCTAAAATCACTTTTAGGTGTCCCCAAGGTGTATTAAAAACCAAATTTTGTAATTTTTTTTCTGTTCCCGACGTTAATTGGCCACCAAGTTGGGGGCTAATTGTTATTGTATGATTTTCAACATATTGTAATTTGTCCTCATCTTGGGGGCTAATTTTTTCAATAGCCTGTTGACAAAATTCTGTTATTGGTTTTGGTTGAATTTGAAAATAATTAAAAAACTGTTTACAATATTTCAAATTGGTAAAAGACAATCCTTTCATTTCAGGAAACTCTGTTTGCAAGTCTTTAGAAAGTTGTTGCACCAATTTATCGCCCCAAGCCGATTGTGCCTGTTTTTCAACAATCATTCTGCCCAAATCATAATAAAACTCTATGAGCGTGGCATTAGCCGCCAATGCTGCTCTAATTTGTGTGGAACGGATTTTGCTTTTTACTTCTGCAAACCATTTCAGGTATTCAGCTCGCCATGAGGATTTGGATTGGGTATTTTGGGTTTCGGGCATAATATTTATTTTTGAATTTGTGGTAATGAAGTGCAACGGGTTCTATTTACAACCTTTTCTCTGAACGCTTTTTTATCATTAAAATTTCTTGACATGTTTATTGTAATATTCTCATAATCATCTGTTTTTTCACCATTTTCTTCTTTTTCATAAAAAAATGGTTTTATTGAAACACAATTTTCATGTTCAAATAATGTATTTAATAATGTTCTATCGGAATTTCCGCAAGAGTGTCCCAATGTGAATACTTGATAATAATCAGAATCAATAAAATTCAATAATTTTCTGTAATTGCCTGTTTTCAGATATTTTATAGACTTAATATTTCTAAAATATTCTGGATCCCCTAATTTTTCAATTTCCTTGTATTCGTCTGCTAACTCATCCCCGTAACCAAAGATTATAGGATTCTCTTTGTTGTTTAATTCGCCGTGTATATGAATGGAATGAAATGGTAACTTCGGAAAGTCCCTCTTTACATCACCATATTTTGAATATAAAGATTCAGTATTTGTATAATTAAAATTTAAAATTAATGTATTCTGTGGATAAAATTTATCTCTGTTATTAGAAAATAAATTGTCAAGCTTTAGCTTAATGTATTCAATTATATGTTTAATTTTTATTTCCGAATCATCAATCTTATAATTTCGTATTATATGTTCAATAGCTTCTTCCCGCAATTCCCTATATTTATACATGTCATCACATTTATAGATAATAGCAGCTATGTATTCTAATAATAAATTCTCTTTACTTTTTGGAAAATCTTCTAATTCAAAACCAGCATAAAAAATATGAAACATCTTATCTATTTCAGCAATATTCTTACTTGTAATCTCAGACAAATATTTTTCCAATTCTTCCTTTATCTTTTCAAACTCTTCATTCAATTTACGCATTATTTCTTTTTTCTTATAAGGCTGTAGCTCATTTTGAACAATATTTTTTATTTGCTGATAGTATTCTTCTTCAATATCTACCCAGTCTTTGAATGATAAATTTTTTGTAATTATTTCAAGAAAATGATTTTTAAATTTAATTTCTAACCTTCCGTTTTGGTGAAGAAAATTACTAAATGTTTTATAATCAAAAATATCTGATTCTTTTGGTTTAATTAGTTCATCATGCCGTTTTAAAGGAGGTATTTCAATAGATATATAGTCGTTGCTAAAAGTAAATGAATTTTTATTAAAATATTTCTTAGACGCATTTGCCCAGAAATTGTCAATAAAATGCTTGTAACTTGTTCTTAAATCATGTGCCAAGTCAAATCCATTTCCAAGAAGTATTATTCTATTCATTGTCTTAATATCACTGATTTATTACTTTGTCTATTTCATCCATCACCTCCCCCGTCTCCATCAACACCCAAATTATTTTCTGATAATGCACAATATCATCATATTCCAATTTTCGCCCTTTGCGGTCTTTCAGCCATTTTTGTGCAGGTTGGTAGCCGCCGATGTAGAAGTTCCATGCAACTAAGGGAACGTTGTCGAAATATTGGGTGTTGTTGATGTAAACACGACTGTCATTGCGTTTTACGTCATCGTCATTGCGGCACTGAATCAAGTTCAGCAGACCCGCAATCTCCTCATTACAACGGGGTGCTGAAACAAGTTCAGCATGACGAATTTGATTTACTTCGTTATTCCCCACAATGGGGAAATTTGCTACTCCTTTTTGCGGTTCAACCTTTTCCATTAAATGCAACCGGCGCAGTTTTTCACCTAACGCTACCAATTTCCAAAATTGTTCGGCATTTTCAGGATACGGAACACGCGGAAAATCTATTTTTAGAAATTCTTTGTAACGTTCTCTGTATGCGGGACTGTGCAAAATGGCATATATGTAATCAAATAAATTAATGGGGGTAAAAGATCCACCCCCTGCCCCCGCCGACGGGGGAGATTGTTCTTCAGAATCAAACTGTAACCCTATTTTCTCCGCAAAAAATTTTACTATTTCGGGTTTTAGATTCGACACCTTGCTGTCGTATGATCTTGTTTGGCTATCATTTTCAGGGTAAAGATAAAGAGGAAAAATGGAACCAGAGCCAAAGCGTCCTGCTGTTCCGGTAAGATTAAATTCTATAATTTCTTTTGAAAGGAAAACATATCGCCAATCGCTTACGCATTGTCTTGGCACAACTAATCCCACATTTTCTCCATTCAAAAAATGTTGCATAATTTTTTTAACACTACGCCATAATACTTTATCTTCATAAAAAACATGCCGAGTATCAAAAGGTCTATAAGATATAGGTTTAATATATTCTAAAATATTAGATGAATTTTGGATTTTGAGCCATCCATCAATTATATTCCATCCCTCTTTTTTCTTTACATTAAATTTTGTGTGCAATTCTTCAGAATCTGGTTGAGATGTTTTGAATTGATTAAAACGTGTTTCAAGTATTTTTTCTTCATAATCAATAACAAATTCATCGTGGGCGGTAGTAATGCCAACACCGTTTACAGGAAACAATTCATCAATCTTAAATCCTGTATCATATTCTTCCTGCAATGAAAAGTCTTTGGGTACAAAAAAATAATTTGGTGTAGGGGGTTGTAATTCTTTCCATTCTATTTTTTGTAAATCATTATTTAAAAGAAAACTGTATTTATCTTCACGTTTGCCGTATAAATCGTAATAAAAAATAGTGGCGGGAGGGGATTGCGGGTCAAGCCCGCAATGACGATTAGAAGCTGTTTTAACAAAAATATTTATCGAAACACCCTGCATAATATCAAACACATTTTCGTCTTTCGAGCCGTCGGGAGCAGTTTCTTTTTTCAATGAATTACCGTGAAGATTTAATATGTAAATCTTATCGAAAGTATGCATTAAATTATACCGCATCCCTCTGAAAGACAAGCTATCTAAAAAACTGTTATCTGTAATATACGCTAAAGTTCCTACTCCATTTTTTTCAATAAAATATTGTCCAAATCTAATAAATTTTACATAATCGTTGTTAATCCATTTCGTATCGGGAATATTTTTTTCTTTCTTGGAACGATTTTTAAACTGATATTGAGGCTCCCTTTTGTATTCCCCAATCTGTTTCATAATCCATTCTCCGCTATTTTGGCTTTCTCCGCTATAGGGCGGATTGCCCAACACCACCATTACAGGAATATTCTGTTTAATATGATTGGCTTCATTAGCTTCGTTACTCAGCCACTGGGCAAGTGGAGCTTTGGTATGCGGGCGAGCTCTATCCAAGCTGTTAGTAAGATAAATATGTAGGCGTTCTTTGTTAGAAGGCTTATAATCTGTTTGCTGTAATAGCATATCCAATTTCAAATGTGCCATAGCATAAGACGCCATCAAAATTTCAAATCCGTTAATGCGTGGGATCAAATGTTCATCAGCGTAGCCTTGCCACATCCCTTTATTATTTCTAAAACGTTGATAGATATTCTGTACAACCTCTGCCAAAAAAGTACCGGTTCCGGTAGCAGGGTCAAGAATTTGAACACGATGATACTCTTTTTCTTCCTCTATGAATTTATTATCATTTTGCTCAAAACTTTGCATTAGTTTCACTTTTGAAGTATCAGCCAAACCTTCCGTAAGGTCAAAATCTTCTTTAATAATATTATCCACTGCTTTTACAATAAATTTCACTACCGGTTGTGGGGTGTACCAAACTCCACGACTTTTCCGCAAGGCAGGGTCATACTCGGCAAGAAAAGTTTCGTAGAAATGAATCATCGGGTCGTGGTCGGTTTTATCAAATTCTTTGCTAATACCGTCAATATCTACATGATTAAACAAATCTGCCAAATCTTCCACTACCCACTGAATGCGCTCATCAAGATCGTTCCCTGCAATGTATTGAAAAAGTTTTCGCAGAAACGGATTTGAATGTGAAATAAGTTGAGCAGCTTTAAAACGTGAAAATCTTTCTTTCGTTTTGTCGTTGAGTTTGGCGGCAAACATACCATACGCAATAGTTTGCGCGTAAATATCGGCAAACTCTCTATGTGCCATTTCATGAATCAACACTTCGCGAAAACCTTTTAGTTGCTCGTATAATGCCGAATCACTGTTAGCAATATTTTTGCCGAGTTCTTCATCTTTATCCAACGCATCTTCAATAATGTTTGCTAACAGACGTGCTTTGGTAGCCATAACTTTCGACAAATGTGCAGAGGTTAAAATTTGCCCATCATAACCGGCAAACTTACTAATTAAGCCAATAAAATCCTCAAGTTCATTTTCATTGATTTCAAACCCTTTCTTTCCTTCTTTCGCAATGGTGGCAGAAACAATGAGTTCGCCATGTTCAAAAAATTGAAAAGTAAGATAGTTGGTTATAATTAAATTACTTAGCGATTTTTTATAACGCTCAAACTGTTCTTTGTGTTTTTTGTCGTTCAGGTTTTCTTCAATCCTTTTTGTCTCAATATATCCCACCGAAATCTCTTTTCTGGTAACGGCATAATCGGGTGCACCGCAACCCATTCTTGTGGGTTCGTTGGTAACAGTCAGCCCTTCGGTTATATTCTCCAACAAGGATTTTAGCGCAGGTCGGTAACTATGCTCTGTAGCTTTTCCCGTTTTATATTCTTTGTTAAGATTATGGATGTATTCTTTTATGTAATCTGCTGTTTTAGACATAACAAGGGATAACTCTTATTTAATTTTGCTAATAATTAATGCGCTGTTGGTGCCTCCAAAGCCGAAAGAGTTGGAGAGGATATGGTTTAGTTTTTGCTCTTTTGTTTTATTTATGATGTTAATGAGGGCACTCTGTTCGTCCGGTTCTTCAAAATTGATGTTGGGGGCAATGAAGTTGTTTTGCATCATCAAAATAGAGTAGATGATTTCGCTGGCACCCGCCATCCAACACTCGTGTCCGGTCATTGATTTAGTGGAACTTACCGGCACATCGCCGCCGAACAGTTGGGCAATAGCCAGCGCTTCAAAGCCGTCTCCCAACGGCGTAGAAGTGGCGTGGGCGTTAATGTAGTCAATATCTTTAATATCTAAATTGCTGTCTTTCATCGCCATCATCATCGCACGGTAGGAGCCTTCGTCGCTGGGTTGAGAAATATGAGGCGAACCATTTGATGAAAAACCGTAGCCAACCACTTCTGCCAAGATGGTTGCGCCGCGCTTTACGGCATGTTCATACTCTTCTAATATTAACGAGGCAGCGCCGCCGCTGGGCACCAAACCATCTCTGTGTTTGTCGAAAGGTCGGGAGGCTTTGGTGGGTTCATCCACACGAACAGAGAAAGCGCTCAGCGCATCAAAACTGCCCATCGAGTACGGGTGAACTTCCTGCGCACCGCCGCACAGTACCACATTTTGCAACCCGTGCTTAATCAAAAAATAGCCCAATCCAATAGAGTGCGAGCCGCTTGCGCAGGCAGCGCTTATGGTCATGTTAATCCCTTTCAGCCTGAAAATAGTGGAAAGGTTCATGGTTACGGTAGAGTTCATAGACTGGAAGATAGCGCCTGAGCCTAAAAGGGTAGTATCTTTTTTCTCTTTGATAACTTCGTGCGCTTCAATCACGGCTTTGGCAGAGCTGTCGTTGCCATACAAAATTCCTATTTCGTGCGTATCCAAAAAATCCATATCCATATTGGCTTGCTTAAATGCCTCATCTGTGGCAACGTAGGCAAACAGTCCCTCTTCGGCTAACCCAGCCCGCAAACGCCGGTCTAAAACGCCTTTCAAATTAGGGATTTCCAACATTCCGGTCAGGGGCGATCGAAACCCCATTTCGGTACGGACGGCTTCAACGCCGATACCGGATTTTCCCTCTCTTAATGAGGTAGTTACTTCTTCTTTATTTTTTCCGATGCAGGAATAGATCCCCATGCCGGTAATGACGACTCTTTTCATTGGATTTGGGATTTGAGATTTGAGATTTTTGGATTTGAGATTTGGGAGTTTTTAGATTGGAGAGATTTATTAAAATTACAAATCATTTTTTCTATCATTTGTAATTTTTCGTTTATGTAATCAAATTCTGTTTGTGAAATATATTCAAGGTCGAATGATAAAATAAGTTGAGTTTCTACCTCAAAGGCAGAACCATTTGCAATGTCAAGGAAATGAGAAAATTCTTTGTTTGTGTGTCTGCCGGCGCCTTCAGCAATATTTGAAGGAATAGAAACAACAGCCCTTCTTATTTGCTGAGATAACCCAAAACGTTCATCTGCGGGAAATTTCTTTGATAATAAATAAACCTCCTTAACAAAACATCTTGAAAGTTGCCATATTCTCAAATCTTTAAAATTGTGCATATTTTTTTTAACTAATAAATCCCAAAATCTCAAATCCCAAATCCCAAATCTCAAATCTCATATCTCAAATCCCATATCTCAAATCCCAAAATTTCAAATCCCATATCTCAAAATCTCAAAATCTCATATCTCAAAATCTCATATCTCAATACAATCCTCCATTAATGGAAATCACTTCCCCCGTAATGTAGCCGGCTTTTTCGGAGGCGAGAAACGCCACCACATTTGCCACTTCTTCCGGTTTTCCGAAGCGTCCCAGCGGAATCATGGCTTTCAGTTGGTTTTCGTCCAAATCGGCGGTCATGTCGGTTTGAATAAATCCGGGCGCTACGGCATTTACAGTAACTTTTCTTGATCCCACTTCTTGCGCCAACGCTTTTGTAGCGCCAATAATGCCCGCTTTTGCCGCCGAGTAGTTGGTTTGTCCGGGCAGTCCTTTCAGTCCGGATAAGGAAACTACATTGATAATTCTTCCGTAACGTTTTGAAATCATTGATTTTAAAACACGTCTTGTGGTGTAGAAAAACCCGTTCAGGTGGGTATTGATAATAGAACTCCAGTCATCGTTTGCCATAAAAATCATCAAATTATCTTTTCTAAAACCGGCATTATTTACCAATACTTCTATATGTGATTCAGGATGAGTTTCTTCCCAAGAGAGTAATGCTCTATCCACTTCTGTTTCATCGGAAACATCAAACGGCAACAGTTCGCCTGTTCCGCCCTGATTTTCAAGCAATTTTAGCGTTTCTTCCGCCGCAGTGTGATTGGAGTGGTAGTTAATCAATATGGCATATCCCATTTGAGATAAAGATAGAGCCACTGCTCTGCCAATGCCCCGCGATGCGCCGGTTACTAAAGCATATTTCATAATAAGTCAAAATTTTCGGTTATGTTAATCTCTTTTAAAAACGCTTTCATACGTTTAATCTCTTCATGTTTAGTAGTATCGTTTACAAAAGTCGGCACAATTTGTCGCAGCGTTTCATAATATTTTCGGGTAACAGGCGACATTTTATCTTTCGCGTTAACAGATTCAAACGCTTGAAGAATGGCGATGAAATGGATAGCTATTACTTCAAAACTGTTTTCAATCACTTGTTTAGCGAGCAGTGCAGAGTTGGTTCCCATACTTACAATATCCTGATTGTCTGCATTATTTGGAATGGTGTGCAGATAATTCGGATACCCCAGCGTTTGATTTTCAGCCACCGTAGAGGTTGCCGTAAATTGCATGGCTTGCATGCCCAAATTTAAGCCCAAAGTTCCCAAATTTAAAAACGGCGGAAATTTTTCATTTAATTTAGCATTTAACAGATAGTTTAACTGCCTTTCCATCAGTTGCGAAATGCGCACCACGGCGATTTTCAACTTATCCATTTCCAAAGAGATATAATCGCCGTGAAAATTGCCGCCATGATACACGGTTTCCGATTTGTAGTCCACCACAGGATTGTCGTTGCTGGAGTTTGCTTCCTGTATTACAATCTGTTCCGTTTGAGCAATCGTATCCACCACCGGACCCAATATTTGCGGAACACATCGCAAGGAATAGTATTCCTGCACTTTTTCTTCAAAAATTTCTTCGGTATGTTGCGTTTCGTAATAATCTTTTTTACGATAACGAATCAATTGACTATCTTTAAGAATATCAGTCATTTGTTGGGCAACTGCTTGTTGCCCGTGATGTAATTTTTTACGGTTCAGTTGCGGCGAGAAGTGGTCATCGCAAGAGTTCACCGCTTCATTTACCATAGCGGAGGCTACAATAGCAAGTTGCGCTAATTTCTTGGCATAAACCAAATTCACAATGCTGATGCCGGTCATTACGGAGGTGCCGTTAATGAGCGCCAGCCCCTCTCTGACACGGAGTTCCAATTTTTGCAATTCAAGTGTATGGAAAACCTCGTTTGTTTTTTGTTTTTTGCCTTTATAATACACTTCTCCCTCTCCAATTAAGGCTAAGGCAAGATGTGCCAACTGCACCAAATCGCCGCTGGCGCCCACGCTGCCGTGTGAAAAAATAACAGGATAAATACCATGATTTAAGAATTGAGCCAGCAACTTAACCGCATCGGGGTGCACGCCGGAGCAGGCTTTTAAAAGGCTGAGCAAACGGCAAACAATGGCAGCTCTGACATATATTTCAGGGAGCTCATTGCCGGTACCGGTGCAATGACTTCTAATGAGATTATATTGCAGTTGTTGAATATTTTCATCACTAATTCTGTATTGTGCCATCGGACCGAAACCGGTATTAATTCCGTAAATGATTTTATTTTTAGAGAAATTTTCCAAAAAATTAAAACTTGCTTGAATTTCAGATAAAACCGTTTCCGAAAAAGTAAAATTTTCATTGTTTAAAATAATATTTTCCAAATCATGCAAACAGAGCGTCTTTCCGTTGTATATCATATTTTCAATGTATTATTATTCAGTATAATGTGTTTAAAATTATTACAATAATATTAAGGCGCGAAATTAGAAAAAAATGTTAATTAACTTTCTTTGAAGGTGCACCTCAACAGGGCAAAATCATTAAAAATATTTTTTAAAATATTTGGGCGTTCCCCTTACGCTTCGCGTTCGGGTCGCGCTTTCCGCTATACTCCTTCTATGTTGCATTCGGAATTTTAGGTTTACTTTTAACATATTTTAAGATTTCCATTTTTATATA
>Ga0082212_10006981_pt1 | contig 15042 bp, 11 predicted proteins | sample TergutNt197P3_FD_71548 | JGI IMG/M metagenome (GOLD analysis project Ga0082212, IMG submission 71548) | Neocapritermes taracua P3 segment gut microbial communities from Petit-Saut dam, French Guiana - Nt197 P3 | ecosystem: Host-associated > Arthropoda: Insects > Digestive system > Gut ...
AAGAACGCCCGGGCGCTTGAGTATGTGCCGAAGAGACTAAGGGAACCACTGATTTAATCCCATGAAGCGGCAAAAAAAGATCGCCAAATGAAAGCATTTATGTTAAATATGCCTGGCAATTGGAGGTAATTTAGCATGAAACGCCCCACATTGAGCGATATTGAATACAGCAGACGCAAGCGCACCACGAAGCGCGAGCAATTTTTGCGTATCATGGACAATAGTATCCCTTGGGACGAATGGGTTGCGTATATTGTGCCCTACTACCCGCAAGGAACGCGGGGACGCCCTCCCATGGGCATTGAAAAAATGCTGCGGATGTATCTGTTGCAATGCTGGTTCAATCTTTCCGATGAGGGGCTTGAAGACGCCATTTATGACAGCTACGCCATGCGCACATTTATGGGTGTCAACTTTTTCGATGAGCAGGTTCCCGATGCGACCACCTTACTTAAGTTTCGTCATTTGTTGGAAAAACACAACATTGGCAAAGTATTTTTTGATGCCATCAAAAGGGCTCTTGAAGAACGCGGCCACATGATGCGTGGCGGGACCATTGTAGACGCAACGCTTATCAACGCTCCAAGTTCAACGAAAAACGAAAAAAAAGAGCGTGACCCCGAGATGCACCAGACCAAGAAGGGTAACGAATGGTACTTTGGCATGAAATGCCATGTGGGCGTTGATGCGGGCAGTGGGTATGTCCACAGTGTGGAGACGACAGCGGCCAACGTGCATGACATCACGAAGGCCCCGCAACTTATCCGTGAGGATGACGAAGTGGTTTACGGAGATGCTGGCTATATTGGCATAGAGAAGCGAGAAGAGGTGCAAAGTTCGCCGCACTTGTCAACGAAGGAGTATCGCATCAACCTCCGCTACAAGAGCGTTCAGCGAATGCCCGAAGGTTTCATTGACTGGGAGAAACACATTGAGCGGCGTAAATCGTCAGTGCGCAGCAAGGTGGAGCATCCATTTTTGATCGTCAAACGTTTTTTCGGCTTTGCCAAAACCGCGTACCGGGGCTTGGCGAAGAATACGCACCGCCTGCACACCTTGTTTGCCAGTGCCAACCTGTTGATGTGCGCTCGCGCCGGCAGGCTGGAAGATAGGCGCTGAAACAGCAAATTGTTCAGCGCTTCCTTAGACAACGGCACTGTTTTCGCAGACGCGGAAGATAAGCTCTTCCAACACCTTTGTCAGTTCCTCGCAAAGGCCGCCGCCCGCCATGGGCTGTCCGAACAAGGCTTCGCGCTGCATGTCCAGAATACGGCGGTCCACGCTCTGTGGCAGAACACCGGCCAGGGTGACGGCCAGACGCTCCGCCAGCAGGTATTGTCCGGCGCTTTTCTGGAACAGCCCGAGTTTTTGCGTGAAAAACGCTTTGTATTCCTCCCAGTACCCGAGAGCCGCGTCGTTCGGTTCAAGGTTCTGCACGCTGCACAAGGCGGTGGAGAAGTTGTTCAACGCCGCGCCGGGAATGCCCGCGCGCCAGCCCCACAGCCAGGGGGTACGGACGAAGAGCAGATTGTGTTCAAGCCCGACATGGATGAGCTGGTTCAGACATTCGCGGGCATCGCCGAAAACGGGCTCGTCCCAGCGCACCGGGAGAGCGGCGGGCTCCCACGAGGGACAGCACTGTTCTTTTGGATCAAAGCCGGTCAGGGAACGGAGCAGATGGGCCAGCCAGCGGTTGGCCGCCGGGGAGTCCGGCGTTTCCAGGTGGGAATAACTCAAAATGCAGGATCCTTGCCCGAACGCGTTGCGGATAATGCAGGGCTGGCCGCTGAGTTCTTCGGGGCGGAAGCTCACGCCGTACATCTCTTCCCAGGCGGCCAGCGTGCCGGGCGGCAGGGTGGACAAGGGCAGATCCGCCAGCCAGATATCACCCGCCGGATACAGGTAGTCGGCGAGGATTTCCACCTCGTCGTCCTCCGCCGGGGCAAAGCGGCCCGGCCACCATACGGGCAGGGGCAGGGAATCCGCTTCGGGGGGCGCCAGGGGGTGCTCCCCGGCGGCATGGACGTGGATATGCCCGGAGATAAAATGTTGCAGCCGGTTGGTGTACCTGGCCCGTTTCCAGGGGCAGAGGTCGAGGCCGTTGTTGTCGGACAAGGCAAGGCCGGCGCCGCCGCAAAAACCCAGGTAGTGCCCGCCTGCGGCGATGTAGGCGCGGATGGCCTCGCGGCCGTCCGCGCCCAGGGCTTCCGCCTTGAGCCGGGCTGTGCCCCCCGGCGCCAGCAGTATGGAGGGAGGCTTGCCATCAAGCGCCCCCTGCGCTATGGATGCAGCCTTGAGCAGGCGATAGGGCGCCCCCATGGACGTCAAAGCCCGCCATGCGGTCAGTCCCCAGATATGGGCCTTGTCCCAGAGAAGATAGATGGGTTCGTTCATGGCGCCAGCATAGGATAGTTTGGCCCGAAAGCCAAGAGGACCCCCGGCAATCAGAGAGGAAACCATGACGGAAGACGCGCTTCCCAAAGGATATGAGCCGCATGCCGTGGAACGGCGCTGGCGGGAGCATTGGGAACAATCCCGCACCTTCACCCCGGACGCGGATGGACCGGGAGAGCCGTATTCCATAGTCATTCCGCCGCCGAACATCACCGGGGCCCTGCATATCGGCCATGCCCTGAACATCACCCTGCAGGACGTGCTGTGCCGCTTTGCCCGCCAACAGGGCAAAAAGGTGCTGTGGCTGCCAGGAACCGACCATGCCGGCATCGCCACCCAGAACGTGGTGGAACGCGCGCTCGCGCTTGAGGGCAAGGGACGGCACGATTTGGGCCGCGAGGCCTTTGTGGAGCGCGTATGGCAATGGAAAAAGGAATTCGGCGGCCGCATCCTGGGCCAGATTTCAAGCCTGGGCGCTTCGGTTGACTGGACGCGCGAACGCTTCACGATGGATGAGGGCCTGTCGCGGGCCGTGCGCAGGGTCTTCGTGGACCTGTACAGGCAGGGCTACATATACAGGGGCAAGTACATCATCAACTGGTGCATCCGCTGCCATACCGCCCTGGCAGACGACGAAGTGGAGCACGCCCCGAGAAAAGGCCATCTCCGGCATGTGCGCTATCACCTCACGGATGGTTCCGGCTCCCTGGTCATCGCCACCACGCGGCCGGAAACCATCCTGGCGGATACGGCGGTGTGCGTGCACCCGGAAGACGAGCGCCATGCGGCCCTGATCGGCAAACAGGTCTTTGTGCCGCTTATCAAACGCGCGGTGCCCGTCATCGCTGACAGCTACGTGGACAGGGAGTTCGGCACCGGCGTGCTGAAGGTGACCCCGGCGCACGACCACAACGACTGGGAACTCGGCCGGCGGCACAAGCTGGATGTCATCCAGGTCATTGACGAGCACGGCGTCATGAATGACGGGGCCGGCCCCTACAGGGGGCTGTCCAAGGAAGCATGCCGCGAGGCCATCATACGGGATATCGAGGCTGCGGGCGACCTGGCGCGGACGGAAGAGATCGAGCATTCCGTGGGCCATTGCTACCGCTGCAAAAACGTGGTGGAGCCCCATGTTTCGATCCAATGGTTCGTGGCGTCCACCAAGCTTGCGCCCCGCGCGCGGCAGGCCGCTCCCGAACTGACGAAAATCTGGCCGGAAAGCTGGCTGAAAACGTATTACAACTGGCTGGACAACATCCGCGACTGGTGCATCAGCCGGCAGATTTGGTGGGGGCATCGCATTCCGGCCTGGACCTGCCGGGACTGCGGCGCGCTGATCGTGGACATGGAAAGCCCGCAGCACTGCGCCTGCGGCAGCGCCGGGCTTGTGCAGGATGAAGACGTGCTGGACACCTGGTTCTCCTCCGCGCTCTGGCCCTTTTCCACCTTGGGTTGGCCGGAAAACACCCGTGAACTCGCAAGCTTCTATCCCACCGCCGTGCTGGTCACCGGCTTTGACATCCTGTTTTTCTGGGTGGCCCGCATGATGATGATGGGCCTGCACTTCATGGATGCGGTTCCCTTCCGCGACGTGTACATCCATGCGCTGGTGCGCGATGTCGAGGGCAGGAAGATGTCCAAGTCCACGGGCAACGTCATTGATCCGATCGAAATGATCGACAAGTACGGCTGTGACGCCCTGCGCTTCACCCTGACCGCCTTTGCGGCCATGGGGCGCGACATCAAGCTGTCCGAGGAGCGTATTGAAGGCTACCGCCACTTTGTCAACAAGCTGTGGAACGCGGCCCGCTTTACGCTGATGAACCTGCCCGAAACACCGCCCGCGCCCGTGGACCTTGCCCAGGTGGAGGGACTGCACCATCAGTGGATTCTGCACCGGCTCGAGGCGGTCAAGGAAGAAAGCGAGGCCGCGCTCGCCGGCTACCGTTTCAACGATATGGCGCAGGGGCTCTACAAGTTTTTGTGGAACGAATTCTGCGACTGGTACCTGGAGCTTGTCAAAGCCGACATGCGCGAGGAGGGCGCGCGGAAACAGGCCGCCCAATTCGTGCTGTGGACGGTGCTGCGGGAAACGCTCGTGCTCCTGCATCCGGTCATGCCCTTTGTCAGCGCGGAGATTTGGCAGGCGCTGCCCGGCGGCGCAGGCGGGGATCTCGCCCTGGAACGCTTCCCGCCCTCGCGTCCGGCTTGCCGTAAGGCCGAAGAAGCAGGCCGCATGGACTGCATTCAGGAGATCATCGTGGCCGTGCGCACCATGCGCGCGGAACTCGGCATCCCGCCGGGAAAAAAGCTGGCCTGCATCCTGCGCCCGGCGGACGCCGCGCAGCGCAAGCTGCTCGGGGACAATCGCGGGATGATCGAAGTCCTGGCCCGCCTTGAGCGACTGGACATCGGGCAGGAGTTCGATATTCCCAGGGCTTCCGCCTCCGGCGTGGCGCAGGGCTGTGAAATCGTCGTGCCGCTTGCCGGGGCCGTGGATCTGGCTTCGGAACTTGCCCGCCTGGACAAGGAACTGGCCGGGGTAGGCGCGGATCTTGCCATTGTGCAGAAAAAACTCGCCAATCAGGCCTTTGTGGAGCGCGCGCCCGCCGACGTGGTGAACCGCGAACGCGAGCGCAGCCGGGAACTGGACGGCGCCAGAGAAAAACTCGTCACCCTGCGTCGGCGCTTTGCGGACGCAATGCAAGGGTAAAAGGCGCAAACGAGGGAGGCGCGTATGTCAACAAGTTTCAGTTTGACGGACCAGGAAAAGCATGAACTGTGCGAGCTGGCGCGCTGGGGGATTTTGTGCGGCTTCACGGGCAAGCGGCCCGACGGCCCGGACCTTCCCGCGCCGTCGGAAGGCGTGTTGCGCGAACGACTCGGTTCCTTCGTGACGCTGAAGCGTGGAGGCCGCCTGCGCGGCTGCATCGGCACGATCGTTCCCCAGGAGGAGCTGTACAGGAACGTGGCGCGCATGGGTTTCGCCTCGGCGTTTCAGGACAACCGTTTTCCGCCCCTGAGCCGCGAGGAACTGGACGATACGGAAATAGAAGTGTCCGTGCTCGGGCCCATCACGCCCTGTCCTGATCCGGAGCAGGTCGAAGTGGGCCGCCACGGACTGCTTTTACGCCTGGGCGGCAAGTCCGGGGTCTTTCTGCCCAAGGTGCCGGTGGAGCAGGGCTGGGATCGCTTGGCCTACCTGGAAAATTTGTGCCGCAAGGCGGGTCTTCCCGGCGGCAGTTGGAAGGATCCGGGCGCACAGCTCTTCTGGTATGAGGCCCTGGTCTTTACGGCCGATGATGGATAGAAGCGGCGGCCCTTGTCTTTTTCAGGGCGACAGGCTAGTCTGTAAAAAAACCGTTAATAGTCTGCCCGGAGAAAACACGATGGACTTGCACGACATAAAGCCTATCAGCCACGTCAAGGCCCACGCGGCTGAGGTGCTGGAGCATATCGCGGAAAGCGGGCAAAGCCTGGGCATTACGCAGCACGGGGAATTGAAGGCCGTGCTGGTGGGCGCCCAACGCTATCGTCGCACACAGGAAAGTTTGGCCTTTCTGAAGCTGGTGGCCCTTGGCGATGAGGATATACGGTCGGGCGCAACCCGTCCCGTGGAAGAGTTCACTGCGGATATGCGCGCCAAGCTTGGAGCAACGAAGCGTTGACCATGGTGCATGTCACCCGGCACGCGGAAGAAGACATCGCCGCCATCCTGGACTACCTGCTCGCGCAGGATGCGGCCTCCGTCGCTGCCGATCTGTGGCAGCGTTTTGAAGTCGCCTTTGCCTCCTTGCAGCGCTATCCGGCCAGAGGTCATGTGCCGCCTGAACTCCTGGAATACCCGGACAGGCGCATCCGTGAGCTGCATGTCGGCGTATATCGCTTGATTTACCGGTATTTCGAGCAGGACGTGTATATTCTCTTTGTTGCGGATGGACGGCGGCATATCCAGGACGCCCTGCTTGAGCGCGTCCTGCGTTTCGGCTGATTGCTATGCCCTTTTCTTGATTAACTCGTCCGAGAGGGCGCTGGGCACCTTGTTTTCCGCCCCTGAGCCGCGAAGAACTGGACGATACGGAAATAGAAGTCTCCGTGCTCGGGCCCATCACGCCCTGTCCTGATCCGGAGCAGATCGAAGTGGGCCGCCACGGGCTGCTTTTGCGCCTGGGCGGCAAGTCCGGGGTCTTTCTGCCCAAGGTGCCGGTGGAGCAGGGCTGGGATCGCCCGGCCTACCTGGAAAATTTGTGCCGCAAGGCGGGTCTTCCCGGCGGCAGTTGGAAGGATCCGGGCGCACAGCTCTTCTGGTATGAGGCCCTGGTTTTTACGGCCGGCGACAGGTGATGACCGCATCCTATTGTGATATTGTATCCAGTGCCGCTTCTCAGCCCTCACTTGATTTTCTATAGAGTTTTTTTGCTTGCATATGCCCTCCAAATATGCTTTCTAGCATAGGTGCCTCTCGTGGCATGCGGGAGATGTTCACGCTCTACAACCAGTAAGGAGTTCTGCATGTTTCAACGGTCATTTGTGTTGCTTCTCGTGGTATGTCTGGGGCTTACCGGATGCGCATCAAAATATGGAGAGCAGACCGCCATCGTCGCTTTGTACTCCGACTGCTATGAACCCATTCGCGTGCTGCGCGCCGAAGAGAACCGCGTCGCCAAAACGACTGCCGGCGCAGCAGTGGCCGGTGGTCTCCTGGGCGCTTTGGTGGGCGGCCTGACGGGCGGCGCCAGGGGCGCTATTGTGGGCGGCCTGAGTGGTGCTGCCGCAGCGGGGACTCTTGGCTATTTCGCCGCAGTCCAGAGTAAAAACAAAGATGAAAACGCCCGGATGGCGCGTTACATGCAAGACCTCGACGGCGACATCTCCGGTCTGAATATCGCAACCGCCTCCGCCCGGATGGCCCTCCAATGCTACGAGCAAAAATTCGAAACACGACTCGCCCAGTATAAAGAGAAGGCTATCTCGCGTGAACAGCTTCAAGCCTCCTACACAGAAATCAAAAGCGGCGTGGATGAGGCGCATCGCATCCTTGGCAAGGTTATCGTCACGGCCCAGGAAAGCGACGCCAAATACCAGGCGGCTATCAATGAAGAAGTAAAACTCCAGCAGCCGGCTGCCCAGCAGGTCTCCCAGCCGGCGCCTCGGGCGGCGACCAGGCAGGCATCCAGGCCGCCGTCCCAGCAGGTAGCTCAGGCGGAGCCTCAACAGTCTCCGTCTCAGCCAAGTTCCCTTGGCGAAGTCAAGGCGAAGCAGGTAGGCTACCAGGCCAGCATTGCGGATGCCCAAAAAGCCCAGAAGGAAGCAGAGGATTTTAACCTCAGAATGGCAGAAAACATGAGCTAGGGAAGCAAGCCCGACCTGCCGCGCAGGACCCCACAGAAATGCCGCGTAAGCGGCTACACGGATCCCCGGCATTTATGGAGGGGAGAATGCCAGGATTGCAACTGCCGTGCGGACTTGGATGCGGCAGTTGCCAATCAGGCTTGGTGTACCAGCAGCCGTAGGAGCCGCCATGCAGTCGCGCAAGGAAGAACAACACACTGCCTCGTACCTTGATAAAAAAGATACGGCGGGGGATGACGAAAAAAACAGCAGCGATGAAGCACGGCCCATCGCTGGAAACGAAGACGCAGCGCAAACAGCCCCCCCAAAAAACAAGGGCAGGATGCTGCCCCTTTTTATTTTTTTCTGCCTGCTGCTTTGTCTTGGGGCGGCTTTGTTTGCTCTGTGGCGCAACGAGGCGGCGAGCCAAGCTCCCTCTCATGCGTCTGCAGCCGTGAATGATGAAGAAATCGCGTCTCTACGCCGGAAAAAAGCAGAGCTTGAAGCACTGTTGCAGAAGGATCCATGCGCACTGCGGCAAAGCCTCGGCCTTGCGCCTGCTGCCCCGCCACCCCCGCCGGCTGCGGCAGACAATACGCCGGCAACGCCGCCTTCCACGGGCGCCACAGCTTCAAAAGCCGAAAGCGTGGACAAGGTGGAAAACGCGACGGTTTTCATTATCAGCATAGCCGGCAAGGGGCTTTCCACAGGAACAGGTTTTTTCGTTACCCCCGACATGGTGATGACCAATGCGCATGTGGTCGGGAACGCCCCATCGCGTGTTTTTGTTATCAATCGCAAACTGGGGAAGCCTGTTCAGGCCGGGGTGGTCAGCACCAAGGGCGGAGAGGGTACCGGAGGAGCTGACTACGCCCTGCTCCGCGTTTCCGGCCCGCAAGCCGTCCATCCCTTGGTTCTGCGCGATACGCCACGCCGCACCGAGAAAGTCAACGCCTGGGGATACCCCTACGCGGTATCCCGCAGTGACCCGAAATATCAGGCTTTGATGCGTGGGCAGTTGGACGTCGCGCCCGAATTGGTCTTTTCTGATGGCGTCGTCAGCGCCATCATGGATCGCACCCCTCCCGTCATTGTCCACACCGCCCCATTGTCCCAGGGAAACAGCGGCGGACCGCTCACGGATGATCATGGGATGGTGGTCGGCATCAACACGCTTATTTCACTTGACGATGAAAGTTATCGCCAGACTTCCTTTGCCCTGCCCGCATCAGACTTTATCAATTTTTTGCGGCAAAACGGCGTCGCTGTCACGTTGAGCAAACCTTAGGCATCGGGGACTGAGCACAGAATCGTCGGCAATCTGCATGGACAACACGTCCTGAATGAAAGGTATGGATATGGCTACCAATCTGATCGCCACAGTGTCGAAAAGCACAATACATTCCCTGGCCCATCAGGGCATACTCGTGCATGAGAGCTTTCACCAGATCCGCGATCTTGTGCGCGCGCACCTTGGCGACGCGTATGCCCTGCTTTTTGCGGAGCCGAGCCACAGCAAGGATGGCGGCGCCATAGACTGGTATACCCCGGTTCAAGGCTCGGCAAGACGCCTGGTGGACTTGCCCGAGGAGGAGCAAAAAACCGCTCGCGCAGCCACAGTGCGCATGGCGCAAGATATTTCCAGGGTGGCTGCCGAATTGAAGCAGTCAGGCATTGCCTCGCAGGTGACCAGGGGGACCATTCTCGAGTTGGCCCTGCGGTATCCTGATGAAAGCTGCATTTACCTTGTCGGAGAGCAGCCCGTGTTCACCTGCTGGGGCTTTGGTCCCGGCACTCCCGGGGTGCAGCCGCAGGACCTTACACGGCTCGGGCAGGCGTTCACCGCGCCCCAAAGGCCCGTTCCCGCTCCAGCCCCGGAGCAGGCTCACCAGCCCGTCCCGCCGGCCCAACCCGCCACGGCGCAAAAAACACGCGGCGGATTTTCCTTGCTCTGGCTTTTGCCCCTTCTCCTGCTTTTCCCTCTTTTTTTCCTTCTCACTGCCTCTTTTGGAGGCAAAGTCCCCCTTATTTCAATCCCCGGTTTCGACTTCAAGCTGCCGGCATTGCCCTTTCCAGAGCTGCCGGGCGTCTCGCCCACGTTGGGTGAAACATCCTCCGCCGAGGCGGAAACCCTGCGGGCTGAAATACAAGATCTTGAGAAGAAAGTGCTTGAACGAGCGGAATTGTGCCGACCTGAAACTGTCGCGCCCGGCTTGGTGACGGAACCGAAACATGAGGAAAAAGCGCTTGTCATTCCTGAAAAACCCTCAGATATGAACTTTTTACACGGACGCTGGCTGTGTGATCGCGGGCTGTTCAACAAGGCGGATGGACAAGCCCTGGTATTGTTGTACGAGTTCGATGCCAAGGGGAAAGGCACGGCCACGGTACGGCAAAAAGGACGGAAAGACTGTGTCGGTTCCGCTGTGGCGTCCATGAATGCCCAGGGAGTGCTCATCATTGAGGTGGAAAGGCAAGTCTGCCCCGATGGACGCGGCTATTCGGCGGAAACTATCGAATGCAGCGGCAGCGCGGCCAGCAGGGCCATATGTCGCGGCAGGTCAGGCAGGGGTACAGACTGGGGAGAAAGCGTGCCGTTCTATAAGACAGATTAGAGGATATTTTTTGCGAGCCAGGGACATGCACAGGATGCGCAACACACTCACTGCGGCCGTATGTTGTCTGCTTACGGTTTTGGTCTGCCACGACCTTCTTGTGGCAGCCGAGCCCCAGGATGACGAAAAGATCACAATGCCGAAGGAACCTCCGGCATCGCCCGTCCCAGGAAGGATCCCGCCTCCCGGAGGAGCCCTCGGCAGCGGAGATCCGCCCGTGCCAAGGCCGGTCACCCCCGGCGGATCAGGCACGACGATCATTGTGCCGCTCCCGCCCGGAACGGGCCCGTCTGACACAGCATCCCCGGTGGAGGTTCCCGTTGTGCCGGTTGTTCCGGTCCAGCCTGACACAACATCCCCGGTGGAGGTTCCCGCTCTTCCCGTTCTGCCGCAAGCTCCAGGCGGAACCCTTGTGCTGACGCCGCCTCTCCAGCAGGAGACGACGCCACAAAAGGAAGCCATTGCGCCACGTTCCGCGCCTCCCAGGACCGGGTTCCCTGCTGTGTCTGAACCGGACAAGCAGCCATCTCCCATGGACTTTTTGCCGATGCCGACGGTCCTCGCCCCCGCCACAACACAGCGCGATCCCAAAACGCAGACGCCCCTGACAGGGGAGCAGGCCAAACCCGAACCCGGTTCCCGCATGCGCATGCCGCCTGACGCTGCCAAAACCGGCGATCTTTCGTTTCTTGAAGGCTGTTGGTACGGCACCAGCGATGATAGCGCCAAGTCGCTCGACGACATTATGAAAAGCCAGCACCGCGAGCGCCTCTGTTTTGACAAAGACGGCAACGGCAAGATAAGCTCAGAATGGCGCAACCGTGCTGTAAAATGTGCCGGTCCCTCTCAAGCCGGCTTTGACGCGCAAGGCAGGCTCATTATCGACAACAGCGCCAAACAGGGCGTTTGTAACAAAGGTTCCCTGAAACCATCCTATTTCGTTTGCGAGGGGACAGGCAACGCTACGTCCTGCACGGTGTATTCCGGGCGGTATGGAAAGCAGGCACGGCCCCTCAACAACTATTTCATGGTACGCGAATAACGCCTGTATTTTTTTACGGGCCGGGGACATGCATGCATAGAATACGCACCACGATCACAGCGGCAGTATTGTGTCTGATCATGGCGCTGTCCGGCGCCGGCCTTCTTGCGGCAGCCGAACCCCAGGACGATGAAAAGGTCACAATGCCGAAGGGACCCCCGATCCCAGGAAGGATCCCGCCTCCCGGAGGAGTTCCTGACAGAGGAGACCTGCCTGCGCCAAGGCCGCTCACCCCCGGCGGACCAGGCACGACGATCATTGTGCCGCCTCCGGGAGAAACGGTCCTTGTGCCGCCTCCGCCTGGAACGAGCCCGTCTGACACAACATCCCCGGTGGAGGTTCCCGTTGTGCCGCTTGTCCCGGTTTTGCCTGACACAACGTCCCCGGTGGAAATTCCCGTTATTCCCGTTGTACCTGCTGTTCCCGTTTTGCCGCAACCCCCGGACAGAATTGTGCAGATACCGGATCTCCGGCAGGAAGCAGCGCCGCAAAAAGAACACGCTGTACCCCCCGGCGTGACCCCAAAGCCTGAGCCTCCCGCTGTGCTTGAACCGGACAAGCAGGCAAGCCCAGCGGATTTTTTGCTGAAACCGACGCCCCTTGTTCCCGACAAAACACCCATGGTGGAAAAAGACAAGCAGCCGGGCAAGGCGCCGGGCGGAGAGCCGGGTAAAACGCCGGACAAGGCGCGTCCGGAGGAACCAAAAGCCCAGCCGCCCCAGAAAGCGGAGCAGGCCAAACCCAAGCCCGGCGATCCTCTGCGCATTCCGCCTGACGCCGCCAAAACCGGCGACCTTTCCTTCCTTGAAGGCTGCTGGCGCGGCACCCGCCCTGAATACAACAGCAAGCGCATCATCAACGAGCGCTTCTGCTTTGACAAAAACGGCAGCGGCAAGCGCACCATTGAAGATCCCCGCTATGCGGGAACATGCACCGGGGCCACAAAAGGCAGTTTTGACGCGCAAGGCAAACTCATTGTCACCAGCGAACAGGGCTACTGCACCGGAGGCGCCGTGTGGGGGCCGGCATATATGGTTTGTCAGGGCGAGGGCAGCTCCACGCCGTGTTATTGGCGTTTTCCCGGCGCCGGCGGAGCTTCCCAAAGTTACAAAATTCCTTTTGTACGCGAATAATGCTTTACGCAGCACGGAGGTTTCATGTTTTCTCTTCCTGCATACCGTTCCATTGTCAGCCTGATTCCTGGCGGCTGTCCCCAGCTTCTTGACTTTGCCTTTGATGCCGCAACCATAAGCAAGGGGGTGCGCCATTATCAGGAAAAGGCCGCGCCGGGCGCCCAGGCGGGCAAGGTAACGCTGCGCTGCCTGCGAGAAGATGATACCGGCTGTCTCTGCGATGAAGTCAGCGGCGAGGCGGTTCGCGATGCCGCTTTTGAAATTCCGTACAAAAAAGCTCTGGAACCCTGGCTCGGCGAATGGTTTCCGGTACCCTTCCTCCGCATGCGCGACCAAAAGTGGGAAGATGGGGGGACGCATTTTGAATATGGCCCGGCCAACTGGTCGCGCGCCCGCCTTGTGCGTTGTTTCGAAGACGCGCCGGATATGCTGCGGGTGGTGCTCATGTTTGATATGGCGATCGAGGCGCCGCCCGTGGGCTCGGAGATATATTTCGCCCTTTCTCCCGCCGATGTGGAAGCCCACGCCAGCTTCAAGCTCGCATCGCGAGCCCGTGACAATTCCTGGTTTCTGAACCAGGGATGGGTGGATCAATGGTTGCGCAATCTCTGGGATGCTTTCAAAGCTCGCAAAAAAAGCAGGGCTGAAGACGAATTTTCCCTGGAATACCTTGCCAGCTATCTGACCATGCTGGACGTGCTGGAGCAGGCTGTTCAGAGTATTGTGGTGCAGACCATCAAGCCCTCGGGCGCGCCTATTGATGTGGATCTTGTGCTTGATATCGGCAACTCAAGGACTACGGGCATTTTGGTGGAAACCCGCACACAACGCAGCACCAATTTGAACGACAGCTACCTTTTGCAGCTTCGCGACCTTGACAGGCCGGAAAATGTCTACATGGAGCCTTTTGAAACCCGTGTCGAATTTTCCGAGGCGAATTTCGGAGACGACAACCTGAGCCGTCAATCCGGCAGACAGACCCCCGCCTTTGTGTGGCCTTCGCCGGTGCGCATCGGCCCCGAGGCTGCCCGCCTGTCTACCTTGGCCCTCTGCGCTGAGGGCATCACGGGCATGTCCAGTCCCAAGCGCTATTTATGGGATGAGCGGGACTGGCGGGCCGGGTGGCGTTACAACGCCCTTGGCGGACCTGAACCTCGCGTGACGCGGGGCCCGCTGCCGAGGGTGGTCAACGCGAGCGGAACCCCGTTGTGCTGCATGGGAGAAAAGTCTTTCCGCAACAATCCGCGCCTGCGCGACCAGGAGCGGGATATGGCCTTTGTCTCCAATTTCACCCGTTCCTCGCTGATGATGTTTCTCCTGGTTGAAGTGCTGCAACAAGCCCTGATGACTATCAATTCCCCCGGCCAACGCGGACGGCGCGAGCTGCCCAACGTGCCGAGACGTTTGCGCCAGATCATTTTTACGGTCCCGGCGGGAATGCCCATAGCCGAGCAGCGTATCTACAGGAGATGGGTGAACTGGGCTGTGCGGGTTTTATGGGAAATTTTGGGCTGGCAGGATTTTTACGTCTTTGACCACAAAAAAGCCCTGGGAAGCGAAGACTACCGCGTCAGCCCGCGGGTCCGCTGCAACTGGGATGAGGCGACCTGCACCCAGCTCGTCTACATTTACAACGAAATTACCAAAAAATACCAAGGGGATGCTGCAACGTTGTGCCAGATTGCCGGAACGCCCAGGGCCGAGTACGGCGCCAAGCCGGCTGTGCGCATTGCTACAATAGATATCGGCGGCGGCACGACAGATCTTTCCATCACGACCTTCGTGCTGGAAAGCGAACTCAGCGCCTCCTCCCGCATGCGCCCCTACCTTGAGCTTCGAGACGGTTTTAATGTCGCGGGCGACAATATCCTGCGCGATGTCATCAAGTCCATTCTGCTGCCCGGCATCAGCTCGGCCATGGCCAACGCCGGAGCCAAATACAGCGACAAGCTTATCAACACCCTGTTCGGACGCGACATGATGGACAGTTCTCAAGAGAGCCGCAACCGCAGGGCCCAGTGCGCGCGCCAGCTCCTGATGCCTGCCGCCCTGTGCATCCTGCGCGCTTATGAAAAAGCCAATCCTCTTTCAGGCGAAGGAGGCTTCACATGTACCCTCAAAGACTTTTTTGAGAGCGCAACCCCCGCTCAAGACGATGTGACATGGCCCTTCGAGCGGCAGGTGCCTCCCAGCGCGGCGGTTATTGAATACATTGAATCGGCTGTGCGCCGCGCTACGGGCGGCGATACGTTCAGCCTTATGGATGTGCCCGTGCGCATCAGTCCCAGCAAGGTGGATGCCGTTATCAGGGAAAGCATGGCCGGGGTGCTCTCCAATCTCTGCGAAGTTGTGCAGCGTTATGACTGCGACATACTGTTGCTGACCGGCCGCCCCAGCCGCTGGCGCGGGGTAGTTTCCACCGTGTTCGCCAAACTCCCCGTCCCTCCCGACCGCGTCCTGCCCATGGGCGAATATCGCGTGGATACCTGGTATCCTTTTGCCGACGCAAGCGGCGTGATTACGG
>Ga0082212_10006982_pt1 | contig 15042 bp, 11 predicted proteins | sample TergutNt197P3_FD_71548 | JGI IMG/M metagenome (GOLD analysis project Ga0082212, IMG submission 71548) | Neocapritermes taracua P3 segment gut microbial communities from Petit-Saut dam, French Guiana - Nt197 P3 | ecosystem: Host-associated > Arthropoda: Insects > Digestive system > Gut ...
CTTGATTTTTCTTCATTGTTATTGTTGTTGTTAAAATAAAGAGACAGATTGCCTGCTTCTTCTTCGGTAACCCGGCTTAATGTGAATGTATTACGATTATATGAAATACCCAACGTTCCAGCATCGGTAATTTTAACAAAATCAAACCATGAACAATTATTCAGAGATGGGGATGTATAATCATTATAATAATAAAGCAACTGTGGGGAATAATACGAAGATGCAAATCTTGTTGCCGAACTATACAATTCTAAATTGAGTATTTGTTCTTCTTCCAAACTGGAATAAAATTCTGTTTTTGCTTTTAATGCAAGGAACATTCTGGAAAAGCTTTTTTGATAATCCTGGTATAAAGCATTATATTCGTTATTATCATAAGGTCTTGAAGACTGGCCGTTATTATACAGGCCCGCCAGTGCGGCAAGAGCGATATTTGCCCGATCATATCGCTCTCGTGAATATGCAAGTTCTTCTTTTGGCTCCCGATAATACTGTAAATCGTCCGGTAAAGTTGAACTATTGTACAGGTACGAAGTGCTTGCCCATCGTTGAATGGCATCGTTTCGTTCATAATCCATTCGTGTTTTTTCAATTAGATTAAAAGCCTGTTTTGCATTACCATAAACCCTATCATAATTATCACCTGCCATGGAATAACTTACAGCTAATTGATTATACATATTCAGTGCGGTTTGATAACTTATTCTGGTTTTTTCAAGTTCTTCTGAAATAAGCTTCAATTCGTCCAAAGCAGTTTGTCCCAAAGGCGGAATATTATTGTATTCATATCCAAGAACTGCAAGTTGCTCTCTGAGCATGTCCTCGTAATCAATTATACTTTTAAGTTTTTCTGCTTCTTCACGGAAAATTTCTTCGGCAATGGCGAATTCATAATTTTCCGTCGGATTTTCCCAAACTTTATCCGCATTATAATAATAGGACATAGCTGCAGAAATAAATTCATTTTGACGATAATAAAGGCTGCTATTAATCAGCAAATTAAAGGCATTTGACAATCTTCTGTATGCTTCAATTGAAGATTCACAGGCATCGGCAAGAATTCCTTCTTGCCAGGAAAGGGCCCCGTTTATTAATCCTGGTTTTTCGGGGTTCCCGGGTTCTGCTCCATTCAAAGTTTCAAAATTCTTTATTAATGCAGGATCAAAACGGGGGTCGCTTATATAAGTGCGCCAATGTTCTTTGTCTTCCGAGAAATCTACAATTGCAATATAATTATTGTGGATTAACAAAAAATTCAATAAATAATAAAAGAAAGTGCCTTCGTTACTAACCGATGTTACATCTTCTCCCTGGTAATATGCATCCAGAGCGTTGGCCAGGCATTCTTCATACTTCGAAATTGTTTCATTGATATCTTCCGGTATAGTTATTTCTCTATAAACAGCTTTTGCAGCCATATAGTATAAAAGAGCATTTTTCCATGCATCCAGTTCAGCTTCCAGCATTAAAGGGAAAATTCCTGTTTCTTCATCAATCCTTAATAAAAATGATGAGATTGCAACAGCTGTACTCAAACCGGTTTCTTCACTGTAATGCAATAAACCGTCAGTCACAGAAACCATGTCGTACATGCCTTCATTTTTTTCTATGCCAAACTCGGCAAAAACCTTATTCATTGATTGCCATATAAACTGTGCAGCTTCCCGTTGAATGCCCGGAGCATAGACAAAAAGTTCCTGGTATGAATAAAATAGCTTTGCGCCATGTGCTGTTTCCGTTGCTTCCCTTTTTAAACGATGAAACAAGCCTTCTTCTTCCAGCGCAGTTACGGCTCCTTCAGTTTTTTCATGTCCGGTAACGGAAAAATACCAATCCAATACAGATTCAGCGCCTAACAAAGACAGTTGTATTTGCTTTGTTTCAGCATCATCATTGCCAAGGACAATTGATTGCATCATGACCCAACCATCCTGCAGCATTAATTCCTCGAGATACTTTTGTTCCGCTCTAAGGTAAGCCGTATAATATGCTTCATCATTTTGCCTTTTTTCTGCCAGGGCAGTTAATGTTTCATAATAAGAGGCAATTTCCTGAAGAATAAAATCACTTGAATTAACCTTGTATACAGCCATCTGCAAAGAATAACGGTTGTTGAGTTCTTCAAGCTTTTTTTCTTCTTCCATGATCATAATTGCAACTGCTTGGAGTTCCTGTTGAATTTGTGCTAAATCACCGCCTGCATTTCTAAGTTTTTCCTGGATTTCTGCATAAAATATTAAAGCCGCATCATAGCTGTTTTTCGCATTCCGCCATTGTTCAAGATTTTCCGCTTCCGTCATGCGGCCTGCACTTAAATCTTCCGCATAGGCGGAAACCGCCTCGGCAATGGCCAGTCTTTGTTCCCAGTAATTAGCTATTGCCTTGGCACGCAATAATTCTATTTGGTATTCATCAAGGAAAAAATCTTCGCTGGACAAATCCAAAACAGCATTCAGGGCTTTTCCGTCCATACCCAAAGCCAGAACGAATTCCCTTTCAAGCGCAGCCATTGATTCCTTTGCCTTGTTCAGGTATTGGGTGTACATATTTGCCCAGCGAATCAATTCCGTACCGGCAGTTTTTTGATTTCCGCTTAACGATCTTTGATTCATTGTTTGCTGAACCCAGGCTGCAAGGGTTCCGTTTTCAAGGCCGTTTACCGGCGATCCGGATACAAACCGTGAAAGCCAGAAGGTAACACTGTTTTTTGCCTCGGCCAAAACAGTGCCGCAGGTAATATATATGTCCAAAAGCGCATTTGCCCTTTCGGCAGCACTATTAACGCGAAGAGCTGCTTCTTTTTGAAATTCTTCTCTTGCCTGGACAATAGCTTCGTTTAATAGTTCCGAGGCATTGATAAAGAGCTGTTCGCCTGAATAGAAAAGTTCCTTGGCCTTGTCTTCCCAGGCAAGTCTTTCCCGTTCCATTTCCGCAAAAGCAGTTCTCCAGGCTTCCTGTCCTTCAAGATAAAGTTCCCTGCTGTCCCGTTCCCATTCCATGCGGCGGATAATAAAGCGTTCTTCCGCTTCTGCCCATGCTTTTAATCCCCGATCAAACTGTTCCTGGAAAACGTTAAGCCATTCTTCCCCCAAAAGGGCAAGATCCCCGGTTCCGGCCATGGCCGCTTCGATCCTTTCTTCCAGAGCTTCAATTCCGGCAGCACAGGTATTTTCTGCATCTCTAATCAGACGGGAACTGATAGCGGAAGCGCTTTCGTTTTCGCTATGTTTCCTCAGACTCCAAATATCGCCGGTACGACGGGCAACAAAAAGCCGTTCTTCACGCGCAAGAAGCGCTTCGAATTCCGCCTGTCTGTTTAAAAGCGATTGATTAATAACCTCCTTAAGATGATCTTCAAATCCTGTTCTATCGGAATCATTTATATAAAGAAGTAATTCGGGAAAAGCCGCCGTTAGCGTAACATGATAGCTACTCAGTTCCGATTCGCCGGTATAGCTAATAAATTGATTCCAAAGCGCACGATCTTCTTCTACACTGCGGCCTTCCCAGGGACGGACGCTTTCCGGGTCTCCAGTTTCGCCGTAAATAATGTTTCCTTCTGCATTGGTATGATATGCATACAAACGATTGGCAAGATCCACAGCTTCTTCCATTGTATTTATTGAACGTCCTGAATCGTTTCCAAAAAACCGAAGGAAAAGCCATTGTGCAAAACGCTTTTCCAGTTCTTCTTCGGACCAGCGTACAAGGTTACGGCTTAATTCTTCCGATAATTCTGGGGTGTCGTACAATTCCAGCACAGTTCTTTCCCAAACAGCGATTGCAAACCCAATACCCCTTCTGGCTTCTTTTAACCATGACAGGGGATCCATTTCACGATCGGCCCTGTCGAAATGGTATTCAAATACTTTTTTGTCGAAACCTCTCTGTTCGTCAATGCTTTGAGCAAAAATACTTATGCAAAGAAAAAAAGTAAGAAGAAATAACAAGATACATCTTGTTGACGGGAATGGTTTGGCAGCCATGGGAGGCCTCTGAATAACTTGATGCTGCCCGCAAACACGGGCTTCTTACCCACGCAGAAATTGCCTTCTGAAGAAATAATAAATTGTTTACAGAAAATTGCAAGAAAAAAACGACAAATTCGATAAAAATATGACAAATGTCATAAACCTATTCTCTAGCCTCGGATGTGTGACATAACTGGAGCCAGTATGCAACTGTAATTGACACCATTTCTGCCTGGGGTACAGCGTGCCTTTACAGCCGGAGATCTACTCTATACCATAAATAACATGAAACCCAGAAAGACCCTCCCCAAGACCGCCGTGCCAAGAATTTACTTTATTGATCAGGAAATAGCCGGAGAGGGCTATCCAAACGCTCCTGCACTGGCCAATAAGTACGAGACCAGCCTTGCCAGCATACACCGGGACATAGCCTATATGCGGGATATGCTGGGCGCGCCCATTGAATATGATTTTTTTAAAAAGGGCTATTACTATAGCGAAAAGGCATACCGTCTTTGCGCCGCTTTTGCCACAGCAGATGACCTTCTGGCGCTGGGCATGGCAAAAAATCTTCTGGACTTGTACAAAAAAACCCCAATCTATGATGCCGCCCTAAATCTGCTTGAAAATATATCCGCGCCACTGCAAGATAATCAAAAAGACGAATGGTTCCGGGATCGTATTGTGATACCCAAAACCGCCTCGGCTCCCGTAAACACTGAAACCTGGAACGGCATAGTCGGCAGCTTGCGGAAAAACCGGGTAGTCGCCTTTTACTACGAAAGCGCCGCCGGGGAAAACATGGACAACCGGGGTAAACTCCCCGAAAAAAAACTCAATAACCGCCGTGTCCGTCCCTATCAGCTACTCTTTGACCGGAGTGCATGGTATCTCTATGCATGGGATGAAGAGCGAAATGATATGCGCATCTTTGCCCTTTCCCGGATTTCAGAAGTTTCTATAACCGGAGATACCTTTACCATACCCCGGAATTTTGATTACCGGAATCTTGAAGGTACAAGTTACTTCGGTATTTTCGCAGGTGAAAAGGCGTATAAGATTATTATTGAAATTAAAGGCGATACCCGGTGGATAAGCGAGCGTCTTTGGGCTGGTGATCAAAAGATAGAAAAAACCAAAGGCGGCATTAAACTTTCCTTTACCAGCAATCAGACAGAAAAAATACTGGAATGGATACTTTCCCAGGGTGCAAACGCCCGCCCCCTGGCCCCAAAACCTTTGGTAGAACGCTGGGCAGCAACCGTCCGGGAAATGGCAAGTAATGCCGCATTAATATGACATTTGCCGCAATTGCTTTCTTGAAGAATTCATCACGCGGAGGCGCAGGGATCGCAGAGAATAATATAAAATTAAACTTTATTCGAAAGTCTGGTTTAATACCCCGCTGCTTGCCGCGAGGAGCCTCATTCGAAAACTTCTCGTTTTCCTTTGCGTCTATGTGTCTCCACTTGTGCAAAAACGGTATCTGCTTCCGTAGCGTGTGCCTATTTCCCTTATTTCACCATTGCACATCCTGCTGAAAGGCAGTATAGTATAAAAAGAGGATAAACCTATGCCGGAAACCGAATTATTGATACAAAGAGCTAAAACATTGCCGAATGAATTATTTGAAGAAGCGGTGCATTACATAGATTACTTATCCCAAAAAGCCCATACAGCTTATATTGCCGAAAAACTTGCAGAAGCTGAACGTGAAATGGCTAAACCTGATGCTCAATGGCTTACTGAAGATGAATTCTGGGACGAAGACGATTGTGTTATATCAAATTATTGAAGAGTATATTAAGAGCTTCATGGGATTTGCCAAAGTATGTATAATACTGACACTGTTGCGTCTCTACTTATGCAAAAACAGTATCTACTGCCGTTGCGTATCCTTTTTACCATTCTTTTGGCTGACCGTCTGGTCGAGTAATAGTAAAATCTTCTCCATTAGGCTCAATAAGAAAAAAACCCTGGCTTAATGCGTATTCTTTTTCCTCATCTTTTACTACAATCCCTGCAACAGCGCCGATAAAATGGCGTTTATCACCACGTAAATCAGCATATCTTCGCATTTTTTCCAGACGTGTTATGTGTTTATTTATATCGCTGATAGTAAGCTCCGTTTTTATTTCTACCAGCATAGCAGCATCGCCATTTTGTAAATAAATATCAATCTCAAAAGAAATATCATTTCTTTTATCACGAACTTTATGCCTGGTACTGACTTCCTGAAAATCAAATCCCAAATCATTGAATTTTTCCTGAAGATTAGGAGCTACCATATATTCTACAACCTCGCCGAAACTGTTGGTAAAATCACCAAACCGTTTGCCTATTTCCTTGACGATACGGTCAGTATCCTTTTGACTTTCCCTGAGTTCTTTTTGACTTTCGGCGGCTTCTTTTTGACTTTCTTTTAGAATCCGCTCAGTTTCTTTTTGGCTATCCCTGAGTTCCTTTAGCTGTTCCCGATCTTCCATTAACGCTGCCCAGACGTGTTCAAAAGTGATACCTCTGGGATAATCTGGTAATGTTTGTACTTCTGCCATGCTATTATGCTATCATAAAACACCTGAAAAAAACAATTATCTGAATAATATTAAGCAAAGGGCCCGGCTTACGCTGTCAAAAAACCCTAAGGGAGCCTGTTTCGCAGCCTCCCAATACTTGAAACAAGTATTGGGCATTTACTACGTAGTATCGCTTTTCTTTGCTGGTCTGCTTCACAGTGAGCCTTAGGAAATGTTTTTTGTCAGCGTAAGCCGGCCCCTTTCCTGGCTATTATTCGATAGCTATTTTACAGGTACAACGGCAGATAGAGGTTTTCATGATGGAAGTTTTGTTAACGTAATTCGTTGTCCATTTCTTCCTCCTCTGCGGCTTTCCGTCTTTGCGAAGGGATCTTCTTAACCATTCGCCTTTGTGAGACTCATATACTTACGACTTATTGAAATTATCAAGGTTTTACGGTACGATTTATAAGTGAGAATATTTAAGAATACATGGTTTACCCGGTTTGCCGACAAAGAGGGAATCATGGATGGTGAACTGTGTGAAATGGTGAATCAACTTGAGGCAGGACAGGCAGACGCCAACTTGGGCGGCGGTGTGTATAAGATTCGGACAGCCCGGGCCGGCGATGGGAAATCGGGTGGTTACCGGGTGATTGTGTTTTTCAGGAGCGAAGAACGGACTATTTTTGTCTACGGCTATGCGAAATCCCGAAGAGCTAATATTGACGAAAAGGAGTTACGGATATTTAAGCACGATGCTAAGGATCAATTAGCCATGATTGATGAACGGCTGGATGCTATATTAAGAAACAAAGACCTGATAGAGGTTTTTGCGGACTGAAGTTCATGGAGGCAGGATATGAAATACAAAGGTGAAGTTTATGAAGTGGTACACCAGGATGCAGTTTCAATGTATAAGGTCGGAGCTATTTCCGAAGAAAGAATGAAAGAGTATGACGAGATGTGCCTTGCTCAAGAACCCGACTATGAAGCCGAAAAGTCTCTCAAACCTGCGGTTCAGGAAAGGGAACACGTTACTTGCTGAAATCAATTCCCATTAGTACGGAATAATGAACAAGGAAGAATAATGAGGAAACATAGCGGGTTCTTGCCCTTGGTCGCCTTTATTGCAATAACAGTGTGGTTTATTGGGTGTGCAAGCCCAAAACCGTCTATAACTGCAAAGCCGGAAATTGCAAAATCCGAAACACCAAAACCTGCCATAATGTATTATGGCGTTGATCTTTCCCAATTCCCGCCGCAGGTAAGGGATTGGATTACTAACGAAGGTTTTACAAAAGCGAAGATGGAAGGGCCGGGAAAGACAAACCCAGCACTCAGGGCGTGGTGGAGTGCTGATAATAATTCTGTTTTATTTGAAGCATCCTATATTGTAGGGACTGGATATGTGGGTGCGGGAAACCGTGTAACATGGGGGCAAAATTCCCACTATTCCGGTTCCAGTAATATTCATAATATATACGGTGAATATGCAAAGTACCATACCTTGCGTTTTAAGTGGGAACTTAAACAGGAAGCGGAGCGGCTTATCAGGGAAGATCCTGCGTATGCAGAGGTCATAACGTTTGCAAAACAACTTTGCAGCGAGATTGAGTATGACTGGGCAAATTTTGACGGATATACGGGACCTGTAATTCCTACACCCGGTAAACGACGGGCTGTTTGTGACGGTTATTCAAATGAAGTTATGGATAAGATACTGAAATTAAAAAGTGTCAGGGCTGTGCAAAAATGGAGTTCCCCCGGACATTCATGGAATGTCCTGATATTGACTGACGGTAGAACATTGTACTTTGATCTCACCTGGTTTGATAATGAGCATATTGATCATGAAACCGGGAGAATATATCAAACCGAAGACTATGATTGGGAAAATATCACTTTTGACAGGGAACTCTTTTATCATTCAAACGTTGGGTATGGGAGCCGGGTGTTTCATCATAAAATCGGGAAGATGGACAGGGAAATAAGGAAATGAAAACACTATCAATTATTCCGGAGCCGGTATCCTGCCAACTAACGGAAGGTTTTTTCCGATCCCGTGGTCTGCCGGCCATTAAGGGAGACAGCGCATTCCGTGCAGAAATTGATGTGGTAAACAGGCAACTGCGGGAAGACCTGGAAAGGATGGGGTTTGCTTGTATACAGGACAGGGAAGGCAAGACGGTTGTTTGCCAAAAAGACGCCGGGCTGGGTAATAAAGATGCAGTACCGATCCGGAATGACGAAGGGTACAGGATCACCATAACAAAAGAAACCATCACTATAGGCGCCGTTTCGGGAGCGGGAATGTACCACGGGCTGCAAAGTTTCCGGCAGCTTGTGCTGTCTGAATACCGGGGCTTTGCGGAAGAAATCGCCCATAATGAAGAAGCCAATTTTCAATTACCCTGCGGGGAAATTACCGATTATCCCCGGTTTCCCTGGCGTGGTTTTATGCTGGACTGTTCACGGTATTTTTATTCAGTTGAGTTTATTAAACGTATTCTTGATGTTCTTTCGCTGCATCATTTTAGCCGCTTCCATTGGCACCTGAGTGATGATCAGGGCTGGCGGCTTCCCGTGCCGGAATATCCGCTGCTTATAGAAACAGGTTCCCGCAGGCATGATCGCAGAATGCCGTGGGTTGATTCCACAGGCGGTTTTTACAGTGAAGAAACAATCCGCGATGTGGTCGGGTATGCCGCGGCACGGCATATCGAAGTGGTTCCGGAGATTGATTTACCCGGCCATGCAAGCGCCATTTTGGCTGCCTACCCCGGCCTGGGCTGCACCGGCGGGCCGTATCAGGTTGAAGACCGTTTTGGCATATTTGAAGATGTCCTGTGCGCCGGTAACGATCAGATTTTTGATTTGATTGCTAAAGTGTTTGATGCCCTTGTCCGGCTTTTTCCGTCGCGCTATGTACACATTGGCGGGGACGAAGTGCTTTTTAACCGTTGGGAAGCCTGCCCGAAATGCCAAAAAAAGCTTAAGGAACTTGGGCTTGGAAAACCCAAAGAGCTGCAAAGCTGGATAACCCGGCAGCTTGTTGCAATGCTTGCGGAGCGCGGCAAGATCGCCATCGGCTGGGATGAAGTGCTGGATGATTCAGAACAATTCAAACTTCCGGAAGAAACAGTGGTAATGTCCTGGCGGGGCAGTGCAGGAGGAATAGCTGCAAGCAGGCGCGGTCATCCTGTGATCATGGTTCCCAACACAGAAGGTTGCTACCTGGATTACAAACATATTGATACTCCTGAAGAACCCGGGCAGACATTCAATATTTCGACTGTACTTAAATCGTATTCCATGGATCCGGTTACACCGGAAATGAACGAAGACGATGCATCACGAATTCTTGGCGGGCAGTGTAACCTGTGGTCTGAACTTATCTATGCGGGAAAAATTGCCGAGTATATGATCTTTCCCCGGCTTTGCGCCGTCGCTGAAGCTGTTTGGACGCCGCGTGAAAATAAAAACTTTGATTCTTTTTCCCGCCGCCTGGACATACATCAAAAACGGCTGGATAAACTTGGTTTGCTGCAGTACCGCGGCCCATTAAAGTAAAGTTTTTATGAGTGAGCTTGCTTTTCATCTTTAAGCCTGACTTCGATTAATTCTTCCATTGCTACAATAACAAGAGGGTATTCAGCTTCGTTTATAATCGACAAAAGATATTCAATCCTTTGTCTTTCAGGGTTACGGAAAAAACGGGAGTTGGCATCTTGTTCAACACCATAAGCCAGCCAGCTAAGGGATATGTCAAGAACCTTGCATGCCTTAACTGCTAAATCAAAATCAAGATACTGTGAACCATTAATGATTTTTGATACGGCAGCCTGTGTTATGCTAAGCTCATTGGCTAAATCTGCCTGTTTAAGGTTCTTTAATCTTAAGGCTGCCGCAAGACGTTCTCCGTATGATTGTTTCATTAATTAAAGTATTGCATAAACCTTGAAAAAAATCATCATTTTATGTATTTTCAATTTATGTTATTTCTATAATAGAAAGCATTTTTCTATTGCAGAATATTGAGGAGTTTTATGGAAATTGGATTTTCTGGCCGTCATAAGCCAATACTGAAAGCCCTGAAAAAGGCCGGTTTTAAAGTGGACGAAGTTGTGGAACAGGAAAAAACGACCGTAATAACCGTTACACCTGCAGGGCAAAACACGAACGGTGAGGTAAGAAATGAGAAGGAAACCATACCTGACAACTAACCCTTAACCCTTAATCCCTAATCCCTAATCCCTAATCCCTAATCCCTGATCCCTAGCCCCTAATCCCTAATCCCTAATCCCTAATCCCTAATCCCTATAATAACTAATACATTCTGCGGTTTTTGCAATGTTTTCTTCCGGGGCGTCGAGCAGGTTCCATGACAGCGCAAAGCCCTGGATTCCCGTCCCGGCAAATGCATTAACAGACTCTTCAATATAGCCGGGATATACTTCCGCTATGTTTTTCTTTCTGTTTATTTCAACACCTGCATAGACAGGGCAGTGGGAAGCGGAACATAAGTTGATTAAGTCTTTAGCGGCAAAGTCTTTGTCAAATGGAATTGTTTCTGAATTGATGTCCAGCAGCGTTTTATAATTTGTTTGATTTATATTGCCGGATTCCCGCAGCAACGCTTCCAATTCAAACGGGAGCCCTGCGGGGGCGTTGGTTGCCCGGTACATCATCGGCTTTATAAAATCGCAAAGGCCGGAAAGGGCAACCAGATCCTGGCCGACAAAGGGGGATAAAAAAGGAGCAAATGTGTCAAAGCCAATGCCAAGGCCTTTTTCCCTGAAGTGCCGGCAGATATGTTCCAGGCTCCTGTATATTATACCTGCTTTCAGTTTAAGGAAATCGCCAATGATTGGATCTTCAAACGTATATTCACCGGAAAGGGTTGCTTGTAGTTGTTCAACATCAAAGTTTTCTTTTTTATAGTATTCCAGGCAATGGGTGCAGAAGCAGGAAAAGACGTTGTTAAAACCATTCCCCCCGTTAGCGAATGAAGGGTAACGGATTTTATCAAGGAATACGCCTGTAAATGGTATGGCGGCGAAATTGCGTTCAAATATGGCAAGGATTTTTTCTGTATTTTGCGGGTTGTTGGGGCAATAAAAGGAAAAATTTTCATCGCTCTGTTCTTCCCGGCTGAGGATAAGTTCGCCCTTGTAATCCACCAATGGCTCCAGTTCTGTTAAGGCTCCGGTTTCCGAAAACACAGGGAACCATAGATACAAATCAATATTCCGCTTTGCCAGAAATGCGGCGGTTTTTTCGTAGAGTGATTTATCCGGCGACCAGCCCATGATCACTTTATGTACCGGCAGGCAGGGCAGTACGGAGTTGAGTTTTTGTTCCACATCTTTATAGGAAATTATTTCCCTAAGAAACCCGCCGGAAAAAATTTGTACGGTAACTTTACAATCCATTTTTCTCAGTCGCACATTACAACTACTACATGGTGTTCACTGCCGGCATTTTGTGCGGGAATCTCCGCCCCTGCACTGCCGCAGGTAACGGCCTGGCCGTTAAGCCGGCATTCCTTAACCCCCTTACTAATGCCATGGGGATTTTCCACGGTAATGTTGTAAATCGCGTTCCGCCACACCCGCCGCACACTGAAAGAAGGCCACGACGGGGGTATGCAGGGGTCGATTACCAGGCTGTCAAAATCAGGCCGGATGCCCAGCATGTAACGGGTGGCGGCAAAGTAGCTCCATCCGGCAGAGCCTGTCATAAAGGGATGGTGGCCCCTGCCAAAGGCGCTGTGATCCGGCCCGGCGACAAACTGGCAGTACATATAGGGTTCGATTTTGCGGACTTCAATTTTATCGTTTTGGTTGTAAGGGTTAAGGGCGTCGTAGAATTTCATTGCCCGGTCACCTCTGCCAAGAATAGTCTCCGCAGCCCAGGCCCAGGGATTGGGGTGGCTGAATATGGCGGCGTTTTCTTTAATGCCCTTGTAGACACGGGTAACAAAGCCGATTTCGTCGTCCGGTTCGCTGTAGGCGGGATCGCAGAGTTTAAGACCGTAGGGGGTATAGAGGTATTGATCCACCGCATCCATCGCCGTCTTTCCATGCTCCGGCGAGGCTGCACCGGAAAGAACCGCCCATGTGTTGGATTCCATAAAAATCCGGCCTTCTTTACAATCCGGTGAACCGATAGCTCTGCCGGATGCAGTAAATCCTCTGGTATACCATGAGCCGTTCCACAGTTCTCTCTCGCAGCTTTGCCGTACTTTGGCGGCCATTTCCTCATAGCGGGCTGCATCCCGGCCCAGGCGGCGGGCCAGGGCACAGAAGTGGGTAAGTGCCCAGTGGTGGAGAAACGACACCATGGCGCTTTCCCCGCCGCCCAGGTTAAGGCAGTCGTTCCAGTCTGCCCGCAGCCCTTTGCATATTTCGTGGGGGCCTGTTTCCCTGGCGGAAAAATCTAGAATCCGCTTCATGTGGTCATAGACCGTTTCGCTTGTCCCCTCACCGGTGTCCGGATCAAAAGTATCCGCATAGGGGTATTTTTCGTCGGCAAAACCAAGGTCTCCGGTTTCCCGGATGTACTCTACTATAGAAGGAATTAGCCATAATGCATCATCGGCACAGGTATCGGCAATGCCGTGAATTCGCTGGGATTTCGGGGGAAGGGGCACTACAGTGGGACTTTTAAAGGCCGGGGTAGATTGCTTTTCAAACCATTCAGGACTGAAAAGGTGAATACCGTAACCGTCACTGGTAAGCCCTTTGATGAGCTGAACCAGCCGTTCCCTGCTTTTTTCCGGGTTTGAATGGGGGATCATCATGGCGTCCTGGGCGGTATCCCGGTATCCAAGGCCGGTCCGGCCCCCCACTTCGATGAATGAGGCAAACCGGGAAAACATCACATTAATTTCCGCCTGGTAAAGATTCCAGGTGTTAAGCATGGTGTTCATCCCTTCGTCGGGGGTGGAAACCGATAACTTTGCCAGTTTTTCTTTCCAGAAATCACCCAGGGCTGTAAAAGCAGCATCCACCGCAGAAAACGCATTGGTTCCATTGCTGGTGCTGTATTTTGCCCGCATTGTTTTTCCCGCTTCCCGGTTTCCTTCGCCCAAAAGGAAGATAAGCCGGGTTTCTTCGCCCGGTTCCAGTTCCACTACTCGCCGGAGGGCGCCGCAGTGGTTGCCCCCCAGTTCGGATGAACCGGAACAGGCGCCCATTTCTACTGCAATGGGGTTGGTTTCGCTCCGGTAGGGGCCGATAAAGGCGTCCCGCAGGCAGTCGAAATATGCGTTAGCGTTAACGCCGTGCTGTTCGTTTGCAGCGGGCTGTGCCGGGGTGGATTGTTGGGCAGCCGTAAAATACTGGAAGCCTTCGGCTTCGTAAAATAAATCTACTTCTATTATGCCGTCTTGATGTGAAGAACCGGACGAATAGAGGCTCATCTGTAAATTCTGGTTATCGATCTGAATATGGTGGAAGGAAAATTCCGCATAGCCGAACACGCTGAGCCTTCGTTTGCGGTCCGAATCGTTGCGGAGCTTTACATCCCAAATTTCCACCGGGTCTTCCAGGGGGATAAAAAGGGTTTGTTCCCCCCATATACCGCTGTATTTGCACTGATACTTGATGTACGAAAGGCCGTGACGGCAAATATTCTTTGCCAAATCGGGGCTTTTACCCACCGGCTGCCAGGAAAGCGTCCAATAATCCCCCGAATCATCGTCCCGGACATATACATAATGGCCCGGCCTGTCCATGGGGACACCATTTTGCCGGAACCGGGTAATCCGGTGGAATTCCGGGCTTTTGTAAAAAAGGTAACCCCCGGCAGTATGGTTAAAAACCCCGCAGAGGTCTTTTACGCCGATATAGTTGGTCCAGGAAACCGGCACGTCGATCCGGTCTATTACGTATTCCCTGCTGTTTTGATCAAAAAAACCGTACTTCATGAATATAGAATACCATTTTTTTTATTTTTTTTCAAAATTTTGGTTTTTTTTCTATATACACGATATATTTACTGTATTGACAGCCACGAGATGAAGGCTTACAATGCAATCAAACTAATTTATTTGGAGGAATTGAATGAGAACTGTAAAGTCACTTATTGGTGTTCTTCTTGTCCTGTTGCTGGCGGCAAGCTTTATTGCCTGCGGCGGCGGTTCAAAGGACGATGGTGTTATTGAGCTCACGGTCTTAAACTACTTGGATCTGAGCAACCCCGGCTCCGTTAACGAAATGAACGATGTATGGGAGCGGTTTGAAAAGGAAAATCCGGACATCAGGATTATCCGTGAAGACCTTTTTGATGAACCATTCCATCAGAAAACGGAAGCCTATGCCGCAGGTGGCAATCTTCCTGATGTTATCCAATGCTGGCCTTCCGGACGTTCCACCACGCTTCATACACAGCATCTTCTGAAAGATCTGGCGCCCTTTATTGCCAAGGACGGTCTGGCTTCCCTGTATAACCCTGTAACTTTTGATCCTTCCCAACAGGCAGCAGGGTATCTTGGAATGATCTCCCGCGGTATGACAGCAACCAATGCGGTTTTTGTAAACATGGAAGTG
>Ga0082212_10006983_pt1 | contig 15041 bp, 15 predicted proteins | sample TergutNt197P3_FD_71548 | JGI IMG/M metagenome (GOLD analysis project Ga0082212, IMG submission 71548) | Neocapritermes taracua P3 segment gut microbial communities from Petit-Saut dam, French Guiana - Nt197 P3 | ecosystem: Host-associated > Arthropoda: Insects > Digestive system > Gut ...
CCTGCTTGCTTTGGCGGTGACGCCGCTTATCACGCTGACATTCATCGGGGAATCCGTCAGCGTCCCGAAGATACTGTCCTATGTGGTCCTGTTCATAGCCGTGCCGATAGCGGCCTCCTTCCCTTTGAAGAAGGTGAACATCAGCAGAACGGTAAGGATCGTTGTGATCAACGCCATGCTGTTCTTTCTGGTATTCATGTCTCTCGGACAGAACAGAGAGTATCTGTTCTCCGAAACGGGCGTGGTGTTCCTCGTTGCCGTTGCATGCGCCGTAAGAGTGTTCGCCGTGAGCTTCATCGTTCTGTATCTGCTGAAGAAAAGAGGGGCCGGCAGGGACAACAGCATGGTATACGTTCCGATGGCCGTCTGGAAGAACTCCGGACTCGGGGTAACGCTTTGTTTTGTTCTTTTCGGCAACATGGCCGAGGCCGCCATTCCCTGCGCCATATCTCTGCTTGTCGAGCTCTTGTGGTTCGCGGTCATGACGAACTATATTGAAAAGATCTGGCCCAGTAGCAGCGGGACAGCGAGTCAAACAAATTGATCTTTAAAAAGAAGGGGTTGAAAGAAGTTTATCAGCATCCGGAAGGGCTTCCCCTTTATTTTTTCCGCCCTATGTTCTCTCTTGCTGCTTTTTTGATCTCGTTGGCCTGCTTTTCCCCATCGGTGATATCCGATTCAAGGAAGCGGAACACGGTCCATCCCTCAGCCGCAAGCGTACTGTCGATAGAGGTGTCTCCCCTCTCTGTCTCCAGATAAACTGCGACCTTGGCTTTGACCAACGCTATGGGGATGTGGTGTACGCCGTAATCGTTCCTGCAGCGGAGGCCTTTGTTCCATATCGCTCTTCTCAGGGTCGTGTTGGGAGTGTCTTCCATGCCCTCGAGATATTCATCATACTCTTCCTCTTCCGCCTCGCTGGCGGCATCGGAATCCGATGATCCCGCGGGAACAACGTATGCGCTCTTTTCCATGTAGTGTTCAGGGATAGTGTCCTCAGACACATACTCAGGCTCCTCCGACCTCTCGGGAAGAACGTATTCGCTCTTTTCCATGTAGTGCTCAGGAATGGTGTCCTCAGACACATATTCCGATTCTTCCGACCTCTCGGGGAGGACATACACGTTCTTTTCCATGTAGTGCTCGGGTATGGTGTCCTCCGGTACGTATTCGGATTCCTCCGACCTCTCGGGAAGAACGTAAACGTTCTTTTCCATGTAGTGCTCGGGGATCGTGTCTTCCACTGCGGCCTCTTTCTTTGCTGCCGGAGCGGCAACGGGTGCGGGGCTGCTCTTCTTCTTTTTGTTAACAATCGAGGCTACTGCGAACCACAGGAGCATGAGCAGTATCACCGCGATGATGATCACGGCGAATATCACTAAGAGATCCACCTTGCCATTGGAACTGAGCGCATCGAAGACAGCGCCGTCCGAGGAAGCGGCCGTGATCCCTATGAGGGGGAGTATACCCATCGCGGCAGCCAAAATCATCATGATCGTTTTTTTGTATGCGTTTTTGTACATGTTTTATTCACCGTTTTGTCTTTTGATTGAAAGTGTCTTCGCTATTACGGAGGACTCTTTTTCGTATATAGGTTTTACACTTATTATGACATTGTATGAACATCTCTTTTTATTTCTTTTACGGTTGAATTATATATGATTGTTATAATGTTGAGACGAGCGGAGGTAGCTAAGCCTGGCCCACGGCGCCGGTCTTGAAAACCGGTGGTGTCTCACCCCGGGAGTTCGAATCTCCCCCTCCGCGCCACCTTTACAATACCGATTATCCAGAGCTTATTCTCAACCTTTGTACCACTCCGAGTGACAAAAAAATCTTCGGAGAACTTCAGACGTTGCCCAAAGATATCTCCAGAACTATGAAACAGACCGCACAAAGAAGTATCACTGCCGAGACTGCTAACAGGCCCATGTTCTTTTTCATTACCGCCTCAGCGAGGTAATGTGATTAATAACTTCTCATCCGCCCCGATCTGCATTGTGAGAACAGTCACAGATATAATGTTCGTTCTATATACCGACATCATGAACGAAACTCTCGGCAGCATATACGGCAGAGCCTCGGTAAGAAAATATAAGGCCGAAAAGGTCCCCGACGAAGATGTAAAGGAGATACTCAAGGCGGGATTCCATGCAGCTAACGGCCTGAACCGTCAGGCTCTTGAGTTTGTTGTGATGGAGAACAAAGAAACCATCCAGAAATACAGCAAAAAAGGAGCTGCCATATTCATTGAAATGATGAAAGCATCCGGGCAGCCGGGTCCCATCAACCCCCCCGCGGACATGTTCTACGGCGCACCCGCGATCATATACGTCTTTGCGAACCCAACCGCGCTGACCCCGGTGGAGGACGGATCACTGGCAGTGGGCAACATGATGCTTGCGGCACATTCGATGGGATACGGGACATGTTTCATCGGATTCGCGGCCGGATTGGGATACGATGAGGAATTCAGAAATGAATGTAAGGTGCCGGAAGGTCATTCTTTCGTTGCATGCATGATACTGGGTAAGCCGGACGGCAATATCGAGAGACGCCCCCGCCCGGAGCCGAAGGTCCTTTGCTGGAACAAGTGAATCATGAGATACGAGAATGTTCTGACAGGCACCTTCATCGAGCGGCCGAACAGATTCACGGCGTATGTGGAGATCGGCGGAAAGAGGGAGAAATGCCACGTCAAGAATACCGGCAGGTGCAGGGAGATATTGGTCCCCGGTGCCGAGACCATATTGGCTGTCTCGGACAACCCCGAAAGATCTACCAAATATGACCTTATCGGGGTCTATAAAGGAAACATGCTGTTGAACATAGACTCTCAGGCACCGAATGCGGTGATGCGAGAGTCCATACATTCCATACCCGGATTCGAAGATGCCGACGAAGTGCGGCCGGAATACAAGTACGGGAACTCCCGCATCGATATCTTCGCGAAGGCAGGGGACAGAAAAATGCTTATGGAGGTCAAAGGGGTCACTCTCGATAAGGACGGGGTCGCTTTGTTCCCTGACGCCCCCACCGAACGCGGTCTCAAGCACGTCAAGGAGCTGGGATCTTCCGTTGGAGACGGATATGAGGCATACATAATGTTCCTGATACAGATGTCCGGGCCCAAGGTGTTCTCGCCTCATTATGAGATGCACGAGAGCTTCGCGGAAGAGGTGGAAAGGGCGCAATCACTGGGTGTGAAGGTGCTCGCCTATGATTCTTTGGTGACGGAAGACTCCATCTCTCTCGGAAACCCTATCGAAGTAAGATTCCGTAACTCGTGAATGCGTCGGGTTCACTCATAGTCGACATCGTACTGGGCCTTACTTCCCATCTCTTTTGCTTCCTCTTTGATGACCTCTTGCACAAGTTTCAGGTACTTCGAGAGCGCTTCTTCTTGGTCGTTGATCATCTGGTGAAGAAGATACACGTTCTTCAGCGTCGGCGGGGCATCGATGAACTTTCCTTTCTCGGGTTCTTCTCTTATAAGGTTAAGGACGATCGATTTCATTGACTTTGTTCCGGCCATCGTGCCCTGGTAGCTTACCACCGCATCCAGCGCGGATGCTCCGTATGAGGTTGCGTTGATGTATTCCAGCGCGGCGTCGCACAGTTCCGAATAGGAACTGAAATCAATATCCTCCACCAGATGAGTGAAGTTCTCCTGGAGTTTTTCCTGATAGTATGAATATGTCTCGATCTTGGATTTGCCGACATCTGATATCAGCTCGGATGGACCGTACATGTCCTTCATGTCCTTGATGGTAAAGGTCGCACTGATCTGGAACTTCCTGACCGTTTTATCATTGGGGGTGATGACCATGTTCTTTCTCACCAGATACATGTCGATGACGGGCTGGATGATCTTGTTATGGCGTACGATCGCTTTCCTTTCTTCGCGTCTTTTCTTCTTTTTATCGCTGTGGGCGTGGATCCTGTCCATGATGATGACCGCAAAGAGCAAAGCGAAAACGCTGCCCATGCTCCCTCTTACGATATCGGTGAGATCCGGTGCGTTGCCGGTGAAGTACACCGCGATCCATGCTATCAATACGTAGGATAGGATGGCAAGAATGGAAAATAACAGGATCCTGTGCTCATGAGCCTTCTCGACGTTGTACTGAGGTTTCTTGTGCCCTTTGTTGGACGGCTTAGTACCCCTGATCTTTCCAACAGCGTTCGGGGTCTTAATATTAGGCATCTTCATCGTACCACGTCATTTCTCTTTTATCACGTTTCTTATGAGTTCTTGGGTCTCCTGCGCCGTTCTTATCGTATTGACAAGGTACACGTCACAGCAGGAAAGGAAATCGGAAAAGAATTTGGCCCTTATCTTTTCTTTATGGGCGTTCCATTGGATCTGGTGGGGATTGCAGAGATCGTGTTCCAGCAAGTACGTCAGTCCCTCTTCCGGCGAAAGATGCCTTATGGGGACCGGGTCGTCGTGATCGCGTTTCATAAGGAAGACGCACCCGATCTTGGTCATCGGGATCACAGAGGATTCTCCCGCGACCCATCTGACGTTCGCTATTCCCCTCCCGTTGTTATCGAAGCATACTTGGCTTACGAGCGGTTTGTATTCCTCCCAAACGTCCCCGATATCGGCATCGATGTAGCAGTTCTTCTCCGAACCGTAGGCGATCGGCCTGCCGCTCCCCAGTTTGACGAAGTACCAATCATCGGATATCAGATGCGCGTTGCTCATCCTCAGAAGCCCCCATGACTGCGTGGTCTTCCCCGTTTTGGATGGCGCTATGAGCGTCACCCCCTTTCCATCCATATCGAGGACCGCGCCGTGAACGGAATAAGTGTCGTGAGCTTCTTCGAGTATATTCCCCGATATCCCGAGGGCGATGCTTTTTATCCACCCGTAATAGTCGAAGTTGAAAAGGAAGGCCACATTGGTTGCGGGCTCGAACAGGGCCCTCATTCCGCATGAGGGGTCGTTGATCGAGTAGATCTTCGCATGGGCCCGTATGTCCGCGGACATTGAGTAGAAGTTATCTTCCCACATCTTCAGATGTTCTCTGTCTTCGGTAAGGAATTCAATGCATAGGCCGAAAATGTCCACCTTAGAGGAGTACGACTTAAGACCCTTGTATCTCAGGCGCAGTTCCGCTGCCGTGTCGATGTCTATGATCTCTATTTCATAGCCCATGGTGTCTGATACAGGTAGAGATATACATAGTTACGTTATCTGTCCGCTTGGGATGGCCGCAAGAGGCCAGTATTTCTAAAAACCGCAGCTCGCAGTATATGTTGTTTGAACAAGCCGGTCATGCGGCCGGAATGCGCTAAAGTAATGTATATAATTCATATACCAGCTACCGCATTTATTATCATTGCATCTATGCACTCAGGATGCCGCCAAGGGATGAGAAAATGACCAATAAAGCAATTGTATATTCTTCTACACTCGGAAAGACCAGGAAAATAGCGAAGCACATAGCAAAAGAATTGGGAGCGGACTCTTTCGATCTGAAGAAGCAGACCATCATCAATCTTTCCGAATATAATCACGTGATATTCGGCACCGGCATACATGCGGGTAAACCGTACCGCGCGCTTGTGGACTTCCTCAACAATAACAAGGAACAGTTGTCGGGGAAAAAGAGATCACTCTTCATTTCCTGTAAATTGGATGCGGAAAGGGGCGAGGAACAATTAACGAAGGTCTCCAAAGAGCTTGGGATCAACGATGCGTTCTTCTTCCCCAGCAAAAGCGAGAAGGATGAGAACGGGATAGACGTATCCCTCGGCAGTTTCATTAAAGAGATGTCGAAAAGATGAATTCCGACACCATCGCATTAGTCGCAGCAATATACTTGGTATTGAACGCAGTTTCATTGCTTCTGTATTATCTGGATAAAAAGAAGGCCCAGAAGGGCAGATACAGGATCAGCGAAGCGACGTTGATCATCATCGGGTTCCTGGGCCCCTTCGGTGCATTGGCGGGAATGAAGATATTCAGGCACAAGACACAAAAAACGAAGTTCAAACTGATCTATCTGTTCCTGATACTCCATCTGGTACTTCTGGTACTTATTTTGTGGAAGTTCTTGCTCTGATGCGTGGGTTCCTCCTCACATCGGTGTCAATATCCTCTCTTCCGAGAAGAAGCACCCTGCTGTCCGGCCTCTCTCGGATAATACTCATCCCGACGATATCTCCCAGCCGGGACGAGAAGTCCCTGATCTCTTCAAAGGACGGCATCGATTCGAGGGAGAGCCTCTGCCTGGATGCGCCGACGAAGACGTATCCCTTGGGTTCTATGAGGTCGGGATCCGCCCTCTTATCCAGTTCTCCGTATTCTTCCACCCATCCGAAATTCTGACCTTTCACCAGCGTGTGCCTTATGACCGTCCGTGTATCAAGCGAGGGGAGAAGGTCCAGCGTCCTCATCAGCCTGCTCCACCCGTCGCCGATCTTCGGTCTGCATACCTTTATGTAGATCTCTTCGTTGGGAGCGGCGATCGTTACGTACAATTGGTTGGGAAGCTCGTCCAAAGACTCTAATTGATCGGGGTATGTTCCATTTGTTACAAGGAATGTCGTCATGTTCCTTCTGTGGCATTCTTTGATAAGATCGGAAAGGTAAGGGTAGGTTATCGGTTCGCCCGCAAGGGATATCGCCACCTGATCGGGGTTGGACGCTTCTTCGAACATCTCCTTCGTACATCTGCTGTCCCCCTTGAATCCCGATATCAGAAGCCTCTGGTGCGCTATCAATGCGTCCAGCATCTCTTTGGGCTCAGCCCAGTCCTTGACCTCGAAGTCCCTCTCCTGCACCCTCCAGCAGAAACTGCAGCAGTGGCTGCATTCGTTGATGGCAGGGGTCATCTGCAGGCATCTATGGCTCTTTATCCCGTAGAAGTCCTGTTTGTAGCAGCAGCGGCCGCGTATCATGCTCTCTTTCATCCAATGACACAGCTTCACGGCCGCATGGTCGTTGTAAAGACGGTATTGCTGTTTTATCAACAATTCTTTGTATGCTTCGTCCATGTGAATCCTCAGAAATCGAACAGGTTGCTTTGCGGCTTCTTCCCGGTATTGACGGGAGCCGGTCTTTCGGCAGGGGTCTCGATCTTCTCGGAACAGGCCTGTGCAGCAGGCGCCTTTGGTTCGGATGCCCTTTGGAAGGCTTCCTTGACGATCTTCGAATCGATCTTCGAATCGAGAAGAAATCCAAGCTCTTCGGGTTCAAGACCCACTTTTTCTACAAGCATGACCCTTATCCCCGGGTCATTGAGGGCCATCTCCCTCAGCGGTCCGAGGATGTCCTGCCCCACCCTTTTGGTGGAAGTATGCAAATAACATGCGACCTTGTAACATAACGATGACTTCAGCGACCGCATCGATCTTGTTCTCGACATCTTTGAGAGATACATCGGGAACCTGAATCTGTCGTAAGACGGTTTGCCGCTCATTCTCGCTACAGACACCCCCGACGTCATCATATCGCCGGCATACGACCACATTCCGTAGTATTGGCGTCTGCTTACCCATCCGAGGAAAATGTCCGCTCTGGAAAGCTTCTCGTATCCTCTCACAAGGTCGCCGGGTTCTCTGTATTCATAAGGGAGATTCTCGTCTATCCATAATATCGCGGTCTCCGGATCGACGTCTGCATCCGATAAGGCGTACCTTGCGCCTATCGGGTCGCCCTTTCTGAACATCCGCTCCAGAACGGCATACATATCCTTCCTTACGATCCTCTCCTGCAGACTTTCCAGAGAAGATATGTCGATGCCGGTCTTTCCCTGGGAAAGGGCCTCCAGGTCTCTTACGGCGGCACGCATGTCCCCGTTGGAGTTCTCCGCTATCTTCATAAGTGCCGCCTCATCCGCAGCCACACCTTCGGAGGCGGCGATGCGTTTCAGAGCACCGGCTATGGATCTTGCAACGGGTTTTCTGAATGTGATCTGTATCGTGTCTGTCTTTACGGTAGAGCTTTTCTTCGACAGCGCATAGAAGTCGTTCACGATCAGGATGACGGGCTGTTTCGTGGTCTTGATCAGATCGTTTATCGCGGGAAGGGCCCCTCTGTCGGCGTTCCCGAACAGGTTGTCCGCTTCGTCCAGAACAATGAGCTTCTTTCTGCCTTCTTTGCTCCCTTTGTATTCTTCTTCCGTTCCGAGCGAGTTGAAGTATGACCCCCTGAGGGCCACTCCCCTTATGGCGGACTCCGTCCTCTGATCGGAGGCGTTCATTTCAACAATGTCCCATTCCATGTCTTTGGCGAGAGCCGCGGCGGAAGATGTCTTTCCTATTCCGGGTGAGCCTATCAAGACCACCGCGCGTTTTTTCGGTATACCTTTCGCCCAAGACTCCGCCCATTCCGACAGTTCCCTGACCGCTCCGGGGTTGCCTATCACATCGGAGAGTTTTTTGGGCCTGTATTTTTCCGTCCAGTCCTCGGTCATGGGATCACTCGGCAGTTTTCGGAGGCATGAAGGCCAATACCAGCACTTCCATAGCCTGAAGCAGATAGATGAACACGCTGGTTATGGAGAAGATTATGCTCATGGTGAGGTTCATCTCCATATTGCTGAATTTGATGTAGATCATGAAAACGCTCAAAAGAAGGAACATCCCGCCTCTGGTCCATTTTCTGAAGTAAAGATGTCCGAGACCGAATATGCTGAAAAGTCCGGGCAGGAATCCGAGGGCCCCCGGTATGAAGGCAAGCAACACGCCTATCCACCCGTACTTTATCAACTGAGGCCGGAACACCGCCATCTGCGCCAGAGCTCTTCTCTCACCGCAGTCAGGGCAAAAGAGATCATCCTTCTTCATCTCCGCACCGCATGAGGCGCACTTATCCGTCTCCGGGGGCACGAAGCGCCCGGATTCGTCCAGCCTTATCGTGTTGTCCTTCTTTCTTCCGCAAGAATAGCAGAAATCCTGTTCCTCTGGAATGTCGGCTCCGCATTCCGGACAAATATATCTCATCTTTCGCCCCGTTCGCATACTCACAGGTGCATGCGGTAAGTTCCGTTAACGTGTTCAACCTTAATAGGCTCATCGTAGAGTTCGCTCATTGTTTCAGAAGTGAAAAGCGAATCCTTCATACCATCAGCGAATATCCTGCCGTCCTTCATCATTATGACGCGGTCTATTCCCTCTGGAATGTCGGCAAGATCGTGCGTCACAATGATCAGGTTGTTGCCCGCTTTCATAAGTATCTCGAACATCTTCCTGAATTTCGATGCCATCACGATATCCAAACCGGTCATGGGCTCGTCCATAACGAGCGTCCGCGGGCTGTGGACGAGGGCCCTCGCAATCAGCGCACGCCTCATCTCGCCCAATGATATCCCCTCTATCGTCCTGTCAAGAAGGTCCTCTATCCCCATCGTAAGGGCCGCTCCCATTACCATTGAGATCATCTCTTCGGTCACTTTCATATTCCTGAATATGTCGAGGCTCCCGAAGAATCCGGATGCGATGACCTCGGTCACGGTCGTTTCCTGAGAGAATTGGTTCTGAAGATCCATTGATACTATCCCCATCCTGCTCCTCAGGTCAAAGATGCTCCATTTCTCTTCGCCGAACATCCTCATAATGGAAGGGGAGGCCGCATCATAATAAGGGTGTATCTCTCCCCTCAGCAGCTTTATCAGCGTCGTTTTTCCCGAACCGTTGTTGCCGACGATCGCTACGCTCTCGTCCTCTTCGATGGAAAGGTCGATAGAGTCAAGGATGCTTTTTCCTCCTCTGACAACGGAAACGCCTTTCATCTCCAAGATCTTCATATGCGGCTCATAGGCGAACTTCTCTAAAAATGTTCACATGAAAGCAAAAAGGGGTGAGATTTTTTGCATCAGTTTTTATTGTGGCAGTAGTAAAAGATTATCTTAATTTATTTGCAAAACCACTAATAATTTATCTGCAAAACCACTAATAATTTATCTGCAAAACCACTAATAATTAACCTGCAAAAACATTAATAATTTATCTGCAAAACACTAAATTGCATGGTGAATTTTGATCTCTGGAACATAGGTATAGATCCTCCTTCGAATAACAAGCCAAAATAGAAAGATAAAAGTAAGAAAGTTGAAGAGGTTTGAGGCCTTCCGAAGACCCGTTCACGAATCCGTTGCGCTATCGTCCGTTTCTGTGTCTGCATCGGAAGTTTTAGGGGATCTCTTTCTTATCCATATCATCCCGGCCACCAACGTTATCGCCGACAGAGGAAGCGCAATTATCAGCGCGTCGACATACTTCAGTGACCCTTCCATGAATAACACGGGGTTGCCGGTGATCCATTTGCAAATGGGGAGGAATATTGATGATCCTGCATTGATGAACAGAGCCCAGAACAAGTATGATGCAGTGCCCACAGATACGCTGGCAAGAGCGAGTTTCTTCCTCGGCTTCTTTGCGAACAGGCCATATGTCATCAGAGGAAGCAGCGCTGCGGCAGTCATCCCCATGAACAGCGATGTTGCTTTGGCAATGATATCATTCGGCATAAGGTAGCAATAGACCACCACTAATACCATCACGACCGCTGTTACCATTCTGTTGACCCTGAGCGATTGAGTTTTATCCTCTGCATCGGCATTTTTGCTTTTCAGCATTGACCATTTGGCAGTCCCGTTTGGCGACTTCAGTATGATCGCTGCGGCAACGCATAACGCGAATATGCCGTTGATCAGCGCAACGGTCAACAACGTTGCGGCCATGCCACTGCTGACAGGGCCCGCTGTGTCCGCTAAAAGCGCCATAAAGGACACAATGAACAGGATCACCGTCAGAATGACCGCCATGCCGATCAGCACGGAAATTGAGAGCTTGAACTCATTCTCTTCTTTGTAGGCAAAATATGCCACAAGCAACATCGATATGGTCAGTATCGCAAAGAACACTCCCGTCTCAAGGGATGCGAATTCAGCACCGTCGCCACCGATATTCAAAAAGGCAAGCCCCAGTGATGCAACTGCGACCAATAATAGGCCCAATGCCGTCAAAAATAAATTTTTATTTGAGGGTGTGGCCTCTTCTCTTTTGCTTTCAGTGTTCTTTTTCTTTCTTGACTTCACGATGGAGTATATGTCGTGCCCTCCGGCAGCGCCTATCGTGTGCATAAGCGCACTGATAGTGGATATCGCAGCGCAGAGCAGCGACAATATGAATACACAGATGAACACATCGCCGAAAGAGTAACCGCTGAACACATCCAGAACGTAATTGGGTATTATGAAATCAACACCCTGGCCGAGGGTACTTGTAACATATGTGAACGCGGTCTGCCCATATTCGTTGAAGAAATACACATTGGTAAGCGAACCGACAGTGTAGGCGCTTCCAACTATGATCAGCATGAATATGCTCCCTACGATCAGTGAGCGGTTAAGCATCCTGTCATCCTTTGCGGACATGAATCTTACTACGAGCTGCGGTTGCGTCAATGCGCCTATCCCCACGCCCAAGAGGAATGTGGATACCACCGTCAGCCATTCAGGCGTTCCAAAGGATGCGGTTGATGTCCACCCGTTGAATCCCGGCAGTGTGCCCGCGGCGCTTGCGCCGTCTGTCCACATATTAGAAAGCGCTTCGCTGGCGGCAGAAAAGCCGCCTAAGGTGTACAGCGTGACCGCCAATATGGCCGCCATTCCTACAACCATTATTCCCGCCTGCAGAGCATCATTGTACATGACGGCGATTATTCCGCCGTATACAACATACAACCCAACAACGATTGCCAATACGATCAATATGATATCGTAAAGGTCTGTTGTTCCCGTCAGCACCACAAGAGAATTCACTCCCCCCTTTAAGACCGCGGCGCAATAAATAGGCATGAACACGATTATTATTGCGGCCGTGAACCCGCGGATCCCTTTAGATTTGAATATCTTTCCAAGCAGGTCTGCAAAGGTAGATGCCCCTAATTTTCTTCCGATCCTTCTGACCCTCGGCCCGAAGAGGACGAAGGCTACAAATAATCCCAAGAAAAGATTGAGGAAACACAGCCATAGCAAAGACATGCCGTGTGTGGCCGCTTGGCCGCCGAATCCTATTATCGCCGAAGCGCTTAGGAAAGTAGCACCATACGACAGGGCGATCAGCATCGTGTTAGCTTTATTCCTTCCGAGAAGGAATTGCTGATTGTCCTTTGTGTGGCGGTATCCATACCAGCCAAGGAATATCATCACTCCAACGAAAATGACCAACATTCCGAAGAAAAGATCAAATGGAACCCCTACTGATGCCATCAATCCTCACCTTCTTCTTCAGTTATCATATCTTTTTTAAATATAGCCCACCCGCAGCACAATATCACGCTGAGTATACATCCGACATATGCCCCGATCACGTATGGGTCGCTCAATCCGAATATCATCTTCACACCCCCGTGCTATATGCTAACACGGTACACTCATCATCATTGAAGGTGTATATAATATGTGTCTTTTATTCCTATAAAGGCAGGCTGCTCGAGAGCGCGCCCCATAGAAAGATATTAAATATTCTCCCCCAATAGTCCTGATGTTAGGCTTGACCGGGGAGCTTGGCGTGCCCTTCACCCGCAACCGTCAATAGCGGGGGTGACAGCAGAGGGCGGCAGAGCTGAAGGTCCAAGCCCGCAAAGTGACTATGAGATCTTGTCCTGCAGAGTCGGAGTTTGTGTGTTGAGCAACCGGAGGGTCGCATCACTCACATTCATCGGGGGAACCGGGCCAGGTCCTGACGGGAGCAGCCTTACCTCGTGCTACTGACGTTTGCGGGGTCGCAGGGTTGAGAAACGATGCGGTCAACTTGGGTCGGATGTGATGTCCACCTCTGTGGCCTAACACTCATCTCTTTCTCGGGGAGCACCCGGTTATGATGTCCTTTTCAAAATCGAAAACGACCTTGGTCTCCTCTCTTTGGGTAAGTTTGAGCTTCATTGTGTTATCGATCTTTCCCACAACCGCGCCGGAACAGCCAACTGTCTCAAAAAGAGAGATCAACTCGGATGAGTTCCCCGGAGGGCAGGCGAACACAAACCCGCATCCTTGGTAAGCGAGAAGCCATTGTATCATATCCACGCCGTCCGGGATAGGGATCAGGCCCAGGTCAACGGTGCCGCCTTTCATGGAGGATTCCAGCATCATTCCCAGCGTGCCTATGCACCCCGGGTTGCTGATGTCTTTCGCTGAATGGACAAGATGTTTCGATGCGATGATGGACATCATCTCCATTTGAGCCTGCACGAGGGAGTCGTCTTTCTTGGTCGTTGTATCCCACGCATATCTCAGGCCTTCCGGGAAGGAGCCGTCGAGATCCAGCACAAAGACGATGTCGTCATCGTCCTTGGCCTTGCAGCTGAGTATGATATCCGTTTTGGGTACTTTCCCGATTATCGAAATGTCGATCGCGTTGTATTTGCAGTCGGGATGTGTGTGCCCGCCCACGATGGGAACATTGAATTTCTTGACCGCGAGTGACATACCTTTCAGGATCTGTCCGCACACCTTGCTTTTTGACAGAGAGAGAACATCTACCATCGCTAACGGTCTGCCGCCCATGGCCGCTATGTCGTTGACATTCACAAGAACCGCAAAATAGCCCGCATAGAAAGGATCAGAGTCCACAAGGGACTCCATTATGCCGTCGGCTGCGAAAAGGATGTAGTCGTTCCCGTATTCGACCGCCGCCGCATCCTCTCCTTCAGAGGCAGCTACGTGTGGGAATTCTTTCGTGGAAAGGGACCCGACTATCTCATGCACAGCCCTTTTGCGTGTAACTCCGGGGTATGTTCTTATGGCCTCGACTATGGCCTCCAGGGTCATGGTCACAAATATGCGCCATCAAATAAAACTTATTGCGTCATCCGGTCAGAAAACGACCGCGGCGATCACCAATATCAAAAGGAATATCATTATCATAGAAAGGAAGCTTGTAACGCTTGAGGAACGTTCCTCTCTCTTCTTCTCATCCTTCATGCCGAGCTTTTCCAGCAGCGCACTGAGGCCTCCCTGGAAGATGAAGCCTCCGTCGAAGGGATACGCCGGGATGGCGTTCGACACTCCCAGCATTATGTTAAGCCAGAATACCCAATATAGAACGCTTATCAGTATCCAGAAGAGTCCCTCCATCGGAACATCATACCACCAGTGAACGCTCTCGGGTATCGGAGAGAAGCCGTTGAACGGGCCGCCGATGTACGATAGCATAGAAGAAGCGGCATCCGTTATCGACTCGGCGCCGTAGATGGGGTTCCTGCCCATATCTAACATTATGTTCGGCGTTGTGAAGTTCATTCCCGACGTGGAGGTAACGATCCCCACATACCCTATGCCCCCATTGCTCCCGAGTTTCAAGTCTTTTGTGAAGGTGGTCGTTCCGTCTGCGGACATGCATTCTATCTCTGCGATCGTGCCGGGCTCCGTTGTCCGCATGAACGAGATGAACTCATCATAGCCGTAGATCAGGGTCTTTTCTCCGTCCAGCGTTATCGACAGAATGAACGTCTTTGCATCCAGTATCCCGTCCGCCGGACTATTGGGAGATACCCTTTCGATGAACAAACCCCACCGCAGTTGTTCGTACGGGGTGTATTGGCCGTCCCGGGTCAGGTAAGTTATGCTCACTTCGTCTCCGGGCATCCAGGAGTGCGGCCGGGTGTAATCGTTGGAGTATGTGTACTCATCCCCGTTCACTTCCACAATTATCGCTCCGCTGGGTATATCCAGACCGTATGCGGGCGAGTCGGACGTTACTTGATAGACGGCCGCATTATCTCCGTACTCCGATGATATACCTCCCAGCATAAGAACGGCGAATACGAAGAACGCTACTGCCGCCGTAATGAAATTAACAGATATGCCGGCCGAATAAAGATCGAGCTTTGCCCTCCTGGTGCTCTTTTTGATATCCTCTTCGTTAGGCTCGACGAAAGCGCCCAGGGGAACCACTCCGTACAGGACCCCGGTGGAGTCCACCCGCATGTCATTCGCTCTCGTCTGCATTCCGTGCGCCATCTCGTGGACCCCCATTGCGATGATGAGCCCCAATACGCCGTACCAGAACGGTAACAGAGG
>Ga0082212_10006984_pt1 | contig 15041 bp, 11 predicted proteins | sample TergutNt197P3_FD_71548 | JGI IMG/M metagenome (GOLD analysis project Ga0082212, IMG submission 71548) | Neocapritermes taracua P3 segment gut microbial communities from Petit-Saut dam, French Guiana - Nt197 P3 | ecosystem: Host-associated > Arthropoda: Insects > Digestive system > Gut ...
AAGTGTATCTTTGCAATTCATCCAAATTTTGAACAGATGATTAAAAAACACAATAAAACAGCAATCGTTTACAAAGACGTATCGTATTCATACACAGAACTATTGCAATATGCGGACTGCTATGCGGCGCGGTTTTCAAGGAAGGAAAATTTGAGTAAAGTGATGATTTTTGCGGAAAATTGTCCCGAATATTTCTTTGCTTTTTATGGAACGATGCGTTGCGATGCGATTGTTGTTCCCGTAGATGTGAACTCCACAGCGAGCGAATTAGCGTATATTCTCGCCGATTGTTCGCCCGATTTTGTCTTTATTTCTCCCGAAAAAAGAGAATTGGTTGAAAAAGCGTGTGCGCAGGCAAATTTTACAGGCAACATCCTCACTGCCAGCGATATAGATACTTCGGCGGTAAATACGATTGAGGCAACGGATATTGTGAAGCAACCAAGTGAAGAAACTGCCTTAATTATCTATACATCAGGTACTACGGGGTCTCCAAAAGGGGTTATGCTTTCGTATAAAAATCTCTTTTTTCAGATACACGCCGTGTCGGTAGATGTGCCTATCTATACGAAAGACCGTAACGTAATGGTTTTGTTGCCTTTACATCACATTTTGCCGCTTTTGGGGACTATGGCGATGCCGATGAACATTGGCGCTACCGTCTATATCACCGAAGGCTTGAATGCGGACAGTATTCTCAAAACATTGAATGAAGGAAAAATTGCTATAATTGTCGGAGTACCAAGACTTTATGAAACATTATCCAAAGGCGTAATGGCAAAAATCAATGCAAAATTGGCAACAAAATTGATTTACAAAATCGCACAAGGAATAGGCAGCGATGCGTTGTCAAAAATCATTTTCAAATCGGTACATCAAAAATTTGGCGGATATGTTGAATACCTCGTTAGCGGAGGTGCGAAGTTGCCGATAGATATTGCAAAGATATTCAAGACGTTAGGCTTTTATATTTTGGAAGGATACGGTATGACGGAGGCATCGCCGATGATAAGTTTTACGCATCCGGGCAAGCGGAAAATCGGTTATGCGGGCTATCCGCTCAAAAATATGGACATCAAAATTGAGCCGAGTGGCGAAGGGGAAATTTGCGTGCGCGGCGACAACGTGATGCAAGGTTATTACAATCGTCCCGAAGAAACGGCGGAAATCATCAAAGACGGCTGGCTGCACACGGGCGACATCGGGCTTGTGGACAGGTTCGGCGTGAAAATTACGGGGCGAATAAAGGAAATTTTGGTTACGCCAAACGGCAAAAATATCAACCCCGAAGAGATTGAGCAGGAAGTGATGCAAAGCACAAAAAACATCAAGGAAGCGGCTGTTTTTATGCACGATTCGGTGATGCAGGCGATTATCGTTCCCGAAATGAAGGAGTTGCGGCAGAGTGCGGAAAGCAATATTTCGGAAATTATTCGTCAGGATATTGACAATTTTAACAAGGGAACTTCGCTGTATAAGCGGATTAAGCGGATTCACATCTCTGCGGAGGAGTTGCCGAAGACGCGTTTGGGCAAAATTCAACGTTTTTGCCTACCCTCGCTGATGGAACAAACGAAAGCAAAAGTTCCTGATAATGAAGAAAATACAAATCAAAGTAAAGCCTATCAACTGTTAAAAACCTTCATTGAGTCGGAAACGGGCTATATTCCGCGTGCCAACGACCATTTTGAAATTGACCTTGCGATGGATTCGCTCAGCCGCGTGGCATTGTTGAGTTATGTGGAAGTTAGTTTTGGATTGTTAATGACTGAGGAACAGTTAGATACGCTCAATACGCTGGCAAAATTGACGGAATATGTGGAGCAAAATTCTCCCGAAATTTTAGCACATAAGGAAATTTCTTGGAAAGAAATTTTGTCGTCAAAAATTCCCGCTATAAAAATTCCGCGTCCGGGAATCATTCATTTTGTGGTGGATACGCTTTCTAAAATCGGTTTTCGCACCACGTACCGTTTCCACGGAAAGGGCGAGGAAAACATTCCCAATACGCCTTGCATTATCGCTGCCAATCACCGCAGTGCGTTAGACAGTTTGATTATCACTTCGCGTTTGAAGCACAAAACGTCCCGAAACACCTTTATTTTTGCCAAAGAAAAACACTGGCGGACGAAATTTGCCCGTTTTATGGCTGGCAAAAACAATGTGCTGCTGATGGATATCAATAAAAATGTGAAGGAATCGCTGCAACAGATTTCGTACGTGCTGCAACAGGGCAAGAATATTATTATTTTCCCCGAAGGCACGCGGTCGCGGAACAAGGAGATGAAACAGTTCAAAAATGCGTTTGCGATTTTGAGTACGGAATTGAACATTCCTGTTGTGCCTGTGGTAATTAGCGGTTCGGACAGGGCGGTTTTCCGTCCGATGAAACTGCCGCGTTTTCTTGCCCGCATTCGGGTGGAGTTCTTAGAGCCAATCTATCCGCAACCTGCACAAACGGCTGATAGTCTGCGGGATAAGGTGGAGCAATTGATAAAGAACGTATTGAATGGAAAATAATCCTTCGTTTAATTTATCATCGCATCCTGAATCTGCCTAAACCGCATTCGAGCATCGATAACATAAATGCTATCGGGGTATTTTGTAACAAGTTCTTTGTACAATTCCATCGCCCCCATGAAATCCTTAAACTGAAATTCATGCAATTTGGCACGCTCAAAAAGAGCATCATCTGCCAATAAATCAGACGGATAGGTCGCTACTAACTTTGCCAATAGGCTGTCTGCCTGCTTGTATTTTTGAAAATAGATAGCAATAAGGGCTTTTTTGTAAAGCACATCATCGTGCAAGGAATGGGCATGGAGGTTATTTTCAATGCTATCCAGCAGAATGGCAGCCTCGTCCATGCGGTTGCATTCCATCAAAAAATCGGCGTATGCAAATTGGCGAAGCGGAATATTGACGGAATCCTCCTCGTCCAGATTGTCGTCTATCAACAGGGAAAGATACATTGCATCGTTAGCGATGAGCTTGGAAGTTGCTGCCCGCAGTACGTCCAACTGTGACTTCGCCCACTCAAATTCGCCTATATGAAACGACAATTTGGCTTTTTTGAACTTCGCCAACGAACCGATGGTATCGTTTGGAAAGTCCTTTTCCACTTGCGAATAAAGCAAGGTCGCCTCCCAAATATCATCGTCCAAACGCAGAAAATCGCCCAAATTGATTTTCAATAGGGCTTTCTCCATCGGCGTAATCGTATTGGAAGCGAGACTTTCCTCAATCATCTGTTTCGGCGTTTGAATATCTTTCAGGTAAACGGCTTTGAATTTCAGCCACTTTTCGTACAGCGTGAAATTGACGGATGACAATCGATTATTTTGAAAATAATCAAACAAATTGTTGTCCAAGGTTTTTGCGTGCGATTCATTTACAGGAAACGCCGTGGTTGTTTGTGCCAATTTCACATCCAACAACATCATTTCGGCTTTTTGGTAATATAAAGTCTTATCACCCAGTGAAATAACATAATTATAACCCTCTATCGCCGCATTGTAATCCCTGTTTTCGTAGGCAATATTTGCCAAATCAAAAATGCGTTGTCCGCCTTCGTTGTACCGTTTATCCAATGCTTTTGCCTGTTTCAACGCCCCTGAAAAATCCTTTTTCTGAATGGAATGCCATATCATCAAGGAATAGAATGCTTTAGAATCGGGATATTTGTTGATTGCCTTCAAGGTTTGCAACCGAATAATTTCACTTTTTGCACCGTTTTCATCGTCCATCAACCAGTTATTCAGCCGCATTTCAATCATATCCAACAAACTTTCATTCTGCGATAGGGCTAAAACATACTCATTGAATGCCTTTTCATATTCATTGTTGTTTTCGTAAATGGCGGCAATTTCCATCGCATAGGCTTGCGGATTATTGCTCAATTTCCGCCCATGCAAATAGGTTTTGACCGCATATTCATTCAGCCGATAGGTTTGAAAACTTCGGGCGAGTTCGGTTACGATGCTTGAATTGGTGGTAATGGCATCAATGGTGGCATCGTACTGTTTTTTTGCTTTGGGAAGCTCGCCTTTGGTCTCAAAAACGTAACCCAAATCCACGTTGTATTGGGGAATATTGGGGAACGATTTTATCTGTTTTCGCACCAAATTCTCTGCCTCCTTCATATTTTGCGTCCGCAACAGCGATTGCAAATAGTAGGAATAGAAGTGGCTGTTTGGTTTTTGTTTATAGAGGTCGGAAAACAAGTCCACCGCCTTCTCAAACTCCTGATTTCTAAAGTATTGATACGCCAATTGCTCCTTATCATTTTGAGCAAAAACGGCATTTTGTCCCGCAAAAAACAGGGACATTAGCAAGCACAAACTTGCCAAAAAACGAAAAATGCTTCCTTTTGTTATCATAGATGCAAAGATAGCATTTTTTTAGTTATCAAAACCGCAAACTCACCCCAACTCCATTCCCAACAAGTCCATAATTAAGTTGCAAACCATTTTGAAAATAAGACGATTGACGGTGATTGTTAAAATCTTTTGCGATACGGTTTAACTTTATTGCACTGTAGGATATTAAAATTACGCCTGATAAGGAAGCCGAAAAAAGAATAATTGAACCAATTTTTTCGTCATCAAAAATAAAACTTGCAAATGCTCCAAGCATCCAATAAGGAGCAAACACTAATAATGGAACAGAAGCAACAAAACACCGCCGAGCATGATTGTAGCCTTTGAATTGTTTATCAGAAAGCATCGTTCGCAATTGGTCTTTTTCCAAAACAGTTGTACCCATAGCCAATTTGAATCGATGTCTTTGCATATCCGTATTTTGCAGCAAACTGTCGGATTGTGCCTGTGAATTGATGGAAATAATGCACAAAATTCCAAAAATCAAAAGTTTATTTCTCATAATAAACACTTTATAAACTTTATAACTTTACAAACTTTTTACTATCTACTTCCTCACCTTCTTCACAAACTCCTCCACTTCCGGCGAGCCGCCTTGATAGACTAAATAGCCGTTATAAGGTTCACGTTCCGTGATTTCGTCGTTTATGGGGGTAAGCATCAGTTTTTTCACTTCTTCGGGGTCGTGCGTTTGACCTAATGCCCAACCTAATTTAATGAAAGCCACCTCAGGAAGCATATTTCCCGCAGGAATAATGCCTTTTGCCATCATATCGCGTCCCGTGTCGTAAACAAACATGTGGACATAGCCCCATATCGTTTGCAAAGTCATATATTGATGAACGCCCGCTTTATTGGCACGTTCAATGGCGGGATACATCTCTTTATTCACGTGTCCCAAGCCCGTGCCGACCCACACAACGCCCTTGTAACCGTTTTCGGTAATGGCATCCAACATATCGGGTTTCATGCCGGGGTAATAGTACAACATCGCCACCCTATCATCAAAAGTGGGGATAATTTTCACATTTCTATCGCTTCTTCTGCGATTATACTCTTCTTTGATGGGCGTTAATCCTTTGCGGGTGATGCGTGCAACGGGCGTATCGCCAATGGTTCGGAAGGTAGAACGATAGGAAGAGTGCATCTTGCGGACGCGCGTCCCTTTGTGCAGCAATCCGTACTCGTCGGAAGTCGGTCCGAACATACAAACCAAGACTTCGGCGATATTTCCATGTCCTGCGGCGGTCATAGCGTGCATGAGATTGAGCGCCGCATCCGAACTCGGACGGTCGGACGAACGCTGCGAACCCACCAAAATAACCGGTACAGGCAAATTCTGACACATAAAAGTCAAAGCCGCTCCCGTATGATGCAGTGTATCAGTACCATGACCGATAACAATTCCCTCTATCCCGTTTTCAATTTCTCGTCCAATCTGTTTTGCCAAAGCGACATATTGAGTAGGTCCCATATTTTCCGAGAAAACGGCAAATATTTTTTCCGTATCCAAATTGCAGATTTCGGCTAATTCAGGCACAGCGCCGTACAACTCTCCCGGCGAAAAGGCAGGAATTACCGCACCCGTTCTGTAATCCAAACGCGAGGCGATGGTGCCGCCTGTTCCCAACAATTTCACGTGCGGCAAACCCTCCGTATAGGGAAATTCCTTTTCGGGGACTTTGTAGTTTGCTTTTTTGTAACCCGTTTCCTTCATTCCCGTAATCGTGTGAATATCAATGCCAACATTGTATCCTGTAATGATTTTCAGCACGATGTGGAAAGGGTCGTCATTTTCGGCACGTGGAAGTACCGTTCCTGTAAAATTTCCTCGTGAGGTTTCTATTTCTGCCGTTCCCCACACTCTGACATTGTATTTTTTTAATGTCTCAAGAGCCTCGCCCTTGTATCCTTGAAAAAAGTCTTCACTCATATATTTTATATCTTTATTTTGTCAATTTTTTTAATTGCATTTCTAATTTTGGTAAATCATTATGAATAATTTGCCAAACTTCTTCGGCATCAACACCAAAATAGTTATGTGCCAAAATATTTCTAAAACTTTTTATTTTATGCCAATTTATTTCATTTTCAGAGGAATCCTTCAATGCTTGTGAAATTTTATCAACCATCTCGCCAATCACAATAAAATTCATCAAACTTGCATCAAAAGCCTGATTATCACTCATAAATTCATCAGACGAAGAAAATGAAACGCTATATTGCTTGATTTTGTCAATCGCATCAAGCATGTTCAATAAACAACAATAATCTTTTTGATTTATATTATACATAAATTGCATCTGCTAAAATTTGTTGGCGAAAAATGGGTTTAATGTATTTTTCTCGGCAAATATCCACGTGGATATGAAAAATAGATTGTATTTCTTTGCGTAAAAATTCTTTTTTATCGGTCAAATCGGGTGTATTTTCTTCAAACTCAACCAATAAGTCCAAATCGCTTTCGGGAGTTTGCTCATTGCGGGCGTATGAACCAAAAATACCCAATTTCTTCAGACAATATTTTTGACTGATACTCTGTTTGTTTGCCGACAAATAATCCAATATTTGAGTTTGATTTATCATGTTTTATTTTAGTTCATTCTTTATTGTTAATTAACACTTCAGCAGCGCTCAAATCTCTATCTGCAAAATCTATCCAATCTTTAGCTAATTTTTTCATATATTACCTTTCCTGTTCGTTCGATTTCATCAATAAAATAATTTCCACTTTTTTTTATTATATTCAATTCTTCTTTGGAATAAACCAATAAATCAAGAGGAACTTCTCGGTTAATATCAAGCACTAATTTTCTCACAGCCACTCTTTTCTCCAATCGCTCTTGATATGTTGTTGAAACATGATTGTTATCCAAGACAACCATCAGGTCAATATCGCTGTGTTCATTCGGAGTTCCATTTGCATGAGAACCAAAAAGAACAATTTTATAAGGGTCGGAAGCTTGCAGAGAAGCAACTAATTTATTCAATGCTGTATTAATATCCATGTTTTGTCAATTTTTTTAGTTGTCTATTTCGCCTGAACTGTGATTATTGTGATTATTTTTATTTTTTATGATGTTCTTTTTCGTAATACGTCATTGCGAGAGTAGCGAAGCAATCCGGAGACCTCACCCCCTGCCCTCTCCAAAAGAGAGGGGGATTTTCTGGATTGCTTTGGGCTATCGCCCTCGCAATGACGTTGTACGGTGTTTGTCCGTTGTACTACTAAAATCATATTTATCATTTTAATCATACAAATCACAGTTCAGACATTATTCTTTCACAAATTTTACCGTTTTATCTCCTATTTTTAAATAATATATACCGTTTGCTAGATGGGAAACATCTATCGTGGTTTCTAAGGACGGTAGGGACTTGAAAGACAGTAAACTCCTGCCCAAAACATCATAAATTTCAATTACATCATTCTTTCGTAATTCGTAACCTGTAACTTGTAACTTGTAACTAACCGGATTGGGATAAACCCGTAGAGACGCATTGCAATGCGTCTCTACAATACCAACATTATTTACCGTTAAATGTAAAATGATAAGGCTATCGCAGTGGTGGATGTTTGTTAGGTGTTGGGTATAAGTGCCTGAGGATGAGACGGTAAAGCCATTTTCGGAATAGGTCTCGCCAGCGTTGATGGTTGCATAAATCGTATGCGTATCTTTGGGAATTTCTGTAAGGATTAGGCAGATGACGCTGTCGCAAGTGATTGGAAGACAGTGCGTTCCTGCAAAAACTGACGTAAAATACCCATCTGTAAACGACTCGCCTTGACAAACAAACTCTGAATAAGAAATTGTATCAACCTCTTTCTCGCTGATTACCAGATAAATAACACTATCGCAACTATGTATATTTTGCAGCGGAAGACAATGTATGCCTACTGAAACATCGGTAAAATTGGCATCTGTATAGGTCTCGCCAGAACAAACCGTTTGGAAAAAATACGTCGTATCCGACAGGGCTGCAAAATTAGTAAAATAACTCCATTCTGCATCTTGGCGGTAATCGTCTATGCTTTGGCAGGGTACGTAAATAGGAATGCTGGCGGAGACATTGTAAAAAGACCACCACCACACTACCGGTGGAATCTCTGCCTTACAGGTTATGGATGCTAAACGGCTGCAATTATAAAAAGCAGAACCTCCAATACTTGTAACGCTATTGCCAATCGTTACGGATGTTAAATCTCTGCAATCATAAAAAGCATATTCTCCAATACTTGTAACGCTATTGGGAATTATTATAGATGTTAAACGGCTGCAATCAGAAAAAGCCCAATCTCCAATACTTGTAACGCTATTACCAATTATTACCGAAGTTAAACGGCTGCAATATGCAAAAGCCCCATCTCCAATATTTGTAACACTATTACCAATTGTTGCTGATGTTAAATCACTGCAACTCTCAAAAGCCCCATATCCAATACTTGTAACGCTATCTGGAATAATAATAGATATTAAACGGCTGCAATTAGCAAAAGCGTATTCTCCAATACTTATAACACTATTACCAATTGTTGCAGATGTTAAATAGTCGCAATCATAAAAGGCATTATCTCCAATACTTGTAACGCTATCTGGAATAATAATAGATGGTAAACTACTACAAAAAGCAAAAGCCCCATATCCAATACTTGTAACGCTATTACCTATAATTACCGAAGTTAAACGGCTGCAATATGCAAAAGCCCCATATCCAATATTTTCAACACTATTACCTATAATTGCCGAAGTTAAATTATCGCAATATGCAAAAGTCCCGTACTCAAGACTTGTAACGCCGTTACCTATAATTACCGAAGTTAAACGGCTGCAATATGCAAAAGCAGCATCTCCAATACTTGCAACGTTATCAGGAATCGTTATCGAAGTCAAACCGCAACCCATAAAAGCCCCATCTCCAATACTTGTAACACTATTACCAATTGTTACTGATGTTAAATTACTGCAATCATAAAAAGCATAATCTCCAATACTTGTAACGCTATTACCTATAATTACCGAAGTTAAATTGTAGCAATAATAAAAAGCCCAATCTTCAATACTTGTAACGCTGTCCCCTATTATAATTGTTTTAATAATATCACTATATGGATACCAATTATTATTTTGCATATCTCCGCTGCCGCTAATGGTAAGTGTGCTGTCGCAGTCGCTCAATGTCCAGGTAAGTGTGCCGTCGTCTGTGCCGCTGTACGTATTGGTATTGTATTGGAGAGTTAAAGCAATAATGCTGTCGCAGCCGTTCCTATTTTTGAGGGTATCGTAATAGATGCCGTCTTGGGTTAGGTTTGTAAAATGGTCATCGGTGTAAGTGCTTCCCAGACAGATAGTTACCGTGTAATGCGTAATAGAAACAGTATCAACAAATAAGGTTAAACAAATAATACTGTCGCATCCGTTTATTTTTTGAAGGGTATCGTAATAAGTGCCTTCTTGTGTTAGGTTTGTAAAATGGGTATCGGTATAAGTGCTTCCTATGCAGATGGTTGTGGAGTAATGGGTTGTATCTTCCACTAAGGGGTAAAAATGGCTAAAATACGACCACTCTCTCTGATAATCAGCGATAGAATTGCAAGGGACATATATGGGAATGGTATCGGGTACACCAAAAGAAAACACATCCTCGTCCAATACAGGCGGAATGACGGCTTTGCAAGTGATAAAGGTTAAACCGCTGCACAAGGCAAAAGCCCAACGGTCAATCGCTGTAAGCGTACTTGGAAGCGTGATGGATGTTAAACTGGTACATTCTCTAAACGCTAATTCTTCAATCTTCGCAACGCTATTACCCACAATTATGGTTTCCAAGTTGCCGCATTTCCAAAAAACCCACTCGCCAATGCTTGTAATGCTATCTCCGATGACCACTGTTTTAATCTCATCTTTATAAAAACTCCAAGGAGCACTGTTTCCCATATCGCCGCTTCCGTGAATGGTTAAAAGACTATCGCTTGTCAGTACCCAAGAGAGATTGTTCCCTTGCTCCCCGCAATATCCAGAATCTACGACCGTTACCTGTGCTTCTGCACTCCAACTCAAACCTACAAAGGCGAGCATTACTAAAAATGATTTTAAATTTTTCATACGATAAATTAGTTTAAATTTTTATTATTTTTTTATAACGAAGAAATAATGGTTACCCAATCTCCTTCATCAATTCCCCCAAACAAACATTCCCTTCCCCCATTGCACGAAGTTCGCCCATAATGCTGTTTATCTTGTCTTTATGGGTGGTATTTTTGCGAGATGGGGAAAATTTATTTTGCAATGGATTTATTTTACTGATAATTTCCGCTTTGTCTATCTTCTTGAAATTCAGCGTATTTAATATAAATTCAAAATCCATTTCAGGATGTAAAAACAACTGTTTCAATATGTTAGGGGCAATGGCGGTATCCAATTGTTTTTCATTTAAAAATGCAAACAAATCGTAAATTTTGTCTGTATGAAAAGGGATGGATTTGTGTTGTCCGTGCAGATGTTTTAGGCGATGTCCAAAAAAGGTGCCGACAAACTTTGGATTTACATCTAACTCATTGATAATCCGTTTTATAAGTGGATAATAATTTTTTGAAAAGATATATTTATAGGTATCTTCGGGAATGCCCCACAAGGCAAACTGATTGTACCGCTCGGACAAATCCTCAGGCACATTTTTCCGCAATTTTTCAATGTGTTCATTCTCCAACGGAATCGGAACGGAGTCAGTATCAGGATACATACGGTCGGCACCGGGCAGCACGCGCTCAAAAATGGTCGTCCCGTCTGCAAAACTTTTACGCGTTTCGGAAGGCACGCCGTCAAAAGTCATCAAAGCACGCTCCTCAATCACTTCTAATGCCATTTTTATATCCTCCGCAGGTCCCCAAAAGACGATTTGAGCATCATTTTCACCCGCTTTCAACATTTTTGCTATTTTTTCCCAACTTTCTGTGTCAAAAGACGATTCCAAATCCTCAGAAGAAATCATATTCGGCTTCTCAATACAAGCAATTACCTTCAAACGGTTGGTAAATTCGTCATAAAATGGATGTTCGGGCTGCGTAAAATGAGACAGTAAATCCTTGAAATACGGCAAATTAACCGCATAAAATTTATTGTCCGTATCTACTTTTTCTCGCTCTTCGTTTTCGGGAACAAGTTCCGTATAAGTCATTTTCCAGTCTTCCTTTTTGCAACGCTGCAATAATATTTCCCGAATATGCAACAATGACCACTGCCTAAACGCCTCATTATGAGATAATTCTGGTATCCATTTCGTATGAGCAACGCCCTTGATTTCCACGCGCGTACCGCCTTTGCAACTCACATTTACGTCCTCGCGACCCGCACCAATGCCCGTCCGCACCTTGTTCGTACTCCGATTCAAAAAACGGATATGGTCGCACGCTTCCTTCAATTCTTCGGGATTGAGCAATTCGGGCGCCGTAACTGTCTCAATAAGAGGCATTCCCAGCCTGTCGGTTCGGTAAATTCGCCGATGCCCGATGTCAGACACCTCACGGCACGAATCCTCCTCAATACTCAACTGAATCAGATTGACTTTTTTGCCGCTTTTCAACGTAATTTCCCCGTCAATTCCGATAATCGCCGTCCGCTGAAAACCCGTCGGAATAGAGCCGTCAAGGTACTGTTTTCTCGTAATATGCACTTCGCCAACGATTTTCAACTTGGACAACAGCGCCACCTCAATGGAAATATCCAGTGCCTCGCGGTCAATCGGAAAGGGCGGCGTATCGTCCACATCATACGTACACGCCGTTTTATTGGCGATTCGGTAGATGATTTCCTTTTTGGTTTTAAACTCCATCAGCGCCGTGCCGTCGTACTCGCCGAGTTCGGACAAGGTTGGTCGCATATGCCTAATCAATTCTGCATCATACTCGTCTGGTTTCTGGAAAAATCCCGCCGGACAGTTGCAAAATAACTTCTTTTTGGTCAATAATTGTTGATGCACTTCCAGCCCTGACATAAACCCTATGCGGTCGTAATCGCTCTGCTTCGCCTCCTTGCGATTGACGTAACCAACGGACTTTTTGCTCAATTCGTAATTCTTTACAGCATTATTCTCGTTCACGTGTGTATCGTTTAGTATTGTTTATCAATGAATTAATAAAAAAACGCCTCTCTTAACTTAGACATTCAAAGATACACTTTTTTTTGAGTTACAAAGTTTATGAAATAAAAAATATATATTCAAAAAATTAAAATTGTACATTTTTTCTACATTTTTATTCTCTCACCCTTTTCTCTCCCAACCTCCCATAATTGCTATTTACTCCTATTCCCACGTGGTTCCTGCTGAGTTCTCTTGTCTCGAGTGCAGTTGCTCTTGCACACATGGAGCTGATTTGTTAGTGAGGAGGTACTATTACCGTATTTTGTACTGCCGTTGTATCTGTTTTTCTACTGACCATTCCACTTGACAAGTTCAAGCATGGCGGAGTAATTGAAATAACTTCTTCAAAATTCCACTCGGATAACGACCACATATTAAACCGTATCCGACAATGAACAATGCAACCCATTTGAATTACACAAAAGCCTAATACATGGCGTATCTCTCGTAATAGGGAAATACGGTTGGAATAAACCCGCACACAGACGAAAACAATAAATTATAATCACCCCCGTTTTATAAATTATGACAGGATTTTTGAAAAATAGATTTTTTAGCAGCGTACTCATCTTTATTGGGTTCATTTTGCTCTCTCTTTTCATTGCCTGCAAAACAACGGCAACACAAGAACAGCGAAAAACAAACAGACAAAAGGAAGTAAACCGAAAACAAGAACAGCGGGAACACGGAAAATCCATTCGAATGCACCTGAAAAGACAAGATAAAAAAACAAAAAAACGAATAAAAAAGACCGTCAAACAACAACGGAAAGAATATAAAAAGAATGCTCCAAAAGGGAAATCGGCTACGCCTTGCCCAAAATAATAATTATAAATTTAACCTCATATTGAATGAAAAAATGGATTAAAGACAGTGTCAAATTAGTGCTTTTCCTTGCGTTAGGTGCTTTTTTTGTGTGGTTTTCGGTAAAGGATTTATCCCCCGAGCAGCGTTCCGATATTCTAACCCACGCCGTGGGAGCGTTGCAAGGTCACAACAATTGGATTTTTTTAATTCTCTGCCTTGCGATATGTTTTTTGAGCGTCGTATTTCGGGCATTGCGTTCCGTTTTGATGATAGAGCCTTTGGGACATAAAATTTCCAAAACAAATTCCTATCACGCAGTAACAATCTGTTATCTTGCCAATTTGGCATTTCCACGTTTGGGGGAAGTGCTGCGTTGCACCATATTGCAGCAATACGAAAAAGTCCCGCTTCAAAAATCGTTGGGGACTATCGTTACCGAGCGGATTATCGACCTGTTTATTTTTGCGATACTGCTCGTCGCGGTATTTTTTTTGGAATCGGATAAACTGTTGCAGATTTTCTCCGAAAACGATGCGTATAATAAATTCACAGCCATGCTGTCAGGTACGGGAAAATACATTGCATTGGGAGTAGGATTACTTATTGTCTTGATTATATATCTTTTACGCAAAAAAATTGCTCAAATTGCCTTGTTTCAAAAAATAATGAAAATAATCAGAGGATTTTGGGAAGGATTGGTTTCGGTTCGGAAAATACGTAAACCGTTCTTGTTTATCTTCTATTCCGTAATGATTTGGGTTTGCTACTATTTTGCTTTTTATACTTGCATCTTTCTATTTCCCAGTTTGACAGCCTTGGGCAGTGCGGCATTGATGGCATCTTTAACATGCTTAGCCATTGGGGCTGTGGGATTTATGGTTGCTCAGGGCGGATTGGGTGCATACCCATTGCTGGTATCCTCCGTGCTGTTGCTCTACGGCATTAAGGCAGAAGAAGGATTGGCAATCGGCTGGGTAGCATGGACGTTTGAAACGCTTTTGTACTTAATAACAGGCGTTGTTTCGCTAATCATATTGTCAAGGCAAAAAACGGTGAAAAACAAAGAAGAATGATGAGTTATATTGTTGAAATAGAACAGCGGATAGTTGGCGTAAATGTCATTTGTAATCCATTGAAACAGTGGAAGAAAGAGCAAAAGAAAATCGTTTTCACCAACGGATGTTTTGACCTTGTGCATCGCGGGCATTTGGATTATTTAGCCAAAGCCGCTGCCTTAGGCGATAAATTGATTGTGGGTTTGAATACCGACAATTCGGTAAGGCGATTAAAGGGCAATTCCCGCCCGATTGTTGATGAATATTCCCGTGCCTTTCTCTTGGCATCGCTTTGTTTCGTCGATGCGGTGATGCTGTTTGACGAAGATACGCCGTACAATCTCATCCAAACCGTGCAGCCCGATGTATTGGTCAAAGGAGCAGATTATCAAATAGATAACATCATAGGAGCAGACATCGTACAGCAAAAAGGCGGAGAAATTGTAACCATAGAATTTTTACCCGATTTTTCAACTTCTGCCATTATAGAAAAAATTCGGGGAACGCCACTTCCATTCCAAAGGAAGACCTACGGAGTTTAAGTATAGTGTTAGGGGTTATTAGAATGGAGTAAAGAATAATGAAATAAAGTAAGATAGATGTCCGATAACAAAGTAACGAAAAGGGGAAAGGTCATGAAAAAAGAGGCGGTACCCGATTT
>Ga0082212_10006985_pt1 | contig 15039 bp, 12 predicted proteins | sample TergutNt197P3_FD_71548 | JGI IMG/M metagenome (GOLD analysis project Ga0082212, IMG submission 71548) | Neocapritermes taracua P3 segment gut microbial communities from Petit-Saut dam, French Guiana - Nt197 P3 | ecosystem: Host-associated > Arthropoda: Insects > Digestive system > Gut ...
AGGTGATTATTCCAAAATCTGATATTTTGGAGTAACCTCGATTAAGCAAAGGAGTAAAGTTATGAACAGAAAAATGGTAAAAGTATTTTTTGTATTGATCTTCATTATGGTGTGCGGAATTTGTTTTGCCGCAGATCCGGCGGAAGGTTTTTGGCTCAGTGTAGACGAAAAAACCGGCAAAGTTACGGCTGGCTGGCAAATCTATGTGCAAAGCGGCAAACTTTTCGGAAAGATTCTTTCTGCCGCCGATGCGACTCCTGCTGACAAAGCAACTGCTTGCAAAGACTCTTACAGTGGATATCCTACAGCCGGAAAGGTATCAGAAATGCCCATTATCGGTTCTATCTGGATTTTCGGTCTTGTTCCGGATGGCAAGGAAGGACAATGGAAAGGCGGAAACGTCATTGATCCCGGCGAAGGAAAAATGTATGGATGTAAAATTACATTCCATGCCGCTGGCGGCAAGTACAATGTAGATACCCTGGAAATGAGGGGAACTATCGGACCGTTGGGACGCAGCCAGTTCTGGCGGAAAGCAACCGAAGCTCAGGCCAGGGGCGTACGGTAAATCTAAAGCAGCTTTTTCAAAAACCTCAGACAAGCAGTTTTTGATAGAGTGAATAATTTTCCCTGTCAAAACAGACAAAAGTAATTTGTTTAATTCCCGTTATTAATGGGAGCGTTTCATTAGCCGTCGCAACTGCAATTGCGGCGGCTTTGCTTTTTGGGTAACCGTAAATTCCCGTACTGATGTTGGGAAAGGCGATACTCTCCAGTTTATTTTCTTCGGCAAGGAGAAGACTTTTCCGGTAACATGACGCAAGCAACTCGCTTTCTCCCTGTCCGCCGCCGTGCCATACCGGACCTACGGTATGAATCACATGTTTTGCGGGAAGTTTTCCTGCTCCGGTAATTACCGCATCGCCTGCGGGGCAGGGACCACCGGGAATATTTTTCCTTTGTGCTGCGATTTTTCTGCATTCTTCCAATAAAGAAGGTCCGGCAGCCCGGTGTATGGCGCCGTCCACTCCTCCGCCCCCCATAAGGCCTGAGTTTGCCGCATTGACAATTGCATCAACGTTCAGCGTAGTAATATCTCCTGTGATTACTTCTAGTCGGGTCATGGTTCCTCCTTTTTTATTCGCAATAGGAGGTTCATTATATCGTAAAAACTCCGGTTATATACCCGGATGATCAGACGATTATTTTTTTAATTTAGTTTATACTTAAAAAAGTTATGGAGGAAAAATGAAAGACCTGGAACTGATTCGATCAAAAAAAGCTTTTATTATTGACATGGATGGCGTTATCTATCATGGTAACGAGATTTTAAAGGGAGTAAGGGAATTTATTGACTGGATGGATGCTAACAATAAAGCCTTCCTGTTTCTTACCAATTCAAGTGAACGCTCTCCGCTGGAGCTTTCCCAAAAACTCGCAAGGTTGGGTATTGAAGTTGATCCAAACCATTTTTATACCAGTGCTCTGGCAACGGCGAGTTTTCTTGCAACTCAGAGTCCGGGAGGATCGGTATATGTGATTGGCGAGCCGGGACTAATCAATGCACTTTATGATTTTGGGTTTACCATGAACAACGTTAATCCCGAGTATGTGGTTGTAGGCGAAGGCCGGGGTTATAACCTGGAGACACTGGAACGGGCGGTAAAACTTGTGGAAGGAGGAGCCAGGCTTATCGGAACCAATCCCGATGTAAGCGGTCCTATTGAAGGGGGAGTGATTGTCCCCGCCTGCGGAGCATTGGTGGCACCCATAGAACTGGCTACAGGAAAAAAAGCGTATTTTGTAGGAAAGCCCAATCCTTTGATAATGCGTCACGGTCTTCGCCGCCTTAACTCTATCCGGGAAGAAACGGCGATCATAGGCGATCGTATGGACACCGACATTCAGGCAGGAGTTGAATCTGAAATTGAAACGATACTTGTTCTTTCCGGTGTAACTAAACCGGAAGAAATAGCTCATTTTCCCTATCAGCCCAGGCATGTACTGGAAGGGGTTTTTGAAATTCCTGAATGAACAACACTCCCACTGCTAATCGGCTTCATATTGCTTTTTTCGGTAAAAGAAACACCGGTAAATCAAGCCTGGTTAATGCGGTTACCGGCCAGGATCTGGTAATTGTGTCGGAGCAAAAAGGCACAACCACCGATCCTGTATCCAAAGCCATGGAACTCCTTTCTCTGGGGCCGGTTCTTATTATCGACACGCCGGGAATAGACGACGAAGGAACGCTTGGAGAACTGCGTATCCGCAAGGCAAGAGAAGTCCTTGATAAAACCGATGTAGCGGTACTTGTGGCAGATGCAGTTGAACAGCTTTCCGCCGTTGATAACGAACTGATTGCCCTTTTTCGGAAGAAAAGCATTTCTTATATTGTGGCGTACAATAAAAGCGATTTGGTTGGGAAAGCTGACAGCAATTTTAAATCCGAAAATACTTTGCAGAATCCGGCAGAATCCGTTTTAGTCAGTGCAAAGACAGGTCATAACATTAATCTGCTTAAGGAAAGGATCGGTACTCTTGCCAAAACCGAAGACCTTAAATTGCAAATAGTGGGGGACCTGATCAGAGCAGGGGATTTTATTGTTCTGGTAACGCCCATAGACAAGTCTGCTCCCAAAGGAAGGCTGATCCTTCCCCAGCAGCAGACTATTCGTGACATACTGGATGCGGACGCAAACGCTGTTGTTGTGAAAGAATTCCAGTATAAAGAAACCCTGGAAACGCTGGGAAAGAAGCCGGCGCTTGTAATTACCGACAGTCAGGTCTTTGATAAAGTTTCGTCTGAAACTCAGCCGGAAATTAAACTTACTTCGTTTTCCATATTGTTTGCCCGCCTAAAGGGCTTTCTGTCGTCTGCGGTGCAGGGAGTTCGTGCAATCGATAGTATTAAAGACGGAGATAGAATTCTTGTTTGTGAAGGATGCACGCATCACCGTCAATGCGACGACATAGGCACGGTAAAACTTCCGCGTATGATCCAAAACCATACTGGTAAAACACCGGAATTTGTTTTTTGTTCCGGAGGTGAATTTCCGGCTGATCTTTCCCCCTATAAACTTGTTCTGCATTGCGGCGCCTGTATGCTCAACGAACGAACAATGAAACACCGCCGGGACAAAGCTGCCGCTCAGAATATTCCTTTTACCAATTACGGAATTGCCATTGCCCATATTCACGGGATACTAAAGAGAAGCCTGGAAATATTTCCCGATGTTTTGGCGGAGCTGACCCTCCAAAATTAAATCACAGATAACACCGCTATAACAGCAAAAAATATCATTACAGAACCAATAATCAACTTTGCTCCTGTACCTACTATAAAAGCAAACAATGCTCCAAGCGCAACCTTTAACGCTTTTACAATATTGGTATTATTAACCTCTTCAGGGTAATCAGTCCCGTTAACTTCAATGCGCCTGGCATTAATGCGGATGTTGATCAACTCTCCCGCAAAAGCTCCCAGAAATGGTCCTATTAATAGTCCGACAGGAGCATAGAAGATTATGCCTGCTATAAGCCCCAAAACCGAACCGATCACGGCTATGCGGGAGCCGCCAAATCGTTTTGTCATCCAGGCCGGAAGAAGGTAATCAATAATGGTTACAGTTATTGTTATTGCCGCCCACAACCACAGAAAAGCTGAACTAAAGTTTCCGTACCCACTCCATTGCAGCAGCAGTAACCCCGCAAAGCTCAGTGGTGGCCCCGGCAATACCGGAATAATTGAACCTAAAAGCCCGGCCAGAAGAAAGAGAAAAGCTAAAATAGCCAGTAGTATATTCATATCAGATATTACAATACCCTATTCATATACAAATTAAAAGGATTGACGCAGTATTTTTAATGTCCGGCGTTCCGGTCTCCCGTGTTAATCAGCAATAGATCCGCAATTACCAATGCGGCCATGGCTTCTACTACCGGTAATACGCGGGGCGCCAGGCAGATGTCGTGCCGCCCATGAATTGCTATACGAACAGAATTTCCTTTGCGGTCTATAGTACTTTGTTCTGCGGCAATAGATGGCGGCGGCTTAAAAGCGGTGCGGAAAAAAACATCCATACCGGTGGATATTCCTCCTAAAATACCGCCGCTGTTGTTGGATGTGAATGCAGCGTTAGCCGGAGCGGTACTGTTTGGTGCATTGGAACCAGGGTTTGGCGGAAGGGCAGGGGTGTCGTTATTGACCGAACCTGTTGAAGCGGCGGCGGCAAAGCCAGTACCGAACTCAATTCCCTTACAGGCGCCGATAGAAAGAATTGCATGGCCCAGAAGTGCGTCAAGTTTGTCAAATACCGGCTCGCCCAGCCCTGCAGGGAGGCCGCTTATACGGCAGTCGACAAGACACCCGGCGCTGTCCCCATTGGTTTTTAGTTCTTCCAATCTGGTAATTATCTGTTGTTCATCTTCTACACCTGCAACAGCAGCAATCCGTGAGCTTATAGTAATACTGTGAGCAGCCAAAAAAACTTTTGCAACAGCGCCTGAGGCAACCCGTGCTGCTGTTTCCCTGCCGGAACTTCGGCCTCCTCCCCTCCAGTCACGAAACCCGTGCTTTGCTTCCCAGCTCCAGTCCGCGTGGCCGGGGCGATACAGATCTTTTAGTTCATCATAATCACCTGGTTTTTGATCGTTGTTTTTTATGATGATCGCAATGGGCGTTCCAAGGGTTTTTCCTTCGAATACACCGGAAAGAATTTCCGGAACATCTTCTTCCGATCGGGCGCCGGAGAATGATCCTTCTGTTCCGGGTCTGCGCCGTCCGAGTTCTTTTGCTATGTCTTCGGTGCAAAGAGGAAGCCCTGCAGGACAGCCGTCGATTACACAGCCCATTGCTTTTCCGTGGGATTCACCGAAGGTTGTTACTTTAAAAACAGTTCCAAAACTATTTCCCGGCATTGTTCACCAAAGACGTTATTCGTGCTGAAGAGCTGTTGATTGCAGCGCTTCAATTTCGGCAAGGGCAGGCGGTTCAGCTCCCTTGCGTGAACATACCAGGGCTGCAGCTTTGTTGGCAAAGGAAAGCGCTTCGTGAATTTCATTTTCGCTTAATAATTCCAGCGCTTTACGGGACATTTTTCCGTGTTCTTCCAGCCAGGAAAGAAAGGCGCCGTGGAACGTATCTCCCGCGCCGATGGTATCGACAATAGCCGGATGACCGGCTTCTGCGAATATTTTTTTTATGTTTCCGTCCCGCTTTACAAATACCGCAGCACCCTCTCCCCCCAGTGTTACGGCAACCAGGCGAGGCCCGAAGCCAAGGAATTTTTCGGCTCCTTTTTCAGGGCTTAAACCGGGATAAATAAAGTCAAAATCCGCAGAAGAAATTTTTACAATATCCGAAGACCGGACCCATTTTTCAAAACGTTTTACATAACTATCGTGATCGGAAATCATCAATGGCCGAACGTTGGGATCGTGAGAGATAACCGGTCCCCCTTCGAGTTGGCTTTCGCGGAAAATAAAATTTTCGATACTTGTGGCGGAAGGTTCCATGGTAAGGGAAATGGAACCAAAAAGTATGCAGTTGGTTCCGGCAGGAAGCCGGGCAGGAAAATCGTCAGGGCTTAATGAACGATCCGCTGTGCCTTCGGTATAAAAAATATAAGCCGGTTCTTTTCCCGCTTCCAGTTTAACAAAACCAAGCGTAGTGGTTTCTTCTGATCTTGCGATTAGATCAACAGAAACATTGTTTTGCTCCAAACGCCGGACAAGGATTTCTCCGAAAAAATCCCGGGAAAGCCGTGAAAGAAAAGCTGCCCGGATCCTGCCGTTTTCTTTGCCCAAAATACGGCCTATGGCAATTGCCGTATTATAGGGACTGCCTCCGGGGCAGGGCACAAAGATATCCCTGCCTGCCTGATCTTTTTCGCTTACCATGTCGATAAGCGCTTCGCCGCATGCGATAATCATAACAACAGCATAGCGCTTTTTTTTCTGTCTGGGAATTACCGGAGAGTCTCCAAAAACCCGAGGATGGTCTTTACCGTTTCTGCCGGTTTTTCCTGATGGGGCAGGTGACCCGCGTCCGGAATTGTAAATAACTCTGCTGCATTAGCTCCCCTGAGTTTAACAAACGATTCAGCTATATTGACTGGCATTACCTGATCTTTTTCTCCCCAGACAAGAGAAATTTTTCCCGGCCAGGATCCAATTTGCCTGTAGTATGAAGATCGCAGGCTTTGGAAGATCATGCTTCGCAGCGAAGAAAAATAACCGCGTTCCTGAGACAGACTGCATACACGATCCATTACCCGCTTGCGTAAAAAATCCCTGTCTTCTTCGCTTAAAGCATGAATGTCTGCATAGTAGGAAAAGAGCGATTTCCAGGCTCTTTCCGGATCGTTTCTGAATGAGCGGTACCATTTTTTGCCTGTAAAGGGAAGGGCCATAAGAAGGATTTGTGGTGAACCTGCAGGTTCCATGGGAATGCAGCCATCCAGCAGGACAAGCGCTTTAATTCGATTGCTTGCAAGAGCAGCTGCTTCCGCAATCGCTGCACCCATTGAACTGCCGATTAAAACAAAACCCTGTTCCGGATTTCCCGATCCGGCTGCCGCCAATTCGAGCACGGCGTCTCTGTGGTGTCTGACACAAGGCCGTATTTTAAGCGAGGAACGCCCGAAGCCCGGCAGATCCGGCGCCAACACCCGAAAGCCTGCATTTCCCAGCGGCTGGATCACATGACGCCATGTATCAGCTTCGTCCCCAAGGCCATGAATCAGGATAAGCACCGGTTTATTTGTATTATTCTGCGGGCCGCAATCATAATAGAAAAGGCCGTTAAAACGTTTTGATGCCAGGCGTTTTGCATGTGCTGACAGTGAAGGCCAGCAATTAAAGTTGATGTCTGTATTATAAGTGGTATCCATGTCTTACTATAACTATTTTTTTTAAATTGAATAAGAATCGTTTCAGTGATATACTTAAACTGCTATCTTTGGTTTCAGCTATTATTTATTTTTTGGAGGGATCATGGCTTCGAAGACCTGTAATGTGGACAGTAATAAAAGCAAATGCAACTGTACTTTTAGCTGCGGCAAGAAAGGTATCTGCTGTGATTGTCTTGACTATCACCGTGGCAATGGGGAGCTTCCTGCCTGTTATTTTCCCAATGATGCGGAAAAAAGCGGAAATCGTTCAATCAGTAATTTTATTTCCATAGTACAGCAGAAAGGAACCTCGTATTTAAAATAGATAACAAATAACGCTTGACACAGGAGCTATACTGTTGTATAGTGTTCCGGAATGATTGATTTGGGAGAGAAACTCAGCATTCTCGCCGGGGCGGCAAAATTCGACGCTTCCTGTGCCTCGTCGGGCAGCGAAGGGACGTCAGGCGGTTCCAAAAGCAAGCCGGATACAGGACAGAGTTTTGGAACAAGAATTCCGGCCGGAGTCTGCCATTCCTGGACAGGAGACGGCCGCTGTGTCAGCCTGCTTAAAGTGCTGTATTCTAACGTATGCCGTTTTGACTGCGCCTATTGTGTGAACCGGGCTTCTGCAGATGTCGAACGCGCATCTTTTACACCGGACGAACTTGTCCGGCTTACCGCTGAATTTTACCGCCGTAATTATATCGAAGGGCTTTTTCTTTCTTCAGGGATCTTTGCGGACCCCGACATCGTTATGGAAAAACTTATTGCCGTTGCAAAAAAACTCCGTAAAGAATCCGGTTATAACGGTTACATTCATTTAAAAATCATTCCCGGTTCCGGTGAAAAATTTATCCGTGAAGCGGGACTCTGGGCTGACAGGCTCAGCGCCAATATTGAGTTACCCACCGAAAAAAGTCTGCATCAACTGGCTCCGCAAAAATCGGGAAAAGTGATCTTTGGCGCCATGAACGATGTGCAAACGGCTCATAAAGAAACTGAAGAAGACCGGCATCATAACCTGAAGTCTGCTCCGGTTTATGCACCGGCCGGACAGAGCACTCAGCTTATCGTTGGCGCCAGCGGCGAAGACGATCGTACCATAATCGGCCTTTCAGGAGCATTGTATAAAAAGTATTCACTTCGCCGGGTGTACTACTCGGCGTATATGCCGGTTACTGCTCTGCCTCCGCACTCCGCAGCTTATACTGCGTCTGCCGGTAAAACCGGTTTGTTAGCCGGGTTCGGGGACGAAGCCTGCGAAAGTTCTGACCTTGAGTATTCCCTTGGAATTTCCCCTGTACGCCTCCTTGTCCGGGAACACAGACTGTATCAGGCGGACTGGCTTATGCGTTTTTATCATTTCCGGTCGGAAGAAATCCTCAACAACGATCAGCCCTTTCTCGATCCGGCCCTGGATCCCAAAACATCATGGGCTTTACAGCATCTTGATAAATATCCGGTTGAATTAAAAAAAGCGTCCTACGAAGACCTGCTCCGTGTGCCCGGAGTCGGCGCGCAAAGTGCCAGACGTATTGTCGAAGTACGCCGTTCCAGGTCGATCAGCTTTGACGGTCTCCGGCGGCTGGGCGTTGTGCTAAAGCGGGCCAGATACTTTTTTACCCTGGACGGGTTATTTTTTGACAGGCCGGACGTTAAATTGCCTGTTGCCGGAACGCGGAGAATTCTGGACAATCCGGGCCGGCTCCGGCGTATCCTTGTGGACGGAGATGACGGTCTTCAATTACCGTTGTTTGATTTTTAGGATTGCATGGTGGAATTGTTTGAAAGAGAAACCGGTTTTAATGAAGTTTCGGAAAAAGCAGACATCGTTGTTATAGAAGAACTTTTGGATAAAAGTGAAAAAATTTCTCTGAATGCCCGGGATGATGCCCTGCATGCCCTTCTTTACGGTTTTTCGGATTACAGCCCTGCCAATCCGCCGCTTACGGCGATTAGAAGTTTTTTGCAAAAAGTTTTTGCAGCGGCGGAAAAAGCAGGCGTAACGCCGGAAAAAGCGCGCCGTTTGGCGGAGCAGGCATCAGACGATCGGCTTGATCCTGATACGGAACAGGTAAAAATTGCCGCAGCCAGAGTAATACGTGAATTTGACCGGCTGCGTGGCATACTTCGCTTTAAACCCGGTAACGACAACGAATCTCAATATGGCGGAGAATCCCAAACGGACAATTGCTACACAGCACGTTGTTCACCGGATCACTTTGTTCTGCCTTTGCTGGCAGAACATTTTTGGCAGCGTTTTGGAAAACAATCATGGGCAATCATTGATGAAAAGCGAAAACTTGTTTTGTTCAGCAAAAATGGCCAGGAGCCTGTTTTACAGCAATTGAACCGGAAAGAAAAAATTGATAAAAACGGAACAGAGCAAACAATTGATGAATGGGAAGGACTGTGGATAAATTATCACAGTTCTATTAATAATGAACAACGGGCAAACCCCAAACTGCAAAAGCAGTTTATGCCGGTACGATATTGGAAGTATCTGACGGAGTTTAAGTAAAGCTTTCCGGGCAAGCGCAGGTATATTACGAACACCCCGTTGTTGTGCCGCAGGTATCGCACTTCATGCAGGTTCCGCTCCGTATCAGGGTAAGAGAACCGCAGCTCGGACAGGGATCACCTTCGTAGCCTTTAATCCTGGCGATACGCCGGGCTTCTTCATGTTTCGGAAGATTTTCTTTGGAAGACGATGGCTCTTTGGTTTCATGTTTGGCCGTATCTTTCTTTGAGTCGCTCTTTTTCTCCGTATCTTTTGCTTCCGTTTTCTGGCCTTTGGCCGCAGGGCTTGCCGCGCTTGCTTCCGTTTTGCCTGCTTTGCTGTCCGGTTTTTCTGTTGATCTGTCGATTGATTTATCGATTGTCTTATCGATTGTCTTGTCTTGGGTTCCCGTAGCAAGAAGGTCTTCAGGTTTTACCTGGCCCAGATCGGTACGTTTCAGATAGCTAATCGCCAAATCCCGGAAAATGTAATCAATAACACTGGTGGACATTTTGATATAGTCGTGGCCCTGGACCATGCCGTTAGGTTCAAACCGGCTGAAGGTAAATGCATCTACATATTCTTCCAGAGGCACGCCGTACTGGAGGCCCAGAGAAACGGCGATGGCAAAGCTGTTAAGGAGGCTCCGGAACGCTGCGCCTTCCTTGTGCATATCAAGGAAAATTTCACCAAGCTTGCCGTTATCGTATTCGCCGGTACGGATAAAAATCGAATGGCCGCTGATCTTTGCCTTTTGAGTATATCCGGAGCGGCGGTTGGGAAGAGGCTGCCGCTTTCCACGTACTTCGGCGGTACGCTGGGGATCCATACGGCCGGAGCGCTGAGGTGCATCAAGGTCTTTCTGCAGAGCGAGTATCGTATCCGCCAGAGGATCGGCGCCGGGGGCAAATGCCGACAATGGCTGGGAGAGTTTTGAGCCGTCGCGGTACAAAGCCACAGCCTTAAGGCCGCTCTTCCAGGCCAGCATATATGCGCCCTTTACATCTTCGTAGTTGGCGGCATTGGGCATGTTGATCGTCTTGCTGATTGCGCCGGTAATAAAGGGCTGCACTGCCGCCATCATGCCAACATGAGCCTGCCATGCTATGGAACGGCTGCCGTACTTGCCCGATGGGGTAGCGGTATCGAATACGGAGAGGTCTTTTTCTTTTAGTCCCGGCGCATCTTCCAGCCCCATAGAGCCGCAGATATAGAGTTCTGCTTCTGCAATTTCTGTGTCGCTGTACCCGATATGCTTCAGCAGTGAAAAACCGGGAAGACTCCAGGTTGATTCAGGAACGGAAAGGTGCTTTTCGACAAATTCTTTTCCCAGTATCCAGGGATTAAAAACACTTTCCAGTGTAATTGCATTTGCCACTGCCGTTTCCGCCGCAGCTAACGCTTCGCGGGTAAAGCCTTTTGACGAAAGTGAATCGTGATTAAGGTGCGGCGCTCCCTTGAATGATTTGTGCCCGGTAGCATACGCGACAATAGCTTCGATTTCTGCTTTTTTGTATCCAAGCACTTCCAGTGCAGGAGGCGCCGATTGATTGATGATCTTAAAGTATCCGCCGCCGGCTAGTTTTTTGAATTTTACCAGTGCAAAGTCAGGTTCAACTCCTGTTGTATCGCAGTCCATAAGAAGGCCGATTGTTCCCGTTGGGGCAATGGCGCTGACCTGTGCATTGCGGAAACCGTGGATCTCTCCGAATTCCAGTGCCCGATCCCACGCCTGCCGCGCCGCCATTAACAGTACCGCAGAGCTGTGTTCCGGAACGATGCCCTGGGGCATAGTATTCAACAGTTCGTATTCTTCCGCTGCAGCATTGTATGCTGCCCTGCGGTGATTGCGAATCACCCGGAGCATCGCTTCACGGTTTTCTTCATAATGAACAAATGTTCCAAGCTCTTCTGCCATGCGTGCAGACTGTGCATACGCTTCGCCGGTGAGTATTGCGGAAAGAGAAGCCGCGACAGAACGGCCTTCGTCCGAATCGTAGGGAAGCCCCATCACCATCAGCAAACTTCCAAGGTTGGCAAAACCCAGACCAAGGGTACGGTACTCGTGGGAAAGTTCTGCGATACGGGGAGCGGGGAACTGTGCCATCACTACGGAGATTTCCAGTATCGTAGTCCAGATATCTATGGCATGAAGGTATCCTTCTATATTAAACACTTTCTTTTTGCGGTTGTAGAGTGCGCCCAGGTTAATTGAGGCAAGGTTGCAGGCCGTATCGTCCAGGAACATGTATTCTGAGCAGGGATTGCTAGCGCGGATCTCGCCGCCTGCGGGGCATGTATGCCAGTCGTTGATTGTCGTGTGGTACTGCAATCCCGGATCGGCGCACTGCCATGCAGAGCGAGCCATACGGTTCCAGAGATCCATCGCCTGTACCGCTTTCACCGTTTTTCCCGATACCCGTTCGCGGAGTTCCCATGTTCTGTCTTCTTCCACGGCCTTCATAAAATCATCGCTGACGCGCAGACTGTTGTTGGAAGACTGGCCGGAAACGGTATTGTACGCTTCGTCATCCCATGCGGTGGAAAAAACCGCCGTACTTACGCTGTCTCCCTGTTCGATACGGCGGAGAAGCTGGTAAAGGTAGGTGGGGGGAATTTTTTCCGTCAGCGCGGAACGGAGTGCTTCCGCAAGTTCATGATTTTTTTCTATATTAAAGGTGTCTTCCTCCGGTCCGCGGAATGAAGCAGCCGCTTTGTTTATTGCATCCAGATGTTTTTTAATGATCACAGAACCGGTAACCATGGAAGCGACTTTGTGTTCTTCCTGTGCTTTCCAGTCGATATAATTTTCCACATCGGGATGATCCGCATCCAGGGTAACCATCTTTGCTGCGCGCCGTGTTGTGCCGCCGCTCTTTACCGCCGAAGCGGAACGGTCGCCAATTTTTAGAAACGACAGCAGACCCGACGAAACACCGCCACCGGAAAGTTTTTCATGCACCGCCCTAAGCCGCGAAAAGTTTGTACCCGTTCCCGATCCGTATTTAAAAAGCCGCGCTTCCCGCACAATAAGATCCATGATGCCGCCCTTGTTTACAAGGTCGTCCTGGATCGAGAGGATATAACAGGCATGAACTTGCGGCCGTTTGTAGGCGCTGTCTGATTTAACTGCCTTGCCTGTATCAGGGTCTGCATAGTAGTGGCCCTGCGCGGGGCCGTCTATACCGTATACATCGTACAGCCCTGTGTTAAACCATTGGGGGCTGTTGGGCGCTGCCATTTGACGGGCCAGCATGTAACAGGTTTCGTCGTAAAAGGCTTTTTCGTCTGTTTGGCTGCTGAAAAAATTGTTGCTCCGGCCCCAGTTTAACCAGGTAACGGCAAGACGGTGGAAGACCTGCCGTGCGTCATGCTCCGCTCCGTCTGCCGGAAGCTCGCTGCCCGGGTCATCTTCTTCGATGCCGGTTGCCCATTCCTTCCAGTCATAGCACTTGTCTGCCGGAACACCCGCCTTGCGGAAATATTTCTGTGCCAGGATATCACCTGCTATCTGGCTCCAGAACGCAGGAACGATTACCGTTTCTTCGCAAAAAATCGTCTTGCCGTCGGGATTGCGGATTTCGCTCCGTCTTTTTTCCCAGACAATATCTTTATAGGGCCCCGTTTTGGGGTCCGTAAAAAAGCGTTGTATGGTCATTATGAATCCTTAAATATGGCAGAATATATGGCAACGAAGAGCTGTCTATATAGTGTCGTAATAATCAGAATACACTATATGGAGGGGTAGTGTCAATGGGAATTAATAGCCTGTAAATTAAAAAAAATTATTTATCTGAAGCTTTTTCAAAACCTCCCTGACCACTTTGTAAAGTGGTCAGGTACAGTTTTTGAAAAAGCAACCTTAGATTTAGGGGAAAAACCGGTTTATTTACCGGTTTTTCCAAAGCTATTTTCAAAACTAAAAAAAGTTTTGAAAATGGCTAATCTATCATTATATGAAAGACCAATACGAGATAATACATAACATGAAACCCAATTTTTTTATAACCAAGGCCAAATCTTTCTTTAAGACGGATTCCGCGGAACAGAGTACGGCGGAAGAAAATGGTACTATCCTGGATATAATGGAAAAAATTGTAACAATTTCCAGGGAATACGGAATGGATACATGCCTGGTTGAGGGGAAACCATACCTTGACTATGTTGCACAAAAATTGGCTATAAGCCCGCTGCAGGCGATGCTCTTTTCAATGTTTATGGAACAAAGCGATAGTAACCATATTTTACTGAGTGAGATCGCCGAGACTGTTAAATGCAGCAAAATAAGAATAATCAAGTATATAAACGAATGTGAAGAATTGGAAAAAAGAAAGCTTATCCGCTGCAGTAGGGATGAAGATAAAATTTCTTTCAGGGTTCCAAAAGAGGTACGGGATTCATTGCGGAAATCCAACGGATTCACGCCGAAGAAAAATGAAAATATTACCATTTTTGAATTGTTTTCGATCCTTGAACAACTTTTTGCAGAACGGGAGGCCAATGAGTTAACCTTTGATTCACTGGGATTCGAATTAACGGATCTTATTACGTCAAATATGCAACTGCAATTTTGTAAAAAAATAATGAGTTATAAACTTTTTGTAACTGATTTTTTACTGTTGCTCTGTTTTTGCCATCTGGCCGAGAACAATAATGACGATAATATAGGGTTTCATGATTTATCATTTTTATTCGATCGCAGCAGTGAAGCAAACAGAGTAAAGAAAAGTTTATCAGGCGGTGAGCATATCCTTATAGAAAACAAATATATTGAATTTACCAACAACGGAGGGTTTGCCAATACGGAATTCTGGAAATTGTCGGACATGGCTAAAAAAGAACTGTTCTCTGAATTAGGCGCCAGGGGCAAAGGGAATTATAAAAAAAATATTATCCGATCAGATTCAATTCACCGCAAAGAATTGTATTACAACGAAAAAGAATCGGAGAGTATCCAAAAACTTATTTCCCTTTTGAAAGAAGATAATTACCGCAAGGTACAGGAACGGCTTGCCGACAATGGAATGAGGAAGGGTTTTGCCTGTCTTTTCAGCGGTGCGCCAGGAACCGGTAAAACAGAAACGGCGTACCAGATTGCACGGAAAACCGGACGCAATTTAATGATGGTGGATATATCGGAAATAAAAAGCTGCTGGGTCGGTGAAAGCGAAAAAAATATTAAGGAAATCTTTGATACGTACCGGACCGCTGTGGAAAAATCGGAGATTGCCCCGATTTTGCTGCTTAATGAAGCGGATGCGGTAATCGGAATGCGCAGAGAATTCAGCGCTACCAGCCGGGCAGTGGATCAAATGGAAAATACTGTTCAGAATATCATCTTACAGGAAATGGAAAACCTTTCGGGCATTCTTATTGCAACAACCAACCTTACTCAAAACATGGATAAAGCTTTTGAACGCCGCTTTTTATACAGGATTGAATTTACCCGTCCAAGTTTAACAGCAAGACAATCCATTTGGCAAAGCATGATACCAGTCCTCTCCGCCGCAGATACCGGAACACTGGCCGGCCGCTTTGACCTGTCCGGCGGACAGATAGAAAACATTGCCCGCAAACGTACCGTTGATACCGTTATCTCCGGCGGAGAACCAACACTGGATAAACTTATCTTATTCTGTCAGGATG
>Ga0082212_10006986_pt1 | contig 15039 bp, 18 predicted proteins | sample TergutNt197P3_FD_71548 | JGI IMG/M metagenome (GOLD analysis project Ga0082212, IMG submission 71548) | Neocapritermes taracua P3 segment gut microbial communities from Petit-Saut dam, French Guiana - Nt197 P3 | ecosystem: Host-associated > Arthropoda: Insects > Digestive system > Gut ...
CAACGGCAAAACAGCCACGACTTTTGCCCCGAACGATAACCTCACCTACGCCGAAGCGGTGAAGCTGGCGGCCTGTATGCACCAAAAGCACGCCACAGGCGCGGTCACGCTGGCCAACGGAACTCCAAACTGGTACGACAGCTACGTGAAATACGCGAAAGACAACGGCATCATCAATAAAGATTACGACTGGAACGCCCAAGCGACACGGGCGGGCTACATGGAGATATTCGCCAGCGCCCTGCCGGAGGACGCGCTCGGCGCGATCAACATCGTACCCAACGGCTCTATCCCCGACGTAGCGGAAACACATCCGCAGGCGGCGGCCATCTATAAGCTCTACCGCGCGGGTATACTGCAAGGCGTGGACGCCGCGCATAACTGCAACCCCGGCTCCAACATCAAACGCAGCGAAGTAGCGGCCATCCTCACCCGCATGATGAACGAGGTCGCGAGGATAAAATTCGGCATGTAATCGCGGCCATTGGCCGTCCGCGGTTGCGCACCGACCATGATCGCGCGTTTCAAGTCTTTCTTAAATCGTGTTGAACACTTTTAATGAACAGTGTATGTGGGCAAAAATCTTGCCCGGTTATCCATTTAATTTCACCATTCACCACAGATACACTATTAAACAGCTTAATGTCGACTAACACGCTATAATACTTATGACTTAGGTTTGGCTTAAAATCATATAAGCGATTCTCGTTTTCGCCAAAAGTTAAGGCGAGTTTATAGTCGCTTAGCGGAGTTACAGCAGTTAAAGGAGGGAATATCTTCATTTATTCCAACCCCTTTATCTTAAAGTATTCTTCATCAGTCTGCATGATATCCCATAAAGCAACAAGCTCATCCCGATGAATATCAGCCCATGCTACTACGTATTTTGTTTGTTTTTTTGGGAAAGTTCCAGCGAGAATAAGGCCGTCAAAATCAAAAGATGCTGATGCGTCACCATATTTAGCGTGGAAATGAGGTGTATGGTGTTGCTCCTCGTCGTTAAAATACATTCTGATGATAATTCCCAAAAAAGATGAAATTATTGGCATAGATTATGCTCCTTTCTGTCTTTGATGATCATATTTTTATTATCAATAAATTTTTTCAAGTTCATTTGAAGGAATAACCGCATCTGACGCTCCAGAATTCTGTACTCTCGCTGCATTGATAGTATCATAATAGAGGCTGGTAGTCAATGCGCTCTTGTTATTTGCGGTTAGGCAAGTTTCCAAGGTGGGCTGCGCCCACAACCCAAGTTATGCTACCTAAAGTTGTGTGACGGCACAGCCCAGTGGCTAGTGGAGGATATTTCCTGCTTTTCCTATGATTGCCCGGTATCAGTTCAGTGCGATTAGTTTCCATCCCCGTTACCTCTTGTACGTATTCTACGTAATTCCATTACATCGCTGCTAAATACGCCCCACACCTTGCCCAAAGTTAAAATCCGCTCCGCAAGCCCGTAGCCGTTCCAATTCGCGAAATTCGGGGGATAGCGCTACTGCGCGATACGCACTTATAGTTTGCGTCATAATAGCCACCCCCCTATTCCCCCACCACACCTTGCAGCCACTGCTCAAACGGCCCGCTTAAACCGGAGGCTTGGTAGGCGGTTTTCATATTGTTTTTGGTGCGAATTGAATCTGGGTGTGCTTCCCCCAATTTACGTAGACATATCCTGTAAGCCTTCTCATACCACTCCAGCGCCTTGTCATAATCCCCCTGGTTATAGTAGCGGTTTGCGATATTGTTATAAGATTGAGCGGTATCAGGGTGCTCCAAGCCCAGCACCTTTTCACGGATGACTAAAGCCTTCTCATAACAACTCCAGCGCTTTACCATATTGGCCACTATAATCATAACCATTTCCAGCCTCATTATACAACCAGGCTATTTTCTTTTGCGCCTCTTCATCTTCTCCCCAAAACTCTTCCGCATATTGCGCTATCTGCAATACATGTTGCGCGTTATGCTCGAAAGCCTTCATTGAAGCCTCGTTCCCCCATTTGTACTCAAAAGCATTATAAGCTATATTAAGGCAGCAGGATATCCAGCTGATGTCGCCTGCCAGCTCGTTTCGTATTACTTCCTGCACCAAACGGTGCAACGAAATAAACCCTTCATTCTCCTGCACCAAGGAGAATTCTGTAAGCTTCATAACTACCCTTTCTGGGTTATCAATATCAACCTCTAAATCATTAGGCAATTCTTCCCGATGCTTGTTCCAGCGCTAATGGCAGGTAGCCCAAGCGCTTGGCTAGCGCGGTAGCATCCTTGTCGTCGTAGCCTAGGCGCTCTTTGAAGAAATCGGCGGCTTCTTGTGGCTTAAATGTTGTGACATGTATCACTTCCCCTTCCGGAAAATGCTCATCATTTCTTCTACACATATAATATACTACTTTCAGCGCTGTGTCAACGGTATAGCCTGACAGAGAGGGCGGTTGTGATGGCGCGCCGCTCCTGTTTGCGCCCATCTAATCTCAAGATGCGTTTGAACAGTCTTTAACGGCACAAGTGCCACCAAACGGCGGCGGCAAAATTTGTTTGTGATTTAATTGTCATTGTGGTATGCTATATACGGTGTATTTTGCCTATGAGACTACAAGTTAGGCTTCAAAACGGTGAAAATCAAAACCCCAATGGAGGTGATTGACGATGAAAAAACCCGATATCATCTTGGCCGAGATACACGCGACCCGTCGCAAACTTAATGAGGCGACGAAAGATATGACATCATCAGAGCGGACAGCATACTACAATCAAGCCGGGGAATCCGCCGCGAAAAAACACGGCTTTAAGCGTGTCACAAGCGTGAAAGAAAATAATCAACAGGTGTAAAAGTCGCCTTTTTGCGTTGGCAGCAAGACTTCGGAGACTTACATAAAATTGGCAGACATAGCTGAGAGCGTCCGCGTCCACATCGTCGCAAGAGCGGACAGACGATTTTGAGGTCATGATCTGTGAAATAAACTCTTGCTTTTTTTCTACCGTTTGGAATAAATAACTGTCAAAAGACACGTTTTGTCAAGGTAGTTTTTTCTAGTGAGTTTACCAAGTGAGTTTATTTTTCATGAAAACGTTTTTAGACCATCTTTCCGTGTGGCAATCAACTCTGTGAATCGGCAATCCTGCTCGACTTTAGGCTTGGGAAGAAGAAATAAAAGAGCCCTCACATAGAAGAGCTATTCGGAGTAAGCCGTGAGTCTATATTCAACTGGATTGAAACAAGAGGTATGCCCGGTCACAAAGTCGGGCGATTATGGAAATTCAAGATAAGCGAAATAGACGAATGGATTAAGTCCGGTAAGTCCGGCGATGTTGACGGTGAGCCGGAAAGTAAATCTGATTAGGAGGTCGCAACGATGCCCAAAGAAATCCCTTACACGTCCTCGATAAAGGATATGCCCCTCATGTTTCCCGACATGAAGCGGACAGCGATGCTCTTGTGCGAAGGTAAAACCGGCGATGAAATAGTTTCATTGTCGCTCACGCAAAATATCTATCAGCTTGACAAACCGAAACGCCGCCGCGATGTGCCGCTCCGAATGATTAAGCGGCTGTCCAAAATCGGACAACCCCTTATGGACGTAATCGCCAACGGAAGCGATGCCGACGCAAAGCTGATAGCGTTCCTCGCGTTAATGAAAGCTGACCGCCTTCTTTTTGAATATATGCGTGAAGTCTATGCAGACAAGTTCCATGCAGGGCAAAATGAGATAACCGACAAGGACTTTTTGGAATTCATAGAGCGGAAAGCACAGAACAGTGAAACCGTGGCGAAATGGTCAACTGCCAACCATGCAAGCGTTCGTGGCAAGATTAAAAATTCTCTGTGCGATGCAGGTTTGGCAAAACGAAGCGGCGACAAGCTATTGATTCTAAAACCAATCGCAGACGACGAGCCTCGTAAGCTGCTTGATGAAGCAGACAAGATATATGCAAGAGCGATGCTCATGGAGGTATAGCGAATGATGAGTTTGAATAAACGGCTTGACCTCATTGAACCGAAAATACTTGAACCGAGTTTTCTCACAGGGCGCGGAACAGCAAACGAGGTCAACTTTTGGATTTTCGATTATGACCCGGAGGACGAGATGGCGGTACGCGCCCACATTGAGTTTTTAGTGAACCGTATTAACGGCAAGCATGACGACATTCGCGTCGTTTGTTTCGACCTGTACGGCTTGATGCTCGATGTCCTGCGCTCGAAGAACTATCTCGACAAAGTAAAGCAAATGGAGCAATCCAAAATAAGCGAAGCAATTATCAACCCTATAAAACGAACGCTCCGGCTGACTGAAGACGGCGACTTAATAATTGCTAAAATCGCCGAGAACCTCACCCCGGAGAAAGACATCATCTTCCTAATCGGCGTTGGCAAAGCGTGGCCGATAATACGCTCGCACACCATACTCAACAACCTGCACAGCAAAGTAGATAAAAACCCGCTCGTGATATTCTTCCCCGGCAACTACACAAACGAGCTTCGCTTGTTTGGGGAGATAACGGACGACAACTATTATAGAGCTTTCAAGCTCATTGAAAGATAGGAGTGGCGGCATGAAAATCAATGACATGTTCAAGAAGAACATCGGCAGACCGATTCAAGGCGTCGTAAAAATCGGGCAGGATTCAATGGATATGATAACGGCGGAGCTTGACGAATACGTCGTTACCAAAGAACTGGGCCGTCACTTCGACAAGTTCTTTGAGGACTACCGCAAAGGGACGCAGCGCCGCACAGACAATATGGGTGTGTGGATTTCCGGTTTCTTCGGGAGCGGTAAATCTCACTTCCTAAAAATCCTTTCATATCTGCTCGGAAGCGACCTTTACGGTAAAAACGGCGACAGAAAAGCGATTAGCTTCTTTGACGGCAAAATTGTCGACAGCCGCGTGCTGGCTGATATACAAGTCGCCGCCGATACAAACGCGGATGTCATCCTGTTTAACATAGATGCGGAAGCCGATTCCGACTCCAAAACCAACAAAGACCCCATCGTCAAAGTCTTTATGAAGGTCTTTAACAAGATGCAAGGGTTCTGTGGCTCTATGCCGTGGATTGCCGACTTGGAGCGGCAGATGGTAAAGGACGGCAGTTATGACGCTTTCCGCGCCAGTTTCCAAGAGATTTCCGGCAGCGAATGGGAAAACGCCCGCGAGGATTTTTACTTTGAGCAGGACAACATCGTGCGCTCATTATCCGAAAGCACGAGAATGAGTGCCGACGCTGCCCTTGCGTGGTACAACAAAGCCGAGCAGAACTATGCCCTCGATATAAACTCCTTTTCCCGCCGTGTACGCGAATACATAGAAGCTGTCGAGTCGCAAACCGGCAAAAAGCAGTTTATCATTTTCTTGTGTGATGAAGTCGGGCAGTATGTCGGCAGTTCCACTGCCCTTATGCTCAATCTCCAAAACATCGTTGAAGGGCTTGGGAGCGAATGCGGCGGTCAGGCGTGGGTCGTCTGCACTGGGCAGGAGGATATAGACATCATTGCCAATGTGAACCGCGATGCTTTCTCAAAAATCATCGGTCGGTTTGACACACGGCTCTCCCTCTCCTCCGCGAACGTGGACGAGGTTATAAAGAAAAGGCTGCTTGCCAAGACCGATACGGCGTCAGACCGGCTCCGTCTTGTCTATAACGACAAAGCGGCGATACTAAAAAACCTCATTACCTTTTCGCCGGACACGCCAGAGAAGCGGTTGTATGATTCTGCGGACGACTTTGCCGACATATACCCGTTTATCCCATACCAGTTTAATTTGCTTCAAGCGGTGTTTAACGGCATACGAACCCACGGCGCATCGGGCAAGCACTTATCTGGTTGCGCTAGGAGATTTGTACGCCACTTTTTAGTGGGGGAAACAAGGTTTGTGCTCACCAGAAGTGAACCAGTATGCTTCCAGGGGTTAACGGAGCTATCCGTTGATACATGGCTTATACAAGCATAGTAATAGAAGTTGGCGAGAGGAAACTTTTGATAAAATCGAAGCACAGCTTTCAATACAATTATTATTAGGCTCTCCTTACATAGGCAGTAGTAACAGCGATAGAGTTTTTTGAGCAGCAAAAAGCCGGAGCTTATATACCCCGGCTTACCATATGTACAACTGAATATTATTGCTAAACAGCTAAGTTTTTTGTGTCTATTGCTCATCACCTGTATCGATAGCACGCTCCATCTTGCGCTGCCGTTTACTGCGGGCATGCTCCAGACGCCACCCCTTTGGCCCGTTCATGTTCAGAATAATTGCCTGGTGAGCGATACGCCCAACAATAGCCGACGCTAATGCTTCATCTGAAATGAATTGCTTCCATTCAGAGAATGGCAGATTTGTAGTATAAATTGTGCTGGATTTCTCATACCGGGCGCTGATCACTTGGAATAGGAGGCTGGCAGTAGCAAGGTCATAGTTAAGGTAACCGACCTCATCTAAAATTAAGCACCGGCAACGATTTAGAATCTTGAGATAGTCTGCCAGGTGTTTTTCGTTTTTCGCTTCAGACATTTCATTTAGGAGGTCGCTTGCACGAATGAACTTAACGCTGTAGCCACGTTTAATAGCTTCATAACCGATAGCCAGCGCTGCATGGGTTTTCCCCCGACCCTCTGGGCCGATTGCAACCACGTCACATTTTTCTTCAATGAACGAGCAGGATCCCAGTTCACGTAGTTCATCAAAATTAAGATGCGGAAGATGATCTTCAGACATCACGAAAGTATCAAAAGTTTTAACCTGAGGGAACCCCGCGTAACGGACACGGCGGGCAAGGCGGTTGATATCGGCCAGTCGGACTTGTTCATCCAAGAGGCAACGCAGGTTGTCCTCAAAGGGGCGCTTCGGGTCAATAAACTTTTCATAACCGGCAAATGCCTTAAGGTGTAGCCTTGTGGCGGCTTTCTGGATAGCTCCTTTTTGTTCATTCATCCGAACTGCCCCCTTCCATTAACAAGGTATCATAGTCCGTAAGCACAGGTTTGTCAACAACGATCGCATCCACATGGTCGGAGGCGGTTTTTCCCCGGTAACTTGTTTCAACGTTACGGGCTTCAAGATAAAATCGCACGGAATCGAAAGAAGGTGTACCTGTCCTGTTTGCCCAGTCCACAGCCGACAGCAACACCTCTGCGTCAATATGCCTACCAAGGAGGAGGATATTCGCCAATTGCTCATATTTGTCTTTATCCCGGTTCAGTTTCCGGAACTTTTCCAATTCAGGTGGCAAAACGCCATATTTCAGCGGCGCGGCGTTCGGAATGGCCCTTGGCCTTTTTTCCAGAAGCGTCAAATAATGCTCCGGCAGATATTGATGTTCCCCTTTGATGAATGGCCTGGTATGGGAACATGCCATTTCCCCCCGGTACCATGCTTCTACCCGGTAGGAAGTGGCACGGACGGCAACCGTTTTGCCAATATATTCGGCAGGCAAGGAGTATTTTGTAGAATCATATTGGAACGTTAGGTTGCTGGCCACCTTGGCCTCAGTCTCGGCATAAGCGCTGAACGGTTTTAGAGGTAGCGGCATCAATAAAGGGCGCTCTTCATCCAACATAACGGCAATAGGCCTGGGGCGGTCGCGGAGTTTGTGAAAGCGGATATAATCCCGGCAGCGGCTGATGACATGATCCTGTATTTCCTTGAGGTTTTGCCCCCTTGGCATGGGGGTAAAGGCGACCTGGCGGATGAGTTTGCATAAGTTTTCCACACAGCCCTTTTCATTCCCAGCTTCCCTGTTTGCAAATGCCGACTTAAATGCATAATGTGCTTCCAACAATTTGAACCGTTCTTGCTTGACGGCGTATTTGCCAACACCGGAAAAAACCGCTGTACGCAAATTGTCAAAAAGCATACGTTCTGTCACGCCGCCAAAAAACTGGCAGGCTTCCATGATGGCCTCGGTGAAACAAGGCATTTTCATGTTGGGCATGACCATGGCGAATATTGCATAGCTGTAAGGTAGCACGGCGCAGAACACCGGTACCTTCCAAACATTTCCACAGACAACAGCTTTTATTTCGCACCAATCAACCTGCATCATTTCCCCTGGCTCGAAAGACAGTGGTATAAACCCTTCAGGGCATAGCCCTTTAAGTTCCTGCACATATCGGCGTACAGTGGACTCGCCGACATTATATGTTTCCCGTATTGCCTCCCATGCTGTTTTGGCGGTGACGCGCTGCTTGCCGATAGTTTGGTTTTCCTGAAAATATTTTTCCAAAGCCGCCATCACCAGTTCCTTTTGCTCAGAGACAACTTGAGGCGGGTAGTTGTTTTTTTCGTCGGGCAGATGGGCGCCATCCCAGTAGCGTTTTATTGTATGTCGGGATATTTTCAGCATTTGAGCCGTTTTCCGCATAGAGAGACCATTCTTGCAGCATTGCCGGATTTCGGCGTAAACATCGGTGCTGATCATGACGGGCCACCCCCTTGGCGTTTCCCCGGGGAAACGCTGGATATTGTAGCGGCAATAATACAGACAAGGTCTTCCAAAGCGATATGTAGTTCGCTCAAATAGGAGCTTGCCATCGCTATGCTATCCGCGTTTGCTTTGGCCAACAGCCCTTTAAGCTCATGAAGCAAGCGGATTAAGAATCCGGCGTTACTGGTAATCCGCTCTGTCATTCCCCGTTTTTCTTTGCGTCTTCCGATAGACCCGACCGGACAGGCATCCAAAATGGCCAATGGGGAATCCAAAATTGCCTCACGGAGCGCTACGCTACTGTCTTCCCTTGTATACAAGTTAACCAATTGCCCCACGTCGGTTTTGTTAAGGCCATCACGGAGCACTGTGCTGGCGAAAGCAACTTGTTTGCCCTCTGGCATTTTGGCGATCTCTTCCGCCGTTCGAGCGCAGATTGTACCATCTTTTACCATCCTCTTAACATCCACTGATAGCTTTAATACCAGTGATTGTCGCTTTGATATCCAAGATTTCGATTTCTTCAATAATCCCATTAGCTCTCGCCGAGTAACACCATGATTTGAAATAAGGGTGTCAATAAATGCTCCCTCGCTTAAAGAATTCCCCTCTTCCCGTATGGTTGATAATAGTAGTGCCAGTTTCATTTGCTCTGCTTCGTTACTAATCTCCGTAACGATTGCTGGTATCTCTTGTATCCCGTTATGGGCACAAGCTTGAAATCCGGCCTGTCCAGCCAGTATACGGTATGTTTTACCGCTTTGACCGACAATTGCCGATACCACATTTCCATAGGCCTTAGTCACCCGACCGTACTTTTCGACGTCTTTTTCGCTGGTGCTTAAGGCCAATATGGGGTTTTTTTCAATTTGCCCTACTTTCAAAGTGCAAATTTTGTTGCTTTTTGTGGACATTTTGCATCCTCTCCTTTCTAAAGAAAGAATAACATCTTGTCCTGGTGCAACACTATAACAACAAACACTGATGTTCCCAAAACCATCCCCTGGCCAGCTCAAGACAAGTGGCTATAGTTTGCTGTCGTCTGCCCAGAAGTAGCACGCCGCGCAAAAATCTTGCTGCTTGCTTGCGTAACACCGCTGTTGTTTGGGTTGACGGAAAGCCACGGGGCTGTGTTTCTTTGTCTACTGTAGGCTCTAATATTGTATCTACGTCAATGATATGGATAAAGGCCTTTAATGCTCGACCCAGTGTGGTGTGGGCGAATGTCGCCAATCCAAAATATTTGCGAGTTTCTTGCGCCGCCCACCGCTGCCCTTTTTTCGGATTACTGCTATACAAGTCAATTGCGTACAAATAAATATATACTGGGTAAGGTCGTCCAGGTATGTGAAACTCCGGGATGATTACAATAGGCTCAAGTCCCTCTGCATCATTCCGGTATTCCGGGCAGATCACCATGTATTCTTTATATCGCTCTTTTATTTTATAGCTGCGCTCGAATCTTTGATAACCATTGTCCAGATACTGTTTCTCTAATCTTGCATCTTCTATCTGAAAAAATACGTTTTCACTGTTTTCAAGCAGACCAGTCTGTGTTAAAATTAACATGGAACAACTACTTCTTTACGTTTTGTGGGCGTGCAAACTTAACAATAACGTAAAAAAGTGGATTGTTCCACCTTTTTTTTTATTCTTGCTATGATTTTTTTGCCTCTATAGCTACCTGGCTCACTTCACGGTTTACCTATCTCTGAGCGTGCTCGCTCTTTTGCGCCACTTAACTGGCTCAGTTTTGCCCGATCATTGTGTGCCATTTTGGTGCACAAATCTCTGAGCGTAACCACCTGCCAAGACAATCACAAAGCGGAAAACCTTCCATGGCAACGCCCGTCCATGCCAACGCCTGTCCATGGGTATGGCTTGACAAGTTGATTCCATTATGATATCATGATGATATTACAAATTTAGGAGGAGATCAAAATGGAATTAGCATTTGTTAATGAAAAGGAACTACCTTCCGGAAGTGGGTTTTTAATGCTTTTTGTGGTAATTGTTGGTTTGCTTGGCTCAACTGCCCTCTTTGTGTATAGCGCTATTGATTTTAACGGCATTATTATGCTTTTAAGCGTTTTAGGCTGGATAGTGTTTGGCATCCTGCCTGCCGGTCTTAAAATCGTGCGTCCCAACGAGGCGCGTATTTTTACTTTATTCGGTGTTTATCACGGAACCGTAAAAAAAGCCGGCTTTCATTATGTGAACCCCTTTTGCGTATCTTTCAGCCCCACCTACAACGCGGCAAAAGCTGAAGCGCTGCAAAGAGCCAAAGAAGCTGAAAAACAGGGTAAGTTCAGTCTGGCATCGGCAACAGTATCTGAATCAAAAGCCATATCATTAAAAAAACAGACATTGGACAATAAGCTCCAGAAAGTAAATGATATTCTTGGCAATCCCATTATTATCGGGGCTATTGTGATCTGGCATGTAGAGAATCCAACGCAGGCGGTTTTTTCGGTGGAAAACTACCGCGAATATCTTAGCATTCAAGCAGATTCTACTATCCGCAATGTTTCTCGCCTATATCCATATGATATTTTCAGCGATGACGGCAACGAAAAGGATTCACAAGAGAAAACCCTGCGTGGCAGTGCCTTAGAGATTGCGGAAATGATGTGTGAAGAGCTTCAGCAGCGTGTAATAAACGCCGGCTTGGTTATTGAGGAAGTGCGCATAACACACTTAGCCTATGCCGAGGAAATAGCGGCAGCCATGCTACAGCGGCAGCAAGCTTCGGCAGTCATAGCAGCCCGGCAGAAGATTGTGGACGGGGCGGTAGGCATGGTGAAAATGGCTCTGGATAAACTGGGGGAAGAAAACATCCTGCTCTTAGATGAAGAACGTAAAGCTGCTATGGTAGGGAACCTTTTGGTAGTGCTCTGTGGCAACCGCGATGCTCAGCCTATTATTAATAGTGGGAGTATTTATTGATAAAGGAGCTTGTTTATGGATATTAGCCACCATGAGGAGGAATTAAAAAAAAGGCTGGAACGTATAAAAAAGCTGGAGCAGGAAGTTTTAACAAGGGAAAAATCCCTAAGGAACAAAGAAAGCGCAAAAAAACAGGTTCTTCTACGCCTTTCCCCCACTTTATGGGAGCAGATAGCCTCTTGGTCGGAGGACGACTTCCGCTCCATTAACAGCCAAATCGAATATCTGCTTAGCGAAGCGGTAAAGAACCGAATAAAGGGAAACAAAAGACATGGCTCCCATAGAGAGAACGGTGTATTACAATGACGGACTTTACGAAATCTGTCAAAAATATTATACTAAAGTAATAAAAAGCGCACGGAGAGGGCAATAGCTTAATACTCGCCCACACGAAGGCAATCGCTGAAAACGCGGTTGCCTTTTTTATGTCCAATAGCGCAAATCATGTTAAAAATTTTATGGCATCTAAAATCCGCTTAAGACCGCTATTCGAAGAACCGATAGATATATATATGGGATTTCCTTTGCGAGGAAAGCCTGGTTTAAGTGATAATATTAAGGAGGTAAAGCGATGAAAAAAGCTGTTATTGTATCAGCGGTTAGGAGCGGGGTAGGGAACTATGGCGGGCAATGGGCGCCCTTGGAACCCTACAAGTTAGGCGCGGCGCTTATTAAGGAGGCGGTACGGCGCTCTGGGGTGGATGCGGCTGAGATCGAGGATGTCATCATGGGCAACCTCTACGGGCAGCATGGCAATATTTCCCGGGTTTGCGCCTTAGAAGCCGGTTTGCCGGTGACTAGCGGGGCTACTACAATAGATAGGCAATGTGGTTCTTCCCTGCATGCCATCTTTGAAGCAGCGGCAGGTATAATGGTGGGCAATGGCGATGTCTATGTGGCTTGCGGTTTGGAGCATATGACCCGCCAGCCTTATCAGTTGGAAAAACCCACCACCGCTTTTGCGCGTATCGGGCCCAACTCTCTGCCCACGCGGGTTACCGCCGCAGACCGTGAGGAGGAACGCATGGGTATGACAGCGGAGACAGTGGCTAAAAAATATAATCTAACCAGGGAAGAGGCTGATGCTTTTGCCTTAAACTCCCATAAAAAAGCTTTGGCTGCCATAGAGCGGGGAGCTTTTAAAGAACAGATTTTACCCATTGAATTACCAGGTAAAAAAGGTGCTGTTTATACGGTAGACAGCGATGAATCCGTGCGGGCTGAGCTTAGCCTGGAAAAACTAGCCAAACTGCGCCCTGCTTTTATTCCCGAAGGTATTGTTACAGCCGGAAACGCCTGCCCCTGGTCGGACGGAGCGGCAGCGCTGGTATTGATGTCTGAGGATAGGGCAAAAGAACTAAATATCAAACCATTAGCCAGCATAGTTTCTTATGCCGTAGCCGGCCTAGAGCCTGCGGTAATGGGTTTGGGTCCGGTCTATGCCATACCCAAAGCGCTTAAACGCGCCGGCATCAGCGTAGCCGACCTTGATGTGGTGGAGTTAAACGAAGCCTTCGCCGCCCAAGCCATACCCTGCATACGTGAAATAGGCTTAGATGAAGCAAAAGTCAATCCCAATGGCGGGGCTATCGCCTTAGGTCATCCCCTAGGGGCTACAGGCGCTATCTTAACCACCAAGATAGTCTATGATATGAACGAACGTGCTTTAACCTATGGTTTGATTTCTATGTGCATCGGCGGCGGACAAGGCGCGGCCATGGTGGTTAAAAGAGTTTAGAGTGGAGAGTGGAGAGTGGAGAGTTATGGAAGGTTTTCGCGTAGCGAAAACCATCATATAACGTAGGGGCGGGGTCATCCCGCCCGCAACAACGTAGAAGAATTTAGATAGGAGGATCAATATATGGTCGAGATCAAAAAGGTTTTTATTGCCGGCGCTGGGGTGATGGGACGGCAGATCGCTCTTAACGCGGCAGTGGCCGGTTATCAGGTGAGTTTGTATGATGCTTTTGCCAATATGCTGGAGGAGGCACAGACTTGGGCTACAGGGTTTTTGGATAAATCTGTGCAAAAGGAGAAAACGACTAGGGAAGAGGCTGATAAGGCCTTGGCCAGGCTTGTTTATGAAGAGGGTATTGAAACGGCTTTAGCCGGGGCGGATTTGGTTATTGAGGCTATTATTGAAAAAGAGGATATTAAAAGGGATTTCTTTGTTCAAGTTAAAGCTTTTGCGCCGGCACATGCCATAGTAGCCAGTAACTCCAGCTTTATGCCTTCGTCTATGTTTGCGGATATATTTGACGACCCTTCGCGCTTGGCTAATTTGCATTATTTTAACCCGGCTATGTTGATGAAACTGGTGGAAATTGTGCGTGGGCCACATACCGGCGAACAGACTGTGGAAGCATTAAAGCGCTTTGTGGATAGTATTGGGAAAATATATATCCTGGTAAATAAGGAAATAGATGGTTTTGTGGTTAACCGTTTGCTCAGGGCTTTGCAGAATGAGGCGTTTTTCCTCTTCCAGGAAGGAATAGCGGATTTTAAGGATATTGATTTGGGTGCGGAAAAGGGCTTGAATCATCCTATGGGACCCTTTAGATTATTGGATTTAGCGGGGCTGGATATCAGTTATCTGAGCCGTCAGGCTAAATACGAGAAAACCGGGAACCCTGCCGACAAACCCCCGGATTTTCTTAGGGAAAAATATGAAAAAGGGGAACTGGGGCGCAAAACCGGCAAAGGCTGGTATGAGTATAAATAGGAGGTTAATATGAGCAAAGATGCTGCACCAAAGAGTGCCTTTGATACAAAAAAAATTATCGGTTTTGCAATTGGCGTGTTGATACCCATAATTTTTAGTTTTTTTCCTACTCCCGATCCTTTGCAGCCAAAGGCTTGGATTGCTTTGGGGTTGCTGGTGGGGGCGGTTATCTGGATGATCAGCGGGGTCATGCGCGATTATCAGTCTATGATCGTTATGTGCTGCTTGCTTGTTGTAACAAAGTGCGTTTCTTTTGATATTGCTTTCAATTCTTTTAGGCAAAGTGCTTGGTGGATGCTGTTTGGCGCTTTGGGTATCGCCGTGGCAGCGGTAGAGAGCGGGTTCATGAAGCGGGTTGCTTTGATAGTGCTGGAGAAATTGCCTTCAACATTTCTTGGGCAATGTCTGGCTTATATTTTTTCCGGCGCCGTCATTTCGCCCATCGTGCCCAGTACTGCTGCCAAAGGGGTTATTATGGCGCCTTTAGCTAAGAACACTTCGGACGGTTTAGGTCTGGCGCCCCACAGTAAGGGCGCCGTGGGTATATATTTGGCTTTCTTTACCGGTTATGTTTCTATCGCATACGCGACCTTGAGCGGTTCCTCGGTCAATATGTCCGTCTTGGGCGCTTTGCCGGATGAGCAGAAGGTTACTTGGATAGGTTGGTTTACTACGCTTTTGCCCTGGACGATCATTTCCACTGCTTTGATGCTTTTGGTGATAATCAAGTTCTTTTCTCCGGCAAAGGGTGAAGGGGGCTCGGTTTCTAAAGAATCTATTAAAAAACAGCTGGATGCCTTGGGGCCATGGAGTAAGAAAGAAAAAACCACCCTTTTTGTGCTGCTGGTGGCGTTAACCTTATGGATCTTGGAGACGAAAATTGGCATTAGCGCTACAATCGTGGCTTTGCTGGCCTTTGTTATCTTGTTTATGCTGGAAGTAGTGC
>Ga0082212_10006987_pt1 | contig 15039 bp, 9 predicted proteins | sample TergutNt197P3_FD_71548 | JGI IMG/M metagenome (GOLD analysis project Ga0082212, IMG submission 71548) | Neocapritermes taracua P3 segment gut microbial communities from Petit-Saut dam, French Guiana - Nt197 P3 | ecosystem: Host-associated > Arthropoda: Insects > Digestive system > Gut ...
TCGCCCTCCACTTTGCCGGGGTGGGGCGGTTCCGGCGGAACCGCCCCGCTTTGCCCGCCGTTCATGTCTGGCGTTTGCCCTGCGGTGGTTTCGACGTGCGCTTGCCCCATCTCACGCGCCGCTTTTTCCGCGTTTTTTTCCGCCTCCATTTCTTTCCGCACTTCCTCTATTATCCAAGCGTTCGCCTCATTCGGGTCAGGTACCACGACATGGAAAAACGCCTGTTGTTCAAGCCTCGCCTTGTCGTCTTCCCATGCATACCAGGGAAGCGCATCATACCGGACTTCAAACGTGGCTTTCCCTTGGGCTGGGTTAAGGCCTAAATCCAGTAAATAACTCCACCAAGGCGTATCCACATCGAAATTGCCCATCAAACATAATAACCCCTCTGGGAACTCCACATCGGGAGTCCATTCGACGGAGAAGGTGAATGAGTTTGTCCCGACAACCAGTAATTGGCAGGTCAGCCCATTCTGCATATCAACAAACGAGTAATTGCGTGCGGGTTTCTCTTCGGCTGCCGCAAAGGCCATGAGCAGACAGAGAGAGATGAAGAAGAGTGCTTTCGTTTTCATGGTTTTATCCTTTCTGTTTATTCGACCGCCGTCGGCGGCGCATAATGCCGGGAGCGCAGGGCTTCCGCCCTGCCAAGTAATAAATGCAGGGCGGAAGCCCTGCGCTCCCGGCATAAATGCAGGGCGGAAGCCTTGCGCTCCCGGCATAATGCGTCATCCCTTTCTCCTGCGCAGGAGCCAGAGGGCGGCGAGGACGAGGGGCAGGATGGCGAGGTAGAGCCACGCATGGCCAACGGGGGCGTTCGGCTCACGGGGACGTTCGCCCTCCGTTTTGTCGGGGTGAGGCGGTTCCGGCGGAACCTCCCCGCTTTGCCCGCCGTTCATGTCTGGCGTTTGCCCTGCGGTGGTTTCGACGTGCGCTTGCCCTTCTTCACGCGCCGCTTTTTCCGCGTTTTTTTCCGCCTCCATTTCTTTCCGCACTTCCTCTATTATCCAGCCGTTCGTATCATTCGGGTCAGGAATTTCGACACTGAAAAAGGCCTGTTTTTCAAGTTTTGCTTTTGAATCTTCATCACGACACCATGTGAAATCGTCATACGGAATTTCAAATATGGTTTTCCCTTTGGTTGGATCAACACCCATGATTACTAGAGTATTCCACGCTTCAGCTAAATCGAATTTACCCATAAGGTAGAACCATCTGTCTGGCATATCCATATCACGTGACCACTCAACAGAGAAGGTGAGAGATGTCGTCCCGATGCTGAGTAGCGTAGAAGTTAGTCCATTTTGTCGGTCAACCATGGTGTAATTGCGTACGGTTTTCTCTTCGGCTGCTGCGAAGGTCATGAGCAGACCGAGAGAAATGAAGAAGAGTGCTTTCGTTTTCATGGTTTTATCCTTTCTGTTTATTCGACCGCCGGCGGTTGCGTTTGGGGGTCGAACTCTAGGGAGACCTTGTAGGCGTAGTTGGTGCGGTTGTCGCTGAACGACCAGCGGTTTGTCGCAGCCGCTTTATAGTCAAACACGAGCGGACTTTGAATAGGTGCCCAAAGATTGAGGGCTTCGTTCGTTTTAACCAGAGTCGTTTCAACCCCCGCCGCACCGTTGTAGAGGACGGTGACGGCGAGCTGCTCGGCGTTCCACACCTTGTTGCTGAACATGACGGTCGCGGGCGGCTCCACCCAGTGATTGGGGTAGCTTCTCTTGATTTTCCTCAGCATCTCCTTGTGGATTTTCAGCTTCTCGCGCAGGACGAGGTTTCCGGAGAGGACGTTCGTCTTCCAGTTATAAACCTCTTCGGTGGTGGTGAAGCCTTTGGGCTTATTCCCGCTGCGGTCGATCTGGCAGATCCCCCACCCGTCGGGGTCTCCCCAGTTCGGCATGCACATGTACGTCCCCTTCGGGTTGAACTGGTTATAGACGTAGGCGCCGTCCCGCGTCTCGTGCTTGAAGATCGCCCACGCGTAGGGCTTGAAGGTCTTGTCAACCGCGCTGTTGATGTAGGCGCGCGCGTACCCGTCTGCCGGGTTCAGGCCGCGGATGAAGAACGGGAAGGTGCCGCTGACGGTCCGCTCGATGAAATCCCCCTTGATCTCGTAATCAAGGAAGCACTTCCCGCCGATGAGCTCGCCGTTCATCAGGGTCTCGTGCAGCGGGTTGTGCAGGTTGTTGACGGCGATGTGGAACTGGTTGGCAAAGGGGGTGAAGCCGCCGCCCGCAGGGTAGGTCCTGTTGTCCCGCGTGCCGCGCTTGCCGCGTTCGGTCTCAATCCTCAGCCGCCAGCGGGCTTGGCCGACAAGGGCGGGGGCCGAGTTGTCCTCGCCCCTGACCCGCGCTGAAAGCACGGGGGGGTGAGGGTCGCCCGTGATGTAGGCTGTCCCGCCCGCGCTGATGACTGCGTTCGAGCGGTTCAGGAGGTCTGTGCTGCCGATGGCCGGGAGGTCCATGTTCGGCATGTTGTACTGCTCCAGCGTGATGTGTATCTGCGTCGCCTTCATCATTCCCGGGAAATTGATGAACCGGGGGGTTTCCTGTAGATCCAGGCGGACCGTGGTCTGGGCCGTGCCGCTTGCGGCCAGGAGCGTGGGGCCGGGCGGCGGCTCCGGCGCGGTGAAGAGGATGAAGTCCCGGCGGATATCGGCAGGCCCGTTCTCCTGATACCTGAGCCAGGCGCCCAAGGCGTCTATGCTTCCGGTCATCGTCTGCCCGTCCGGCGCCGTGATGTCCCACGACATGACGGTGTTGTTCTCGAGCGCCCAAGGCATCGTCATGCTCTGCATATCAAAAATCCAAGCGTCCACCGCAATCAGGTACTGCTCCCCGGGCGTCGCGTCAAACGTGCAGGTGACGCTGTTGTCCGAGATGAGGCCGTCGGGGCCAATGGTCGGGAGCAGGAAAACGGAGTCCCCGCCAATGACCGCCTTGGGGTCAAGGTTGCCGGGCGGGTCGCCGTCGTCGTCCTTGTCCCCCCCTCCGCCCCCGCCCAGCCACTCTTCGCCCGGCTCAGAGACGCGGAACATGAAGAACCCCCTCTGGAAAAACTCCAAGTCCTCCATGTAGAGCGGCGGGAGGTCTTCAAACAGGATTTCGATATCCGCATACCCTTGGGAAGGGATGACGGGGATATCCCCCAGATGGCTCCACCCGTACTCCAAAAGAGTGAGGTCCGGCGTGGTCAGGAAATCCAGCGTCCCCAGCGGGAACTCCTGCGTGAGCGGCCACTCGACCTTGAAGAGGAACGAGGTCGTCCCGAGCCGGAACTCCGTGATGCTCAGGCGCTCCACCGGCCCGCCCCCGCGCGGCGGCGGGGGGTTGCCCTGCCCCTGCCCGGACGGCGCGTAGAGGCTCGCGCGGATGTCGCCGGAGGCGTGCCAGAAAAACATGACCGCGAAGTTACGCGCGGCCGAAGGGCTCGCCCCGTAGAGGTCCCCGTAGTAGCTGCCGAACACCGCGTCCGTCTGAACCCCGCTCTGGAAGCCGCGCATCGCGCGGTCCAGCAGCAGGTAGTCCGGCACCTCCGCCGCCGCAGATGCCGCCGCCAGCGCGCACGCCGCGCCGCACACAAAAATAGCTGACTTGTCCATCTTCATAATTTTATCCCTTACCTTTGGTTTGTCGAATTCCCGCCACAAAGGGATCAGTAACACCAGTGTACCACAACCCCTGCGGCACGGGAACTAAAAACACCCGTTTTTTTCTCGCGCAGAGGCGCAGAGGTCTGTAAAGGTACTCCCTTTGCGGCCGTTGTGCCTTTGCATGAGATATTCCCGCCTTTCCTGTCCCAGCCCTGCCGTCCAAGAGGTGTGCCGCCCCGGCAGGGCATAAAAAAGGCGCCTCCGATTACCATGCACCGTACGAGGCACGACCAAGCGCCCAAACCAAAACATAGTGTTTCAGAGGTACGCCGTAAAAAACAAACGTACCCCGTACTACACACTTTGATTTAAACATCTGTGGGCAACTTTAATCCCGCCGCCCGCAGGGTTTGGTCGTTTCCGTACAGCATGTTTTGCACAAGTGTACAAAACATCGTGCGAAGGAAGTGTCAGCCTTCGCGCTGCAAGCTCACGGGACGAACCCGTGACGCGCAACACTGTACCCTCTTCCCGCAGACATTGCAAGGCAGAAATTACGGGAAGCCCTAAATTTCGGGAACGGAAGGCTTACGACTTGTCAAGTCATAAATGCAAGGCGGAAGCCTTGCGTTCCCGGCATGAATGCAAGGCGGAGGCCTTGCGTTCCCGGCATGAATGCAAGGCGGAGGCCTTGCGCTCCCGGCATGAATGCAAGGCGGAGGCCTTGCGCTCCCGGCATGAATGCAAGGCGGAGGCCTTGCGCTCCCGGCATAATGCAAGGCGGAGGCCTTGCGCTCCCGGCATGAATGCAAGGCGGAAGCCTTGCGCTCCCGGCATAAATGCAAGGCGGAAGCCTTGCGCTCCCGGCATAATGCAAGGCGGAGGCCTTGCGCTCTCGGCATCATCACGCGCTCAGCTTTTCCGGCGCGCAACGGTGACTGCCCAGACGGTGCGCGCACCGGCGGATTTCAGGGCGCGGGCGCATTCGTCGAGCGTCGCGCCGGTCGTCATCACGTCGTCCACGAGCAGGACGCACCGCTGGGCGACCCATTCGGGGCGTTTGACCTCGAACGCGCCCGCGATGTTCTCGCGGCGGCGCGCGGCGTTGAGCTTGGTCTGCGTGGCCGTGTCGCGCACACGGACGAGCGATTGCGCGTCGCACCGTCTGTCGATGCGCCGCGCGAGCTCCTCTGCGAGCAGGGCGGACTGGTTGAACGACCGCGACCGACGGCGGAGGCGGTGCAGCGGCACGGGCATCACCACATCAACCGTCGCGACATGGAAATGGGTTCGCGCAGCACCCTCCAGCACGTCGCAGAGGTCGTGGCGCATCCACATGGCGCCTTGATATTTGAAGGCGTGGATCTGCTCGCGCAGGGTGTGGGTGAAGTCGGCTGCGGCGCGCGCACGGTCGAAGCGCGGCCGCTGCGCGAGGCACGCGCCGCACACGAAGCTGTGCGCGACGCCGCCCTCGGTCCGCTGCCCGCAGATGTCGCACCCGCCGTGTTGCGCAAAGAGCTCGATTTTCCGGAAGCAGCTCCAGCACCAGTACCGGCCCTCGCGGTCGGACGGGGCGTTGCATTCGGGGCAGTCTCGCGGGTAGAGCCAGTCAAGCGGTTTGAACCTCGCGCAAAGGCGCAGAGGCGCGGAGATTTTTTGCAGCAGGGTGTTTTTGCTTAACATCAGAGGGGTTGCTCAATGCCCTCGGTATCCGCGCGAGGGGGTTCGACTTGACTGCGCAACACGCCGTCTTTCAGTTGCGTGAGGAGAACCTCTGGGCGTGTGCCGACATCCGTAACCGAGCGCACGAGCCTGCCGTCTTCCGTGCGCGTGAGGCTGTAGCCGCGCTCCAGCACGGTGAGCGGGTTCAGGAGCGCAAGCTGGCGGGCCAGCGCCGCGACGGCGGCACGGCCGCGCTCGAGGCGCGTCGCGCGGGCTTGCGCAAGGCGCTGGCGGGCCAGCTGCAGGCGCGCCTCCACGTTGCGCACGTTGCGCTCGCGCATCACGTCCAGTTTTGCGCGGGCCTGTCCCACGCGCGCGCGGGCATCCTGCGCCTGTTGGCGCGGCGCGTGGCGCAGGCGCAGGTCGAGCGTGTCGAGGCGTTGCGCCAGCTGCTCCGCATGGCGCGTGAGCGCACGCCGCAGCGCCTCGGCGCGGCGGCGGAGCGTCGCCTCAAACTCGGCTTTCGGCGCGATGACGATTTCCGCCGCGGCCGAGGGGGTCGGGGCGCGCACGTCCGCCGCGAAGTCGCACAGCGTGTAGTCCGTCTCATGCCCGACGGCGGACACGACGGGGATTCCGGATGCGGCCACGGCGCGGACGGCGGCTTCCTCGTTGAACGCCCAGAGGTCCTCGATGCTTCCCCCGCCGCGCCCGACGATCAGCACATCCGCGCACCACGCCCCGCCTTTGCCCATGCGGTTGAACAGCCCGATGGCGGCGGCGATTTCGGCGGCCGCCTCCGCGCCCTGCACCTTGACGGGTGCGAGGCGTATGTCCAGGTTCGGGAAGCGGCGGTCCAGGACGGTGAGGATGTCGTGGATGACCGCGCCCGCGCGGGAGGTCACGATGCCGATGCGCTGCGGCAGCATGGGGAGCTGGCGCTTGCGCTCGCCCGCGAACAGCCCCTCCGCTTGCAGGCGGGCCTTCGTCTCCTCGAACAGGCGCATGAGGTCGCCCGCGCCGATGGGCTCGACGGTGCGGACGATGAGCTGATATTGCCCGCGGTCGGGATAGACGGTGACGTTGCCGCGCACGCGAACCTTCTGCCCGTCCTTCAAGGCGAGGGCGGCCGGGAGCCTCGCGTGCGCCCCGGCGAACAGCACGGCGCTGATTTGCGCGCCCGCGTCTTTCAGGCTGAAATAGCGGTGGCCGCTGGGGTAACATTTGAGGTTGGTGATTTCCCCCTCGGCGCAGACCGTGCCGACCTCGTCCTCCAAAAGTGCGCGTATCCGCTGCGTGAGCTCGGAGATGGAATAGACGCGGGTTGTTGCGGGCGGTGGCATGGGAGGGGGGCGTTTACAGTTTTTAGTTTTTAGTTTTTAGTTTATAGAGTCGTTTAACGTGATGTTGCCAGATGGCTGACGGGGTGGTTCCAATGGCGGCCGATGACCATTGGGGCGTACACAATCGGGCTTTTGGGGAATCCCTGCCCGCAGAGGCAAAAAATAAAAAACAACATCATCCTGTCAATCTGCAAAATCCTGTTCATCCTGTCAAAATAGAACGGTCAAATCCGCTGGCAAGGATTCCCCTAAAGGGGCGCATACAGCCCGCGCCGCCTTACGTCGGCATCGGCTCGCGGACGCGGAAGGGGGTGATGGACACGGCCTTGCGCGTGGCGGTGTTCAGGTCGAGGATCGCGCCCTCCAGCACGCACGGCCCGGCGGCGACTTCGAACTTGGCGGGGACGCCCGTCGTGAAACGCTTGGTCACGGGCGCGATCTCGCGGCCGATGACGGAGACGTAGGGACCCGTCATGCCGAGGTCCGAGATGTAGGCCGTGCCCTTCGGGAGGATGGACGCGTCGTTGGTCTGCACGTGCGTGTGCGTGCCGACGACCGCCGCGGCCCGGCCGTCGAGGTAATGCCCCATCGCGATTTTCTCGGACGTGGCCTCCGCGTGGAAATCGACGATGATGGGCGCGTTGGCCGGCAGCTTCTTCAGCTCCGCGTCGATCGCGCGGAACGGGCAGTCCGCCGGGGTCATGAAGACGCGCCCCACGATGTTCGCGACCGACAGCGGGCCGAGCGAGGTCTGTATCGTGACGCTCCCCTGGCCGGGGGCGCAGGCGGAGAAGTTGAGGGGGCGCAGGAGGCGCTTCTCGCCCGCGATGGTGCTCTCCAGCTCGCGCTGCCCCCACGCGTGGTCGCCCAGCGTCAGCACGTCCGCGCCCGCGTTGAACAGGTCATGCGCGAGCGGCACGGTGATGCCGTTCCCGGCCGCCGCGTTCTCCGCGTTGGCGATGACCACCTGCACGGCATTCTCGTCGCGCAGCCTGCGCACCACCTCGCAGAAGACGCGCCGCCCTGGATTCCCCACAATGTCGCCCACTAATAAAATCTTCACCGGTACCCTTTCCGTTTACTTCGCATACTCCACACAGCGCATCTCGCGGATGACGACGACGCGGATCTGCCCCGGGAACTGGAGGTTCGCCGTGATCTGCTGGCCGATGTCGCGCGCCAAAACCATCGCGTCATTGTCCGTCGTCTGCGCCGGGTCAACCAGCACCCGCACCTCGCGCCCGGCCTGCACCGCAAACGTTTTCTTCACGCCGGGGAAATTGTTGGCGATGGCCTCCAGCTTCTCCAGGCGCTGGACGTACAGCGCCATGTTCTCGTTCCGCGCGCCCGGGCGCGAGCTGGAGATCGCATCCGCCGCTGCGCACAGCACGCCGTACACGCCGTCGGACGGAACGTCGCCGTGGTGCGCGGCCACGCCGTTGACCACCACGTCGCTCTCGCCGTGGCGCTTGAGGAATTCCGCGCCGATGGCCGCGTGCGCCCCCTCGATGTCGTGGTCGAGCGCCTTGCCGATGTCGTGGAAGAACCCGACGCGACGCGCCATCACGGGGTCCGCGCCCAGCTCCGCGGCCATCATCCCCATCAGGTGCGCGGTCTCGACGCAATGCCGCAGGACGTTCTGCGAGAAACTCGTGCGGAACTTCAGCCGCCCCATCGTCTGCAACACCGTCGCCGACACGCCCTGCACCTTCGCCGCGTAAGCGGCCACCTCGCCGGCCTCCAGAATCGTCTTCTCCATGTTCTCCGCCACATCCCTGACGACCTCCTCGATGCGCGCCGGATGGATGCGCCCGTCCGCGACGAGCACCTCCAGCGCCTGCCGCGCGACCTCGCGCCGCACGGGGTCGAAGCCCGAGATGACCACCGCCTCGGGCGTGTCGTCCACCAGCATGGTGATGCCCGTGGCCGCCTCCAGCGCGCGGATGTTGCGCCCCTCGCGCCCGATGAGATGCCCCTTGATGTCATCACTCGGCAGCTGGATGGTCGCCGTCACCGTCTCGCTCGCGTGCGCCACGGCATAACGCTGGATCGCCATGGACACAATCCGCGCCGCCTCGCGGTCCGCCGTCTCCTTCGCCTCGTCCAGCAGGCGGCGGATGAGGTTGCCCGCCTCGCTCCTCACCTCCTGCTCCGCACGCTGATAGACCTCCCGCTTCGCGCTCTCGGTGGTCATGCTCGCCAGCTTCTGCAAGCGCGTGTCCGCCTCATGGAGGCGCTTGTCGAGCTCGACCTGCCGCTGGCGCAGCAGCTCCGCCTTGCTCAGCGCGTCCTCCTGCTTCTGCGCGACGGCCTGATCCTTCTTGTCAAGCAAGACGGCCTTCTTGTCCATGTTCTCTTCGCGGACCGTCAGGCGGTCGTCAATGTCCTGCAGCTCCTTGCGGCGGGCCTTCGTGCTTTTCTCGAACTCCTCCCGCGCCTTCACGACCTCCGCGCGCGCCTGGATGTCCGCCTCCTTCAGGCGGCTCTTGATGTCAACATCCATCTCCTCGAGCTTCAGCTGGGCCTTCTTCTCGATCGCGCCCGCCTGCCAGCGGCCGACCAGGCCGCGCAAGGCGTAGCCGCCCAGCACCCCTGCCAAGCCGAACAGGAGCGGGACGATCGCGTCGAACACACTCAACCAATTCATCTCACATATCTCCGTGCGCATCACCGCGCAGTTTAGCGTTTCACATCTGTACCGCTCACGTACAACACGGCACAGGTTTAAATATTAAATAATAGCATTGTTCCGGGCGGAAGTAAAAGGCAAAATTTGACTATCCGCAAGGTGCGCGGGCAATGCCCCTTATGTGGCGTGCGGCGGGTTGCTGCCGCTTCGGGGGCGCATAGAGCCCCCGTGCCACGGAAGCACAAACGACACTACGGCGGCGATTCGTCGTAGCGAAAGCGGTGGCAAGCCACCGCACGCCATATACGCGACAGCATCAATTTAAATGACTTTAGTTGCCCGCGCGGTAAACCTGCAGACGGTTCTGGAGGGGGAGGAGGAGCAGGCCGTCAACCGCTGCGGCCGTGATGGGGGGGCTGGGGAGGCGGGACTGGAAGAGGACTTCCTTCTCGCGCCCGGCCTTGAGGATCCAGAAGTCGCCGCGCTCGGTGCCGAGGTAAACCTTGCCGTCGGCGACCAGCGCGTTGGCGTAGCAGACGGTGGTCTTGGCGTCGTGCGTCCAGAGGGTTTCGCCCGTGGCGAGGTCGAAGGCGTGGAGGGCGTTGGCCTCGTCGGGGAGGTACAGTATGCCGTCGGCGATGGCGACGGTGGCAAGGGAGCGGTTGAGCTTTTCCGAGCGCCACACCACGGCGCCGGTCGCCGCGTCGAAACAGGAGAGGCAGCCGTCGCCGAGGCCGTGCACGGGGCTCTGGCCGATGGCGACATAGACACGCCCTTCGTGGAACACGGGCGTGCCGATGGGTTCGGAGGGACCGAAGGGCTGCTTGTTCGTCCATGTGGTGTAGGGGACGGGCTGACCGTCGCGGACGCGGAAATGCTCGGGGCTGGCGTCGGCGCGCCACGCGCGTTTGAGGGTCTGCACGTTGCCGGGGTCCGGGTTCTCGACGGCGTGGAAGGCGTAGATGAAGCCGTCGCCGCCGCCGAAGAAGATGAGGCGCTTGCCGCCGGCCTCGCCGTAGGAGGGCGATGACCAGTTGCCGTGGAGGAGGTTCGTGCCGATGTCCTCGCGGTCGCGGGCGACGAGGCGGCCGGTCTGCGCATCGAGGACGATGAGCGTGGGCGCGTCGGGGGCGAGGGGTTTCTCGTGGTGGTTGTTCACGCCGTTGGAGGTGCAGACGTAGAGCAGGCCATCGACGTGGAGGATGGTGCTGCCGACGGTGTCGTGGGGGATCACGCCGCACTCTTTCAGCATATCGAAGCGCCAGATGATGTCGCCGTCGGTGGGCAGGAGGGCCGCGCCGTCGGGGAGACCCATGTAGGCGACCTCGTCGGTGAAGGGACCGGTGTTGCCGTTCGCCTGACCGTTGCGGTCGAGGCAGAGGACGTCGCCGCGGTTGCTGACGACGTACACGCGCTCGCCGATGACGACGGGGCCGGAGCAGATGCCGCATTTCCAGTGGTCGAAGTAGTACGGGTGCTGCGTGCCGTTCGCGACGCGGGGGACGGGGAGCTCCCAGAGCGTCTTGCCTGTGGCGAGCTCGACGCACAGCACCGACCCGCCGCCGGTGGGGCGGTAGCCGTCGCGCGTGACGCCGCCGTCGTTCACGCCGAGATAGACGCGGCCGCGGTCGATCGTCGGGATGGAATACTGGTGCGTGCCGAGCTTGATTTCCCACACGAGCGTCGCGTCATCCAACGACGACGGCAAGCCTTTCGCGGAGACCACGCTGTTGGGCGACGTGCCGCCGCCCCAGCGCACCTGCGCATGAAGGAAAAAGGGGAGAACGAGCCCCAGTATGCAAAGCGTTTTCCGCATATCACACTCCCTTGCCTTGCGCGTCCGGCTAGCGCTGGAACGCCTTTGCCTCTTCCCGCAGTTTCGCCAGCACGTCCAGGTCGAAGCGCGCCAACTCGCTCTTCTGCGCCTCGATTTTCTGGATTGTCGCGCGGGCGCGCTCGATGTCGCCCTTCTTCAACTGGATGCGGGCCAGCGTGATGTTCACGCGCGGGTCAACAATCGGCGAGTTGCCGGAATCGAGGAGGCTCAACGCCATTTTCACCGAATCCTCCGCCTCGTCGAGATTGCGGTTCGCCTCCAACAGGACAGAGCCCAGCGTCTCCCACGCGATGTAGAGCTTGGGCGCTTTCGCCACCGCCTCACGCGCGAACTTCTCGGCATCGTCCAGCCGCCGGATGCGGCGCAAGACCTCCGCCAGGTCGTTCAGCGCGGCAGGCGTCCCGCCAGTGTTCACGCTGCGCCGGAGGAAGTCCTCGGCCTCGCCATACGCGCCTTCCTGCAAGCGGAGTGAGCCCATCACATAATTCGCGAGCGCATGGTCGCGGTTCTGGCGCAAGACCTGCCGCGCATGAAGCTGGGCGTTTTTCGTGTCGCTCAACTCGATGTCCAGCTGGAGCACCATGTCCTTCACGCCATGGATATCGGGGCGCAACATCATGGCGCGGGCAAACGCCTCGCGCGCCTGTGTGCGGAGCGCCATGAGCCTCTTGGCGCGCGCCTCCTCCGGGTTGCGCTCGACACGCTCGGACGGGAGCGGTTCACGGGACAGGTCCGCGAGGCGCCGCAGGAGCAGTTGCCCGCGCGTGATGAGGAGGAAATAGTTATCGTCCGTCCCTGCGGCATTCCTCATGCGGTTCAGGAGGATGTCCACCTCGTCGAGCTCGCCTTGCTGGAGTTGCAACAACGCCAGCATCGACAACGCCTGCAGGTTCTTGGGGTTCAGGTCCGTCGCCTCTTGGAGGGTGAGGCGCGCCTGCACCACGTTCGTGTTCATCAGGTGGATGGTCGCCCACTCGACGGCGAGTGCGCCAGACCGGTCCTCCGAGTTCGTGATCTGCTCGAGCAACGTTTTCGCCTTGTCGAATGCGCCTTCCAGCATCGCCAGGCGGGCCTTGCCGCGTATGGCCGTGCGGTCGTTCGGGTCGTCCCTGAGGATGTTGTTGTAGGTCTGCTCCGCCTCCGTCGTGTCGCCAATCGCGATAAGTGTGTTGGCGAAAGCCCTGATGGCTGCCTGGCGTTGCTCTTCGGGGAGCAGTTCAATGGTCATCTTGATGCTTTGCCGCGCCGCGTCCGGGTGCCCGGATGCGGCCCATTGACCGGCCATCTGCACGAAGATTTCCGGCGAGCGGACGTAACCGTAATAGCGGGAGAGCGACCACATGCTGTAGCGTTTCCCCTGAAGCTGCTCGAGGAACTCGCGCAGCTCTTTCTCGATGAGATCCTTCTGGGCTTTCGTCGCACCAGAGTCGCGCCGGACCATCTCGAAGCGGTTGAAGAGCGCGGAGATGTTATCGGCATCGATGCTCTTGCTCACATAATTGTATGCGGCAAGCGCGTCCTTGTCGTTGCCCAGCTCCTCCAGCAAGAAGCCCAGGTTGCTCGCGACAAACCCCATGTGGCGGCGCAGCTCCTTGCGGAGGCGGTTCGCGGCATAGCGCATATCGCTGTTGCGCTTGCCGGAGACGGACAGGTGCGCGTCCATGCCCTGCCAGAACGCCATGTACTCGTTCAAGAGCGGCTTGCCCAGGAAGTCTTTTTTGTCGCGGGTGCCGCAGAACATGAAGAAATCGGGCGCGGGCTCCAGCCCTTTCGAGAACCACAGGTCCGGGAAACCGAAGACGGCGACCTTCGTCTCAACCGCGTCGTCCTGCTCGAACCAGTCATGGATGAACGGCAACATGCCCAGCCCCAACAGCGTGTTCCGCATCGGCTGGGCATCCGCCTCCGAGAAGATCTGCTGTTCCTCCATCCGCTGCCACAGTTTCCGCAGGTAGGGGAGGTTGTTCTCCTTCGGGAGGCACAGCAGGTTCAGCTCAACGCCCTGCTCCTTCGCCATGATCTGCAGGTGCGCGTCCAGCATCCCGTCGGTCACCAGCCACGTCCGCGTGCCCATCCGTTTCAGGATCTCGCTTGCGCAGTGGTCCGCGAACAGGCCGCGCTTGCTGCTGTTCTCGAGCGTGTTCATCAGCGAGATGGCGATGACCAGCACGGCGAACGGGTAGGTGCACAGCACGCCCAGCCATTCGCCCCACTTGCGCACCCTGCGCGACACCTCATACGTGCGGTTGTGCGAACGCACCTTGAGCAGCAGGTACAGGTAGGCGAACACGTAGCCCGCCGTCATCGCCACCATCGCATACTGCCCGACCGGCAGTATCCCCTGCCTGGACTCCAGATGCACATTCCACGGCGAGAGCGGCGTCCCGCTCAGCGCACAGAGCGTCAGCACGCCCAGCGCGAGATGCATGCCGTACTGGCTTATCGAACGCTCGTTGTTCAGCCCGCGGAACGCGATCCCCAGCGCTGTCAGCCACGGTGCTGCGCCCGAAAGCAGCAGCAACAGGATCATGCCTTTTGGCTTGCAGCTCGCCGAGACCTGCTGCACGGCAATCTTGAGCATCTGCAGCATCACTTGCCCAACGGTCTCCATGCCCAGCGAAGCGCACACCTCCGTGCGGAAAAAGCCCCGCGCCGTCAGGTAAAACGTGAGGCCGAACACCAACGCGATCAGCCCGAAGAGCCACGCCAAGAGCTGATACGACATCGCCTTCGTCCGCCACAACACAAACATGGCGAAGAGAAACAGCACGCCCATTCCGGGGATGAACGCCGGGGCCTCCACGACGCCCACGCCGAAAATCACCGCGAACAGCACGAGGAACACGCGCCAGCGGTACAGCGAGAAATACACCAGCATCTGCGCCGCCAGCAGCGGGAACAGCACGTCGAAGCTCTGGTACTGGAAGCGCGTCCCCGCGGCCCAGAGCGGCATCGAGAACAGGAACGCCAGCCCCGCGAGCCCGCCCGCCATCGCCGAGACGCGCGGCGCGCGCTCATACGCCTCCTCCTCCGTGGTCATGTCCCGGATGAAGAACGCCGTCACGCGGTACAGCAGCACCACCGCCAGCACCGCGCACAACATGCTGAACGTGTTCAGCCGCACCGGCAGCGTGGAAAACGGCAGCCCGCTCAGCCACGTGCTGATTGCGGTGAACAGCGGATGGACCGGCCCTGCCAGGCTGTCGAAGCCGCTGACGACCGCCATCCAGCTGGCCGACTCCCCCGGGAACACGCCCTTCGTCAACGTTGAGCCATAGACTATGACCGCCACCACCGCAAGCAACGCGGACATCAGCATGTCCGTCTTCACGTTCCGCCTGTCAGGTTCACTCGTATTGAAATCCATACCTCACTCCTTTGTCCTTAAGCCCGAGCAATCATGCGCTTCGCCGCCTATAGATTTCAGATAATATAGCATATCCGCTGTTTTCCTGCAAGTGCCTTGTGCAGGGGGAATTTCTTGTCAAACACAGGCGCATGAATGCGGGTGATCGAAGCCTGTGTTTTACGGAATACTCGTGTCCTGTAAAACACAGATTTCACGATGGAGGGCGAGCCGTCAGACGCATGGAGGGCGAGCGTCCCCGCGAGCCGTCAGGCACGATGGAGGGCGAGCGTCCTCGCGAGCCGTCAGGCACGATGGAGGGCGAGCGTCCTCGCGAGCCGTTAGGCACGATGGAGGGCGAGCGTCCCCGCGAGCCGTTAGACGCGATGGAGGGCGAGCGTCCCCGCGAGCCGAAGATGGAGGGCGCCGGGAGCGCAAGGCTTCCGCCTTGCCAGTCAGAATAAATGCAGGGCATTGCCTTGCGCCCCGTTGATTTCCCCCGCCGCCCCGCATTTCGAGCTTGCGCGGGGCGGGGGTTTGGTGTATCCTGTTGCGCGTCCCTAGAGATAGGGGCAGGTGGACATGGTTAGAGAGTAGGGTGTCACAGCCCGCAACGATTGGCTAGCAAAG
>Ga0082212_10006988_pt1 | contig 15038 bp, 14 predicted proteins | sample TergutNt197P3_FD_71548 | JGI IMG/M metagenome (GOLD analysis project Ga0082212, IMG submission 71548) | Neocapritermes taracua P3 segment gut microbial communities from Petit-Saut dam, French Guiana - Nt197 P3 | ecosystem: Host-associated > Arthropoda: Insects > Digestive system > Gut ...
CTTCATAAGTCAGACCGCTTTTTTTAACTTTGTTAGCTAGTTCAGCGCCTAAATAACGATAATGCCAAGGTTCATATATATATCCAGTTATTTCTTCTTTATCCTTGGGATATCTTAAAATAAACCCATATTTATATGAATGTTCATTAAGCCATTTAAAAGTATCGGTACTATCAAAATTGTCTTTATTGGCCCCGTATGTAGTAATATCAACAGCTAAACCAGCTTGATGTTCTGAATAATCAGGTCTAGCCACATAAGTATCAGCATATTCCTCACTAGTACTTAAATAACTATTATAAAGCTTACTTTGATAATCATAAGAACGATAGCCCGAATTAATGATTAAAGTAATGCCATCTTTTTTAGCGGCCACAAACATTTCTTTAAAGGCCGTATAAACTTCTTCTCTAAGACTTACCCCTTCAAAAGCATGCCAGTTACTTACATTAACGATATCTTTAGGCGTATACTTTTCAGGTAAGTGGTAATACTTATTAACTAAAATCGCATAATCTTTTGTCATATCAGTTTCTTTAATGTTTGTATAAAAAGGATAATTAGTTTTTGTATTAACTTTAGCAACTACTAAACTGTAATCAATTTCATGTGTCTCTTCTTTTGCTTTTTTAATATAAGCTAAATAATCATTATAATAATCCCATATAAAATATTTTTCCGTTACTAAAGGAATTAAATCTTTATTATATTCGCCAGTTAAAGCTTTATCAATGACTTTTTTATCCAGTTTTAAAAGATTGGCCACTTCTTTTTCGTTATAGCCTATTTTGGATAATTTATATTCATTACCGGTATAATAGGCATATGTTTTAAAACCAATTATAGCTAAAACAACCAAAACAACGAAAATCACACCTGCAACAATAACACTTTTTTTAACTTGTCTTTTCATATCTTTCACCTAAAACTATTATACCACATAACATTTAAATTAAATACTTTGACAAAAATTTTAAAATGGTCTATACAAAACTCAAAATAAATGTTAAAATATATTTGTATTCAAATAGAGGGTGGTTAAGTGAAATACTTAGGTTTAGATTTAGGAACCCAAAGTTTAGGGGTTTCGATATCTGATTTAACGAAAACAATCGCATCAGCACATAAAACCATTAGATTTGCAGAAGATAATTATGCTGAAGCAATTAAATCGTTAGGACCCATTATTGAAACAGAGGCTATTGGTAAAATAATTTTAGGATTTCCTAAAAATATGAATAATACCATTGGGCCAAGAGCTGAAACTACATTAATGTTTAAGGATTTGTTAGAAAAATCCTTTAATATCCCTGTAGTATTGCAAGATGAAAGATTGTCAACAAAAGAGGCCAGTAGTTATATGATAGAAGCTGACATGTCAAGAAAAAAAAGAAAACAAAAGATTGATAGTTTAGCCGCTAACATAATATTACAAACCTATTTGGATAAGAGAAAGGACTGAAAAACATGGAAGAACTAAACGAATTAAAATTTAAAGCTGTTGATGCGGAAGGAAGACAAATTGATTGTGAAACATTATTTATGTTTGAATCGCCAGAAACTGGTAAACATTATATTGTTTATACTGACAATTCAATTGACGAAGAAGGTAATACTATAGTATATGCTTCTATCTACAATCCTGCCGATTTAAAAATTAACGAAGGTGAAGATTTAGCTGCTTTAGAATTAATCCCAATTGAAACAGAAAAAGAATGGAAGATTATTGAAACAATTCTTGAAGAAATGCAAAATCAAGTTGAGGAAGCTGAGTAATCCTTGAAACGTCGTAAATTTTCCTTTAAAAAATTTGCACTATTTTTAATAGTGCTTATTATTTTGGTAGTGGTAGGTCTTATTGGTTTTTATAATATGGAGACAAAAGCTGTAAGTAAAGATACAACGCCGATTACGGTAACTATTGAAAAAGGCAGTAATTATTATACTATCGCACCTATGCTTGAAAAAAACAATTTAATAAAATCCGAATTTTTCTATAAAATCTTCCTTAAAATTCATAGACCTGGTAATTTAGTAGTAGGAACTTATGAATTAAATCAAGCGATGAGTGTCGCTGAAATAGTTGAAACCTTAGGTAATAAGGATAATATAACTGAAAATACAATGAAAATAACCTTTAGAGAAGGGTTAAATATTCGTCAAATAGCTAATGTGGTCGAAGAAAAAGCAGGCATTAAAAGCGAGGAATTTATTAATAAAGTAAATGACCCAGCTTATATGGATGGTTTGATTAATAGTTATTGGTTTTTAACTGACGAAATTAAAAATCCGAAACTTTATTATGGTTTAGAAGGATATCTTTATCCAGATACTTATATTTTTGACATCGACAAATTAAGTATAGAAACGATAATAGTTAAGATGTTAAATAACACGGACAAGAAGTTAGCGCCTTTTAAAGAACAATTAGAAAGTAATACATATACTGTCCATCAAATGGTTACTTTAGCATCCATTATCGAACTAGAAGCTAGATCTGACGAAGATCGTCAGACAGTATCGGGAGTACTTTATAATCGTTTAAGAAATAATTGGTCTTTAGGTTGTGATATTACAACTTATTACGGGGCAAAAAAATCAATGAGTGAGTTACTTACCAAAGCTGAATTAGACGAATGTAATGGCTATAACACTAGATGTGTATCAATGCTTGGTCTTCCGATTGGACCTATAAATAATCCGAGCGTAAGCTCGATAAATGCGGCTTTAAATCCTATAAAAACTGATTACTATTATTTTGTTGCTGACAGCGAAAGAAAAGTTTATTTCACTAAGAATGCGAATGAGCATGCGGCGATAATTGCTCAACTTAAGAAGGAAGGCAAATGGATAGGTTAGAGGAGTATGCCGCCCAAAACAATGTTCCCATTATACAAAAAGATGGGATTTTGTTTATACAAAAATATATTAAAGAAAATAAGATTAAAAACATTTTAGAAATAGGTACGGCTATTGGGTATTCGGCTATTAATATGGCTTCGGTGGATAAAGGTATTAAAATAACAACTATTGAAAAAAATGAAGCAATGTATAAAGAGGCTTTAAAAAACATAGAAATATTTCACATGGAAGGACAAATAACTGTTATTTTAGGTGATGCTTTAGATATAGCTACACGTGAAAGATTTGATTTAATATTTATCGATGCCGCTAAAGCGCAGTATATTAAGTTTTTTGAAAAATATAAACATAATTTAGTACCACATGGAGTTATTATTTCTGACAATTTAAATTTTCATGGTTTAACTGATAATATAGATAGTATAGAAAGTAGTAATTTAAAAGCTTTAGTCAGGAAAATAAATAATTACAAATCATTCTTAAAAGAAAATAAAGAATTTGAAACAGAGTTTTTAGATATTGGTGATGGCATTAGTGTTAGTAAGGGAGGGTTATGAAAGATTATTTAAATAAAGAAATAACAGTAATAATGGATAGACAACTAGGCTCAAAGCACCCCAAACATGGCTTTATTTATATGTTAAACTATGGATATATACCAGGAACAGTAAGCGGAGATGGTGAAGAGATAGATGCTTATGTTGTTGGGGAGTTTAATCCAATTGAAGAGTTTACTGGGACATGCATTGCTATAATACATCGAACTAACGATGATGACGATAAATTGGTTGTCGCCCCTAATGGTATTAATTATACGGATGATCAAATTAGGGCTTTAACCGAATTTCAAGAACAATTTTTTGAATCTGTTATAATAAGATGATAAAAAACACGTTTTGTAAGGGGTGATTGTATGGATTTAAAAAATTTGATCTATTTTGATGAACTTAAAAAATTAGATTTACCAAAAGATGAATTTGCAATTTATGGTACTGCTCCATTAGCAATCAGAGGACTTAAAGGGAAAATTGATGATATCGATATTGTTGTAAAAAAGAGATTATGGGACGAGCTAAAATTAAAATATCCAGTAAATATAAAAGATTTTGAAAATGAAAAAAGGGAATTTATAGTAATTGGAAATATTGAAATATGTTATTCAATGGTTGCCTTTACCATAAATAGTGAGAAAGTTATTGATAGAGCAGACATAATTAATGGATATAGATTTGTAAATCTGGAAGATACAAAATTTTGGAAATCATATTTAAGTAGAGAAAAGGATTTAAAAGATATAGAGTTAATTGATAATTTTTTAAAAACAGTTTAAGTTATTATGAGGTAATTCCTCATTTTCTTTTTAATAATCACATATGATTTAATAAATACTATTGCTAAAAATCTAATGTTTTGATATACTTAAGATGAAAGAATAGAAAGGAGTTTATAAAATGAATATAAAAGAATTAAAAGTATCGGCTAGAGAAAATTTAAAAGGTAATTATGGGCCTTTTGCCTCTGTAATATTAGTGTTTTTATTACTAGGAGGAATAAGTGCTTTAATAGCCAAATTAGTTAGTTTTGATGTATTATCAGTACTATTAATGGCAATTGTTGGGGCTTTATTATTTATGGGGATTATCCATATGGGTATGAAAGTAGCTAATAAAGAAAAAGTTAAGCTTGGAGACCTTTTAGCACGAACTGATTTATGTTTCAAATATTTAGGTATTTATATAATATTAGCTTTGGTAGGAGCGTTATTGGGACTTTTAGGTGGAATAACCTTAAAATCATTAATGATTGTTATTGCTAATGTTGAAAGTTTTAATGTTATAGTAGCTATATTATTAATGACTTTTGGTATGCTTTTAGCTGCCGCCATAATAGCATTCGCTATATATGTATGTATTAATTTCTCTCAAGTTTGGTTTATTTTATATGAAGAGCCAAAAGAAAAGCTAAAAAATATATTTACTAAGAGTTTTGATATGATGGAAGGAAGAGTACTTGAATATATCCTTTTATGCTTAAGTTTTGTCGGTTGGGCAATTTTAGCTATCTTTACTCTAGGACTTTTGTATTTCTGGCTATTCCCTTATATGTTAGTAACTCTTGCTAATTACTATAATAAAATAAAAGGTGAAAAAGAAGATACTGATATTAAAGAAGTTGTCTTTGATGAAATTGAAGTACCAAGCGAACCAGAAATAGTTTTTGATTTCAAAACCGAAGAACAAGAAGAAGTTAAAATGGAACCTGAAGTTATACCTGAAGAAGATATATTTGAAGAATTAGATGATACTTCAGAAGACAAAGAAGAACCAAAAAATTTCAATGTAGCATGGTAATAAATTAAAATATAAAAAATAGTAGAAAAAACTATTTTTTTTTGCTATAATGGTTGAACTAGGTGGTGCGATATGAAAAAAGTAGCTATTATTCAGAGTATCAATCAAGCTAATGAAATAAAAAACTTAGTTGATGCCTTTATTTTACCAATCGAACATTTTAGTATAAATTATGATAAAACGTTTAATTTAAACGAAATAAAGGAAATTATTAATACAAATAAAGAAATATTTATATCCGTTAACAAAAACATTCATAATAAAGAACTAGAAAAATTAGAAAATTTATTAATACAAATAGATAAATTAAATATTAAAGGTATAATTTTTTATGATATAGCTATAATTAATTTAAAGACTAAGCTAAAACTAAAAACCGATTTAGTTTGGGCAGAGGAACATTTAACTACTAACTATCAAACCATTAACTATTGGCACGAAAAAGGCTGTAAATATGCTTATTTATCATCAGAACTTACTAAAGAAGAAATCGATGAGATAAGTAAAAATACCAAGGCAACGCTTTTTTTAAATGTTTTTGGGCACTTACCGATGTTTACCTCTAGAAGGCATTTAGTATCTAATTACTTAGAATATTTTAATATAAAAGACAAGGGTAAAAACAAAAGAATATACAAAGAAGAAAAACATTATCCTATTAAAGAGAATACCCATGGGACAACTGTATTTTCTGATTATGTACTTAATGCGGTAGACATAGACTTTAATATCGATTATCTAGTTTATAATAGTTATCTAATAGAAGAAGAAACTTTCAAAGAAGTATTGCAAGGTAAATCAGTATTACCATCAAAACATGGCTTTTTGTTTAAAGAAACGATTTACAAGGTGAAAAACAATGAATAAGCCAGAATTATTAGCTCCTGCGGGAGACTTTGAAAGATTAAAAATAGCTTTACTATATGGAGCTGACGCCGTATATATTGGCGGAGAATTTAATTTAAGAGCTAATGCCGATAATTTTAATTTAGAAGATATTAAAAAAGGCGTAGAATTTGCTCATAAATTAAATAAAAAAGTCTATGTAACCGTTAATATAGCTATGCATAATAAGGAATTAGAAACTATTACCGAGTATTTAAAAGAACTAGATAAAATAAAAGTCGATGCGATAATTGTTAGTGATCCAGCTATTATAGAAATCGCAAAATCCCAAACTAACCTAGAAATTCATTTATCTACCCAAGCCTGTACTTTAAACAAAGAATCGGTAAAATTTTGGGAAAATGAAGGAGTATCCAGAATTGTTTTAGCTCGTGAATGTACTAAAGAAGATATCGAAGACATTAAAAATAATACCAATGTAGAAATAGAAGTATTTGTCCACGGCGCGATGTGTGCTTCTTATAGTGGTAGATGTGTATTATCTAACTTCTTAACCAATAGAGACTCTAATCGTGGTGGATGCAGTCAAATATGTCGTTGGGATTTTGATTTGCTAGAGGAAGAACCTTTAAAAGGAGAAAAACCATTTACTTTTTGTACCAAAGATTTATCGTTAATAAAGTATATTCCAGGTTTAATAGATTTAAATGTTAATAGTTTTAAAATAGAAGGACGAATGCGGTCAGCTTATTATATCGCTACAGTTATAAAAATTTATCGCAAAGTAATTGATGAATATTGGAACAAAAGGGAAGATTATGAATATAATTTAGAATATGAACGAATCTTAAGAAAGTGTGCCAATAGAGATAATGTAGCGCAATTCTTTAATGGTATATTTGATAAAGATGTGCAATATTATAATGGGAGGGTGGAAACCACCAACCAAGATTTTATTGGTATTGTTAAAGATTATAATAAAAAAACTGGAATGGCAAAAATCGAACAAAGGAATTATTTTAAGTTAGGTGATGAAGTAGAAATATTTGGACCTAATAGTGATATTTCCTTTGTAATAGATACGATATATGATGTTTCACATGAAAGTATAGAAATAGTTAGACATCCGAAACAAATTGTATATATTAAAGTGCCAGAACCCGTTTATGAAAACTACATGATGAAAACAGTTGACAAAGGATAAATAATGTAGTAATATTTATAAAGTATTTTAGAACCGAGGTGAAAAACATGTCAAGTGCCGAAGAAATTTATATAACTCAGCAAGGCTTAGAAGATTTAAAGAAAGAACTAGAATATTTGCAGCAAGAAAAAAGGCCAGAAGTTATCGAATCTTTAAAAGAAGCTCGTGCTTTGGGTGATTTAAGTGAAAATGCGGAATATGATGCGGCAAGAAATGAACAAGATGAAGTTGAAACAAAAATAGCTTCACTTACAATGATGATTAAAAATGCCGTTGTTATTGAAAGTGCTGATACTGATAAAGTTTCTATAGGTAGTACTGTTCAAATAGAATACACTGCAGATAAAGAAAAAGAAACTTATACTATCGTAGGTAGCGCCGAAGCTGATCCGTTTGAAAATAAAATATCTAATAGTTCACCACTTGCAGTTGCAATATTAGGCAAAAAAGTTGGCGATGTTGGTAAGGCTACTAGTCCCAATGGTGAATATGAAGTAAAAATAATTAGTATAAATTAATAATTGAAATTACAATATGAAAAATATTGTATTTTTTTTATATTTTTTCTTTAAATCAATGTTATAATGATAATAGGGTGATAATATGAACAAGACAAAAATAGTCGCCACTATTGGACCAGCAACTAAAGATCCTAAAACATTAGAACAATTAATTAATAACGGAGTAGACGTCATTCGTCTTAATATGGCTCATTCTGATTATGAATTTTGTACAGAAGTTATCGATGATTTAGATACAATAAACAAAAAATTAAATACTGCCGTTTCAGTGTTACTCGATTTAGAAGGCCCTGGTATTAGAACGGGAAAATTTAGTAATGGAAAAGCTAAATTTCATGAAGGTGATCGTATAAGAATGTATACCGATGGTCGCACCGGTAACAGCGTTGGGTTTTCTGTTAATTATTCTAATATTATCCATGATTTAAAATATCGTTCAATAATTAAATTAAGTATGGGACAAGTAATTTTAGAAGTAGTAGAAAAAGCGGAAAATTATGCAGTTTGTGAAGTTATAATAGGTGGGACAGTAGAAAGTTTATCTGAAGTTCATTTGCCAGGTATTAAATTACAGCGCAAATTTTTAACTAACCAAGATAAAGAGGATATTTTGTTTGCTAATAAAGTTGGAGCCGATTTCATTAGTGTATCTAATGTTACTTCAGCGGAAGATGTTTTAGAAATCAATGATTTGTTAATTGAACTTGGTAACGACCATATCGGTTTGCTGGCAAAAATTCAAAATGAAGAAGCGGTTAATAATTTGAATTCTATTATTGAAGTATCAGATGGAGTAATTTTAGCCCGTTCAGATTTAGCCATTGAATTACCGATAGAAACAGTACCAAACATTAAAAATAGATGTATTAACAAATGCGCTGAAAAAAGTAAAATAAGTATTATTACGGCAGAGCTGGATAGTTTCTTAACGAAAGAAATTCTCCCCAACCGTTCCGAAGTATCGGATTTAGCTAATGCGGTTTCTAGATGTGTGGATGCTATATTATTGACGGGAGAAACTTCAGTTGGAGCGCATCCAATAGAAGCCGTTCAACAACTTGAAAATGTTATCAAAGAAGCTGAAAAAGAAATAGATTATGATTACTTCTTTAATCAAGCTTTAAAGATTAAAAACAAAAATATTACTAGTACAGTAGCTTCAGTAGTTGCTTTAGGAGCTATTGAAATTAATGCCCAAGCCATTATCATAGTTACTAATAGTGGTTATACCGCTAAAAGAATGAGTAGATTAAAACCCCCATGTGTTATTTTAGCGGCCGTTCCTAATTTGAAAGCGGCTAAAAGTTTAAATTTACATTTTGGTGTAGAACCAATATTGGTGGAAGAATATGATTTTGATGCGATAGCTGGAGAATCAATAGTAGTTGCCAAAAAATTACTCGATTTAAAAAGTGGTGATAAAGTCATTATAACTGGTGGCTATCCATTCAAAGAAGTAAATCATACTAATTTTATGAAAATAGAAGAAATATAAATTAAAAAGGTGGTGTCTTATGTATAATCTAGGAAAACAATTTGAATTTGATTATAAAAAAGCCAAAGCAAATGAAAAAAATGTTATTCAGGGAAATAAATATCGCTTCACAGTTTTAACGCCAAGATTAATCAGATTAGAATATAACGAAAACGGTATTTTTCTTGATGAGCCAACAGAATTGGTGTTGTATCGTAATATGTCAGAGGTTAAATTTGAACATAAGGATAAAGGTAGGACATTAGAAATTCAAACTGATTATTTTAAATTGGTGTATATTAAAGATAAACCATTTTTGGGCAGCAAAGTATCTCCCACATCCAATTTAAAGGTTGACCTTTTAGGAACTAATCGTTCTTGGTACTATGGACATCCCGAAGTCCGTAATTTTGGTATTCCGGTAAATACTTTGATGGACGGCAATGTAACGGGTAGGGGTTTATATTCATCCGAAGGTTTATCAAGTATCGATGAATCTACAAGTAATATTTGGAATAAAGATGGTACGATGAGTTTGCGCGAAGAGGGAAGCATAGACATTTATTTGTTCATGTATAACAATGATTTCGAGGAAGCTTTGAAAGATTATTATGAAATATCTGGCTATCCAGCTTTAATCCCAAGATTTGCTTTGGGTAATTGGTGGAGTAGAAATAATGATTATGACGATATCGAATTAAAAGAACTGGTCGACAATTTTGAAAAGAAAGAAATACCAGTATCAATAGTTTTGTTAGATAAAGATTGGCATAATCGTAAGTACATTGGTAAAGAGCATTTAAAAACAGGGTTCACCTTTAACAATGATTATTTTAAAAATCCTCCAGCTATGATTAATTATTTACACGAGCGTTTTATTAGATTAGGTCTTAATATTAATCCAACAGAAGGTTTTCACGATATTGATGCTTATTATGAAGAGGCTTTAAAACACTTAGAGGCCGATAATGAGGGTGTAATTCCTTTTAATGCTTTTGACTCTAAATTTGTCGATGCTTATTTGAAATTATTTATTCATCCACTAGACTCTATTGGCGTTGATTTCTACTGGTTAGATGCTTATAATGAGGACAAATATAAAGAACTGGCTTTGCTTAAGCATTATCAATTTTATGACATGCAAAGGGATTATAAAAGAAGGCCGATGGTTTTAGGTTACAATACTAATATTGCCCCACATCGTTATCCAGTGTTATATTCTGGAAAAACAATTGTTAGTTGGGAAACATTACAAAAAGTGCCATTTTATAATTCTAATGCTTTTAATCAAGGTGTTAGTTTCTGGTCTCACGATATTGGTGGATACTTTAAAGGAGTTGAAGATAGCGAATTATATGCCCGTTTTGTTCAACTTGGAACATTCTCACCAATATTAAAATTTGGCGCCGATAAAGGGGAATATTATAAAAGAGAACCTTGGCGTTGGGATATTAAAACCTATACAATTGTTAAGGATTACATGAAATTACGTCATAAGTTAATTCCTTATATTTATAGTGAAACTTATAAATATCACAAGTTTGGTAAACCATTAATCAAACCAATTTACTATACCAATCCTGATTTATATGATGATTTATTGCACCGTAGTGAATATTATTTTGGAGGGGACTTATTTATCTGCCCAATTTTAAAACCAAAAGATAATGTCATGAATAGGGTAGTTCAAAATGTCTATATTCCCGAAGGTACTTGGTATGATTTTGTTACTGGTAAAAAATTCCCAGGAGGTAGGAATTATATTGCCTTCTTTAGGGATGAAGAATATCCGGTATTCGCCAAATCAGGAGCTATTATTCCGATGGGAAGAAATGCGGATTTAAACGATACCACGCCACCAGTAAATATGGAAATTCAAATATTCCCAGGGACTAGTAATACTTATACTTTATTTGAAGATGACGGTGAAAGCGATTTATATCGTAAAGATTACTATTTACTTACAGAAATAGAATATAATTATTTACCGCATAACTATAGTGTTATTATTAGATCAGTAGAAGGTAAGAGTGGGATTGTTCCTGATAAGAGAAACTATAAAATTGTCTTTAGGAATACCATTCATACTGAAGAAGTTAGTGTTTATAGTGATCGCAGTAAAGTACCATTTGAATCCTATGCGGTAGGATCTGATTTCATTGTGGAAATTGAAGATATAAATACGGTTGGACAATTAACAATAAATTGTAAGGCCGATAATGTGGAATTTAATGCGATTGATTTGATTAATCGTGATATCAATGCCATCATTAGCGATTTACAAATTCCGACTGAACTTAAAGAAAAAATCGACAGTATCATATTTAGTGATTTACCAATTAAAAAACGAAGAATTGAAATCAGAAAACTAAATAGATACGGTTTAGATAAAACTTTTATTAAAATGTTCTTAAGATTACTTGAATATATTAATGAAATATAATATAATTAATTAGAAAAGCGAAGAATAAGAGTAGTAATGACTGATGATTTTATAGAGAGTTAGTGGTTGGTGGAAACTAATAAATATAGGTTATGAACTTACTTAGGAGCTGCATATATGATAAGTATATGACGTTATGCGCGTTAAGCAAATAAGATAATATGAGTATTATGAAATAAGGTGGTACCGTGAGTAAACTCGCCCTTATACATAATGCTTTTTTTGGAGGTTTATATGAAATATTTAATTATCTTTATCTCATGTTTTGTGTTTTTCTATCTAATTCATTTATTGATTATTATTCGTAGAAAGAAAGGAATGGAAGCTTTTAAACAAGGTAGACAATTACTGTTTTTTAAGAATGCGTATAAGTTAGATATCGATAAATTAGACCACAAAAAATTTGCGAATAGTTTGTCTATTGCGAATGCTTTTATAATTGCTTTAACAATTACATTTATTGAATTATTTGATAATTTAATGGTTCAATTATTAGTAGGATTTGTTATTCTAATACCATTAATATTGTTAGTTTACTATATTTTAGGGAAGAGTTATAAAAAGAAAGAAGGAAAGCACGATGTATGATTTTACAAAAATAGAAAAAAAATGGCAAGGTTATTGGGAAAAAGAAAACTATGGCGTTACTATAGACGATTTTTCTATGCCTAAAAAATATAACTTGGTTGAATTCCCATATCCATCAGGAACGGGCTTACATCTTGGTCATATGAAGGCTTATATTGGATTAGAAACTCTTTCTCGTAAGCAAAGAATGCAGGGCTATAACGTTTTATTTCCAATTGGTTTTGATGCTTTTGGACTACCTGCTGAAAACTATGCGATAAAAACCAATACCCATCCAAGTATAACGACTAATAATAATATTAATACTTCACTTGGGCAGCTTAAAAGTATGGGGTTTTCATTTGATTATAGTAGGGTTATTTCGACTACCGACCCAGCCTATTATAAATGGACACAATGGATTTTTTTAAAACTATTTGAAAAAGGTTTAGCCTATAAAGACAAGGCCTATGTTAATTATTGCCCTAGTTGTAAGGTTGTTCTTTCTAACGAAGATTCACAAGGCGGTAAATGCGACCGTTGTGATAGTGATGTTATTCAAAAAGAAAAAGAAGTTTGGTTTTTAAAAATAACTGATTATGCCGAAAGATTATTAAATGATTTAAACACAGTAGAATACCCGCCTAGAGTAAGACTAGCTCAAGAAAACTGGATTGGTAAGAGTGAAGGGGCTTATGTCGACTTTAAAGTTAAGGATATTAATTATGTATTACAAGTATATACTACTAGACCTGATACTTTATTTGGAGCTACTTTCATGGTTATTGCGCCTGAACATCCTATGATAGATGAATATAGTGATAAAATAACCAATATGGATAAAATAAAAGATTATAGAGTTAAAGCTAGTACTAAAACAGAATTTGAAAGAATAGAACTTGCGAAAGATAAAACTGGTGAAAAAATAGAGGGGTTAATGGCTATTAATCCAGTAAATAACGAAGAAATACCAATTTATATTTCAGATTATGTCATGATGGGTTATGGAACTGGAGCCATTATGGCGGTACCAGCTCATGACGAAAGGGATTATGAATTTGCCAGTAAGTTTGATATTCCAATTATAGAGGTTATCAAAGGTGGAGATATTTCACGTGAAGCATATACTGGCGATGGCGAAATGATTAATTCTGATTTCTTAAATGGTATTAAGACTAAAGAAGAAGCCATTAAAAAGATAACCGAATATTTAACTAAAAATAATATAGGTGAAAAAACCATTCAATATAAAATGAAAGATTGGGCTTTTAACCGTCAACGTTATTGGGGTGAACCAATTCCAATTATTTATTGTGAAAAATGTGGGGTTGTCCCTGTCCCTTATGAGGAATTACCACTTGAATTACCAGAAATTGATAATTTTATTCCAGGTTCTGATGGTGAAAGTCCGCTTGCTAATGTGGAGGAATTTGTCAATTGTAAATGTCCAATATGTGGTATAGATGCTAAAAGAGAAACTGATACGATGCCACAATGGGCAGGCTCTAGTTGGTACTTCTTAAGATATATTGACCCATTTAATGATAAAGAAATAGCTGATAAAGACAAGATGGCTTATTGGATGGATATCGATATTTATAATGGTGGTGCCGAACACATCACTAGGCATTTAATATATGCCAGATTTTGGCACAAATTTCTTTATGACATCGGGATAGTTAATTCCATAGAACCATTTAAAAGGAGAACTACTATTGGTTTAATTCTTGGTAGCGATGGCTCAAAAATGAGTAAATCAAAAGGTAATGTTGTTGACCCAGAAGATGTTATTAGAGATTATGGCGCTGATGTTTTAAGAAGTTATATCTTATTCATGGGTGATTATAGTGAAGAAGCTCCATGGAATGAACAAGGGATTAAAGGAATTAGTAGATTTTTAGATAGAATTTATCGTCTTGGAGAGATGGTTACTGATAATGATGGATATTCTAAGGAATTAGAAATACCTATTAATAAAGCTATTAAAAAGGTCGATGAGGATATTGAAAATTTAAAATATAATACCGCTATTGCTGAGCTTATGAAGTTAGTTAATTTGTATTATGATTTAGGAAGTATTACTACTAAAGATTATGAAACACTTGTAAAACTTCTTTATCCATTCGCCCCACATATTGCCGAAGAAATTAATGAAAAGTTAGGTAATACTTCATTAATTAAAAGCTCTTGGCCTATTTATGATAAAGAAAAAACCATTGACGATACATACGAGATGGTTATTCAAGTAAATGGTAAGCTTCGTGGTACAGAACAAATGAGCACATCTTCTTCTAAAGAAGAAATGGAAGCCAAGGCTTTAGAAAATGAAAATGTTAAGAAATTTACTGAAGATAAAGAAATTGTCAAAGTAATAGTTATTCCAAATAAATTAGTTAATGTAGTCGCAAAGTAGAAGAAAATTCTACTTTTTTATTTGGTCGAAATTAAATTTTTCAAAAAAGTTTCATAAAAAAGAAGGTGTAAGGGCCCTCCGCGTCGTATGATACATAATAGAGGGGTAAAAAAGTGAACTGTACGAAAAAATCGGACAGTTGAAAATGAGGAGGAAAACAAATGAAAAACAAATTAGAAACAATAAACAAACTATTTGAAGGAAAGAATATTAGAACAATATGGGATAAGGATAAAGAAGAATTTTATTTTAGTGTGGTTGATGTAATTGGTGTTTTAATCGAAAGTGCTAACCCACAAGTTTATTGGAGAGTGTTAAAAAAACGTTTGAAAACCGAAGGTAATGAAACCGTTACAA
>Ga0082212_10006989_pt1 | contig 15037 bp, 12 predicted proteins | sample TergutNt197P3_FD_71548 | JGI IMG/M metagenome (GOLD analysis project Ga0082212, IMG submission 71548) | Neocapritermes taracua P3 segment gut microbial communities from Petit-Saut dam, French Guiana - Nt197 P3 | ecosystem: Host-associated > Arthropoda: Insects > Digestive system > Gut ...
TCATGTAATAGATAAACGGACCTATCACTTGACAGAACAGCACCACCGCCTGCCAGGTCAACCTGGTTCCGTATTTGAAATCCGGCTGCCGCATGACGTCTTTGTAGGCAGTTATTGAAAACGCCAACGATATCGCTAACGAGCAAAAAACAACAAACAGAATTACCGCGTCACTCATAATCCCTCTTTATCTTCTCCGCGTTATAACCTTATAGTTTTCATTCCGTAAACTGCTCCGTTTGTTCATTATGGTCATCCAGCAAAATCCGCTCGCCATCGCCTGCCGGCAAAGCGGTCACATCCCGCAATCTGCGCTCCATCATCTTCATTCGCGTCCCGATAAGCGTGTCTATGTCGCGGTTGGCGGAGTCTATCTGACGCTGCGCTTTGCTTAATGCGTCCCCAAACTTTTCAAATTCTGCCTTGACGGCGCCGAGTACCTGCCAGACCTCCCCGGAACGCTTTTGTATTGCCAGGGTCCTAAAACCCATCTGCAGGCTGTTAAGCACAGCCGAAATGGTGGTCGGTCCGGCGATGCTTATCCTGAACTCTCTTTGCAGCTGTTCCATCAAACCGCTTCTGACCACCTCCGCGTATAATCCTTCAACCGGAAGAAACATAAACGCGAAGTCGGTAGTGACCGGCGGGTCGATGTACTTTTGCGCGATATCCTTAGCGAAGGTTCTGATACGCGAGGACAGATTGACCGACGCCGCGCGCACCGCGGTCTGGTCTCCTGTCTCATACGCGTCGACGAGTTGACCGTAGGCGTCTAACGGAAACTTGGCGTCGATAGGGAGAAACACATATTCCCCGTCGTTTGCCGGAAGTTTAATGGCGAAGTCCACCTTTTCTCTCGAACCCGGTTTTACCGAAAATTGAACCTCATACTGCTCGGGAAGCATCATCTCTTTAAGTATCGCGTCGAGTTGTATTTCGCCCAATACCCCGCGCGTTCTGACGTTGCTTAAGACGCGCTTCAGGTCTCCTACCCCCGAGGCTAACGTCTGCATCTCACCCAGCCCCTTATACACCTGTTCAAGCCTTTCGCTTACCAGCCTGAAACTCTGACCGATGCGGTCCTCAAGAGTTTTTTGCAGTTTTTCATCTACCGTCGCTCTCATTTCTTCCAGACGTTTGCGATTGTCTTCCTGTATTGCGCTGAGCCTGCGTTCAAGTGTGGAACGCATATCCGAAAGCTGCTGTTCGGTTTGCATGGAAAATCCGCGAAACCGCTCGTCTATCATCCTAAGGGAATCGGCGAGTGTCGTTTGAAGCGTCTGCTGTTCCGCGCGCAGACCCGACGACATATCAACTATATATTTGGACACGGTGTTGATAGTCTCTATACGCGATTCGGTCAGACTGCGGGCTATATCCCCCTGCATCTGCCCGGTCAGCTCATCGTTCCGCTTGTTCGGCTTTTTGAGAAGAATAACGACCAAAAGCGCGGCATTGCAGCAAAGTAAAATAATCACGACTAACTCAAAAAGACCCATCTTCTCTCCCAAAGACCGCGACAATCATTGCGCGTAAAACTATGCCGCAACAAAAAATACTGCGGTATCACATGTCGTAAATATCCTTGTCGCTTAAAAATCTGATTCCGTTTGAAGTGAGCACTTCCACCGCGCGGTCTCCGTCGTCTACCCTCAGGATTACCGACGCCTGCCCTTCTCTCTTTGAGATGAAAGCGTACAGATATTCAATGGAAATATCGTTGTCCGAAAGAACCCGAAGCGCCGCGGATAATCCGCCCGGCGTATCATTTATGCCTATTGCAATAACGGCGGTCAGCGATACCGTATAACCCGCTTTTTTGAGAGCTTCTTCCGCTTCATACGGTTTATCCACTATAAGACGCAGAATCCCGAAGTTAGTCGTGTCCGCGAGCGACAGAGCGCGGATATCGATCTCTTTTCCGGCCAATACTTCGGATATCTCAGCCAGACGTCCCTGCTTGTTTTCAATAAAAACCGATATTTGCTTGATATACATGATTCCACCTCCGCAATTATGTCTTTCTTAATATTTCACAACATTGATAAGGCTACAGCTAAAAAGACTTTATGCTTTCATATCCCGTTCTGAACGCTTTAATATTCTGCTCAATATATCTTCCTGCCAGAACCGTCCTGATCGATGCTTCCCATTCATCGAACGTAAAATCCGAAACCGCCGCGAAGCTGCCCATTAGAGCGACATTAGCGGCTTTGGCAAAACCTATTCTGTCGGCGTATCCGAGCGCGTCGATTTCATAATACCTGATTCCACGCCGTCTGATATGCGCCGGAATATCATCGGGATATGCTTCCTTTCCGGCGAGTACCGGCGCAGGCAGGATTTTTCTTGAATCCCCGACTATAACCCCGCCCTTCTTGAGCATAAACATCCAACGCGCTGTTTCAAGCTGTTCAAAAGCGATAAGAAAATCCGCTTCTCCGGATCCGATCACAGGCGAGAACACTCTGTCGGCGTATCTGACATATGTAATAACCGAACCGCCGCGCTGAGCCATCCCGTGAACCTCGGAAACCTTGACGTCAAGTCCTCTTTGCATAGCGGCGCAGCCCAATAACCTGCTCGCGAGAATGGTCCCTTGTCCCCCGACCCCGGCGATTATAACGCTTGTCGTTTTGCTCATGCATTTTCCTCCTTAGCGGATATCGCCTTGACCGGACAGATATGAGAACACAAACCGCAGCCCGCGCAGGATTCGTCGTCTATCCTTGCATGTTTATCCGAAACAAGGATGGCAGGACACCCGACCTCGAGACATTTTCCGCATCCGATACAGATATGTTCATCGACCTTTAACGGCGGTTGCTTTTCAACCGACTTCAATAACACACAGGAGCGCCGCATTATTATAACCGACGGCTCGTTTGCCGCCAACTCTTCCGATAATACCTTCTCGTTTTGCTCAATGTCATACGCGTCGCACACTCTTATCCGCTTCACCCCGCATGCGCGGCATATTTCGGTGAGATCGACCTGAGGCGCCGGTTGCCCGCGCAAATCATAACCGGTAGCCGGATGATGCTGATGACCTGTCATTCCGGTAGTTCTGTTATCTAAAATAATAATCGTACCGTTGCTTTGGTTGTATACAACGTCGATGAGCCCGGTTATTCCCGAATGAAGAAAGGTACTGTCACCTATCACTGCGACCGCTTTTGAGGTATATTCCGGTCTCGCTTTGAGGAATCCGTGCAGTCCGGACACCGACGCACCCATGCATACTGTGGAATCAATAGACGAAAGCGGCGCGGAAGCGCCCAGAGTATAGCAGCCGATATCTCCGCTGACATAGAGATTGAGTTTCTTCAACAGATAGAAAACCCCTCTGTGGGGACAGCCCGCGCAGAGAACCGGAGGACGTACCGGAACGGGCAGGTCATACGCTTCAAATTCAAAAGACTCACTTTTAAAACTTTTCGCCGCCAATAGTCCGGAATACTCGCCTGTGCGGGAAAATCTGTTTTTACCGGTAACTTTGATCCCCAATGATTTACAGTGATTCTCTATTATCGGGTCAAGCTCCTCAAATACCGCTATTTCTCTATACTTTGCCGCAAAGTCAATTATAAGGTTTTCCGGCAGAGGATTGGTCATCCTTAAATTCAGAAATCCGCTGTTTTCAGGCGCTCCCTCTTTTGCGTAGAGCCGGCATACTCCGCTTGAAATAATACCTAAATCTCCGTTTCCGTCTTCCTCAATGTTTATTGAGCTGTTTTGCGCAAAATCAGTGACAGCGGCTATTCGTTTTTCCAAATCTATCCGTCTATCTCTCGCGAACGCGGGGATCATCACGTTTTTCTGCGGATTTTTTTTATATTCGATCAACTGCGGTTCGCGTCTCTCCCCGACAGCTACCGGAGAGCGCGTGTGTGACACGCGTGTGGTAAGCCGCAGGATCACCGGCAGGTCAAACCGTTCGGAGAGTTCAAACGCCGTTTTTGTCATTTCAAGACACTCGGCGCTGTCGCAGGGTTCCAAAACCGGAATCTTCGCCGCGACGGCTACCGCTCTCGTATCCTGCTCATTCTGCGACGAATGCATGCCCGGATCGTCGGCGACGGCTATGACAAGCCCTCCCGTAATCCCGGTGTATGCCGCGGTAAAGAGAGGATCCGCCGCTACATTCAAACCCACATGTTTCATGGCGCACAGAACTCTCGCTCCCGCCAAAGACGCGCCGATAGCCGCTTCAAGCGCCACCTTTTCGTTGGTCGCCCATTCTGCTATGATCTCCGGATACCTTGCGGCATATTCGGTTATCTCGGTGCTGGGGGTTCCCGGATAGCTGAACACCAATGAACAGCCGGCTTCAAAGATACCTCTTGCAACCGCTTCATTTCCAAGCATCAACTGCTTCATTGCAACCTCTCTGTACAGTCTTTCTATTTCTTCCCGTCTTGATCCTGAAACCGCAGGTCCACCACACGCTTCGCTTTTCCCTGAAACCGCTCGATGGTCATAGGCGAGCACAGTGTGACTTTGGAATCGAGTCCGAGTATAGACATAATCCTTGCGGCTATACGGTTTTGCAGACTCTCAAGTTCGCTGTAACGCTCTAACAGCGAACCGTCTACTAATTCCACCATTACCTCTATGTTATCCATATAGTTTTCGCGCCTGACGATAATCTGATAATGCGCCCCGAGTCCGTCGATACCAAGCAGAGCGCTTTCTATCTGAGTCGGGAAAACGTTGACTCCTTTGATCTTAAGCATGTCGTCGCTTCTTCCCATCGGCTTTGCCATTCTCGCGTGGGTCCTGCCGCACCGGCAGGGTTCATAATCTATGCGGGTTATATCCTTGGTTCGGTACCGCAGCAGCGGCATCCCCTGCCTTGTCAGCGAGGTCAGCACAAGCTCTCCCGTCTCGCCGTCCGCCAGCTTTTCCCCGGTATCCGGGTCGATTATCTCCGGCAAAAAGTGATCCTCGGCAATATGCATACCGTCGCGGTATTCGCACTCGCCGGAAATCCCCGGTCCGAGCAGTTCCGAAAGCCCGTAGTTGTCGGTGGCGAATAGACCGAGTTTCTCCTCTATCATATCGCGCATCTCAGCCGAACATCCTTCGGAACCAAAAAGCCCAACCCGAAGCTTAAGGTCTTGTTTACCTATTCCCATGCCGGCGGCCGTTTCGGCTATATACATAGCATAGGTCGGGGTGCTTATAAGCACGGTCGAGCCGAACTCCCGCATAATGTTAATCTGTCTTTCGGTATTTCCGGAAGAAACCGGAATCACCGCCGCTCCGACGCTCTCAAGTCCGTAATGCAATCCTAAAGCTCCGGTAAACAATCCGTAACCAAAAGATATCTGCGCTATATCATCAGCGTTAACCCCCGCAGCCATGATAAACCTCGCCACGAGATCCGACCACATTTTCAGGTCGTTTTTTGTATATCCGACCACCGTCGGCACTCCGGTCGTTCCGCTGCTCGCGTGGACCCGGACGATATCCCTCATAGGCACGGCTAATAAACCATACGGATAGTTGACTCGAATATCTTCTTTAGAGGTAAACGGAAGCTTATCAATGTCTGAAAGCGTCTTGATATCTTCCGGACGAATACCCGCTTCATCCAATTTATCGCGGTAGTATCCGACTTTGCTATATACGGTCTTCGTCGTTTCTTTCAGCCTTTGAAGCTGCAGTTTTTCAATCTGCCCGCGTTCGAGCGTTTCTTCTTCTTTTTGCCAAAAAGCCATTTCAGTCCTCTTTTGATCTTTAAATTCAGGTTGTAAAATCAACACCAATACTACCAAACCCGTACGGTATAGTCAATTAAAAAGCATATAACACAAGGCGTAAGGTCTGCCAAGACGATAAAAAACCTTGAGATTATAGTATTATAACACACGGAACATCCCTGTCAGATAAACATAACCGCCATTAATAGTGTGCGAAATCTATTTTTACTTCTTTTGTTTTTTACTCTATTTTATACTTGTTATATTGTCAAGACCGGCGCCGTCCCCATGTTTCACTGTGTCTCCAGTATGCTTTAAAGCGGTTTACTGCAGCGCGAATATTTATTGATATTGTAAAGACGAATGTGGCAAAATAACTATGACAAATCTGGAAGGAGCGTGTTTTTCATGGCACAGACCAATGTTAATATTAGTATTTACGAGAACCTAAAAAAGAGTTCGATAATCTATGCCGAGATTTGGGTTTAACCATGACTACGGCATTTACGGTTTTCGCAAAAACTGCTGTCAGGCGGCAGGGCATACCCTTTGAAATAGCAACTCGGAATAATCGTATCATTTATCCCCGTATCTAAAATTCAAGGAGGAAAAGATCATGCAAAATCTCATGGAATGGCACTTCTCTGTTCAGGACGGAATGTATTTCGACAAACGCAATGAAACCCAATCACATATTGTTTTTTCAAGCAATATTATGACGGATGGGACTTGTAATTATGCTATTCTAAAAAACGGCATTAGTTTGAAAGACGAAATTGAAATCATCGAGCGTTCTTTTAATGATATGCAAAGGTCTCCTTGCATCTATTTATCAAATGACGAAAATTATGATCAATGGTCACAGTTTCTTGAACAGCGCGGGTATTCGATTCTTTCAGAAGAATCGGTTATGTCATTTGATAAAAAAAATATAGACATCAAATTGAAAGTTGATTTGAATACTATACGCGCAACAGACGCTAAAAGTGCAAGAGATTTTATCGATGTTTTTACCAGCGCATTTGCTGAACCACCATATGGAGGAGGACTTGATAAAACTTATATAGATGCTCTTTCGCGTACATTGAACGATAATGATAAATTCTTTAATTTTGTATGTTATGAAGGTGAAATGCCAGTATCAATCGCTTCTCTTTGTTTCTATGACGGCAAAGGTGGAATATATAGTGTAGGAACTACACCTTCGGTTCGCGGTAAAGGATTTGGGACGGTTGCTATAAAAGCTTGCATTGACAAATGGAGAGAATTAAAAGGTGATGAATTATTTTTACAAACCGAAGCAGGAAGTACCGCAGAAAAATGGTACCAGAGACTTGGATTTAAGATTCAATTTACCGGGAGATTTTTTTCAAAGGAATCTATAAATCTGGAAAAATTGTTGAAATAAAAAAATAGATGTGCTATAATTCAGAGTGTAGGGAGACCGGGCGGTCCGGATGGATAGTCAAAGGAGTACCCTGCACAAACGAAACGTCCGATGGAAACATCGGATGTTAGTTTTTCTGTGACATTGCGATGAGCATTATCTACCGCACCGGGCGCGAAAAAGCGGCTTGCAACGTCTCCTGCGGAGACTATTCAAGCGAAACCGCGCTACGCGTTCCCGTATTTTGGAGTGTTTATGCGGACATTCTGACCTCGCTTTCTATGGATTGGATTTCAAGCTGTTGCAGATTCAGTGCCTCTCGCTTGCATCCACTTTTTCCCGCGCAGGGTACTATTGAGCCCGGCGCGCGTTTTTTATTTTCTCGCCGTATCTGCGGTCGATTTCACTGACGAATGCGAGCACTTTTGCCACTGCTTCATACATATCGGGGGGGATCTCATCGCCGACGCTGACTTTTGAGAGCATCGACGATAACCCGGGGTCCGGCATGACCGGTACGCCCGATTCTTTTGCGATTTCAATTATTCTGTCCGCGACATATCCTTCGCCGAACGCGGCAAGAACAGGCGCGTCGTTCTCGTCTGGGTCGTAACTGATCGCCGCGGCCCGCGTAGGTTTCGCCGCATGCTTTACCGCGGGCTTTGCCGCGGGTTCTTCTCTTTCGCTCATTGGCTAACCGTCCTTGAAGTCGGTATTATACTCGTACAATCAGTATTATGCTCGTAGTATTATGCTCGTAGTATCAGTGTCGCGCAGGGAGCGCCGGAGGCCCCTGTCGTCTCAGAAGTCCCGGGCCGGCGCGCGGTTCTCTCTGCAGCCGTTTCACACCACGTAGTCGATTCTTCCCGTTGAGAGTCTGTCCAGAACCGCGAGCGCCGTAAGCGGGGTAGCTTCTCCGGCTGAATACGTTATATCTGTGCTTACCAGGCGGAAACCGGCTTCGGAGAGCATCTCGTGCAGCAGAACAGTGTTTCTGTTGAAATAATCTTTTTCGGCTTCTCCCGGCACTTCCATCCGTACCGACACATCCTTGTTTCGAATGTTCAACAGCGCTTCCCAGTGACCCATGTGTTCAAGATCGATCGCAAGCAGTATGTTCACATTGTCGGGGTCTATTTTTTTGCCGCCGCCTTTTCTTCGGAACAGGTACAGTTCGGCAGTCCTCCTCTGTTCACCCAGCATGATCGGAAGCTGCATATACGCGAACTGATCTATGTTGTTCAGCAGGCGGACATGATCCATCAACCTCCGCGTCTGCTCGGCCATCTCCGTCCTCGCGGGGGGCGCGGCTTTGGTTATCGCTTCTTCGATGAGCGCGAGGCGGGCAAAAAGTTCTTCCCTTGCGTTTTTAAGCCTTACCCCGGCGTTTGCGTCGTTTCTTTCTATTCTTGTGAACAGCCTGTCGAGCAGATCGGCCAGCTTATCAGTTTCGCCGTTTTTAATATCCCGGCTGCCGGCGGACGCTCTGAGCAGCATATCCGAGAATCTTTCGAGGGCGTGAAGCGGCGTTCCCCGAAACTCGGGTAGCGTCGATAACGCTTCCGCGACGACCGAAGCAGAGCTGAACTGATTATCGGGCGCCGTGAGAGGCGTGTTTCCGTCCGCAGCCCGGACGCCGGGCGCGTAGACCATCGCGGGATTGATTGCGGCTGCTGCGTCGGAGACTGTTACGTCGGCGGCTGTTGATGCTGCAGCGGCGGTGTTTGCTGTTGCGGCGGCGCTTGCGTCGGGAGTGGTTACGGCGTCGACGGCATCGCCGACTGTTGCGGCTGTTGCTGCTGCGCCAGCGCTTGTTGCTGCGCCAACGGCATCGCCGACTGTTGCGGCTGCTGCTGCGTCGGCGCTTGTCGCGGTGTTGGTTGCGGCTGTAGTTCCATCGACGATCACAGCGCCCGCCGCGTCCGCCGCTGCGCCCGCTGCAACCCTCGCGTCGCCGCCGGACAGCGCCTCCGCTTCCGAAGCCGCACCGGCTATGCTTTGCGCTATGCCGGACATCGCCCGCGCGTTCCCGCTGTCCGCCGTTATTGTTTGTTTTTCTACTTCCTGAACGCCAGTTTCCAAGCCTAACATAACATTTTGTGAATTTTCTTCAACATTTGAAGCAAAACTGAATTGCATAATGTCGCCACTCTGTGATATAATCCGAGCGTCGGGCGCTATTGCGTACAAAGCGCTGTTGCCCGCGGCCGCCGCCGCGTCCCTCATTAGGGCGAGAAAGTCGGTCAACAGAACACCGTCGGCTCCGGTTCCCGCATCCGGCGCAACGGTCCCGGTTCCCGCATCCGGCGTAACGGCCCCGTTTCCCGTATCCGGCGCAACGGCCCCGGTTCCCGCATCCGGCGTAACAGCTCCGGTTCCCGCGTCCGGCGCAACGGTCCCGGTTCCCGCGCCGTCCCCGGCGGGTCCGTACCGCCCCGCCTCCTGCGCGCCCGCAAGTTCGAGCAGCTTCGCTATCATTTCGCCGGTCTTATCCCCGCCGGACAGTAACTCCAGCGCCGCATTCAGCAGTTCCTCGTCGCCATAAAGCCTATTCGCGGCGATAAAGGCGGCTTCGTCCATTGATATCTCAGGATACCGCGCCATCAGGTCGCGCATAGCCAGCGCCGTATCCTCGTTCACGGGCATACTGAGCCCGGCCAGCCTTTCCGCAAACTGCAGAAGGCTCTTATCCTCAAAATCGCGCACGAGCGCGGCTAGTTTCGCGGCGTCAATATCAGCAGGCCGCTCCCTGACGGAAAGATATATGATCCCCTCTTCTTTCCCCGTGACCTGAAGGAATACCTCGTCGCCGCGGGAGAGCGCCACGTTTGATGCAAGCCTGGCCCTGAAAACCTGCCCCCCTTCGGCGCGCATCACCACCGAACCCTTCTCACCGGATAAAACTTCCGCCTTCAGGACGTCGCCTTCACCCAACTTATGAGTAAACGCGCCGGCCCGGGTCCTTATCTGCAGAACGCTGTTCTCAGGCAGTTTCGATGAGTTTATCTTCATAATCAAAATCCTTTTTTACATATACTTACTGTATCGGCAAAAAAATCCGTGACTTGAATGTGTCCGGTCCGCGGCCCGGAATGTCCGGGCGCCTTGGAGCCCTGGTCAAAACTCCCGGGAGCTCTGGTGCCCTGAAGCCCTGATCAAAACTCCCCGGAGCCCCGGACGAAACTCCCGGATCAAAACTCTACAATAATCTCTACAAAGGCGGAGACTTATGATGAATGATCCTAGCAGCGAGATGATAAAACATCTTGACGTTTTTAAGGAAATAGGTAATATAGGAGCAGGAAACGCCGCTTCCGCGCTGGCGGGGCTGCTCAGCAAGAGGATAACCATGAGCGTGCCCGAAGCCTCCGTTGTATCCATGAACGAAATAGTCGGCGTAATGGACGGCCCGGAAACGCTCGTCGCGGGAATACTTATAAACTTCTCCGGCGACCTGAACGGATACATACTGCTTCTGCTCGGCATGAACGACGTGATGGCAATGGTTTCGCAGGCGCTGGACGAGCCCGTGCGCGACGCCCTCGCCCCCGGCTTCGCGCTGACCGACCTTGAAAACGACACATTGCTCGAGATAGCGAATATCCTTGTAGGTTCCTTTCTATCGGCGATATCGACCTTCACAAAGCTCCGCATAGTACCGTCGGTACCGCAGTTGGCGACGGATATGCTCGGCGCCATCATCAGCATCGCCACCATCGAATACGGCAAAATCGGAGACTCCGTACTGTTCCTGAAAACGCAGTTCAACGATCTGGAAGGCGATATTGCCGGACATTTCTTCTTGATTCCCGATTATAATTCGTATAAAATACTGATGAATTCGTTAGGATTGGACAGTTAGCGTGAAAGAATATTTCAGCGCCGCGGCGCCCGCCGCGTGTTTCCATAACATTCCTGCTCCTTTTACGGGCCGTAAGAGCCCGAAGTTTGGCGAAAGGAACGGACACTAGTATGGGCGTTATCGTTGTTGGCATGGCGGACCTCAAAGTTGCCAAATTCCCCGACGTCCTGACTACTCTGGGCCTCGGGTCGTGCGTAGGCATCACGCTCTTCGACAAAGTGAAGAAAGTCGGAGGGCTGGCGCATGTAATGCTCCCTACTTACAAAGGCTATGAAGGCCAGAACATCATGAAATTCGCGGACTCCGCGATCATAGAGCTTGTGAACCAGCTTGCGCGTCTTGGAGCGGGCAGGTCGCAGCTCACGGCAAAGATAGCTGGCGGCGCGCACATGTTCGGCAAGACCCAGAACAACGACATGCTGAAAATAGGCGAGCGCAACGCCGCGGCCAGCCTCGCGGTGCTCAGGCAGCTGGGCATTCCGGTCCAGGCCAACGATACCGGAGGGACTCACGGCCGCACGATAGAGCTCTATCTCGATACGGGCGGTCTGAAGATAAAGTCCGTCGGCGCGGGCGAGAAAATGATATAAGGATATTATATTAACACGTAATATTAACACGGAGGAGGAGAAGCAATGTCGACAGTCCTGATAGTTGACGATGCCGCGTTCATGCGGATATCAATCAAAAACATGCTCACGAAGAATGGTTACGAGGTCGTTGGAGAAGCCGAGAACGGAGCTATCGGAGTGCAGATGTACAAGGATCTTCAGCCCGATATCGTCACGATGGACATTACCATGCCTGAAATGAGCGGCCTTGACGCGCTCAAGGAGATCCAGAAGGCGGATCCGAAAGCGAAAGTCGTCATGGTATCCGCGATGGGTCAGGAGGCGATGGTCCGCGAGGCGATCGTATCCGGCGCAAAGGGCTTCATCGTCAAACCTTTCAAAGAAGACGGCATTATCGCCGCTATGAAGAAGCTCGGCTGAGCGGACTGCGACTGTCAGGCCGATGTGTGCTCCGGGACGGTCCGGCTGTGACTGATATGCCGCGCCCGGCGTCCCGTCGAAAGCGCCTTTTTCCGGAGACGCTGATTTAGAAAATGAAATGGCAGGTGACTGTGATGGCAGAAATGGACCCAATGCTTGACGTCTTTATTTTCGAGACGCAACAGTTGTTGGAAACGCTTGAAGAGACATTGCTCCAGAGCGAAAAGGAAAAAGCGCTGGCCGACGAGCACATAAACGAAATCTTCCGTATCATGCATACGATCAAGGGCTCGGCCGCTATGATGCAATATGAATATCTCTCAAAGCTTGCCCATGCGCTTGAGGATTTATTCGACAAGATCCGCGCGGGTCAGACGCGAACCGACGCCGACGCGGTCGAAGGCGTCATCGACCTTGTGCTGGCGGCGTCCGATATCTTCAAATCGGAGATCGACAAACTCTCAGCCGGTATGAAGGCCGAAGGCGATTTCAGCGAACTGATCGACAAGGTCCACGCCTATCTCACGGTCATCATGGGCGCGGCGCCTTCAGCGGGCGACGCGGAACCGTCCGGCGCCTCCGCAGGCGGCGCCGCCGATATCGACGACGCGGACTATACAGATTACGGGACGCCCCTGTATAAAATAAAGATAGTCTTTGAAGCGGGCTGCCAGATGGAGAACATGCGCGCGTTCGGCGTCGTCACGTCTCTTGGCCCGTATTGCCAGAAGATCGTGAACTTCCCGGAAGACCTGAACTCGGAGACTGCAAGCGACGAGATCGTCAGGAGCGGGTTTATAGTATATATCCAGTCCGGCGAGAACCCCGACGTCCTGAAAAAGGTCTGCGAGGAAGTTATGTTCACCCAAAGCACGAGCCTCATACCGCTCGCTTCCGACAGCGAGGAGTTGCCGCCGTCCATGAAGCCCAAACTTCAGGAGGAGGAGCGCGGAGAGGAGAAGGCGGCGACGGCGAAACCGGTGGCGGCGGCGCAGGCCGCGGTCGAGGTCATAGCCAAGCAGAATTTCATCAGCGTCAATGTAAACAAGCTCGATAAGCTGATGAACCTGATGGGCGAAATAGTCACGACCGAGTCTATGGTGACCAAGAATCCCGAAGTCGCGAATATGCATATCGATTCGTTCGAGCGCAGCAGCCAGGAGCTCAGAAAACTAATAAACGAGCTTCAGGACATTGTCATGTCGATACGCATGCTGCCCGTATCCAACTCGTTCCAGAAGATGCACCGCATAGTCAGGGACGTGAGCAAGAAAGTCGGCAAAGAAGTTGAACTGACGCTGATAGGCGAAGAGACGGAAGTCGACAAGAATATTATCGATACGCTCTCAGACCCGCTCATGCATCTGATCCGCAACTCGGTCGATCACGGTATCGAGATGCCCGAGGACCGCAGAAAAGCCGGCAAGCAGCCTGTCGGCCGGCTGACTCTTGAGGCGCGCAACGCGGGCGGGGACGTCGTTATCATCGTCTCGGACGACGGCGCGGGTCTCGACCGCGACAGGATTATAAAGAAGGCCACCGAAAAGGGCCTCACGTCAAAGTCCGAACACGACATCACGGACAGGGAAGCGTACAACATGATCTTCCTGCCCGGTTTTTCGACCAACACGGAAGTGACCGAATTCTCGGGCCGCGGCGTGGGCATGGACGTCGTGAAGCGCAATATAGACAAAGTGGGCGGCTCCATCGCAATAGAAAGCACGCCCGGCGAAGGGATGACGGTGACGATCCGCATCCCGCTGACTCTCGCCATCATCGACGGCATGAAGCTTCGCGTCGGCAGTCTCGTGTTCATCGTCCCGATGCTCTCGATCCAGGAGTCGTTCAAACCGAAAGACGGCGACGTCTTCCTCGATCCTGACGGCAGCGAGATGATAATGATAAGGGGCGACGTCTTCCCCGTTATGCGGCTGTATAGGATATTTGACATTGCCCCCGACTTCGAGGCCCTGGACGACGGGATACTCATTATGATATCCACCGACACCGCAACATTCGTCCTCTTCGTCGACGAACTGATCGGCGAGCAGCAGGCGGTCATCAAGCCGCTGCCCGACTACATCCAGAAGCACAATATAGGTATGCACGGCATAGGCGGCTGCGCGGTACTCGGCGACGGCTCCATAAGCCTGATAATCGATATCAACAGCCTTGTGACGGAATAAAGTAAAGCTCCTGCGAAAACAAACATCCGGCGGCGTAAGCCAGTGGTCTGATAATATAGAACTGTTGACAAGTCGTTTCAGGGGCTGCAAGGCGTGATTTATTACCCGCGCCTTGCGGCCCTTTTCGGTCACGCCTGCTCGTTCATCGTGAACGTTGCGGTGCGCACGATGCCGTACATCGGGATGACGACGTCCCCGGACGTAAGTTCGGCCTTGTAATACGCTATGTCCCCGCCCAGCTTATAATCCGCGAGAATGACCGGCAGCCCGTAATAAGCCTCCATCATGCCGGTAAGTTTTAAAGCGACGGGATACAGCCCGTCCCCGTCTGATAAGGCCGTCCCGTCAACAACCACATCGCCCCTGTATATGACCTTTATGATCACGCCCGTCTCATCGTCGAGCGTGATCATCATTGTCCGCCCCGAAGGGTCGTTCAGGATAAAGTCCCATACGATCATATTGACCGACGGATCGTCCGTATCGATAACAAACGCCGCGCCGCCCTCGTCGACGGAGCACTTCGCAAAATCGAACTCCAGCGGGCCGCCGCCGAAGCACCGGGAGAGCTCGGAAACGACCCTGTCGGCAGCGCCCGCTGAATCGAGGGCGCGCCCTGTTTTTATGGGGATCTTCTCTATGCTCCGGTTTGCGATCAGTTCGATGCAGTCCGGAACACTGAGCGCGGGGCCGGACTCAAAGCTGATTATCTGCGTATCCGTCAGGGTGAGCTTGCCCAGATTCCCCGCATCCACGACGCCGGCGACGATATTCGGCAGGAAGAAACTGCCGGCAAGCAGCAGCGCCAGCGCGACGCAAAGCAGCAGCTTCGACGGCGGTATCCGGATGTGTAAGGCTTTTTCGTTTTCCATAGATGTTTCCTTTTGCGACGTCGGGGCAGTTAT
>Ga0082212_10006990_pt1 | contig 15036 bp, 12 predicted proteins | sample TergutNt197P3_FD_71548 | JGI IMG/M metagenome (GOLD analysis project Ga0082212, IMG submission 71548) | Neocapritermes taracua P3 segment gut microbial communities from Petit-Saut dam, French Guiana - Nt197 P3 | ecosystem: Host-associated > Arthropoda: Insects > Digestive system > Gut ...
CCCATGATATCGCCTTCCTTCATGTAGTGCATGAAGGTGGAGACCTGCCCGACCCGGTTGACGGTGAAGAGGACGGAGCCCTTTTCCGTGGGCGAGGAGGCGATGCCTATGGGTATTTCACCTTGGCCGGGCACGGACAATTCCGCGAACTGCCCCGGCAGGTAGGCGAATTTTTCCTCGTCGCCGGGGTTCAAGAATTCAAACTTGAAGGTGCGCAGATTCTTGTCTTCGGTTTCCACCCGAATCATGGCGATACGCACTGGATAAGGCAGATACGGGTTGTGCATCTCACTGTCTCCTACTTTGACATGTCAACGGCCACGGCCCGAATGTCGATATTGACCGGGCAGAGCTGGACGCAACGGCCGCAGCCGACGCAACCGCAGGCGCCGCCCTGCTTCATGGGGATATACTTCAGCTTGTGCATGAAGCGCTGGCGCACCCGCTCGGTCTTGGTGGGCCGGGGGTTATGCCCGGTGCCGTGCATGGTATAGAGCCAGCTCATGCAGGTATCCCAATTGCGCATCCGGACCCCGCCCCGCTCGTTCTCCTCGTCCTGAATGTCGAAGCAGTGACAAGTGGGACAGAAAAAGGTGCAGGTGCCGCAGTTGAGGCAACGGTCGGCCGTCTCTTTCCAGTGAGGCTGGTTATAGACCTCCATGACCGATGCGGACTGGGACTTGGCCATATCCAGGGGACCGGGCAAACGCGCCTCAACCGACTTTTTGAGCCCTTCCATTTCGCCGGACACTTCACCAGCTTCCAGGCCGGAGAGGTTTTTCAAAAACTCTTCGCCGGCCGCGGTCAGGGTCTTAAGGCCCAATCCATCGCCCTTGGTGAAGGCCAGGACATCCAGGCCGGCCTCCCCGAAGGGTGAGCCGCCCACGGCCGTGCAGAAGCAGTTCGGCCCGGGGGCCTGACAGGCCAAGCCGATTTTGACCGCGCTTTCATACTTGGTCTTCCAATAAGGGTCGGTGAAGCGGTCATTCTGGAAGACCTTGTCACAGACGACCAAGCCCCGGGCATCGCAGGGCCGGAGGCCGAACAGAACCGCCGGCTGGACCTTATCGAGGCCTAAGGGCTGGTAAACGAAGGCCCCGTCCTTGGCTTTGTCCTTGTGAAAGGCCATCATCTTCTCGTTCTGGGGGAAGAAGACGTCCTTGGGGGAAAGATGGAGGTTGAGATAGTCAAAAGAGACCCGGTCCGGCTCAACCTCGGCCAGCCGCATCCGGCCCTCGGCCGAAAACGGGGCCAGGAAGCGGCGGCCGCTGCCGGCGGCGGCCTTCAAAAAGCTCAGCTTGTCCTTGACAATATATTCAGCCATGCTCCGAGCCCTTTCTATCTGATAAAATCGGCTTCATCATCGGGCCGGTAGGTGGTTAAAGGCGGCTTCTGGTCCCAATTCAGGCCAGGCACGAACTGCCAGTCTCTCTGGACTTCCTCTTCCAGGAGGCGGTTGAATTCCCGGAGTTTGAGGTCCAGAGGGCAGGACGCTTCACAGGCGCCGCAGGAGGTGCAGCGGCCGGCGCAGTGGAAGGCCCGCAAGAGGTGGAAAGAGAAGGTATCCATTTCGTCGTTGGATTTGCCGAGCCACTGGGGCATGCTCTCATCCACGAAGCAGACCGGGCAGTAGCACAAGGGGCAGGCCTGGCGGCAGGCGTAGCAACGCAGGCAGTCCTTGACGAGGGTCTTGAAATAGGCCACTTTTTCCTGGGGCGGCTTGGCGGCCAGGGCCTTGAGGTCCGCGAAATCATCGGCCGGGAGCGGAGACTCGTCACCGCCGACCATTTCATTGGCCAGGTCCTTGGGCGAGCGGCAAACGCAGGTCTTGCAGTTGCGCCGCAACACCTCGGCCTTGGGGAGGCTGGCGGTCCAGCCTTCGCCGGCCAGATTGATAGTGGTCAGGTCTTCGGTGACCTCCCGGATGAGCCGCTTTTCCCTGGCCAGAACCGCCTCCGGGTCCACCTGGCCCGGGCAACCCACGCCGATGACATAGAGGTTTTCCTTGGGAATCTGGCTTTCCCCTACCTGGCCCACCGCGCTTCGGGCCTCGCAGCCCCGGGCGATGAGAGCCACCTTGCCTGGAAATTTCGTCAGGTAAGAGGCCAGGTTGACCCGGGCGAAACTGGTCCAGACGAACTGTCCGCAGTCCTCCGGGGTCCGGGCGAAATGAGGGGCGGCGGTGAAGGGCGCCGTTCCCTGGCGAAAGCCGAAGACCACCTCGGCCCGGCCATCTGACAGAGCCTTCCGGGCCGCGGCCTGAATGTTTTGGTTCAAATCAGCCAATGTCATAATCAGGCCACCTCCGCCAGGCCCAAATCAAGATCCGCTTTGCGGAAGCTCTGGTTGGGCCCTGAGGCCCGGACCTTTTCCACCACATCCCGGGCCACTTCCTGAAGCTTGGTGGCCTCGGCCGAGGAAATCCAGGAAAAATGCAACCGGCCCGGCTCCACTCCCACAGCCTCGATCATATGGTGAAGCAGAACGAATTTGCGCCGGGCGTGGTAATTGCCGGCTATGTAATGGCAATCACCGGGATGGCATCCGCTGACCCACACCCCGTCAGCCCCGCGCTTGAAGGCCTCAAGGATATACTTGGGATTCAGACGACCGGTGCAGGGCAGACGCACCACCCGGAAATTGGGGGGATAGTCCAGACGGCTGACCCCGGCCAGGTCAGCGGCCCCATAGGTGCACCAGTTGCAGAAGAAGGCCACGATCTTGGGTTCAAAGTCGCTCATGGTTTCTGACCTCTTTCCGTATTAAAGGGCCTTATTAAAGGGCCGCTGCAATCTGGGCGAAGAGCCCGGCGTTGGTGAAGCCGCGCAGAACGGGAGCGTCGGAGCGGCAGGAGGCGGCGCAGGTGCCGCAACCCTTGCACATGGCCTCGTTGACCACGGCCTTGCCGCCTTTCTCAGGATCCGGGTTGATGGCCGAATAGGGACAGACCGCCACGCAGACCCCGCAGCCGCTGCACTTGCCGTGGTTTATCTCGGCCACGATGCCGCCCACGGTCATCTTGGGCTGGGTCAAGACGGTCATCGCCCGGGCCGCGGCCGCTTGGGCCTGGGCCACCACCTCGTCCAAAGGCTTGGGATAGTGGCAGATACCAGCCATGAACATGCCGTCGGTGGCGAAGTCAACGGGGCGCAGCTTCTGGTGGGCCTCGAAGAACCAGCCGTCCTCGTCCAGGGGCACCTTGTATTTCATGCCCAAGGCTGTTTCCCGGCCGGAAATTATGGCCGCGGCCAGCACCAGGAAATCGGGATTTATGATGAGATCACGGCCGGAAACCGGGTCGTGGACCTCAACGCTGAGCCCTCCGCCGGCCTGGCCGACCTTGGGTTTGCGTTCCAGATCGTAGCGGACGAAGACCACCCCGAGGTCGCGGGCCTCCTTGTAGATGTCCTCCCTCTGGGCGTAGGTGCGCATGTCGCGGTAGAGGACAAAAACGCGGGCCTGGGGGTTCTTCTTTTTCAGGGTCACGGCCGTATGGACGGTGTGGGTGCAACAGACCTTGGAGCAGTAGAGACGGCCCGGCTCGCGGGAACCCACGCACTGGATGAAGGTGAAGGTGCCGGCGCCGGCCACTTCCTCATCCCCGGCCTTGAGCTTTTCATCCAATTCCAGTTGGGTCAGCACCCGGGGATTCTGGCCGTAGAGGTATTCATCGGGCCGGTGTTCCTTGGCCCCGGTGGCAATGATGGTCACCCCGTGCTTGACAGTGTCGCCGTTGGTCAGGGTAGTCTCAAAATTGCCGACATAACCGGCCACCTGATCAACTTCGGCGTTCAGGGCCACGGAAATATTGGGATCGGCCTCCACCTTGGCCTGAAGGCCGGCCAGGTATTGTCCCACGTTTTCGTCCTTGGCCGTGGACAGGAGGCGCTGGGCGATGCCGCCGGTGCGGCCTTCCTTTTCCACTACCACACTCTTGAAGCCCTGGCCGGAGAGGGTCAGGGCCGCGTTCAGGCCGGCCACGCCGCCGCCGATGATCAAGGTCGTGGGGTCAACGTCAATGACGTTTTCCGTCAGGGGGGACAGGAGGGCCGCCTTGGCCACGGCCATTTCCGTCATGTCCATGGCCTTTTGGGTGGCCTCGACGGGGTTATTGGCGTGGACCCAGGAATTGTGATTGCGGATGTTGGCCATCTCGAAAAGGTATTTGTTTAGGCCGGCCGCGGCCAGGGTTTCCATGAACAGCGGTTCGTGGGTGCGAGGGGAGCAGGCCGAGACCACGATGCGGTTCAAGCGGTGCTCCTCAATCAGTTTGACCACTTGTTCCTGGCTGTCCTGGGAACAGGCGAACATGGTGTTGGAGGCGTATTCCACGAAAGGCAGGGTCTTGGCGAATTCCACCACCTTTTCGATGTCCACGACCGAGGCGATGTTGATGCCGCAGTGGCAGATGAAGACGCCGATCCGGGGCGGTTCACCCGTGATATCGATCGGGGGCGGCACGGTGAAGGTTTTGGCCAGGGAGCCCCGGGCCGAGGCCAGCTTGGAAGAGGCCGCCGCGGCCGCGGCCGAGGCCTCCATGACCGAGCTGGGGATGTCCTTGGGGCCGGTGAAGACGCCGCAGGCGTAGATTCCCGGCCGGGACATGGCCACCGGGCTGAAGCTGGAGGTCCGGGCGAAATTATACTGGTCGGTCTCCAGGCCGAACTGACGGGCCATATCTATGGTATCGGCAGTGATGGTCAGGCCGTGAGAGAGGACGGCCATGTCGAAGTCTTCGGTGATACTCTGGCCATGGTCGGTTATGTAGTGGAAACGCAACCCGCCGTCCTTCAAAGGCTGCACCGTGTGGATGCGGCTGCGGACGAAGCGGATGCCCTTGGCCTTGGCCTTTTCGTAATAGCGCTCGAAGTCCTTGCCGAAGCTCCGGATGTCCATGTAAAAGATGGTCACCTTAAGGTCGTACTTGGCGTGTTCCTTGGCGATGATGGCTTCCTTGATGGCGTACATGCAACAGACGGAACTGCAATAGCCCTGGTCGGCCCGGTTCACGTCCCGGGAGCCAACGCACTGGAGGAAGGCTATGGACTGGGGCTCCTTGTGGTCGCTGCTCCGGACCACATGACCCATGGTGGGGCCGGTGGCGCCCAGGAGGCGCTCAAATTCCAAAGCGGTCATGACATCGGGATTGTCGGCGTAACGGTAGGTTTCCAGACCGCGGGGGTCAAAGGGCTTGAAGCCGGGGGCCAGGATGACCGAACCGACGTTCAGGACCATTTCCTCGGCCTTCTGCTCGTAATCAATGGCCTTGGGCGGGCACATCTTCTCGCAGATGCCGCATTTGCCCGTGGTGATCTTACGGCATTTTTCGGCGTCAATACCGTATTTCAGGGGCACGGCCTGAGCATACTGGACATAGATGGCTTTGCGCTTGTCCAGAAGCTCGTTGTACTCGTCGTCCACCTTGACCGGGCACTTCTTGGTGCACTCGCCACAGGCGATGCACTTGGACATGTCGATATAGCGGGGATTTTTCCGCACCCGGACCCTGAAATCGCCTTCCGAACCTTCAATAGCCAGAATGTCGGTAAGGGTCAGGAGTTCAACGTTTATGTGGCGGCCCACCTCCACCAACTTGGGTGAAATAATGCACATGGAACAGTCGTTGGTGGGAAAAGTCTTGTCCAACTGGGCCATGCGGCCGCCTATGGCCAGAGACTTTTCGACCATATAAACGTAATAACCGGCATTGGCCAGATCGAGGGCGGCCTGCATCCCGGCCACGCCCCCGCCGGCCACCATAACCGCGCCAACCACTTTTGCCATAATTATCTCCCTTCCGTAACCCAAACTGACCGGCCTGAGGCGGCCGTTTATTTTGACCCCCAAGCGAAGCCCGGGCAACCGCCGCCCCGCCGGGAAAGGCGGGGCCGGCCCCGCGGGGCGCCCGTTTTTCAGCCCGAATCGGACGCTATAAAAGTAATGTTCTACTATTGCATGTAAAACCATGTTTTGTCAAGACAAATTCAATATCCCCTCCAAAGGGTCCTGCGGGCTGTAAAGGCTGGATTTATCAGGCAGTCTGCCTTATAATACCGAAATGAAGCTGATTCTCCACCTCGCCCTCGTGGTCTTTATCTTCATCCTGCCCCTGGCCCTGACCGGAGCCGGCCTACCCGGAGGGCCGCTCCGGGCCTTTGATTTCTGCGGCGAACCCGTGCCCCTGAACCAGGTCGAAGTCTTCAAAGCCCTGGACCAGCAACTCGTCCTCCTGACCGAAGCCCGGAGCCGGATCTGGCTGACTCTCCGGCGTTCGCCCCGCTTTCTGCCCCTGGTGGAAAAGGCCTTGGCCCAGGCCGGCGTTCCGGCCGACCTTAAATATCTGCCCCTGGCCGTCACCCACCTATCCCCGGCTTACAACAACCTCGGCCGCGGCCTCTGGCGCCTCCGGGAAGCCGAGGCCAGGGCCCTGGGGCTACGCGTGGATGCCGCCGTCGATGAACGCCTGGACCCCACGGCGGCCACCCTCGCCGCGGCCAAGCGGCTGACCGAACTGAAAAAAACCTATGGCTCTTGGACCTCGGCCCTGGCCGCCCACCTCTTGGGGGAGACGGCCTTCCAGCGGGCCGTGGATGAAGCCGGGGGAGAGACCAACTTTTATAAGCTCTATTTCCAGGACGGCCAGGAGCAGTTGCCAATGACCGTCCTGGCCGGGAAAATACTCTTCCAGGACCCGGCGGCCTTCGGCTATGTCCAGGAGCCCGCCCGGGCCTGGCCGGCCTGGCCTGGGAAACGGGCCATGACGACGGCCCAGACCACGATCAAGGCCCTGGCCGACCAGTATGGACGGGACTACAAATCCTTTCGCGACATGAATCCCCACCTCCTGGGCTCCGCCGTGCCCGCCGGAGTCGCCGTCAATTATTAGAAAAAAACCCGGCCGGCTTGAAAAAAACCGGCCGGGCCGAGCGAATAAGGCGCGTAAAGCCGCTTATCTTTTCTTCTGCTTCTGCTGGCCCACGCGAACTTTTTCCGAACCTTTCCCCGTATCGGCCTTAATATGGGTGGCCAGACTGCAGGGCCCCAGGCGCCATTTGGCGTCCGGGAAGGCAAAGGCGGAGCAGCGCTGGCCGTCCGTCTCTTTTAAGATCCGATCACAACCGAGACACTGCTCCACCACGGGGCGGGCAGTGGAACCGCCGGTCTGGAGGGCGGAGCCGTTCATAGTGTTCACCTCATTGTTTCAGTATCAGATAGCCCGGCCCCGGGGCGTCTTTCGCCCCAGAGGCTTTGGGGGTTATATTAGGCTTTAAGGCGCAAAAGTCAAGGTCTTTTTCGCCGGTTCAGGCCGATCAGGCCGCCCAGGAGCACGCCGAACCAGGCGGCGGTGAACAACCACAGGCCTGACGGCAGCATAAAGACGAAAGTCAGGCCGGGCGCCCGGAAAAGGGGCAGGATCACGGCTTCGGACCGGATGAAATCGGGCCAGTCGGCCGCCTCCGAGGCCCGGCGGAGGTCCGGCCAGCGGCCTTCGGCCCCCAAAATGTTCAAGGCCGCCCCGACCAGGCGGCGGACGGCCAGAAAAGGAAGAGTGAAGCAACAGCAAACCAGGAGGCTGGTGAAAAACGGTTCGGTGAAAAAGGAACCACTGAAAAAAGCCGTCAGGAAAGAGCCGCCGAAACGCCAAGCCCCGCCCGGGAGCAGGCCCGTGCCCTGGGCCAGGGCCACCGCGCCGTTGAAAAGCCAGAAAAAGAGGGCCGCTGACAGGCCGTAAAGGCCCCACATAAGAGCCTGGGCGGCCAGGAGGGCCGGCCGGGGGCAAAGTACGCCGCTTAAGCGGGCGGCGGCTAGATCTCCTACGGGACCCAAGAGGGCGAAGGTCAAAAAACCCAGCCGATACCGCTGGTTATGCGTAAGCCCTTCCAGATGCCGGGCGGTTTCCGGCCAGACCATGATCAAGGTCGCGGCCAAAAAGACGGCCAGGAATGCAAAATCGGTTTTCTTCATGGGTTCTTCCGAATCCCCCCTTCCCTTGACTCCCCAAATACTATATATTGAGGAAATCTGATTCGGACCACGACCAGTGGCCTTATCTCCAATCCACCATAACCAAGGGATCTTCCATGACCGCCGACCTCCACGAAGCCTGGCAGACCATTGATGAATATCTGACCTCCACCCGCTATGCGGTCCGGGATCCGAAAGACGGCCGACCCTTGGAAAAAAATTACCGGGAGATACTTGAAAAACGCCTCCTGCCCAAGCTTAAATCCCTTGAGACTTCCCTGGCCGATCCGGCCAGGCTGGACCGGCTGGGCGCAGCCCTGGCCGCCCGGCGCCTTATTCCGGCCACGCCTTTTTTGATGTCCTTCGGCAACCCTCACACCCGCCGGCCGGGTTTTTTCTCCTGCTACCCCTTAGGCTGGGTCGAGGACAGCCTGGAGGAAATCGAGGATATGCGGCGCAAAATGCGTACCATCTACATGTCCGGCGGCGGGGCGGGCATTGATTTGTCCCATCTCCGGGCCAAGGGTGCGCCGGTGGACGCCGGGCAGGGCATAGCCAGCGGGCCGGTGGGCTTTCTGCCCGACTTCGACGCGGTCACCGGCACCACCAACCAGGGCGGCCGCCGCCGGGGGGCTCTTCTGGTCCAATTGGACTGGAACCACCCCGACATCGTCGATTTCGTGGAATCCAAGAATTTCAACGCCAAGCTCAACCGCTTCATCCAGACCCTGCCCCAGGAAGAACGCCCGGCCCAGGGGACCACCCTGTCCAACATGAACATTTCGGTCAACGCCTTCGGCGATTTCTGGCAGCGGCGGGAACTCATCGGCCTGATCGCCGGCAACATGTGGGCCACCGGTGATCCGGGCCTCTTGTTCGTGGACAACATGCTCAAATATTCGCCCCTCCGGGCCGAGGACGAGCCGCGCTTTTCCAACCCCTGCGGCGAATACCTGGCCAGCGCCGGCTCGGCCTGCAACCTCATCACCGTCAACGCCGCCCGCCTGGCCCGCGAGGTCTTTGACGAACTGGCCGCCGACCCGGCCGCGCCCAAATGGAGCGGCGAAACCTCCTACAGCGACGAATTCAGCCGCCGTTTCTGGCGCCTCCTGGCGGAGACCTCGGGCCTGGCCTGTTTCCTGGGCAACCTGGTCCTGGAATTCGACGAGGGCTACCCCTTGGAGGAAATCCGCCTCAAGACCCAAAGCCTCAAGCCCGTGGGCGTGGGCATGAGCGGCTTCCACACCGCACTCCTTTTGGCCTTCCGCGGCACGGTGGATTATGGTTCGCCCGAAGCCCGGCTTTTCGCCCGCCGGACCCAGGCCTGGCTGACCCTGGGCACCCTTAAGCTGTCGGCCGACTTGGCCGAGGCCACCGGCCACGCCTATGAAAACCGGGATTTCTGGCCCGTCCACCTGGCCGAACTGGGCCAGACCCTGGCTGAATCACCGGCCCGGGATTTCCAGGAGGCCTACCTGGCCCCTCTCCTTACGACCGTGGCCCAAAGGGGAGGTTTTTACAACTGCCTGACCACCAGCCAGGCCCCCACCGGCAGCGTCTCCGTCTTTCTGCGCAACATCGACACCGGTATAGAGCCTTTCTTCGCCCTGGCCCAAAAACGCCGGGTACGCGACGCGGCCCGCGGCTGGCTGGAATTCACCCTGCGCCCGGCCGAGCTGGCGGACCTGTTTAAAAAACACCCCGACTTTCACCAGTTGGCCGAGGCCCAGACCGCCCTGAAACTCAGCCCCCAGGACCAGTTGGGCATGCTGGCCGCCTTCCAGTACCACTGCCACACCGGGGTCTCCAAAACCATCAACCTGCCCAGCGAAGCCACCGCCGCCGATATAGAACAGCTCATCACCGAAAGCCGGGACTTAAGACTCAAGGGTTTCACTGTTTACCGCGACAGTTCCCTGGACGGCATACTGGCCTCGGCCGACCAGAAAACCGACAGCCACCATCCCCAGGCGGTCAGCGACATAGGCGGCGACCGTGAAAGCCGCACCTTCACCGCCAAAAGCGCCAACCTCACCGCCCACATAACCCTTACCCATGACGACCACGATAACATCCGCGAGGTTTTCGTCTCGGCCGGCGATGTGGGGGCGGTCATCAATTCCATCTTCACCGCCCTGGGCATGATCATCTCCGTGGCTCTCCGGGAAGTGCCCAGCCTGTTCGACCGTTTCGTCAAGGTCCTCTGCAAGGTCTCCACCGGGGAGCGCTTCATCGTCCGCACCCACATGTGCAAAACCCCGGTGGTGGCCGCCAGCCTGCCCCAACTCATCGGTCGGCTGATGATGCTGCGCAAGGAATACCTGAAAAAACCGCAGAACGGCCCCCTGGACGCCCCGGCCGAGCGGGGCGGCTATGACCTCTGCCCCGAATGCCATGAACTGTCCTTGCGCCGCGAAGGATCCTGCCGCAAGTGTGACCGCTGCGGCTTCTCCACCTGTTAAGGCCCGCCGGACCCGGCCGGACCCTGGGGCGGCAGCGGCGAACTCAGGCCGTACCTGGCTATGAGACGATTGCGGTTCAATATGGCCAGATTCAACTCCTCGGTGGCTATGGCGGTCTGGACCAGGGACCGGGGCTCTTCGGCCAGACCTTCAGCCCCCCGCCGGAGTTCCTCCAGCCTGGCCCCAAGCTTCGCCATTTCCTCCTCAACGGCCGCGGCCAGTTTGGGATCCGGGGTGGTGGCCCGGGCGGATACCGTCAGCCCGGCCCTGCTCTCCAGGGCCGCGACCTGTTGCCGAAGCAAGGCTTCGGCGGTCCTGCACTCCAGGACCGCCGCCGCGGTCAAAGTCCGGGGAATGGAACCGGCCGGATAATCTGTTTCTTCCAGCAGCCTGATTTCATCCTGAACTAAGGCCAGTTCTTTCTTCAAATCTCCCAATTTCTGTCTAGTCTGGCCGCGCTCCTGAAGTTCCCGGCCGGCCGCGGCCAACCTGTCCTTCAGTTCGTCGATCTCGCCCTGCCGGACCAAGCCCATCAGGCCGGCGCCCACCAGGGTTCCGGCCACCGCCGCCACAGTCATGGCCAGAAGCGGCCGTTGGCCGCCACCCTTAAGAGAGGCTTCGGCCGGGCCAGCCGAGGCCGGACCTTGGGTCGGCTCAATTTCCTCCAGCGGCTTTATTTCCTCCAGCACAATCTCAGAGGACGGCGGCCCGGCCTCCAATTCCGGTGGCTCCGGCGGTGCGGACTCAGGACTTACCTCGGACAGTGGCGCTGGAGATGATTCTGGAGACGATCCAAGGGAGGCCAAAAATTCAGGCCCCTCCGGCTGAAACTCCAAAGGTTCCGGCAGTGCTGGTTCCATCAATGATGGTTCCATAGGTGCGGGTTCCGGCAGAGAGGACTCGGGCGACAACTGGGGCAGGGCCTCGAGCAAAAAATTCCGGCCGCAGTTTTTGCACAGAGTTCTCTTGCCCAGGAACTCCGCCTTTATGGTATAGACCGCCCCGCAAGGGCACCGGCTTTTCAAATTTTCAGTCTCGCCGTTCATAGTTCAACCTGTTTCAGCTTTTAGCCCCGCCGCCGCCGTGCCCCCCACCGCCGTGACTATCTCCTCCTCCGTGACCTCCCCCGCCGCCGTGCCCCCCGCCTTGGGCACCGCCGTGGCCCCCACCCTGGCCGCCGCCACCTCCGCCGTGGCCGCCCCCCTCAGGCTTGGCGGGCGGCGGACACAAAGAGGCCACCTGCTTTTTAAAACTTTTATAATATTCATTGGCGTAGAGCGACAAGTTCAGGAGGCTCACCAGAAAAATCGCGCCGAACATTATATCCAGGCCCGGGGAACCGGCGCCGGACAGGAGGAAAGCCCCGGAGGCCCCGCAAAAAAAAGAGGTGATGGCCAAGACTATTTTTTTATAAAGGCTCTTCAGCATGGTCGGTCCCTTAGGCCGGAATCAAACATCAAAGCACCACCACGGCCCGGCCGCGCCTGGCCTCGACCTGGCCGACTATGGCCGCCGCCGGATCGTCTTTTCTTATTTCCGCGCACAGCCCGGCCGCCTGGTTCATGGGCAGGCTGATAAGAAGTCCGCCTGAGGTCTGGGGGTCGAAGAGTACTTCCTCAGCATCTGCCGACAGCTTTCCCAGGTCCACGGCCGCAGCCGTCCGGGCCGTCAGATGGCGGCGGTTGCGCTGACCGGCCGCCGTGGCCAGGTATTCGGCGGCGAAGCCCAGCGCCCCCGGCAGGAGCGGCAGGGACTCGAAATCCAAAACCAGGGTCTTGTCCCTGCCGGCCATTTCGGCGGCATGGACCAGAAGGCCGAAGCCGGTGATATCCGTGACGGCGTGGATCTCAAAGCCGGCGGCCTTTTCGGCCGCATATTTGTTCAAGCGTTCCATGGTCGCGGCCGCGGCCGAGAATTCTTCGGCCGAAGCCAGGCCGGCCCGGGCCGCGCTCAGAACCAGGCCCACCCCCAGGGGTTTGGTCAGAATCAGGGCATCGCCCGGAACTCCGGCCTGATTGCGCCAGAGGCGGCGGGGATCGGCCAGGCCGGTGACGGCCAAGCCATATTTGGGCTCATGGTCATAGATGGAATGGCCGCCGGCCAGGATAGCCCCGGCCTCCATGATTTTAGCCGCCCCGCCAGCCAGTATTCCGGCCAGGGCGGCCGGGTCTTCAGAATTTTCGGGAAAACAGACCAGGCTCAGGGCCAGGATGGGCCGGCCGCCCATGGCGTAAACATCGCTCAAGGCGTTGGCGGCGGCAATGCGGCCGAAGAGTTCCGGGTCCTCCACCATGGGCGGGAAAAAATCCACTGTGGAGATGAGCGCCGTCTCATCGGACAGGGCGTAAACGGCGGCGTCGTCGGCGGTCTCGAAACCTACCAGGAGGCGGGGGTCTCGAAGCAGAGGCAGTTTTTTCAGAAGGCCGGCCAATTCGTCAGGCCCGAGCTTGGCCCCGCAACCGCCGGAAGTACACTGGGAAAGAAGACTCACGCGCTTACCCCGACCCTATTTAAGGCCCCCATCAACGCAGGGTCCGGCCCTCGCCGACCGCCTTGGTCAGACTGATTTTATCAAAATGTTCCAAAATGGCTATGGCCACTTTACGGGAGGTGCCCAGGTCATCCCGGAATTTGCCGGCCAGAACCGTCCGGCCATTGGCGGCCATTTCCCGGAACAGGCTCAAAGCCCGGTCGTAATGGATTTTGTGGAGGTAATAAAGGTCGTCCAGCCGCACCAACAGGCCGCGCCGGACCAGAGCGGAGAAGGCCGCCTGCCGGCGGCGCTCCATATCCGGCGAAGAGGCCGGCTCCACCGCGCTGGTGGCCAGGGGCGTCATACCGTAATCCTGATAGAGCCGCTCCAGCTTGGCGATGAGTTCATTTTCCAGTTCATTGACCTGAGGCTGAAAGTCGGCCAGCCTGAGGGAGCCGAGTTCCCGGACCAGGAACTTTTCCTCCTCCAGGCCGGCCAAAACAGCATCGGCCACTGCCGGGCCCGCCTTTGGCAGAAGCCGGCTCCGCACTTCTTCCAGGGACATGCCCGGGCTGAAAGGATTTTTGGCGTGCCAGTCGGTCAGAAACTCTTTGAGCCTGGTCCGCAGCCGGTCCAGTTCCCGCCGATGGATGAAGACTTCCCGGGTCAGGCGCACCAGTAGTCCCTGCCGGACCAAAACCTGGGCGTCATCTTTCACCCGGACCGGATCCAGGCCGGCCCGCCGAACCAGTTCCTCCAGAGTGGGGAAGGTCTCCGGACGCTCCTCGACGGCCAGTTCCAGCCTTTCCCGGTGCGAACCGGTCTCCTTGGTGACCATTTGGCTGATAATCCGGGGCTTATGGCGCCGTCGTTTGAGGGGAGTGGGGTCCAGGACCACGCCCCCGCCGATGGTAACCAGGGGGGAGTAGAAACGGATGACAAAACGGTCGTCCTTGCGGGCCGTGGCCGGGCTCACCAAACGCAATTGAGCGAAGGAGGAAGCGCCTCCGATCAACTCCTCCTCTTCCAAAAGCACCACCTTGGCCAGAAATTCTCCGGACCCCAGGTAAAGATGGACCCAACTGCCGTTCTTGATTGAAAAAGGCGAATCAGGCAATACCTCCAGTCGGACATCCAGCATGAGCGTGAGTTCCAAACTGTCGGCCGCGGCCAGGACATGGCCTCGGGCCAGTTTTTCCTTCTTTAGATTTATGTTGACCGCCACCCTCTGGCCGGGCCAGGCGACTTCCACCGGCCGGGAATGCACTTCCAGGCTCCGAATTTTAGTCTCCCGGCCATCGGGGTAAACCGTGGCCGCCTCGCCCGCCTTGACAGGACCGTCCATGAGGGTGCCGGTGACCACGGTCCCGAAACCGGTCAGGGTGAAGACCCGGTCCAGGGGCAGGCGAAAGCCTCCGTCCGCGACGCGGAAATCAAGAGAGGCCACCGTTTCAGCCAAGGCGGCCTTCAATTCTTCGAGACCTTGGCCGGTTTCCACGCTGACCGCGATGATGGGGGCGTTTTCCAGAAAAGTGCCGCGGGTGAGCCGGACCAGGTCGTCCCGCACCAACTCCAGCCAATCCTCTTCGGCCAGGTCACACTTGGTCAGGGCCACCAGACCGCGGGTCAACCCCAGAAGCCGCAGGATATCCAGGTGTTCCCTGGTCTGGGGCATGATCCCATCATCGGCGGCCACCACCAGGAGGGCCACGTCGATGCCGGCGGCCCCGGCCAACATGTTCTTGATAAAACGCTCATGCCCCGGCACATCCACGACCCCGGCCTCCCGGCCCCCGGGCAGGCGCAAGTGGGCAAAACCGGCTTCAATGGTGATGCCTCGTTCCTTTTCCTGGGCCAAGCGGTCGGTGTCGATGCCGGTCAGGGCTTTGATGAGGGATGTTTTGCCGTGATCTACATGTCCGGCCGTGCCGATGACGGCGAACTGGGGGGCTTTCATGGTGGTTTAATCCTAACATAGCCGGGTCCCAAAGGCCAATAGAAAAAGTGTTGCCGCAGCAGTTCTCAAAGTAGAAATTAAGTATACGAATCGGCAAAGGTAAGAGTATAAAAATAGAGTCAATTATGGTAAATTGTATGCATGGAGAAGCTGAACCACTACATAAAGTGTCTCCGTGT
>Ga0082212_10006991_pt1 | contig 15036 bp, 11 predicted proteins | sample TergutNt197P3_FD_71548 | JGI IMG/M metagenome (GOLD analysis project Ga0082212, IMG submission 71548) | Neocapritermes taracua P3 segment gut microbial communities from Petit-Saut dam, French Guiana - Nt197 P3 | ecosystem: Host-associated > Arthropoda: Insects > Digestive system > Gut ...
GATTCTTTGCGCATCCGGCATCCAGGATCCGGGAAATTTAGGAACGTTGATTCGTACGGGCGCGGCGGCGGGTGCGGATATGATATTAACAACCGCGGGAACCGTTTCCGCCCGCAACCCGAAAACTCTGCGAGCAAGTGCCGGCGCTTTTTTCAGCATTCCGGTTGTCGAACATCTTAAAACCGGAGAACTGTTGGCGTATTGCGAACGGAACAGGATTCGCATGTATCGGGCCGACGCGCGCGCGGGTTCCTCTTATACGGAAACAGATCTAGCTTCTTCATGCGCAATCTTTCTCGGCAATGAAGGCGTGGGTATCGATGAAACATCATTCGCAGGTCTTACGCCCATTCATATTCCCATGCGGGCGAACACGGAATCGCTGAACGTCGCCGCGGCGGGCGCTATTCTTTTTTTTGAGGCCGCAAGACGACGTTCCGGACTTATTGCGCGTTATGACGCTGAAAGCCGTGGAACAGGAGCGGCAAGGACGGAATCATGAGCGAAACTCTGTTTCCCGACGAACGGAAAGAACAGGAAATACGTAAAGACGCGCCGCTGGCGGAACGGTTGAGGCCGTACTCGCTGGACGAAATCGTCGGGCAGGATCATTTGATAGGCCCCGACAAGGTTCTTCGCCTTATGGTCGAACGCGACCAGCTCGCTTCGATCATTCTATGGGGACCGCCCGGAACTGGAAAGACGACTCTCGCACGCGTTATCGCGCGTCAGACTCATGCTCCCTTTGTCGCTTACAGCGCTGTCCTTTCGGGTATAAAGGAAATCAAGGTGATGATGGCGGAAGCCGAAAATCATTTCAGGCGTACCGGCGGCCGCACTATTGTCTTTGTTGACGAAATTCATAGATTCAACAAGGCGCAACAGGACGCCTTTCTGCCATACGTCGAATCGGGCGTGATTATTCTTATAGGCGCGACCACTGAAAACCCGTCGTTCGAAGTCATCAGCGCCCTTTTATCCCGCTGCAAGGTTTATGTCCTGAATGCCCTGCAACCGCCGGATATTCAGGAGATTCTACGCCGGGCACTGTGCGACGCGGAACGTGGTTTGGGAAACGCTAATGTCGCCGTCGCCGACGACGTACTGATGCAGCTTGCGATTTTCGCAAACGGCGACGCGCGCAGCGCGCTCAATACGATTGAAATCGCCGTTTCGCTCGTAAGCCGCCGCGCAAAAGGTCAGGCGGCCGACCTTAATATCACTGATCTTGAATCAGCCATGCAGCGAAAATTCCTGCAATATGACAAGGGCGGAGATGAGCATTACAATCTGATTTCGGCGCTGCATAAATCAATGCGCAACAGCGACCCTGACGCGGCGCTTTACTGGATGGGCAGGATGCTTGAAGCGGGCGAAGATCCTGTTTATATCGCCCGCCGCATGACACGCTTCGCTTCCGAAGATGTGGGCCTTGCCGATGTGCGCGCGCTTTCCGTCGCGCTTAACGCCGTTGAGGCGGTACGACTGATCGGCCTTCCGGAGTGCAAGCTGGCTCTAGCCCAAGCTGCCGTTTATCTTTCGGTCGCACCGAAATCCAATGCTCTTTACACCGCATACGCAAAGGTTGCCGATGACGTACAGCGCACGTTCAACGAACCGCCGCCGCTTCATATCCGCAATGCGCCGACCGGACTTATGAAAGAACTCGGCTACGGCAAGGACTATCAGTATGCGCACGATCTTGAGAATAAAGTAGCCGATATGGAGTGTCTACCCAATTCGCTTCGCAACCGCCAATACTACAAGCCCACAACCCAGGGAATGGAACGCAGAATCGGGGAGATTATCGCGGATATCAAACAACGCAAAAAACGCGGCTAAAAAAGAACCACGAATGAACACAAATTAAAACAAATGTAAAAACATAAGAAGTCACGCCTGATCCGCGACATTCAAATCCGGAATCTTTTCATATCGCTTTACGTTGTTTGTCACCATGGCATAGCTCTTTGTCAATGAGACTATTGATTCACCGCGCGGACGAATTTAATCGGCATTTCCCCGTGCAGCGTGGCGGCAAGCCGCCACAATGAAAGCGGGAGCAAGCTCCCGCACTCCATATACTCGAGGTTTTGCAATTAACTTTGCTGAATTTCGGCTATCCTGTATATGACTACGAAAGTGCCTATACCGGTGTTTCCTTCCGCATGGAATTGAACGAAAACCCCGCTTCCGTCCTCCTTTTGTCCCGCAAACATCAGCGTACCTTCCATCGCCATTTCGTAGACGAATTCGTAGCCTTGTCTCTACAAAACAAATTCACAAACCGGCGGCAGCGTCGTTAATCGTAATATTCCAGGCCAAGATGCGTGATCATATCTTCGCCCATCATATACCGCAGCGTATTTTTCAGCTTCATCTGCTGAATAAACAGATCATGTTCCGGATAAAGGCCGGGGGCGCACATGGGACTCTTGAAGAAGAACGAGAGCCATTCCTGTATTCCGCTCATACCGCAGCGGGCGGCAAGATCCTGCAAAATCACAAGGTCAAGCACGATCGGCGCGGCAAGAATGGAATCGCGGCAGAGGAAATCGACCTTGATCTGCATCGGATAGCCTAGCCAGCCGAAGATGTCGATATTGTCCCAGCCTTCCTTGTTGTCGCCGCGCGGAGGATAATAATTGATGCGTACCTTGTGCGTGTACTTGGAATAAAGATCGGGATAAAGCTGTGGCTGAAGTATATGCTCCAAAACCGACAATTTGCTCTCTTCCTTGGTTTTAAACGATTGCGGATCGTCAAGCACTTCACCGTCGCGGTTCCCGAGAATGTTGGTCGAAAACCAGCCGTTCAGTCCAAGGAGGCGCGATTTCAGTCCGGGAGCAAGGATCGTTTTCATCAGCGTCTGGCCTGTTTTGAAGTCCTTGCCGCAGATCGGCACACCGCGTTCCTTTGCCAGATCCATCAGCGCCGGAATGTCACCGGAAAGGTTCGGCGCACCGTTGGCGTAAGGGATGCCCATCTTGATGGCGGCGTAGGCATAAATCATGCTGGGAGCGATCGCCGGATCGTTGTTGACAAGCCCCTTTTCAAAACTCTCGACGGTCTGATGCACATCCTCGGTTTTCAGAAAAATTTCCGTACTCCCGCACCAGACCATTACGGTACGGGCAAGATTATTGGCCTTCTGAAAATTCCTGATGTCTTCCTGCACCTGTTCGGCAAGTTCCATCTTATTGGCGGCTTTTTTAACGTTGGGGCCGTCGAGCTTCTTTACATAGTCTTTGCTGAAAGCCGCCGGCCATGGCTTGATGCTTTCCATAAACGGTTTGATCTGATCAAGCAGGCTTCTTTCGAGTACTCCGGCTTTGCAGCTTGCCTCGTACATGTTGTCCTCGAAAATATCCCAGCCGCCGAAAACCATGTCGTCAAGACCGGAAAGCGGCACAAAGTCTTTAACCATTGGGGTGCGGTTGTCGGTGCGTTTTCCCAGGCGGATTGTTCCCATCTGGGTTAACGACCCTATGGGCTTCGCCAATCCTTTCCTTACGGCTTCCACACCCGCCATAAAGGTTGACGCGACGGCGCCCATGCCTGGAACCACAACGCCCAGCTTCCCATCCGGGGGGGCGATTTTTGTACCTTTAGAAATCATGTTATATTCCTCAAATATATGATGACAGCATTTCTTTACTCAAAAACCTTTCCGGTTTCCATCAGTGCGTCATCCGGTTTTACTATTATAAAAGAGTTTATTATACAGAAAATTACTTCTTATTTCATTTCCTTGCCGGAAATTTTAGAAATATCGGCAAGACTGGAAAATAGCCGCGAGATGCTCTCAAGCAGCGCAATACGGTTTGCGCGAATTGCGGGATCTTCGGCCATAACCATGACACGGTCGAAAAACTCGTCAACGACGCCGCGCATCGACGCCAGCGCACGGAGCGCGGTTCCGTAATCGTGGTTCAGCCCGGCCGTTTCGACCTCCGGGCTGACATCCAGATAAGTCCGATAAAGCGCGCTTTCCGCAGGATCGGTGAAAAATTCGGGGTCAACGTTGGCGCCCCGCTTTTCCGCCTGCTCCAGAATATTAACCACACGCTTGAAATTCGAAGCGAGGGAAATGAAATCTGCTTCCTGACGCATGATCTGAATCGCCCGCAGCCGCTCCAAAAGGTCAAGTGGATTGTCAAACCCGGCGGCGATGGCCGCGTTGACGCAATCGTAGGCAAAACCCATTTCCTCAAAAAGAAAACGCAGGCGCCCTTCGAAGAATTGCAAAAGTTCACCCGCGCACTGTCTTTCTCCCGGCGCCTTGCCGTATGCTTCCAGACTGCCGTCTATCAGCGCGCCCAGCGAAAGATTCAGGCGATGATCGAAAATAATTTTGAGTATGCCGTTTCCCTGCCTGCGAATGGCGAATGGGTCGCCTGATCCGGACGGTATCAACCCGATGGAAAAACAGCCGCAGACGGTATCAAGCCGGTCGGCGAGCGCCAAAATCGCGCCTGTTCTTGACTCCGGGGACGGCGATGTCGTTGATTTTGGGTAGTATTGTTCACCTATCGCTTTCCAGACCGCTTCCGGATATCCTTCCGCCTTGGCGTAAAGCCCGCCAACAACACCTTGCAGGTCGGTAAATTCCTTAACCATTTCGGTACCGAGGTCGCACTTGAAAAGCCTGGCCGCCGTGACCAGGTCGGGAAGAAGTTCCTTCACCCCCAGGTGTCCGACTATCCTGGGAATTAAAAAAAGGACGCGGGAGCTTTTGTCTTTGTATGAACCAAGCTTTTCCTGAAAAACCACCTTTCCCATGGCTTCTTCACGGTCTGAAAGGCTTGTTTTCCCGTCGATTTCCCGGAAAAAGTCGGCGTCGGACAACCTTGCCCGCAAAACCCTTTCGTGCCCTGTTTCAATAAGACGCCCGGAATCGGAGCGCACATTCACCACGGCAAGGAACACCGGAAGAAGCTCCCCGGAAGCGTCGGTTACGGAGAAATACTTCTGATGTTCGCGCATGACGGTAACAAGAATTTCCTTGGGCAGCGCGAGAAATCTTTCCTCAAACGAACCGCGAATAACCGACGGCGCTTCGTTGAGATTTACCACCGTTTCGAGCAAATCGGGATCTTCAAGCAGTTTCCCGCCCACAGATTCGGCTTCGAGGCGCAGTCCTTCCTCAATAACAGCCAGCCGCTCGACGGGGTCCGTAATAACGTAATTTTCCCGCAGTCGTTCCTTTAGATCGGAAAGCGACGCCACTGCGATGCTCGGCTTTCCTAAAAAGCGATGTCCTGATGTAAATTTTGAAGCCGTTACGCCTGCCAGTGTAAATTCTATTGCTTCTCCGCCAAAAAGCGCAGTAATCCAGCGAAGGGGCCGGATAAACCGGAAATTATCCACGCTCCAGTGCATCGTTCGCGGAAACTGGATTTTTGTGATCGCCGCCGGAATCAGGCTTTCAAGCAGCTTTCGCGTTTCTTCGCCTTTCACGGTACGGACGACGGAAAGGTATTCGCCCTTGGGCGTAGTAACGATCTCAATTTCGTCCGGCGTCACGCCGTTTTTCTGCGCAAACGCCGTTGCCGCTTTAGCAGGCGCGCCCGAAGCGTCGTACGCCACCGATTTCGGCGGCCCGGTAACGATTTCACGCAGGTCTTCCTGCCGTGCGGGGATATCTTCGATTCCCACGATTATACGCCGGGGCGTATACCACTCGACGATTTTCCCCGTTTCCAGGCGTTGATTTTTAAGCGATTCCGAAAGCAGTTCCGCAAACTGCCGCGTCGCGCTCACCAGCATTGAAGCGGGTATTTCCTCCACTCCAAGTTCGACGACAAGTTCCATTTTTTCCATAATAAAGTTCATTCGTGTTAATTCGTGTTAATTCGTGGTTCTAATTCCTTTGCTTCTTGCGACGCGCACCCTTTAAAGTAGCGCCGGGCGACTTCGCACGCAAGCTGCCTTACACGAGCGATGACGCCGACACGCTCCGTAACACTGATAGCGCCGCGGGCGTCAAGCAGATTGAAGGTATGCGAGCATTTCAGGCAATAATCGTAGGCGGGAAGAACCAGATCCATGGCGGCGAGCCGTTTGCTTTCTTCTTCGTAAAGCGAAAACAGCCTGAACAGCATACCCACGTCGGCCGCCTCGAAATTGTACTTTGAAAATTCCACTTCCTCGCGATGCCGGATATCCCTGTATGTAACACCGTCCGACCATTTCAGATCGTAGATGCTGTCGACCCCGGCGATGAATGTCGCTATTCGTTCAAGGCCGTAGGTAATTTCCGCGCTGATAGGTTCGAGATCAAGCCCGCCGGCCTGCTGGAAATAGGTGAATTGCGTTATCTCAAGGCCGTCGAGCAGCACCTGCCAGCCCAGTCCCCACGCGCCGAGCGTCGGCGATTCCCAGTTGTCTTCCTCAAAGCGCAGATCGTGTTTTTTCAGATCTATACCAAGCGCAACGAGGCTTTGCAGGTAAAGTTCCTGCACGTTTTCCGGCGAAGGCTTCAGAACCACCTGGTATTGATGATGTTTCTGGACGCGGTTTGGATTGTCGCCGTAACGCCCGTCCGCGGGCCGGCGCGAAGGCATCACGTAGGCGACCCTGTACGGTTCCGGCCCCAGAACCCGCAAAAAAGTTTCCGGCGCCATGGTACCCGCGCCGACTTCAACATCGTACGGCTGCTGTATAACACACCCTTGCTGATCCCAGAACCGCTCCAGCGTCATGATGATATTCTGAATGTTTTTCGTTTGCATATAAAAGTCCGTCAGTTTTGAAGTGCCTCCCGCAAAAGCGGCCAGGACTTCAATTGCCTTTCCAGATTAAAACCTAAAAACCGCTGCGCAAGCTTTTCCAGTTCAAAAGCCGCATCCTCGTCGAAACTATAAATCATAAACTTTTCAGGCGGAAGTTTCATCATTATTTCGAGCGCCGCCGCAGATTTTACGCCTACATGGAATCCGACTCCACCGGCGCAAGACCGGCAGCGCACCTCGCCGGATTCAATCCACACAAAAAAACCTTTGTCGACAACGCTTTTTCCGCATATTGAACAAAGGGCGAAATTCGGAATGAATCCATTAAGCCTGAGCGCCCATATCTCAAAATAGCGAATAAGCGCCGCCGTTGGAACCGCAGCCGTCACCGCCTTCATGGAAGCCAATAAAAGTCGAAATAATAAGTTGTTATCCTGGTTTTCCTGACCTATTTCATTAACTATTTCCGCAAAATATGAACAGGCATAGATACGCCTTAGATCTAAAACTTTCCCAGGAAACGCGTTGATCAGTTCCGCACCGCCGATATGGCCCAGATCCCTCCCTTCCCTTATCCGGAAATCAATTCTGACGTGATTGAACGGTTCCAGCGTACCGGCCAGATTATTTTTAGGATTTTTGATTCCGTCGACGGCGGCGCGGAGTTTGCCGTGTTCCCGCGTAAAGAAAACGACAATTCGGCCGGAATCAGACAGTGGGTAGTGCCGAAGCACTATAGCTTCCGTTTCAAATGTCGGCATCCTTCAAATTCTCATTGAAAGTTCAGGCGAATGCGGATGATCTCCGGGCGGCTTCCCGTGCGTACGGGCGGTCCCCATGTACCCGCGCCGTTCGATACATAATAATGCGTATCGCCAACGCGTTTATACCCCCACGCAAGTTCGTATATCGCTTTGACGACGTAATTGAGCGGCCACAGTTGTCCGTAGTGCGTATGACCCGACAACTGCAAATCTATGCCGTTGTCCGCCGCTTCGTGCAGGTTATACGGCTGATGATCAAGCATGATAACCGGAAACCGCTTGTCAACCGCATCCGCCAGGGTGTTTAAATCTTTGCGCGTTCGTCCGGCGAAGCGGTTTATCGCGCGATCCTCCCTTCCAATAATAAAAAAGGAATCTCCGACTTTGACGCTTTGGTCGCGCAGCACGGTAATGTTGTTTTCCGCAAGATAACGACTAGTGATCTCGCCGCCACCGATGTATTCATGGTTTCCCATAACGGCGAAAACGCCGTAACGCGCCTGGATGCGCCTTAATTCCTCGCCCAATTCCTTCCGGTCGGCCGGCCCTACATCGCCGTCCATAACATCTCCCGTCAGCAACACGATATCGGGAGAGAGCGCGTTAATTTTATCGACAATCGAGGCGAGCCAGAAACGCCCGACAATCGTTCCAAGATGGGTATCGGAAACAACGGCGATGTTCAGGCTTTTTAGTTCTCCCGCCTGCTTGTTTGCGGAAAGCTCCAGTTCTTTGACGTACGGAATCCGGGCGTTGATAAATCCGCACAGCAGAACCAGAGCAACCGTTACAAGTATTGTACCCGCCGCCGCGTATTTTGCCCGTGCGTAATTCTCCATAACCGCGCCGGGGAAAAACGGCATAAAATGGTTTACAACGCGAAGCGCGTCCAGGATAAACACTGCAAGGAACAGGTAAAGAAGCGCGGCGATCCAGAATGAACCGATCCACGTCAGAATGTCCGAGAATTTGGACGGCATGACGTTTTCGAGACTGCGGGCGCCGATAAAAGATAACGCGACCAGCCAGTACAAAACGGCGTAAATCGGGCGAAAACCCGGACCGGGAGGAATGACCTGCCATCCGCGAATGAATACATAAAAATTTAAAAGTACGAAAAGAGGAATGAATATAATTACAAACATTAACATATTTTTCCTTTTTGGAGTGCTGGAGCTTGCTCCAGCTTTCATAGCGGCGGTTTGCCACCGCGCTCCAAAATAAATCATCGCTACGTCCGTATAGTCAGAAACAGTGCAAGACCGGCTGCTGCGAAAAGGATGTTCGGCGCCCAGGCGGCAAGGATCGGAAGCAGCAGACCATAAGCCCCCATCGCCTCAAACGCGCCCGAAATTCCCCAGTAAATGACTGCAATCGCAATGCTTATTCCGATGCCGAAAAAAGCGCCCTTGCGTCCGACTGAAAAAGCGAAAGGAATTCCTACAAGCGCCATAATCAGGCAACTGACAGGGAAGGCGGCTTTCTTGTACAGCTCCACCTGGAGTTCGATCGCGTTATAGCCCGATTGCCGCAGATACCCGATATACTGTCGCAATTCAATATACGTAAGTTTTGAAGATTCCTTCGGCTGGAAAATTTCCCTCTTGAAATATCCCGCCCGTTCTGGAAGGTTCACCGCTTTTTCCTTAAACCGCTCAAATTGTTCCGATTCATAATCGCGCAACCAGCCGTTTCCAAGCGTCCATATGCCGTCGCCGAGACGCGCGTTTGCGGCGTAAATGCGCCGCCGCAGACGGTTCCGTTCAAAATCGACTTCATATACGTTCAAATCGACGAAGGAGTTTTGGTTACTATCGAAATACCTGTAATTATAGATGCGTCCATGGTCGCCCATAATCCATTTTCTTTCCGGATATTTTGATGTCCGGGCGGGCTTATTCATTATGTAATTTCGTAGATTGTCCTGCCGGTTGTTCGCGTAGGGCAGAACATAATCCTGCATCAGGAAAAGGCCGACCGAAAAAAACACAGTAGTGGCAACAATCGGAACCGACAGTCGGTATAGGCTCCAACCGCTTGCCTTAACTGCGGTAATTTCGGAATTTCTTTCCAGAACGCCGAAGCTGACCAGCGCCGACAGCAGTATCGACATCGGAATACCCACAATCAAAACCTGTGGAGTTAAAAAGATCAGGTAATCGGCGAGTGAAATAATAGAGATTGAATTTCGTATAACGTCGTCGAGCAACTCAAAAATGGTCAGCAGCAAAAACAGTGTAGTGCAGGCGGCCAGCGACCAGAGAAAATAAACCAGAAAACATTTCAGGATATAGAAATCCATAATTTTCGGCAATCCGGGAATCACGGAAGATCGCCGCCTGAAATTTGTAGAGACAAGGCGTGCCGTGTCTCCGCGCGCATGATTCGGGGCTATTTCCGACTTGCCACTAGCCGCTGACTCAGGAAAACGCTGATTAAATGCCTGTGCGGGCGAATCGCCGCGTTGCGCGGTGCTCGTAACCTCGGAATATTTCTGTATATGCCTCGGTTCCTGCGCTCCGTACGCCTTGCGCTTCATCCCGCACAGATATTTAATCAGCATCTTCTTAGGCAGCATCCATGGAATCCGCGACATCCAGTGATTAAGCGCGAAGCGTTTTTCAACCCTGGAAAGCAGAAACAAACCTATCATTGTAAGAATGATATTTGCCGTCCAGGGGCCGAGCCACGGGCTGATTTTTCCCACGGAGGCCATTCTGATGCCGTTGGCGAAAAGCGCGTAAAAGGCAATTACGGTGACCAAACCTAATCCAAACCCGGATGCGCGTCCCGATTTTGGCGCATTGACAGATAAGGCAAGTCCAAGAATCGAAAACGGAATAATTGATAAGGGAAGGGATATTCTGCGATTTAGTTCAATTATTCGCTTAACATTTTCCTCCGGATTTAACGTTGTCCTATCCCGCAATAAATCTGAAGTTTTAATTTCCCTGACTTTTATTGGTCTTGCCTCGTCCGGTTTTTCGAGGTCTCCGTTTTGATCGGCGAGAATGCTTTTTCTGATTTCTATGGGATAATCGGTAGTTGAAAAAAAGCTTTGCGTATCATTTTCCGGTTCGCTGATAGTCGCCGAATAACTGGTTCCCTGTTCCAGATGGAGTTGAATACGACGATTTTCCGGATCACGGACCCAGGAAGCTTCGCGCGCGACTACGATTTTTGGAATTTCCGCGTCGGAACCCTCGGCGAGAAAAATACCGGACAGGCGTTGCTTGTCATTGGATAAATCCGTGATGTAAAACACAAGACCGGGTAAATCATCATTAAACACACGAGCATGGATCCGTGTTGTCGTCGCCGATACGCTTATGCTATCCAAAAGCCGGCGTCGGAAATCGTTGGTTCGCGGGGCGGCGGCAAGTGAAAGCAGCGCCGTTAAAATACCGATTGCGGCGCCGAAAATAAAAATGAAACGCAGCGGTGACCGTAGCGGCATCCCGCAGGCTCGCAATGCAAGTATTTGGCTTTCGCCGGAGAGTCCGCCAAGACCGATGAGAACGCCTGTCAGAAATGAAAGCGGCAGCGAATAAATCAGGATGTTAGGTAAAATGGCCCCGGCGAGGGCAAACATGACGCCGGGCGAAGCGTTTTTTGTGATAAGCAATTCCGAGAGAGTTCCGAATTCGTGCGCTGACACGACAAATGTCAGGACGGCGAAGGTAATGACAAAAGGCGGCGTTATGGCGCGAAATATTAATTTATCTACCTTACGCATGGCGGAGAAAGGTTATCATATTTTGTTTTGTAATTAGTGTCTGTCCGTATGGCTTATGGGACAATTATCTTAATCTTTTTCCTTTGCCAGAAAATCGTTGTTTAATACTTTAAACGAAAGCTTCTCGTTGCCGATACGCCCGTACTCTCGCGTGCGTACTACGATGCCTTCTTTGTCAAGTCCGCTTGCGTATTTGCCTTTTGCTTTTTCAAGGAGTTCGGGCAGCGTATAATTAAAACCGTCGCCGGTTTCCTCAATCGGAACGTTCTCGACACCTAGCTTTTCACAGTAGGAAAGAATCTCATCGAGTCCGCATTTTTTGAGCTTGTCATTTTCGCCGATTTTTACGACATCGAACACGTAGAGTGCCGGTTCGTAAAGCTTGAGGCGGTTCTTCTGGATACCGGCGCCGCAAAACTCGCCCTGCAAAGCGATATCTTCATCGAGCGCTATAAGTTTTTCTTTGAGATTATGCTTGTGAACATATGCCCACATCGAACATGTCAGGGCATCCTCTTTGTACTCGTTATTTCGCCCGCAGACGCCGACCTTGCCGTTTTTGACATATACAGTACAGGAAGTGCCGTCCATCTTCGTTGTGATGTAGTATGGTTTGCTTTTGAAATGCTCCAGAAATTCCGGCATCGACTGGAGACGTGTTTCATCCGTTGTCGGGATCCCGTAGGGTTTGCTGCCGATGTCGATACCGGCGCTGCCGACCTGTTCCGGCATCTCCCATTTTTTGACTTTCAGAAGATCCGTAATATCAATTTCTTCGGCATAATAGGATATTTCGGGGAACTTACTCACCGGCAAGGCAAGCCCCTGCGATATTTCACCGCGGAACTGGACCGTCTTGATACGGAAACCCTCTCCCATGTACTCGTTGTTGCGGTAACTCGTTTTGCGCAGGAACTCATAACGGTCATCAATCGGGAGATAGCTGTCAACCTCAAAGTAAACACAGAGGTCGTCCGGAGTAAATTCGCCCTTTTTTGAAACGCACTGCCAGCCTTTGATTAATACCAGCTCAATAAAATCGGCGCCCGTAATCGGCTTGACATCTGAAATCTTCTGCATTGTCGCTAAATGGCGCATCAATCATTCCTCCATTACACATAAAATTGAATTTAACGCAGAATCTCGTAGAATAATACCCTTTTCGGATAATATGGAGCGTTTTACATAATGAACACTAATCAAAAAACCGGCAGGTTCCACTACGCATATCTGATTGCAGCCGCGTGCTGCGCAATATCGGCGGCTTCGGTAGGATTGACCATAAGCTGCGCGGGTATCTTCTTCGATCCAGTCAGTGCGGAACTGGGAGTGGGGAAGGGCGATTTTGCGGTTTACGTGTCGATTCTCCTTTTGGCGTCAACCCTGACCCTCGCCGTTGCCGGGAAAATTTACGCTAAATATAATGCCCGCGCGATAATTGTAATCAACGTAATCATAGTTTCCCTTTCGTTTGCGGCGATGTCTGCCCTTAATTCTGTCTATCAATTTTACGCGGCAGGGATTTTTCTGGGAATAGCCATGGCTTTTCTCTTTTTCCTGCTGGTTCCCACCATGATTAACCGCTGGTTTAAAGCGCGCGTAGGTTTTTTTATAGGCCTCTGTTCGGCGTTTACCGGCGTCGGCGGCATACTGTTTAACCCGCTCGGAGCTTACGTGATAACAAATTACGGCTGGAGAACGGGATATTTATCTTTCGCCTTCCTTAACCTTGCGTTGGCCCTTCCGTTTGCGTTGACCATAAAAAATGTCCCCGGCGATAAAGGGCTTCTGCCTTATGGAACCGGCGGCGTTCTATCGACAGATGGAAAACCTGACGGCACGACAGGTGTTCCTTACTCCACGGCTATAAAAAGCGGCACGTTTTATGTAACGCTTTTATTTGGTTTTTCGATAGCCTTTCTTACAACCGTTAATTTCTACCTTCCTTCTTATGCCGGATCTTTAGGCATGTCGCTTACTTTGGGCGCTGCGATAGCTTCCGCAAGCATGGCTGGAAACACGGGCGGCAAAATTCTGCTTGGCGCGATTAACGATAAAAGTATTATCGCCGGCCTGACTTTTACAACCGCCTGTGGTTTTGTGGGAATAGGCGCCATGATTTTTCTTGCAAAGGCGGGAGTGTGGGTTGTTATGACCGGCGCCGTTTTGTACGGCATTGCGTATGCGGGCATGGCCGTTCAGACGCCGCTTACTGTACGAAAGATTTTCGGCAACCGTGATTACAGCCAGATTTATTCCATTATCGCGATGACGGCAGCTTTTGGTACCGCCATCGGTTCGGCGGCCTGGGGTTTCGTCATTGACGGTACCGGATCATATCCCATTACATTCAGCATAGCTATGGGCGTTGCCGCCGTCACTTTTATCACCGGTTTTCTGGCACTGCGTTTAGTGAAACGCTGATTGTCGCAAATGGTGAAAATGTCAGCCGCAGGCGCAATTCGAACTATTCTATTGCAACTATTCTACGAAACCCTTATGCCGCGCGCCTCGTCTTGATTCACGCTCTATGTATTTCCGCAACGCACGCATACCCTGATGGTAACGATAGCGGAGCGTGGTGCCCGGTATGCCACAGACGGCTTCCGCTTCCTGAAACGTCCTGCCGCCGTCGCTTAGTACGGTCAGGCGGATGGCTTCATATTGATGAACGGGAAGTTCCTCAAGCCCGCGGCGCAGCAGCCGTAATCGATTCTCGTGCTCAGCGTAACCTTCTTCTTCCTCCATGATTAAATCGGGACGAAAGGCGTTTGCGTGTTTCAACGAAGTCTTTGCTATCAGATCGTCAAGTACCGGAGCGTATTTACTCCGCTCACGCTGCCGGCCTTTATATAACTCCACCGCGGTGTTGCTGACTATGCGGCTCATATACATCCGCATGTGATCAGGCGACGAAAACGATTTGCCGCGTTTTAACATGCGATGGATCGCTTCGCTCAGGGCGTCTTCGGCATCCTCCCTGTTTCTTAGTATGGCCCTGCTTTTCCGTAGCCATTTTGGGGAATTCCGGTGAAGAATCGCCGCCAAGCTCGTTCTCAGATCTTCTTTTTCAAATTTCTCAAATAGTGATTTGTTTGTTTGCATTTTTCGCCCAAACCGAAAATTTTAGTTAACGCACACCCTATAATGTTTCGCGTGGGCGCCCAATATTTCAGGAAAATTTGGAATGAACGAAAAAACCTCAAAACGGATGCCTTGCGCGGCGTGTCAGCGCGGCGGTATGATTGATAAACGTGTGTAATTAATGATCGACTGGGCGCGGTACTGCGATACGGTACAGACGGCCAAAGGCAATAATGTGGTTTCCATACGGAACAGGAAAGCGGTATAACCGGCCTTTTACGGTATTCACCGGGGCGCGCGGAATCAATGAAAGTTCCGTGCGCCATGAACCGCAGACGTGCCGTTTATTACAAGCATTATTCATATCGCGATGATCCCGCAAACCGCAGCGGCATGGAAAGCTAATATGAATAATAATCGGGCATATTTTTAAGACACGGGACAGAATATTATTCGCAGACCTGGAAGGAAAGAAAATTATATTGCTTCATCACTTTGTGAAGCAAGCTCCGCGTTCTACAATATTTCTACAAAATGCTATTTTGTAGAAATATCGTAGAAATATTTTTAAGGAAGCGCTGATTAATTGCTTGCGCGGGATGAAGCGCAAGGCGCACGGAGCGCAGGAACCGAAGCATATATAGAAATATGTTGAGGTTACGAGCACCGCGCAACGAAGCGATTCGCCCGCACAAACAATTAATCAGTGTTTCCTTAA
>Ga0082212_10006992_pt1 | contig 15035 bp, 13 predicted proteins | sample TergutNt197P3_FD_71548 | JGI IMG/M metagenome (GOLD analysis project Ga0082212, IMG submission 71548) | Neocapritermes taracua P3 segment gut microbial communities from Petit-Saut dam, French Guiana - Nt197 P3 | ecosystem: Host-associated > Arthropoda: Insects > Digestive system > Gut ...
GGTGGTGGGTTCGGAGCATATGCTGCTGACGCTGACAAATTATCGCGAAAAATCGGGGTTTAAGATCAATATCAAACTGGACGCGCCCATGGATTCCTATTACGGCTATCATAAGGATGAACGGATTCTGTGCGCCGTCATCGATAAGGCGCAGCAATATGTGGAAACGGAGAAAATAGAAATAAGATGGACGAGCCGCGTATTTGATTACGCGAAAAAGCTTGTCGAAGAACGTTCCCGTTATCTGACCGTGTTCGTCGTCATCCTGCTGCTGATACTCGCCGCAACCGTATTCCTGTTTGGCAGAAACATCAGGCTTGGAAAAAAACTTCAGGAAATCGCCAACACGGACGCGCTTACAGGCATCCTCAACAGGCGCTGTTTTATGGAACTCAGCACGATACAAATCGCAAGATCACTGCGGATGAAAACCGAGTGCTTCATTATGATCTACGATTTGGATCATTTTAAGGCCGTGAATGACCGCTACGGGCACTTGGCGGGAGATAACGTGTTGAAAGAAGCGGCCCAAAGGGTCAAGAAGATCATCCGTCCCTATGATCTGTTTGGGCGCTACGGGGGCGAGGAATTCATACTGCTGATCCTGGACGCAAATAAAGAAACCGCCATCGCAATTGCCGAACGCATTCGGCAGGAATTGTGTAAAACGCCCGTGGACTTCGAGGGCGAATCCATACAGATATCCGCCAGTTTTGGAATCGCCCATGCCGCCGCCGTAAACGATATGGATACGCCAACCCGTCATGCGGACGAGGCGCTGTACCGGGCAAAGGAAGGCGGGCGGAACAGGGTTGTCTATTACGAGTAAGCGGTCCGTTGGGTTCAGTCCCCGGCGGCTCTCCGGGTTGCCTTCAGGAAACCGCGGGCCGGCCGGTTGTACGGCGCATGTATTTCTGATATAATGCAAGCGCAGCGGCAGATTCGCCGCCGCAGGGAGAAAGGGAATAGCAACGCCGCATCCGAAGGAGAATCATCATGCGCAAAAAAGCGAATGTTTTCAATACGATCAACATCAGGATTTTGCTTGTATTGCTGGCGCTGTTTCTCATCATCGCCAGCGTGATCGGCATGGTGAACGACCGGAACATAAGGTCCCTGTACGAAGAATCGTACACCGAGCGCTTATTGCTTACAAACGCCCTTATGGCAACGTTTATCAACAGCGAAGACGTAGAATACTTTGTAGATTTAATGGCCAGTCAAGACGACGAATTTAAGCAACGGCAGGTGATGTTTTATCACGACCGGGAGGAGTTTTTCCGCCTTGAGCGGGAGGGCGCGCCCCAAGAGGAGATGCAGCCATTTTGGAACCGAATGACGGCGTTTCACTCTGAAATGGAAGCCTATAAAAACAAGACGTACTGGGAAACCCTGGATGCCCTGAAAGAGCTGAAAGCGACCAGCTGTTCCACCTATGTATACGTCATGGCCGATACCGGGCTGACAACACGGGACGGGGAAAAGCTGTACTGCTACATATTTGACGCCGAGGACGAGGCCTCCTACAGCAGTCCCGACGCGGACGGCCTGGGCACGTGCGATATCGGCAATGAAGATTTTGAAAACGTATTTCTCACAAAAAAGCAGACGGAAAAAGCCGCCCACTATGAAGGCGATTTCGGCGAGCTTTACTTCGTATGCGTGCCCATCCTCAACGGAGACGGAGACGTAATTGCCGTTTTGGGAACCGACCTTGAGCTTGATACGATGAACAACGCGATCCTGTCTTCGCTGACCTTGTTTAACGGCGTCATCATCGCGATATTTATCGTGTCCGTGGTCTTTATCTTTATTTTGCTCAGCCGCAGCATCGCCGGGCCGTTAAGCAGCCTTACCAAGACGGCCCTCGCCTTTGCGGAGGGCAATCTGCATACGCCTATCTCTTCATCCGCCCTGAAGCAGCGCACCGAAATAGGGGTGCTGGCGCACGCGATTCAAAACACGCTTAACGCCACGACGCTGTACCTTCACAGCGTACCGGAAAGCCTTTTTATCATGAATCGGAATTTCTCCACCTATTTTCGCAACGAACACTTCATCAAGTGCTTCGGCGATATGCAGGCGCCGGAGTTTATGGCGGCCCTGTTTCCGGAGGATATGGAAGAAAAGCTGGCGGAAACGCTGAATCATGAAAACAATAACGTCACCGTCTGGATCAACGATTCCTGTTTTTCCGTCATGCTGAAAGAAATCGTCCTCAGCAACATGCCCGAAAACAGCATATTGGTCATTGCCAACGATATTACCGCTCTCATGAAAGAAAAGGAAAAAGCGCAGGCGGCGGCGGAAGCGAAGAGCCGTTTCCTTTCCCAAATGAGCCATGAAATGCGCACCCCCATGAACGCCATCATCGGCATGACAAAAATAGCCGAGAGCACGGACAGCATTTCCAACCTCCGGCACTGCATTTCCACAATCAAGGCGTCCTCGGAACATCTGTTAAGCATCATCAACGACGTTCTGGACATGTCAAAAATCGAAGCCGGCAAGTTTGAGCTTGAGAACGCTCCGATGAATATCGAAAAAACCTTGATGAAAGTCTGCAACATCGTTATCGACGCCATGGAGAAAAAAGGGCAGAAGTTTAACGTCGTATTGAGCAAAGGCATGAAGATGCACTATGTCGCGGACGATTTGCGGCTGTCTCAGGTGCTGACAAATCTATTATCGAACGCGGTAAAGTTCACCCCTGCCGGCGGAACCATCACGCTTGCCGTTACGAGGATGAATGGGCAGGAAAATAGGGAGAGCCTGCGTTTTTCCGTATCCGATACGGGTATCGGCATGACAAGCGACCAGATTGCCCGGCTGTTTACCGCCTTTGAGCAGGCGGACGGCAGTATCGCCCGTAAGTTTGGCGGCACGGGGCTCGGGCTTGCCATATCCCAAAGCATCATCGAGAAGATGGGCGGGCATATCGCGGTGGAATCGGAACCCGGCGCCGGCGCCGCGTTCCGCTTTGACGTAACCCTTGAGTGCGCGCCGCATCAAGATACCGTTATCTTTGACAGCATACGCCCCCAGGACATTCGGCTGCTCATCGTCGAAAGCGATGACGACGTACGGCGGCACTTTGCGGGCATCGTTGAGAGTTTCGGCATCAGCGCGGACACGGCGGCCAACGCCGACGAAGCCTTTGATCTCCTGGATGGGGCGCGTGAAACAAGCCGCGCGTACGATATCATCTTCCTGAACTACGACATACCGGACAAAAACGGCATTACGGTCATCAATCAACTAAACAACAAAATCGACAAGAACACGGTGATCATTATTACAACCTTCCTGGAATGGCACCGTATTGAGAAGGACGCCCTTGAAAACCATATCACGCGTTATATTACGAAGCCCATTTTCCCGTCCTCCGTTTTGGACGCGATTAACGACGTTGTGGGGTCAAAGCTGAAATCCCTCGATATCAAGGCGGACACGGCGGATGACATGCCGGATCTGTCAGGCGTGCGTATTCTTTTGGCGGAAGACATTGAAATCAACAGAGAAATCTTCATCGCGCTGATGGCGGGAACGGGCGTCTCCATCGACATCGCTGAAAACGGGTTGGAAGCCGTATCCAAATTCAAGGAAAATCATCATAAGTATGACCTCATCATCATGGATATCCAGATGCCGGAAATGGACGGGTACGAAGCGACGCGGACCATCCGGGCGATGGATATGCCCAGGGCCGGGACCATACCGATTATTGCGATGACCGCCAATGCCTTCAAGGAGGATATTGACCGCTGCCTCGCGTGCGGCATGAACGATCATTTGGCGAAACCCATCGACGAAAAATCCGTGATTCAAAAACTCATTGAATACTCGGCCAGAGGATGAGGTGAGAGCAGTGGGACGCTTTTTGCTTCGACTGGCTTCTCTTGTATGGGGTTTGTTTTTATACGCATTGGGCATCGTCCTGTGCGTGCAGGCCAATATCGGCTGCGCGCCGTGGGATGTGCTTCACATGGGCCTTTCATCGAAGGTCGGTATGACCATGGGACAGATGTCCATTATCGTGGGGGCGCTCATCTGCCTGATCGTTTATCTGCTTCACGAAAAACTCGGGGTGGGCACCTTGCTGAACATGCTGCTGATCGGCGTGTTTATGGATGTTATTTTCTCCCTGGAGGTCATCCCCCCCATGAATTCTCTATGGGCGGGCATCCTTGTTATGATTGCCGGCCTGTTCGTCATTGCCGTCGGCTCCTACTTCTACATGGGTTCCGGCTTTGGAGCGGGGCCGCGGGACAGCCTTATGGTCAGCTTGAGGCGGCATACCCGCTGGCCGGTGGGCGTGTGCCGCGCGCTGGTGGAGGGCACTGTTTTGCTGGTTGGTTTCTTTCTGGGCGGACAGGTGGGCGTTGGCACGGTCATCGCCGTTTTCGGCATCGGATTTTGCGTGCAGATTGCGTTCCATCTTCTGTCGTTTGATCCCGCAAAGGTGAACCACGAAACCGTGTCCGGCACATGGGCCCGCCTGAGCGGGCTTTTCACCGCGAAAGCCCCGCCGCGCGGTCGTTGATAATGGTTCCCAGGCAAAACGCGCAATCCCAAGCCTGTGCGTCATGCCAGTAAATACCGGGCGTGACCGTACGGCGTCAGCCTTTCATTGCGCGCTACCGTTTTAACACATATCCCACTCCGCGTGCAATGCTGATATACTCGCGGGCCGGACACTTTTCCGACAGCTTGGCGCGGAGGCGGTTGATTGTTCTCCATAAAACGCCCGCGTCTTTCTCATCATAATACTCCCCCCATATTTCTTGCAGCAGCCGCTTGTGGTCCACAACATGCCCGTTATTCTCCATCAGGCATCGTAAAATATCAAATTCCTTCTTCCCCAAATCAACCTCAAACCCGTTCACAAATACTTTCCGCCGCTCCCGCGAGAGAACGAGATCCCCGCTGACAAGGAGTTCAAACGGCTTATACGGCCGCCTCGCCCATCTGTTTTGCGCATTCAAAACTTCCAGGGCGATCAACACATCGTGATTGGTATGAGCGTCATAGAAATCATACGCGTCCGCCCCAAGGTTCAAAGCCTTGATCTTTTGGTCAGCCGTGTAGGCGGAACTTAACACGAAAATCGGAATATCCGTCACATCGCGCATGATGGGCAGCATGGACATCCATTCCGGTACGGCGTCTTCGTAAATGCGGACGAAAAGGTAACCGTCGCTTCGCTTCAACTCCGCAATGGACTCGTGCATTGTTTCCACGCGCTTCATGGAAACGCCGTATTCTCCCCACCGGGCAGCCGCTTTTTCATAAACGGCGGTATCCTGATCGACCGCCAATATACATTCCATCGTTCATCCTCCCGCCGCCCCGGAACGCCCGCCCGCGCCCGTTTTTTGTCATAAAAAGGGGCTGTCGCGCCGTATTTCCAACCCTGCCGCAACAACCCCTATTGGCTTTACCGGAGCCCTCCGAAATCCTCCGCAGGCCCTGCAGCTTATTCCATCACAACCTCATAGCCCTGGCCCAGCCAGCCTGTACCGGCATCGGCGTTGCCCATACCGCCGGACATGGAGTACGCGTCATAGCCCATCAGGCGCAGCACAGCGGTAGTCTGCGAGGAGGTTTGGCCGCTGTAGCAGTATACGACGATGGTCTTGTCGGCCGGCAGCTGCGACAACGCTTCTTCCATGCCCTGGCCGTAGGGGATGTTGACCGCGCCTGCGATGTGCCCCGCCTCATAGTCCTCAGCCCGTCGTATAGACAGGATCACATAATTATCATCCTGATCGTCCACAATGGTTTTCACGGTTTCGGCGCTCAAGTTATAATTCGCCATCGGGGTGCCGTCCAGCGCCATTTTACCGGCAAAGTATTCGGTGATGGTCTCCAAAAGGACTGCGTCGACAGGGCTGCCGGCGTCGGGCAGCATATGATCCGCGGTTTCAATGTACTTCTCAAAACCCTCTTCCTTCGAGATGGCGTTGTTGAAACCGGACTGTACGTTTTTGGCCATTTTGTCCGCAATGTTCACCAGCGCCGTCACCTGAGAAGCTGTCTGGCCGGTATAGCAGTACACCATAATGGGCCTGTCATCGGGCAGCGCGTCCAAATTCTCCGGGATGGACATATCGAAGAAGGACAGGTTTACAGCGCCAATCAGGTGGCCCGCGGCATAATCGTCAGGGCGGCGGATGTCCACGATAAGCATTTCATCGCCATTGTCCATCATCGTGAAAAGGTCCGCCGCCGCGATGACGTTCCTGTCGGAGGGAAAGTCTCTGAAGTAGTTGAAAGCCGCCTGATATACCGTGTCGTCCGCCATGGCGAAGGGAACCAGAAGCGTCGTCAGCATGGCTGCCGAGAGGAGGATGAGCAGTGTTTTTTTCATGAGAACTCTCCTTTGCCTATTTGTTGATCTATCCTAAACCCCGCCGCAGGGCCGGGTTGGATGCGTACTGGCCGTGACCGTTCTTCACCCTCCCGCTTTTGGAAGGAAAAACGCCCGGACAGAACCCGGGGCCCGCCGTCAGGACCCGTCGCGCACGGTGGCCGCGGGATTGGCGCCGGTTGGCATGTCCACAGGGTTCGCGCCGCTTGCTGTCCACTCCACCCAAGCGCCGTCGTAGATTTTCAGGTTGCGGTATCCGGCGTCGTACAGCCGCAGGAAAGTGACGGCGGCGCGCATGGACGTGCGGCAGTAGAGGATGACCTCGCTTTCAGCCCGGACCCCTTTTTCGATGTAATTGATCCGCGCGGCCTGGGTGTTGATGAGCGTGCCGTCCTTATAGAAGTTGTTCATGTAGTCGATCATCATGGCGCCGGGAATTTTGCCTTCGTCCAGATACTCCTGGTTGGAGCGGGTGTCCAACAGGATAACTCCCTCCCGGGGATCGTCCGCCTTGGCGCGTACGGCCCGCATGTCCGCCGTGTAGTCACCCTTGCGGTCCGTCGCGGTAAACTCCGCCGGAACCACCTCCGGCAAGGTGTCGGTCATCTCGATTCCCGCCCTTTGGATGGCGGGCATTCCGCCGTTTACCACCTTCACGTCGTCTTTCCCATACACCAGCATGCTCCACCACAGGCGGGACGCATTCAGGCTGCGGCCTTCGTCGTATATGACCACCCGGGTATCGTTGCCGATCCCCGCGCCGCTTAAAACGCCGGTAATCTTCCCCTTGGAAGCCAGCATGTTCTCCACCGGAAGATTGACCAGCACGCTGCCGACCGGGATGTTGACCGCGCCCGGCACATGGGCGGCGGCATAATCCTCTTCCGCCTGCATGTCGACGATCACAACGCCTTCCTGCCCGATATATTCAGCAAGCCGCTTCGCCTCTATGATGATTTCATCGGATGCGGCATATGTGGAAGTATCGCATCCGTTCAGCGTCATCAGCATGCACAGGCACAGCCCGAGGGCAAGCATACGGATCTCTTTTTTCATATCACTCAATCCTCCTACAGACAGGCCCATGTCAAGCAGGCCCTGTCTTATTTCCACATTCTATGCAAACGGCGGGCCGGATGCTATACTAAGGAAAACGAGCGCCCCTTGCGCCATACCGGGAGGAGAGCATCTTGCGAAACGTCATCCGCCGAATCAAGCCGCGGCACATCCTTTGGGCTTATCTGTGCCTGTATGGAGCCGCCAGTTTCGCGACGCTTACGCGCTTTCCCTTCGTACATTCCGACGAGTCCTGGCTGTCCGGCCTGACGCGCAACATGCTGGAACACGGCGGCGTGTGGGTAACCGAGCCCTTTTTCGATCTGAAACCGCGATACCCCCATGCCATCAAGACCCTGTTTCACCTGTTGCAAATGCTGATGCTCCGTTTGTTCGGCTACCAGATATCTTCCTTTCGCCTGCTGTCGCTGGCCGCCGGCATTGCCGCCCTTGCCCTGTTTTACGCCGTACTGCGGCGGCAGACGCGCAGCCCGTGGTACGCCCTCGTCGGCATGGCGCTGCTTTCCGCGGATGCGCAGTTTGTGTACGCCAGCCACTTTGCGCGGGCTGAAATGCTGCTGCTGCTCAGCGCGCTCGGCTGTTTTCTGGCGCTTACCACAGGGGAACGCGGCCATCCGGCGATCGCGGCGGTGATTACAGGGCTGTGCATCGGGCTGCATCCCAACAGCTTTATGATCGGCGGCATGTGCGGCGCCCTGCTGGTACTCGGCGGGAAACGGCGCCTTAAAGATACCATTCGCCCCCTGGCTCTGTACGCCGGCGTTGCGTCCGTTTTCCTGCTGGCGGCAATCGGCCTCACCCTGCGTATGGACGCGCAATTTTTCCGCCACTACTTCAGCCAATACGGATCGGATTACCAAGTTCACGGGTCGATACTCGAAAAGCTGATGGAAACCGGACCGTATTTTCAGCGGCTGTGGAATCAAATCTCCGGCACTTACCACACGGCGGACATCCGCTTGCAGCTTCTGCTTTTTGCGGTTGCCGCGCCGTCCGCCCTGGCCCTGCTGCTCCTGAAAAAGAAAACGCTGTTTCGCCCCGGCCTCTCCGCCATATTGGGCCTTTGGCTGGCAATGGTCCTCATCGGAAGGTTTGGACAGCCGTATGTGGCGCTCTTCTTTCCCTTTGGCTACCTGCTTGTCATCCAGCTGATCCGCTTCACGGGCGCCCGCCGTAAAACGGCCGTCTTGTCCGCTCTGGCGGTGGCGATCGGCTGGCTGTCCCTGGCGCAAATCCTGCCTCCGGTCCGGCAGCCGGAACAATATGACCGCTACCTGCAAAAAATTGCGGGTGTTGTACCGCCGGACGCCAAAACCCTTGGGAACCTCAATACCGAATATCACTTTCAAAACGGAATGCTGCTGGATTACCGCAACCTTCCCTACCTTGCGGCGGAAGGCCTGTCCGTTTCCCAGTACCTATCCTCCCGGAAGGTGGAGTACATCCTCTACTCCAGCGAACTGGAACTGCTGTACAGCCTCCGCCCGCTGTGGAACCACATCTACGGCGACTTGGACTACCTGCCGGAGCTTCAGCGGGTGCTGCGGGAGGAATGCACCCTTTTGTACAGCTTTGTCGACAACCAATATGCCAACCGCGTCGTCGGCTACCGGTATACCGGGCGTGAGTTTACCGTAACCATTTACCGGTACGACGGGGCCGCCTCCTTTTAAACCAACCCGTTTAAGATGCGCTCGTAAGCGATGTCCTTATGCTCCAGTATCTCCGCCACTTTGCCGTCCCTCACAATGAGCGCGCACGGTGCATCCGGCGCGCCAAGCATACGCGCAATTCCGCCGGACTTGTACACATCCACGCTCACCACCTCCAAGCGGCTGGCGTTCTCCGCTTCCAGCTTTTCAAAAACCGGCAGGAGGTCGCGGCAGGCCGCGTCGGCGGCGTTCCAGATATAAACAACCCTGGGCTTTCCGCCGGAAAGGATTTGCCGCTCCACAATTTCGCTCTCGGCAATGTATTTTTCGGCGGCATAAGCCGCAACAGCGCCGTCGCCTACGGCGGTAGCCACCTGTTTTAAAAATTTGTCGCACACGTCGCCCGCCGCAAATACGCCGGGGAGATTGGTTTCCATCCGTTCGTTCACGATGAGATAGCCTTGCCGGTTCATGTCCAGCTGCCCGCTAAAGATCTCGGTATTGGGCAGGTACCCGATAAACAGGAAGCAGGTATCTACCGGTACGTCCGTCACTTCGCCGGTTTTCACGTTCTTCAGCGCGACGGCCTTCAAGCGCCCGTCCCCCTTGAACTCCTCCACCACGGTATTCCAGCGGTACTCCATCTTTTCGTTTGCCAGCGCCTCATTTTTGGCAATCTCGTTGCAGTCCATCCTGCCTTCCTCATGCATGACGGATACGATTACCCTCTTGGCAAACTTGGTTAGAAACATGCCTTCCTCAATGGCCGCGTCGCCGCTGCCAACCACCATTACGGTTTTGTCCGTGTTGGCGGCGGCGTCACATGTGGCGCAAAAGGAGATGCCCTTGTCATACAGATAGCAATCCTCTCCCTTAGCGCCGGTCAGCCTGGGTTTCCCGCCTGTGGCGGCGATAACCGCCCTGGCGTGGTAATCGGTCCGGAAGGTTTCCACCACCTTGGTTCCGCCGCTTAAGCGCACGCCCTTAACGTCGGTCAGCTTAAACTGAACCCCAAACCGCTTGGCCTGTTTGTGAAACAGTTCCATCAGCCCGGTGCCGGAATCGCCCTCCGGAAAGCCGGGATAGTTTTCAATTTCGCTGGTGTAGGTAGCCAGACCGCCTACCAGCGATTTTTCGATCAGCAGCGTTTTCAGACGGGCGCGTCCGCAGTAAATGCCCGCCGTAAGCCCCGCGGCGCCGCCGCCGATGATTACCACATCGTATTGCTCCGTTTTTTTCTCCATGGGTGAATCCCTTTCCGGTCAGGAGCGGGAAAGCCCCCGCTCCTACATAAAGAACTTCGCCAGCAGCTTGCTGCCCACAAAAGCGCCCGCGAACAGGAAGACGGCGTATACCCAGCCGGACACGGACATGGACGCGATGCCGCTGAACAGCGCGCCGATGTTGCAGCCAAAAGCCAGCCTGGCGCCATATCCCATCACAAAACCGCCAAGCACCGCAGCCACAACCTGGCGCAGCGATTTGATTTTTTTGAACTTAAACTGGGAGGCCAGCAACGTGGCGGCCAGCGCGCCCAGGATAACGCCCAGGTTGCGCATTGTGCCCGGATCGTTGAAGAAGCCTGCGTCCAGCGTTGCCTGAGCGCCGGAACCGCTGAAATAGTACCACTGATCCACATTGCCGCCGAATAACCGGTACAGCCACGCGCCCCAATTGGCAAACGTGCCCGAAACGCCCCAAGGGTCGCCGGTAACCGCCAGTGTAACCACCTGAAAAATCGACAGCAGGATCGCGCCGGCAAGATATGTAAACGGATTTTTAAAAATCATCACATAAAACTTGTTCTTGCCAAGCTTCGTAAAAAGCGCCTGCATGAATCACACTCACCTGCCCTTCCGTCCATCCGCATGCCCGGCACGCGATAACGCTACTTGGTTTTTTCGATGACAACTTCCCACTCGCCGTCGTCGACCTCTTCGATCTCCACGTTATGGCCTTGCTTGCGCGCCCATTCGGGAATGTTTTTCATGGCGCAGCTATGATCGATGCTAACCACCAAAATGTCGCCCACAGCCAGCTCCGCCATCTTCTTTTCGGTCTTCATCAGAGGTACGGGACAAGCCTCTCCCAAACAATCCAATGTAAATTCCGCCATGGTTCATTTCCTCCTTCGTACCTTATCATTTTACCGGTGCGCATACCCCCGGCTATTCCTCGGATGCACCCATTTTTTTTCGTTCCCACAGCATTGCCGCGCGGTACAGGCACAGGATCACCAGCAACTGAATGACCACGGCGCCGGTCCAGCCGAATACGTCGGGCAGAAAAATCTTGGGGCCATGCACGATGAAGTGCTCTTTCCACCAGCCATAGTGGGCCGCGCCCACCAGCGAGCCGACCACGAAGAACAGCAGCGAAAGGAATTGCATGGAAAAGCCTTCTCCGACGCGCATCAGCGTTCCTGACGCGCAGCCACCCGCGATGACCATGCCGATCCCAAAGATGAACGCGCCGAATACAGTCGCGAAGCTGATGGGAACAACATAGCTCTGCCCCGGCATGGGCAGCCCGTTTTGCACCGCGCCATACTGGATAGCGGCAAACATAACGGTTGTGGCGGCAAAGGCGATCAGCACCGCGCGGGTAACCGAGGTGCTTCCCGTGATCACCGGATCGCGCATGGACGCCGTGAAGCAGAAACGCGACTTTTGCAGGATGAACCCGAAGATGGCGCCTGTCATCCAATAAAAGCCAAGGTTTTGCGAGCGGTATGCCTGCACGACGCCAATGACGACCGCCGCCAGGACAACCAGAATACCGAAAGGAATTTGATTTCGCTTGGGCTTGCGCTGCGGCCGGGCCCGCGCGGCGCGGATGGGGGACGCGGCTTGGTTGGTTGCTTCAGACATATAGATCACCTCCCTGGATCATTCATTTGCTTTGCACGAGGAATGACGCGGATTGTAGATTCTTTGTCAAACTAATGCCAACATTATACCATAGTGCGCGCGGCCTGAGTATCTGATATTATGATTGTACATAAGAAAAACTTATGGCAGGACGAAGCCTTTTCTTGCCATCCTGTTTTATTCTATGCTATACTCCATTCAGATTTCGTGCGGGGCGCAGATAAGCGGGCGGGAGCCCGCCGGATAACTTGGAGGGAAGCGCAATGCAGATCGAGCATCTTCGTCTGTTTCACAAGGCGGCGACGCTGGGGAGCATTTCCAACGCCGCTGAGGTTTCCCATATTTCCCAGTCCGCGCTGAGCCAGCAGATTCAACGGCTGGAGCAAGAGCTTGGAGCGGAGTTGCTTTGGCGCAGCAACAAAGGCGTCGTATTGACGGAAGCGGGAACCATAGTGGAAAAATATGCCGAGCGCTTTATCATCCTGCAGGACAATATGCTTGCCGACCTGTCTACCATGCTCAGCCAGCCGGCAAGCCGTACTACGCTCCACGTGGCCGCGTCGCCGGTGGTGGGGGTGTACGGGCTTCCCTGCACGATGTTCCGGGTCAAAACCGCCTTTCCGGACGTTACCTTCAACCTGACGACCCGCCCCTCGCGGGATGCGGAGAACGAGGTGCTGCAGGGCGAAAGCGATATCGGATTTATCATCGGGCCGCCGCAGGGCAAGGATCTGGTTCACAAACGGGTGTACAGCGACCCCGTTTGCCTGGTGGCCGCGGAAGCATACCCGGTGGAACGGCAGATGACCATGGACGGTTTACAAGCCTTTCCGCTGGTTGTACATTCTGTGCGCAGCAGCCTGTACGGCCTCATCGCGGAATATTTTGAGCGGATAGGGCGCAGCTTTTCCAGGTATAACGTCCTGTTTCACTTGGACACGGCGGAATCGGTTAAGTCCTCGGTGCTGCAAAGCCACGGGCTTGCTTTTCTGCCCTATTTGGCCATCAAAAAGGAGCTTTACCTGAAACAGCTGAAGCGGATTGAACTGGAGAATTTCGATTTGAATTATGACGTGCACATCATCTACAGGCAGAAAAAAAGGACGGAGGACTTGCCGTACCGCATCGCCGAATACTTTTCGCAGCTCGGCAGCGACGCTTTCTGTTAAGGGTCCGGGACGGTGACGGTGATTTCCCATACGCCGGGAGCCGCTTCCGCTGCGCCATACAACAGGTTTTTCTTTTTGCAGTAGTCCTCAATGGAGCGCGGTACGCAGGAATGGTCGGACATAAGCAGGACGCTGCCCCCAGGCTTTACGGTTTTCAGCCGGTTTTGAAGACGCATGACGGGGACCGGGCAGATGTCCCCCAAACAATCCAGTATGACCATGTGTCCCCTTTCTGTGCAAAGGCGCATCAACGTTACATGCTTCGCGCGGCGCGGTCCATCCCATTATAGCACGCATCCCGCCAAGAAGGAGATGAATGGCGATGAAAAGCGATACGTTGTTGATACTCGGCGGTTCTCATTGCCAGATGAACGCATTTCGCATGGCGCGCCGCAGAGGATATCGGACGGTGCTGTTTGATTACTTGAGTGCGCCTCCCGCGGCGTCGCTTGCGGACCGGCACATTCAAGTCAGCACCTTTGACGCGGAAGCCTGCCTGGCCGAAGCCCAAAAACTAGAGCTTTCCGGCGTAATGACGCTGGGTACGGACCAGCCGGTCTATACCGCCGCGTATATTGCCAAGCGGATGGGCTTACCCTGCCTGCTGGACGTGAATACGGCTTTCACAGCCACCAACAAGGCTTGCATGAAGCGGATTTTTACGCAGGCGGGCATACCAACGGCCCAGTACCGGCTGACGGATACCGCCATGCTGGCGCAGGTGGATTTAAAAGGCCCCATCGTGCTGAAGCCGACGGACAGCCAGGGCCAAAAAGGCGTGCTGCTCGTAAAGAACTTACGGGAGGCGGCGGCTTTGGCCCCGCGAACGCTCTCCTATTCAAGGCAGCGGCTGCTGCTCTGCGAAACCTACTATCCCAGCGAAGAAATCACCGTAAGCGCTTGGGTGGCGGCGGGGCGGGCCCATCTGTTGACCGTAACCGACAGGCGCACCTTTCCCCACAGGAGGCACATCGGGGTATGCGCCGCCCATTGCTTCCCATCCCGGGCGGCCCGGGAACATACGCGGGAAGTTGAAAGGCTCACGCAGGCAGTGACGGACGCTTTCGCCATCCCGGCCGGACCGCTGTATATCCAGATGCTTATCGGCGCGCGGGGAGTGCTGGTAAATGAAATGGCATGCCGTATCGGCGGCGCTTTTGAGGATGTGTTCATCCCCAAGGCATCAGGTTTCGATATCCTATCCGCCGTGATGGAGGCCGCGCTGGGCAGGGAGCCGCCCCCGCCCGCGAGCCCCGTTTCCCATGGCTGCGCGCGGGAGTTGATGCTGTTCGCCCGGGAGGGGACGATCGCCGCCTTGACGCCTCCGGAAACGCTGCTGTCGCTTCCGTTCGTGCTGGACGCGGGGTACTATTTCACGCTCGGCGACAGGATTCCGCCATTTGAGCACGCGGGCGCCCGGCTTGGCTATGCCGTGCTGTGGGCCGAAAACGAAACGGACATGTCCCGTTACCTGGCGCAATTCTACGACGTTTTTCAGGTCGAGGACTCCACGGGCCGCCCCATGCTTCTGCGGCGGGAGGATTGACCCGCGCCGGGGCTTCGCATCAGGGCCGACGCGACCCTCAAAGCGCGCGGAAACATACGCCCATCTATAACCTAATGCCCGCGCAAACGCGCGGGCATTAGGCCCCTTTTTTGTACTGCCAATCACGGCTTCGTTTCATCGCCGTTATTGATCTAGGGTTGTTCGGCTGGTTCCGCGCCGCTTTCGACGGCCGGCGAGGCGGTTTGCTTGGAGCTGCTGTTCCCGCCGCCGTTGTTGCTTCCGCCGCCGTTATTGGTTCCGCCGCCGTTGTTGGTTCCGCCGCCGTTGTTGGTTCCGCCGCCGTTGCTGGCCCCGCCGCTGTTGGTGCCGCCGTTGTTGGTTCCGCCGCCG
>Ga0082212_10006993_pt1 | contig 15034 bp, 18 predicted proteins | sample TergutNt197P3_FD_71548 | JGI IMG/M metagenome (GOLD analysis project Ga0082212, IMG submission 71548) | Neocapritermes taracua P3 segment gut microbial communities from Petit-Saut dam, French Guiana - Nt197 P3 | ecosystem: Host-associated > Arthropoda: Insects > Digestive system > Gut ...
TTAATCGGGATTAAACGCGAGGCGCAAAAGTTTTTGCAAACACGAGCAAAGCCCGTATTTTCAAAAACTTGCGGGCACTGCTTTCGCATTGCCGTCATACCAAGTTGCTCCCGTTTGGGTGCAACTTGGTATTAGTGTAAATCGGCAGGTGGCCACAAAACTAATTATATCTCAATTTTGTGAATAATTTACAGTGGGAAAAAGTCGATAACTGGATGCTGAAATCTGATAATCCAGTCTGGTAAAATGACAAGGATGGATGCCACGAGGAGACCGACAGCTATGAAAATTACTCCAGATCACATAATAAGACTCCGAGTTCCCATTGGAGATAAAATCGCCATCGGTCCTGGAAAAGCGGCACTGCTGGAGGCCATTGTAAAAACTGGTTCCATTTCTGCCGCAGGTAGAGACTTGGGCATGTGCTATCGCAAAGCCTGGATGATTGTCAAGGACATGAATAAATTTTTTATCGAACCCTTGGTAGAAGCCTCTAAGGGAGGTGCAACGGGAGGTGGCGCAAGGCTCACCGAAATGGGATGTTTGGTTCTCGAAAAATACCGACACATCGAAAGTCAGGCATGGTGTGCCATTTCATCTTCTGTCAAGGACTTTAAGGCTTTGCTAAAGGACGATGATTCGATATAATTTAGGATGCTTAACGGTTTATGGAGCTTACCAATGAAAAGACACTCCAAATTTTTATTTGCTCTCATCTGCTATGCGATGCTTACCTGCAACCATCTGGGGGCACAAGCCCGGCAATCAATCATACTCGCCACAACCACTAGTACGCAGGACTCCGGTTTATTGGATGTGTTGATTCCAATTTTTGAAAAGCAGTCTGGCTATTTAGTAAAAACTATCGCAGTTGGTTCTGGTCAGGCTATGGCTATGGGAAAGAGAGGCGAAGCGGACGTGCTATTGGTTCACAGCCCTACTGCCGAAGAACAATTTGTCAGGGAGGGCTTTGGCAGTAACCGCCGGCTAGTAATGCACAACGATTTTGTCATTGTTGGCCTTGAAAGTGATCCTGCCGGTATCAAGAGTACCAAAGATTGTGCAGATGCCTTTAGGCGCATCGCCAACAGCAAAGCATTGTTTTATTCCAGGGGGGACGAAAGTGGCACCCATGCTCTGGAAAAAAAAATCTGGGAACTGGCGTCAATTGTTCCAACAAATGACTGGTATAAAGAAACTGGTACAGGTATGGGGCAAACCCTAGCTGTTACAGCCGAAAAGAAGGGATACACCCTAACTGATAGGGGGACATATTTATCGCTCGAAAAAACTTTGAACCTAGCCATCCTCTCCCAGGGCGATCCCATCTTAAAAAATATCTACCACGTAATCGAAGTAAACCCAGATAAATTTCCAAAGGCAAATTCAATAGGTGCAAAACAATTTGCTGACTTTTGCGTGTCTGAAACCACACAAAAACTCATTGCAGTCTTTGGGGTAGACAAGTACGGCTCACCCTTATTTTTTCCATCTGCTCTGCCAGTTAAATAGTGGATAGTGGGTAGCAGATTGAAGTATCGAGGTGTAGTTTGGACTTGATTTGGGAGGGAATCAAAAAGGCGGCTGAACTACTTTGGAGGCTGGATCGCGAAGTTATAAGCATAACATGGCTGACTTTGAAAATATCTGGCATAGCCACCATAGTAAGTCTAGTGCTGGGAGTTAGCACGGGTATGGGATTGGCACTAAATAAATTCCCTGGCAGGCAAGTTATCATTGCATTGATAAATACCGGCATGGGGTTGCCACCAGTTGTAGTTGGCCTGTGGGTGACATTATTTTTGTGGCGCAATGGCCCACTTGGATCATTTGAACTGCTCTATACCCCTACAGCTATTGTTATTGCCCAGATTGTCATTGCAACGCCTATAATTGCAGGTTTGAGTCTTACAGCAATTCAAAACCTACCACCAAATCTTAAACTACAAATTCTTAGCCTGGGAGCCACCAGATTGCAGTTAGTTTGGTTACTTGCAAGGGAGGCACGTCTGCCCATCATGGCCGCAATAATGGCCGGATTCGGCGGTGTGATTTCTGAAATAGGGGCCTCAATCATGGTTGGTGGCAACATCAAGGGATACACCAGAGTACTCACAACCGCCACAGTCTTGGAGACAGGGCGCGGCAATTTTGATTCTGCATTGGCACTTGGCTTTATTTTGTTACTGCTTTCATTCGCTGTAAATGCCTTGCTCACCCACTTGCAACAACGGGAACGTCCCAGATGACCATCCCAGCAATTTTCAAGTTGAAAAACATGACTGCAAGCCAAGGAGGAATCCAGGTACTAAACGTGCCTTCCTTAGACATAGAGTCGGGAAAGGTCACAGCAGTAGTTGGCCCCAATGGCTCTGGCAAAACCACATTGCTACTCTGCTTGGCGGGCCTCATGGAAATCACTAGAGGTAGCCTGCTCTTCAATGGGGTCAACATTTCTGGAACTAGCAAGCAAGCCACTCTGCGCCAACACACCACCCTTGTATTCCATGAGCCACTATTATTTAACACTACAGTTCAGGGCAATATCGAAGCTGGTTTGCAACTGCGCGGGCTACCAAAATCTGAACGTCTACAGAGAATAAGCAATACAGCCAGATTATTAGGAATTTCACATCTGCTTAACCGCTCGGCTATTAAACTATCTGGTGGAGAGTCTCAGCGCACAAGCATAGCCAGAGCAATCGCGATGCAACCTGATGTACTGTTGTTGGATGAGCCTTTTTCTGCCCTAGACGCGCCATCAAAAACGATGTTGCTTAACGACCTAGGACATATATTGGCTAAAACAAACACTACTGCCATCTTTTCAACTCACGACCTGACAGACGCTATATATTTGGCAGACTACATTGCAGTACTAAATGGGGGTACGCTCGTTCAGTGGGGGCCTACGCAGGAAATATTGCAAAATCCAAAGGATACGTTTGTAAGTGCCTTAGTCGAATCAGCAAAAACAACGGCAGAATTAGTTTTGAAAAATACAAGGTTTAGAGAAGATGGGTGAAGTTTATTTCGCAAACCAGCTAATCTGCTGTTTGTCCGCTATTATTTTCCCAATTAGACTGTAAAATGACCCGTTATGGATTATTCAAAACAGACTGCCCGTCACTCCCTCCTTTCTTCCGCCTGGGTAGTGGGATTGATGACTCTATTATCTCGCCTTACCGGTGTAGTGGTTCAGCGCATGGTAGGGGCGCATCTAGGTCTAAGCAATATTTCAGACGCTTACCAGATTGCCTATAGGCTACCAAACATGCTCCGTCGATTCACTGCGGAGGGAACCATGACAGCCGCCTTTTTACCAACCTTAGTGGACATTGATACAAAGCAGGGAGAGGCTCAAGCAAAAAAATTTGTTGCAGACTTCCTAGGAACGCTTTGTGCAATTCTGCTGGTTATCTGTGCGGTTGGCGTTCTCCTGATGACCCCCATTACAGCACTATTAATGCTGGGCAAGCTACCGGGGACAGGTTTTTTAGCCCAGTTGGAATTCATGTGGGGAGTGCTTTTAGGCAAGGAAAACTTACCTGCTGACATTGCTCTGAGTGCGACATTGGGAAAGATAATGTTTCCCTATTTGTTGCTGGTAAGCATCACAGCGGCAATGGCGGCGGTACTAAACATGCGCCAGCGATTTGCACTGGCGGCCTCAACCAATATGTGGGGAAACCTGGCCTTTATTATTGTAAGCTGGGTAGCCTTTCATTTTATGTCCCAGCCACACGGATGTAGGGCATCCATTGTATTCGCATTAGCGTTGCTGGTTCATGGCGTGGTGCAAATCGCCATACTAACTTTCCCATATATGCGAATGGGCTTTCGGTTTGGGTGTACTACTAAATTCAGTAACCCAGACGTGCGGTTGGCATTATCGCGGATGGTGCCCGGAATTATCGCCGTTGGCATACATCCCATCAACGTAGTCGTCAGCCAAAGCCTCGCAAGCCGGCTAGGGGATGGTGCTCAAACGGTACTAGCAACTTCAAACCTACTCGGTGAACTTGTTTTGGGACTATTTGCTGTAAGCATGGCAACCGTGAGCCTCCCAGCAATGAGTCGTCTTGCAAGTGAAGGCAACCTTGACGGATTGCGATCAAGTCTTGGGGAGGCACTCAGAGGTACTGCCTTGTTTGCCATACCCGGTTCGGTGGGTATGGCATTGCTTGCCACACCAATCATAGCCATGATTTACCACAAAGGGGCCTTTGGGGCCGAGGCAGTGGCTTGGACATCAGCAACATTGCCATTTCAGGCTATTGGCCTGATTTTTATTGCCTCTGCGCGGATAAGCACCCAGACACTAAATGCCATGAAAGATTATCGAGGCCCTGCACTTGCGGCACTTGTTGCGTTTTCATGTAATGTAGCATTTAGCCTCATACTTATGAAACCTATGGGAACAAATGGAATGGCCATGGCCAATAGTCTTTCAGCATTTGTAGGACTTGGGTTTTTGGCTTGGAGACTCAAGTATACGCTTGGTCGGTTGCCAATTTGGGATGTTGCCAGCGGTTGGCTGAGAATGGGTATCGCGGCAACCATGATGGGTCTCGCGGCTTGGTATGGAAACAGACTACTCCAGATCAATGATCCTCACTTTTTTATAGGGACGCTTAATATTTCTTTGCGTTTGTTTCCCCTGATCGCCGTCTGTGCATTGCTATATTTTGGGCTGACGATGTTGTTACAAGTCCCAGAGGCAAAAATATTTGCAAATGCAGTCTATAAAAAACTAGCCAAAAAACTGTATCGAATGCAATAATTGTTTGCAATGGTTACTGACCCCTTCCTCATCCCCAGTATAGAAAATCTAGGCGATCTCCCCGTTTTGGATCAGGAAACCCTCGACCAGTTGATAGAGATTGACTGCGGGGAGTTGGGGCTGACGATAGAGATGGTTGAGCTTTTCACGACCGATCAGCCAAAACGGTTTGTTGCATTAAAGAGTGCTATTGAGTCAAACGATTTGACAAAAATCATGGAAATATCTCATGCAATAAAGGGATCGGCTGGAACTATAGGAGCCATGCGCCTCAGGGCGCTTGCGGCCATGCTTGAAGCATACGGAAGGGGCTATGAAGTAGAAGTGCCACCAAGCCAACTATATGAACAACTGCTGTCTGCCTATAGCTGTGTCAGTCATGCACTCGATGCTCATATAAAAAGAAGCACCAGTACTACGATTGAAGAATAACTGCATCAGTATTTCTTAATATTTTTTGCCCCTTTTGGAGGGGGTCTATCCGTAATGGAAGGTCTACCTTCTGCATCTTCCCAATAATACATCGGTGGTGGAGGGGCAGGTTTTGGAGTCGATGGAACATCAGCATTTTCATTTACGACAAAACCACCGCTCCCTTGGTTTAAGTAATCAATAGAACCTTTCGCCTTTGGATCTGCTACAACCGACTTGTTTTTCCACAAGTTCATTACCTTGGGGACATAAGCTCTTGTCTCTGCATAGGGCGGGATTCCATTGTATTTCTTTACGGCATTTTCGCCCGCGTTATATGCGGCGATAACTTTTGTGAAGTCGTTCTTAAAATGATCCATAAGCCATCGCAAGTATTTAACCCCGCCAGTAATATTCTGTACCGGATCAAATGGGTCGACAACGCCAAACCTCGCGGCTGTAGCAGGTATCAACTGCATCAGTCCTAATGCTCCGGCTCTACTGCGGGCACGTTCATAAAATGCACTCTCAGCCTGTATTACTGCACGTACCAGCCATGTATCTACGCCATGTTCGCCTGAAATCTTATCTATCAGAGAAATCATTTCAGGGCTACGAATCACCTGCGACATCTGTGTGTTGGTTATCGCTGATTTGATTGTGCCTGCTTTGACATCTATCAGCCTGTAGCCCTTACCCTTCATGTAGTCCGGTGGAAGATTATTAATAAGTTTTTTGCCACTGGAATCCTCATAGGTATAGTAGTATTGCACCGCTTGCCTTTGGGCAAACACTGGAAACGAAAACACCAAGATTATGGCGAAGAGCCTAAATAACATACCTGAATTATAGAATTATCAATGATAATTTGCAAATGAACAGTCACAAACATGTCACCGATACACTACACCGCCTGAGCCACCGATCAATTCACCAATTATCCAAGGCCTTTCTCCTGATGATATTAAGTGTTCCATCGTAGCAGTGCATTCTTCCCTTGCTACAACAACCACCATCCCAGCTCCTAGATTGAAAGAACGTCGTGCATCTTCAATTGGCATGTTTGCCTTTTCTATTATGAATTTAAAGACCGCAGGTACTTCCCAGCTAGAAGTATCCACCACAAAATCCAGCGTTGGTGGCAAGATGCGCGGCACGTTATCTGTCAGGCCACCTCCAGTGATATGTGCCATCGCCAGGGCCTTTTTGCTCTTTACCAAAGGGAACAAGGAGGATAAATAGCTTTTATGTACAGCCAAGAGCGCAGTAGCTACTGAGGTGCCTGTGCCGGGGAGTTCGTCTCCAATGCCTAATCCGGCAACATCAAAACAGACCTTGCGAGCTAAGGAATATCCATTGGTGTGCAGGCCAGAGGATGGCAATGCAATAACAACATTACCTTGGGACATAGCAGTTGTTTTTGGCAATAATTCTTCTTCGTCTACTATTCCTGTAATACATCCTGCAACATCTACTTCACCTTCTGCGTACACTCCGGGCATTTCTGCAAGCTCGCCACCTATGAGGGCACATTCGGCCTCTTTGCATGCCTTTGCCATGCCACTAACTATTTGTTCTATTATTGTCGGCTCCAACCGCTGAGCGGCTATGTAGTCCAAAAAATATAGGGGTCTGGCTCCTTGAACTAAAATGTCGTTTATGCAGTGGTTTACTAAATCAGCCCCTACCGTGTCCCAAACCCCGGCCATGCGAGCCACCTTCATTTTGGTTCCAACTCCATCCATGCTGGCTACAAGCAGTGGCTTTGATTCTGGAAATTCCGCGCTAAACAGCCCTCCAAAAAGCCCTATGTCGCTCTTTACACCATCTGTGCGGGTGGCCTTTACTAGTGGTTTGATTCGCTGTAGAGCCTCATCCTGACGATTTATATCTACGCCAGAGGACGAATAGGTGACAGTTGGTTTGTCCATAAAAGCCTATCCCCTACTTCCCCGCCAGCCATGCGGCGTATTCTTCTTCCATCTTGTCGTTCAATTTCTTCAAAAAGGCTTGCTGGCCGGCTGGAGTCATAAGGGCGAACAGATTGACGTCTTTGTCTCCAATTTTATAGGTGAACATGGCATTCAGTCCCGTCATTAACCATTCGTCAGTGTCGTAGCTACATGGTGTGAAGGTGGTGGTGCTAAAACACATATTGTTCATAATATCTGCATAAGAAGGACTAGAATTAAATACATACAAAAAGTAATTGAAATGATAATCCATTAATTGTGTGGCTTCATCTTGCGACACAGAAGATTTCATTTCCATAAAATTATTCTTCATGTCCCACCATGTAATCATATGAGTCTTAGGTGCGTTAGGATCAATTCCCATCCCAGTTGCCAATTGATATGACAAAGCGCTGAAGTTGACTTTTTGGGGGTCTCTGCCCGCCAATTCTAATTGTTTTGCATATTCTTCCAGCATATTTTTGCGGAACAACATCGTAGATGCTAAATATGCAGAAATTTCATCCGAGAAATACGCTTTCCAATTGTTTTTGGGTTCCTTAATGGCCCAAACATATTTAGCATTTGCTCCGTGTCTAAACTCATGCTCCCAAGAATAGGCAAGATTGAAATTTCTCCTTTCAACTTCTTTTTCCAGTTCTTCCTTTAACTGACCTGTTACTGTTGAGGATAATATAAAATTATGTCCGAAAATGACATGTGTATCAAGCCCATATCCAAAGCTGACGCCTTTCAAAAAATCTTCTATTGTTTTAACTTCAATTATTGTTTCGTCTTTTTTTACTGGGGCACTGAGGCGGTTGAATTCGGCGAGTCTTCTGACCTCTTCCACGGGGTCGTACTGTGTTACCTTTAGGGCGCAGGTGGCGGTCTTGTTGCCGTCTGTGGTGGTGGCTGTGATTGTTGTTTCGCCTATGGCTACACCCGTAACCGTGCCGTTATTTACGGTGGCAATACCTGTATTGCTACTCTGCCATGTGATGCCTTTGTTTGTGGCGTTGCTGGGCTGGACGGATGCCGTAAGTGTGGCAGTTTTGCCGATCTGGACGGATAGGGTGCTGGTAAGTGTTACGCCGGTTACGGCTACATTGTTATCGCTACTACCGCCGGAACAGCCCATGAAGCCAATTACGAGGGCGGGGGCAAGGAACAATGTGTGTTGTTTTTTCATGGTGTATCCTTGGCTTGATGTATTGTCGACAATGTTACAGGTCTGTGTTTTCCATGCGGGTATCGATAACTGCCACGATTATTGCTAGAGTTTCTTCCAGCTTGAAGAGCATTTTGTACCGTTCCTCAAACAGGCATTTCCTGTATGTATTTTGCGGCAGACTTGAAATGTCCAACTCATCTGCAAAGGGGAACTGGAATGGGTTGTCGGCAATCCTAGCAATTGACTTCTTGTAGCTCGACACCAATCTTTTTGCGGCATTGAGGCTTTCGCGCTGTAAAAACTTTACATGCCCAGTAAATTGTCCTCTTGCTTTGGAGGAGATGCCAACCTTATACACCTTCGGCAAGTATGCGCTCCAATTCTGCAATCATCTCTTCGACAGGCACAACCCTGCCAGCTTTGATGTCTTCCTCGCCCAACCTTATTGCCTCCAGAGCCTCGGCCGGCCCAGGTAGCCTTCCGTACAGTGGAGCAGTGGCGACAGTCCCTTCTGCAACATCGGCACCATATGAAGTTCCAGCTACGATTGGCTCTGGTAAAGCAGTAGCTAGTTGTCCATTTCCCATGTCGGCCTCCTTTGGGTGCAAGTATAGCACCTTTTTATACCAAGTTATACCGTTTTGGATTGCTAATTTGAGTATTTGTCCAGTTAATTTTTGATTTCATTTGACTTATACAAACGGTTTCTAAAGTTAGCAATAGAAAATGGTATTATACCAAGTTGCACCCATACGGGAGCAACTTGGTATAACGGCAATGCGAAAGCAGTGCCCGCAAGTTTTTGAAAATACGGGCTTTGCTCGTGTTTGCAAAAACTTTTGCGCTTCGCGTTTAATCCCGATTAAACGCAACCTAGTATTAGTAGCTTAAATTTGCTGGTCATGGCAAGTTGCGATCCATACTTATTCCAGCCACTTGGCACTTGTCATACCAAAAAGCAATTACTAGCCACTACCTATAGCTCGTCTGCCCTCCAGTGCCCTACCTAGGGTGAGGTCATCCGCATACTCTAAATCGCTACCGATAGGAAGCCCTAGGCCAATTCGGGAGACCTTTAGGCCAGTGTTTCCAAGAGGTTCCAATATTCTAAAGAGCCACGCGGCAGTTGTTTCTCCGTCTAGGGTGGGGTTGGTGGCGATCACTACTTCGTGGATATTTTTATCTTCTAAGCGACTTAGCAATTCGCGAATCCGCAATTGGTCAGGCCCAACGCCCTTTAAGGGGCTGATTAGCCCGCCTAGCACATGGTAGCGACCCTTGAATAGACCATTTCTTTCAAAGGTCAGCACGTTGCTTGCCTCAGCAACTATGACCAGCACTGCTCCATCCCGGTTGGGATTTTCGCAAATTGAACATACCGGCATGTCTGTAAACGAGCCACAAACTTGACAAAAACCTACTTTTTCAGCAACTGCGTTTATCAGTTCGGCTAAATGCCCCATTGATTGTGGACCCTCTTTTAACAGGTGGAGGGCAATCCTCTGGGCTGATTTTGGGCCTATGCCCGGCAGTTTTTGGAGTTCTGCCGTTACAGCTTCTAATGGCGGTGGCAATTTCATTTGGGTGATGGTTGTTTAAGAAGAGCCATTTTCAAACCCCCATGGGGGTTTGAAACAACGGAGTTGGTAGACTGCGTTGAAATAAAGCCGGGGGCGACTTTGGAGCGCATGGCGAAATGGAAAGCGCAGACGGACAGCATGGTATTGAAATTACTTTAGAAGTTAAACCCAGGGATATTCAACCCTGCCGTCATGCCCCCAGTCACTTCGGCCATTGCCTCGCCGACCTTAATTGAAGCGTCTCCGTAGGCCGCCATGATGAGGTCTTCTAACATGCTTGGGTCATCGGGGTCTATGGCTTCTTTGGATATAGAGATTCCGACCAACACCTTTGCGCCATTGAGCGTCACCTTCACTATTTCACCCCCTGCTGTGCCTTCTGCCCTGATTTTGTGTTGGGCTTCCTGGAGCTTCGCCTGCACCTGCTGGGCTTGTTTCATCAAAAAACGCATGTCCATTGAACACTCCGAAAGGGTTTTGATACTAGTACTAGACAGATATTTTATAACATTCTTGTTAGATATTGTCTAAAGAATTACTACCAAAAACTGGTATATAATGTGTTCAGCCAATGAGGCAAGTCTAAAAAGGTCAACAATAATGTCTCGGACAGACAAATTAGCAAAAGCGAAGGCGAACGCAAAGAAGGCTCAAGCAGAGCAACAGGTCGAAAAAAAGAATAAAGAAGAGTATTTGCATTTCCTAAACCAAATGCAGGTTCTGGCAAGCAGATATTGGCACTTTAGAGCTAAGGGAACACCTGAAGCCAAAAACAAGGCGATGGCTGTCGAGGTAGAAATGGAAGTTCTTGCAGGGCTGGCTAAGGAAAAGCTAAAGCTGGCGCAATCGAAAATAGGTGATTCAGTTGAATATGTCAAGAATTGTCTGACTCAGGCCGAGAGAGGCGTATCCAAAAACATGCCACGATTGTCGCCAAAAGCTACTCAAGCTCAGACAGAAAAAAAAACAGGCATGGATATATTGGCGATGATATTCGGTTGTATAGGAATTGCAGGAACATTGCTGTTTTTGATAAATTTCTCGATAGACAATTTTTTTTCATCATCTACCCACCATCCAGCTGGAACACTGCACTACATAATGAACCATGTATATATCTTCGCAGGTGCGTTTGGTCTAGTGATATGGTGCGTAAACAAAATGATGCAAAAGGTCGCCAAACTGAATAAGTAATGCTAGGAGTTTGCACTGGCGGTGGGCGTAGCTCCTCTGCGCAATCTCTTTGTGAGCCTCAGCATAAACCAGTATCCAAGCGGGAAAGCCAGAATACTTAGGGAAAAGCCACCCAAAAGATATGGCAGGAGTATTGGCTGTAGCATTGCATACATTGCGTCAAACCCCTGCCGAGTTGTAAAACTACTAATGCCAATGCTCTTCCATGCTATGCCTGATAAATCCCCCATCCATCCCCGGCCCAGCATACAATTGCCAAAAAAAACGCTAAGCGTTGCAATGGGAATCATTGTCCATGGGTTATTGATGAAGGTGGCGGAAAGCAATAGGGGGCGATGCAGACCCTTTGCGAGTAAACAACTGCCCAGTGCTATCCAAGTGTGGAGGCCGAGGATCGGGTTCCATGCCACACAAAAACCAATTGCAAAACTTATTGCAATGCGTTTTGGGGTTAAGTCCGGCAATAATATATAGCCCTTAATCCTAGACAAAAAAGAAGGTTTTTGGGCGGGCGGGCTGTCTGGGGCAGAAACTGTCATAGAGACAGTTTACTATACAGGTCTAGTTAATGACTAATGGTTATAGCAGTTCAGCTACAAAAAATTGAATTGCTATACAGTCTACAGACTGATGTTTATGGGACTAAAAACCTTCAGGATGATTTTTAGGGGGAGAGTTTCGCTGTACTCAACCCCCAACCAAAATCCTCTGCCAATGGTACTTCCACCAGACACTAATAAGATTGACCTTCGTCTATGCTCTCTGGGGTTATGACATCTCTAAACTTGTTATATGCCCAAGACTGGTAGCCAATGACCACCGGCAAAAAGCAGATAACAACGCCCAACATTATCTTCAGCGTCAGTGGGCTTGAAGAAGAATTTCCTGCTGTCACTGAGTATGCTACATCTATGCTGGAGGGCAGAAGGTTGGGGAAGAGGCCAGCCACGCCAAACAGCACCACAAAAAGAATTAATGCTGATGAACTAAACCATGCCTTCCAGCTATGGCCTTTGGCCATGAACAACTTTTGTCCAACGAGGCCAAGCACTGCAATGATTGGGAGTATTAGTAAGTATGGCTTGGCGAAAACGTTGTGCCATAGTTTGGTATAAGGCACCGTCATGCCTAGGAAAAAGCCAGCAAAACATACCTCTGCCCACCAAAGCTTGTTGAAAAACTGGAGGGCTCTTTCCTTGAGTTCGCCTGTAGTGCGCGTTGTAAGCCAAATGGCTCCATGTGTGCAAAATATTAGCACGAAGGTTATCCCTCCAAGCAGACCGTATGGATTGAGCAGTGTAAACAGGTTGCCCGTATAAATACCTGCTTCATCTAGGGGTAAACCCATAAAGATATTGGCAAAAGCCACTCCGAGGAGCAGGGCAGGTAGGAAAGAACCAATAACTAAACAAGCGTCCCAAGTTTTTCTCCAACAGTCACAATCGACTTTGTTTCTAAATTCAAACACAACCCCGCGAAGGATCAGAGCAAAGAGTAATAGCATCAGCGGGGTGTAAAGGCCAGAAAACATAATGGCATAAGCCCTGGGAAATGCGGCGAAAGTAACGCCTCCGGCGGTAATCAGCCAGACTTCATTGCCATCCCAAAATGGCCACATGGACTTTATAATTGCTCTCTTTTCAAATTCATTTTTTGCCAGAAATGGAAACAGAGTTCCCAAGCCCAAATCAAACCCGTCCAGCATAAAATAGACTGCCCAGGCGATTCCCCAAATGGCAAACCAAGTAGTTTGGAGACAAGTAATCTCAGGCATTAGTGACCTCCTCTGGCCCTTTGCGGGCAAATTTGAAAAGGAGATAAAAATCCACCGCCCCTAACAAGGCATAAATCCCGAAAAATGCTACAAGGGATGTTGCTACTTGACTGACTGCGATGGGGCTTACAGCATCTGAAGTCTTCATCATTCCATACACAATCCAAGGCTGACGGCCTAATTCGGCTATTGTCCAGCCAAATTCGTTTGCGAGATATGGCAGTGGAATCATCCATGGTAAAAGTTTTAGCAATAATGTCTGTTGCTTAATCTGATTTCTCTTCCACCATGCCCAGAGAGCTACTAGGGCGAAGAGACTACCCAGCCCCACCATTATCCGAAAGCTGAGAAAAAGCGGCAATACAGGAGGGCGATCGTCAGGGTGAAAGTCTTTTAGTCCCACTACTTCCGTGTCTGGCCTATTGCCTGCGAGAATGCTTAATGCGCTTGGCACAGAAAGTGCCTCAATCACATTTTTTTCATTTTCAGCATCTGGCCATGTGAGTAAGTGCATTGGCACGTTTTTGCCAGTTTCCCAGTGAGCTTCCATTGCCGCTAGTTTTGCAGGCTGGGCATCTTTAAGGTTTGCTGTTGCAAAATGCCCAATGCCCATCTCGCCAAATGAAAAAATGAGTGTCCATATCGCCGCAATTTGAAAGCTCTTTGTGAAAAATTCTTCTTCGTTCTTGCGGATCAAATGCCATGCCGAGATGCCTAGGACAAAGAAGCCTGCCAAAATATATGCCCCTCCCAGAGTGTGCAGAAACTCTAGTACTGCGTATTTCTGGGTGATTATCTCAATAAAGTTAGATAGTTCGGCTCGTCCATTCCTCAACACATATCCAACAGGGTGTTGCATCCAAGCGTTGGCTGATAGAATCCAATATGCACTGATGTTGCTTGCTATGGCAACTATCCAGATTGAAGCACAGTGCATCTTGGGAGATAGTTTTTTCCAGCCGAAGTACCACACTGCAATAAAGGTAGACTCCAAGAAAAATGCCGCTGTTGCTTCAATGGCAAGCAGGGAACCAAAAATGTCACCTACGTACTCGGAGTACTTGCTCCAGTTGGTTCCGAACTGAAACTCAAGGGTGATGCCAGTGACTATCCCAACGGCAAAATTTATGAGGAACAGTTTTCCCCAAAACTTTGCCATGCGCTTGTAATCTATGTCACCAGTTTTGACATAGAAGGTCTCCATGATGGCGACCAGAAAACTTAATCCCAGTGTGAGTGGAACAAAGAGAAAGTGAAAGTATGCCGCAACCGCAAACTGCAATCGCGACAGCGTAAAGACATCCATTCGGCCTCCTTTCCATAATGAAAGCGCGGATACTAATTAATGGTTGAACAAATATTCGATTTTTGTGAATGTAAATTCATTTCGTTTGCCAGATCACTGAAGCGTACAGAAGCCAGGTAGTTTTCAAGCATTTTTGTGGCATTTGCCCATACACATCGTACTATACAATCATGGGACTGATTGCAAGTTTCCGGTGTATCTACGCAGGTATTAAGACGTATACCGCCCGTGGATTGCACCACATCCAGCAAAGAGATGTCGGATGCGGGCTTTGCCAAACGAATACCTCCGCCATTTCCTCTTGTTGTGGATAATATCCCACCTTGCACCAGTTTTTTTACAAACTGGCGGACAAAAGCATAAGGGAGTTCGCGTTCTCGGCTGATTTCACCAGTGGAAACCGTAACATCTGCCCCATTACATGCTAGGTGCAACACTGTACGCACAGCATAATCGGATTGGCGAGAGATACCCTGCATAGATCGCTTTCAAATGTAATTTACTAAGTTACATTTACCCAACCGCTTGTGTCAAGGAAAAAAGAGAAAAATTATTACAAAAACGTATTTTTTGCCGGAGATCGGCAAATTACGCTTTGATAGCGATGTGCAATCAGGGGATTGTGCATTGTAGTTTCCAAGAAATAGAACAGTACCATTCTAGCATCATGTAACGCTTTAGATGCTTGCTTAACGGCGTAGCAAGTCCGCCTTGCAAGCATCTAGCGGTCGTGATTTGCGAGTAAATCCCGACCCTAGTGCAGTGTAACATTTAAGTGTTACACTGCACTAGCTGTTATTGCTTTTATTTGGTCAAGCCCGCCTGCGCACTGCTATAAACTAGAGGTTGGGGGGAAACGT
>Ga0082212_10006994_pt1 | contig 15032 bp, 12 predicted proteins | sample TergutNt197P3_FD_71548 | JGI IMG/M metagenome (GOLD analysis project Ga0082212, IMG submission 71548) | Neocapritermes taracua P3 segment gut microbial communities from Petit-Saut dam, French Guiana - Nt197 P3 | ecosystem: Host-associated > Arthropoda: Insects > Digestive system > Gut ...
TCCGACGGAAACTTGCTCTCTTTAGCTTGCTTCCACCTTTCCTAATTCTCCTTGGTTCGTTGTTCGGTTTTCAAGGTTCCCTTTGCCCCCCCAACACTCAAATGTTGAGACAGCCTTATTATTATATCATAAACTATTATATGTTGTCAATAGCTTTTTTATTTTTTTTAAATTTTGTTAAATATGTATATTTTAAAAAACATTTTATTTGTTTTTATTGTGCAATATATACAAAATTCGTTATCTTAACCTAATCATTTTTTTGTCATGTTCGTAAAAATCGCTTTCAAGCAAATCTATTAAACAGGACGATTCATCTTTGGTTAAAATTCCCGACTCTTTAAATGCCAATAAGAACGCCCCAAACGCGTTTTTCTGTGAAACAGGCTTATCGAAAATATTGTTTTCTCTCCAGTATAACGCAAGAATTTTATATATTTCAAAAACATTCCCTGTAAAATTTTTTGTGTTATATATATAATTGAAAGATTTTATATATGCCTTTGAAGAATACCGCTTATATATTTTTTCAATGTCGCGTAAAAAAGCAATATCTTCATAACTCATATAGCTATTGCAAAGCACGGTATATGGCGGGTTTTCTTCGTATATATATCCGTGAACCCCAGATTCTTCTCTTATTCTTGTCCCCCTCAAAAGCTTCAAAAATCCTGTCTGTATAAAATCCGCTTTTGTTTCGTACAGCAAATTAAAGCCGGTTAGAAAACTTTCTAAATTTTCATACGGCAACCCCGCGATTAAATCAACATGAACGTGAATATTTCCGAAACTCTTGATTTTCGCGATATTTTCAAGCGTTTTATCTATATTAAAGTTTTTTCTGCCGATAGCGTCAAGCGTTTTTGGATTAAGACTCTGTACGCCGATTTCAAACTTAAACAAATCTTTCGGAGCGGTTTCTAAAATTTCAAAAGTGTTTTCGTCAAACAAAGCAGGATATATCTCGAATTGATACGGCAATAATTTTTTATCATAGTTTTTTTGATATTCTTTTGCGCGTTCAATCAGACTTTTATATATTTCATTCGCTCTTTTTATATCAGAATTAAACGTTCTGTCGCAGAATTTTATTATATTTATCTTTGAATTTTCATGATTATAATATTTATCCCCGATGATTTTTAATTCGTCCAAAACTAAGTCAACACTTTTCGCCCTGACTTTTTCGTTATCTATACCCGATATACAATAAGAACATTTAAACGGACAGCCCCTCGACGATTCATAATATACAGTATAATAATTTTCGCAGTTTTTATACAAATTTTCAATAACATAACGTTCTTTTGCCAAAGCCCCCTTTTGAAAGGGGGTGGCGGCGAAGCCGTCGGGGGTTTGCGTAATCTTTTCCCACAATTCCAGCAAAGATTTTTCGCCCTCTCCACGTATCAGACAATCCACAAACGGATATAAAGACCGGAAGTCTTTTTCTTCGTAAAAACTGACTTCCGGTCCTCCGAAAACAATATATATATCCGGCAAAAGTTTTTTCAAATCTCCCGCAAATTTTAACATTTTTTCAATGTTCCAGATATAACACGAGAACCCGGCGATTTTTTTGTTCTTTGCGTCTTGATAAAGTTTATAAAAAATTTCGTCGTCTCTTTCGTTTATATTGCATTCCAAAACAGAGCAGACCGTAGGGCGCGACGCCCCCGGCGCGCCGTTTATTGATGAATTTATATGCTCCGCAAGCGTTAAAACCCCAAGATTGTGATGCGCGAAAGACGCGTTCAGCGCAAATAAAAGCATATCGTTTTTATTTATGTTTACGTTTTCGCTCATATATTTATATTTTCCCCGATAAAACAGTCGATTTTTGCATCGGGGAATTTTTCCTGTATTTTTTGTTTTATAAACGGCAGAACGACTACTTCCGTTTCAAAATGTCCGGCTGTTATGATATTCATGCCGTACGATTCGTATAAATTTAAAATATCGTGATATTTCCCCTCGCCGGTCAGAAAAGTGTCCGCTCCCATGTTTCCCGCAAATCCGGAGAAATACATTCCGCTGCCGCCTACCACGCCTATTTTTTTTACGTTTTTGCCGCCTTTTATATAGTTTACGTTAAATTCAGCGTCAACTGAAAATTCTTTTTTGTAGAATTTTCTTAAAGATTTTTTTATGTCAACGCAAAAATCGCGCAGGGTTACTTCCTCGTCAAGCGTTACGACCCTGCCTATGGGAATATTATTGTCATCTAAATCTGGCAGGATTTCGACGTTATTATTAATTTGCAGAGCGTTCAATAAGCAGTCGTTCACTCCTCCATCTGCCGAATCAAGTCTCGTATGATAAGACGCGGCGCAGATATTATGGCTTGCAAGCATTACGGCTTTTTTTGTCGCGGTATCGCTCAAATCGAGTTTTTTCAACGGCTCGTAAATCATAGGGTGGTGCGATATTATGCAGTTATATCCGTTTGTTATCGCGTAATCTATCGCCTCAAACGTTATATCGACAACCGCAAGTACGCGCCCGATTTCAAGCTCATAGTCAACGCATACTTCTATCCCGTCTTTATCGTTTGAAAGCGACAGACTTCTTGGGAACTGCCCATCTAAATAATTTATTAATTCTTTGAATTTCATGGTTTTATATCCTCTCTTTCTAACGCTTTTATAATACACAATTTACCTGACTCATATGTTAATCCGCCCTGCATATACGCGATATACGGCGGTTTGAGCGGCGCGTCGGCTGATATTTCTATCGACGAACCCTGAGTAAAAGACCCCGACGCCATTATTATTTTATTGTCATACCCCGGCATATCCGACGGTTCGGGGACAACGTGCGAATCAATCGCCGACCCTGACTGTATTCCCCTGATAAAATTTATAAGTTTAGCTTCGTCATTAAATTTGAACGTCTGAATAATATCATATCTTTTGTCGTAATATTTCGGGCTGGCTTCATAGCCTAATTTTTCGTAGATATTTGCCGCGAGACTTGCGGTTTTTAAACTCTGCGAAACTACGTGAGGCGCAAAAAACAAGCCTTTGTATATATTCGCCGTCTGTCCTAACATCGCTCCGACTTCCGTTCCGACAAGCGGCGAAGTCAACCGATATGACGCGAGTTCGACGGCTTTTTTTGTCCCCGCGATATATCCTCCGCATTCGGCGATTCCGCCGCCTGGATTTTTTATCAGCGAGCCGATAATCATATCCGCGCCGTAATACGCCGGCTCATGTTCCTCGACAAATTCGCCGTAGCAATTATCTACCACTATATATATATCGTTGTTGTAGGGACGGTCGCCCTCGACCGTCCGTGAATTTATATCAATATCGGTTTTTATCGGCGGACGACCGGGGGCGGTCGTCCCTACAGATTTCACAAATTTTACAAGTTCGCCTATACTCTCGGATTTTATTGTTATCCTGTCTTTATATCCTTTGGATTTTTGCACGAATATAACTTTGATAGATTTATCGTTACGCAAAATCTCAGATATTGCGTCAAAATCAAACGGCATGTTTTGATTTCCCGTAATTTCCGTTTGTTTGTATTTTATCCCGAAATCAATCAATGACCCGATATTTTGGTTATTATTTTGCTTTAATCCAATCGCTCCGGTCAACGTATCATATGGCGTACCCGTGACTGACAGCATTGTGTCATTGGGTCGCAATAACCCAAATAATCCGATAGTTATGGCGTGCGTCCCCGAAACGATATGAGGTCTGACAAACGCCGCTTCGCTCTCGAAAACGTCAGCCCACACCAAATCGAGGCTTTCCCTGCCTTTGTCATTATATCCGTAACCTGTGCTGTGATTAAAATAACTGTCTGAGATTCTGTGTTTTTGAAAAGCGTCTATAACTTTTTTTTGGTTCGCGAACGCGGTTTTGTCAATTTTCGCGAAATACGGCAGGAGTTCTGATTCTGCCTGTTCGATTAAGTTTTGTATTTTTGATGTGTTCATGTATGTTTTTATTCTCCAAAATATTCATCTTCAGCCCAACGGGCGGGATTTTCGTCTATATAATTCCACCTTATTTTATAATCGGTTTCATCTCGGATTATGTGGTCGTGATATGATGTCTGCCACATATTAAATCCATAAACTTTATTCGTTTTTCTCTTCAATATTCCAACAACATTGGGAATCAATGCGGTCGTAGGGCGCGACGCCCTCGGCGCGCCGTCTTTATAATTTTTATCTTCTTTTTTATTTATTATAATCATATGGATATGATTTGGCATAATAACATATTTATCAATAATAATATTTTCATAATGAAAATGGGTTTTTTCAATTTCTTTGCGTATAATGTCCCCATATTCCGATAATTGTAAGCACGGCGCGCCGAGGGCGTCGCGCCCTACGATTTGCCCTAACATTTCATGCCTATCCTGAACACACATCGTTATAAAATACGCCCCATTTCTACTGTAATCATATTCTTTTAACCTCGGATGTTTTCTTACCGGTAAATTTTTATCCATATATAAATCCTTTCACGGCTCAATTATCATTACCTCTTTTTCTTTTGACCTTGCGTAATCTATCGTATTTTTCGTGCCGCCGCTCTCGCCGTCGATATATACGGCAATCACAAGCTCTGAATTATCCACCATGTATATGTTGCGCGCCATCAAATCCCTCACGCTGTAAACCCTGTTCACGCTCACAAATCTTACATTGTCCGCTCTTGTCAATATACTGCTGTATCTTCGAACGTCCTCAGCCGCCCAGCTCTCAGTAAAAGCGTAACTCGGCACGGCGCACTCTAATTTTATATACGGGTATATATTTTTCAAAGACAATACAACTTCAGCGCATATCATGTCCGCGCCCATCGCCATGCCCGAAATAAATTTGTCATACCCTTCCTCGACTATTAAATTCTCAAGCGTGAATTTTAGTTTTGATTTAAAAGATACGCATCTAAAATCGTTTTCGTCGTTACCCCACGGCAGGGTTTTCGGTCTGTGTCCCGTAAAACAACACGTTTTCACTCGATTATCTCCCATTTCCCGGTTTTGTCGGATAAATACGCTTTCTCCATGATTTTCTGCACGGCAAACCCGTCGTAGAAACTCGGCGATATTTCGCTTAGATTATTCTGATACACGCTGTCCAGATACACATACATGCTGTGCATGTGAAATCTTACCCAGCCGACAGGGGCTTTCGGTCCGGGGAAAATATGCCCCGGTTTCATGTATCTCTGAACGCATTCTATTTTAGTGAAGCCTTTTTCGCCGCCGTAATCGCCGTCGGGTTTTGTATTGTCGTAAAACTCCAGATAATTCGGCTGCATCATCGAAAACTTCACCGCGCCTTTATCGCCGTATATCTCAAACGATAAATCAGAATTTGTTCCCGTCGCGAGTTTGCTTGCTTCGATTGTCCCGATTGCGCCGCTTTTTAATTCAGCCGTGATATAAAACGCTTCGTCCGCGTTAGTCTGCCAGTCTTTGCCGTCCATGCCTTTTCTGACGGGGAAAAATATCTGCGATTTCCCGGAAACAGACACGATTTCGTTATTGTTATTGTCACAGCATAAAAATCTTGTCAAATCAATAGCGTGAGAGCCTAAGTCAAACAGAACGCCGCCGCCGTTTTCTTTAGTCTGTTTCCAGCCGGCGTTTTTATTCTGGTCGATATTTGAATTGTGCAGATAAGCGCACCGGAAAGAAATAATCCGCCCGATTCTGCCGTCGTCTATTAATTGTTTCGCTTTCAGAACAGCTGGGACAAACCTGTTGTGGAATACCATGCCGCAAATTGGGATGGTTGTAGGGCACGACGCCCCCGGCGTGCCGTGAATTTGATTTGCGACGGTTTTTAATTGCGGCGCGTCAGGGATGCCGCGCCCTGCGGATTCTAATTTTTCAATAACTTTTTCAGCCTGTCCGACCGATATTACAAGGGGTTTTTCGCAGTATATATTTTTCCCCGCGTCGAGGGCTTTGATTAACGTGTCAAAATGCTCTATATTCGGCGTGCATATATCTATAACGTCGATTTCTTTGTTTGCGAGTATATTATCTATATCCGTTTCGGAATGCAAAAATCCCCAGTCGTTTTTGATTTGTTCGCCTTTTTGTTTATCTCTTGAGCAAATAGTATGCAAAACGGCTTTAAACGGCAGATTCTCGTAAAAAAACGGCAGGTTCGCAATAGAATAACTGTGGGTTTTCCCCATAAATCCCGTGCCGATAACGGCGATGTTTATGTTTTGTTTTGTGTTCATGTTTTTCTCCCGGTTTAATTTATTTTATTTCAAGGATACCGTACTTTCCCTCATATAAAGCAAAAGCGGAATCGTTCGAGGAAAAAATTATATCGTCCAGTATAAACGGAACGGCTATATTTCCGGTTTTGTCAATAACGCCCCATTTGCCGCCTGATTTTGTCGCGATAAAATCCGCCGTCGGACTGTTCGTCCTCGCGTTATTGTCATGGTCGTAAATAAAATCCGTGAGAAATTTAGTTCCGCAGGCAATGGCAAACTTATCGCCGATATATGCCCCGCTCATGTCGTATTCGTAATAATATTTTTCTTCCCATTCGTCGTAATAAGATTCTTTTTGCACGACTTTACTTGAATCTACTTTACGAAATTCCCTTAAATGATTTATCATGCTGCCGGGAGTATCCCACCAGTAAATCTCGTCAAGATATGCCGCGAAACCGCTTTCCGTGAATATTTTAAATTCATTCGGCGCATATTCCTCGGTTGTCCCGTAAAGTCCGAAAAGATTATTGCTTTCGTCATAAAGCCATTCAATCGGCGATGGGATTCCGCCGGTAGGATAATCATTTCCGTCCCAAACCGAAACTTCCCCCGTGTATAAATCCAGTATAAGACCGTCGTAAACTATTTTCCCCGCCCACCAAATATTCATAATTTCGGCATATTTCGGTTCAACTTTCCATGCAAGCATAGATTCTGGTTTAGGTTCCGTGGGAGGTTCTGTCGGGGGCTCAGCAGGCGGTTCGGTTGGGTTAGGTTCGGCTTCGCTGACAGGCTCGTCAGTTTCGTCATTTATTGGTTCGGGTAGTTCGGGTTGAGGTTCGCCGTCCGGTTGCAGGGACTGCTCCTGTTGCTCTGTCTGATTATCAGGCGAAGCGAGTCCGCTTTCTATTGATTTCAACACTTCATTCAAATCTCCGCACCCCGATATTGCGGGGAAAACAATTAATAAAATCAAAATAATTGATATAACGCGAATTTTCATAAATAATGCCTCCTTATTTTTAAACTTATAATATAGTTCGCGGACGAACACAGTTCGTCCCTACAAAAATTTTTCTTCTTTTTCTTTGCTTTCCGGTTTTTCTGCGCCCACGTCGTAATCGCCGCTCATGCCGCTTATGTCTATATCGTTGTATTCAAGCAGTTTTTTTGCCGCCGACGCTAACGGTATATGCGAATGCGTGACGATATAAAACTGCCTCGGCTGTAATTCCGGGGTTAAATTTATTTTGCCCAGAGTGCCTTTTTCCAAATCGTCAACCACAAAATCCTCCAAAATAAACCCTATCCCCATGCCGCGCCTTATAAACTCTATAACCAAATCGCAGGTCGCAAGCTCAATTTCGGGGCTTATCTCGACATTGTTCTTTTTAAAATAGTTTTCTATAAACTGTCTTGTGCTTGTGCCTTTTTCAAGCATTATAAACGGATATTTCTGTAATTCTTTAATTGAAACTTTTTGTTTATTTATCAGCTCTTTGAAATTCCCCCCCGCGACAAGTATATCTTTTACGGATTTCACGCTTTTAAAGTGAAAATTCGTGTTAGTGTCGTCCACAGGCTCGGAAACCGCGCCGAAATCTATCAGTCCCTGCTTTAAGTGCTGTAACGTTTCTGGAGTCGGGGTGTCCGTGATTTTTATTTTCACCAGCGGGAAATTCTTGTGAAACTTTTCGATTAACGGCAGCAGGAAAAACCGCAAAGTCATGTCGCTTGCCCCGATATGTATTTCGCCTGCCTGAAGCGCGTTAAGCTCTTTGAGTTTTTCTTCCCCGACGTCTATAAGAGTGCACCCCTGATTGACATAGCTGTAGAGCATTGCGCCCTCGGTAGTTAAAGTTACACCTTTCTGGGTTCTGAAAAACAGTTTGGCGTTGAGGCTGTTTTCAAGTTGTTTAATAGCGAGGCTGACTGCGGGCTGTGAGACATATAACTGGCTTGCGGCTTTTGATATGCTCTGGCACTCGACTATTTTGCAGAACATTTTATAATACTCGTAATTTGCCATGTTATCACACTTTCTGTGGTATTTGTATTTTTTTGCTATGTTTTCAGTATATATAATATCTTCATATATTTTTTGTATAATATATTAATTTTTTTTATAACTGAAAAAAATTTAATATTCAATGCTAATCTTGTTTTCTATAATTTTTATTATTTTGTGCGGTTTAATATCTAACGCGTGCGAGATTTTAAAAAGCGTTTCTATTGTAGGGCTTCTCAAACCTCTTTCCAATTTGCTGTAATGTGTTCTGTCCAATGCGGCTAATCCGCTTAATTGTTCCTGCGTCAATCCCTTATCGTTTCTTAATTCTTTTAATATATTTCCGATTATTTTTGCGTTAAGCATATTATCATCTCCTATCATTACATTTATGATAGCAAGATGAAAAATATTTTTTGAGCCTACTTGACCTCATTATATTTTTATGTTATAATAAAGCAAAAACAAATTAATTAAGAAATGGAGAAACAAAAATGATGAAAAAACATATCTTTGCGTTTATATTAACCATGGGATTAGTACTCTCCCTGCTGACCGCTTGCGGCGATGAAAAAAAAGAAATTTATTTAACCGCCGATAATCTTGAGGAATATTTTATAATAACCTGTAATGTGTCAACCCGTCCGACAGACGATTGGTTTGGAGAGAATGAGGGCTGGAAAACTGCTAATTATACAGTTGAAGTTAAAAAACTTAAAGATGTTACGTTGAATGATGTTAAGTTTGATGTGATATTTGAAATTGAATCAAGCGACGCCATGCCTGCTCCTGAAGGACTCCGGACGGTATCTGTCCGTTTACCGTTAGACGGTAACGCATACGAAACAGGTTCTTCCGGTGCTATGTGGTTTATCAAACCCACCGGATATACAGTAACATACAAAAATGTCCGCGGGAGCGTAACAGAAAATAAATAATTAACATAAGAGAGTAAAACAAACATTGGCTATTTCGCCAAAACCCAAAAAAGCCTCCCTTGCTAAAGGGAGGGGGACCGTCCGCACGTGTAACGAATGTGAACGCAGTTCACATGCAGTTCACGCCAATCGGTCAACGGTGGTGGGATTCGGAGTCTGCTGTTGTTCGGGGACGGGAAACGAATCCCTCCGTCACGCTTCGCGTGCCACCTCCCTTTAGCAAGGGAGGCTTTAACTATATTCCCCGCGCTGTATTAATAAAATTTACAAAAAAACCTTTATTTTATGTTGATTTTAATGTATAATAACAAAATCAAAAAATAAATAACCGGGATTAATGTTTATAGTTATGTTCAAAAAGTTTTTCGTGAATTTAAAAAATATAATACAAACAATAAAACGCAAACAAAATAATATAGTCTCGCTGATTTTATGCCAGATATTTATTGTCTCGCTGTCTTTTTCCGCGGTTTATTTTTCGTTTCATATCAGCAAAAATATCGAGATAAGCGCGCTTTTATGGTTATGGCAGCATAAAACCGTGTTTTTATTGTCTTTTTTTATTGTTTTTGCCGCCGCTGAACTATTATATCTGCTCACGTTTTATTTATATGTCCCCTTATTTATAGTTTATCCCGTAGTTATTGTGTTTACGTTCGCCAATTATATCAAAGTATTTTACAGAAACGAAACTTTTGTTTTTTCGGATTTATTGTTACTGAAAGAAACGGGGAATATCGCGGGAAATTACGAGATAAAACCCACTAACAGCATATATTTTTCTATTCTGGTTTTTGTGTTTTTTATCATCGCCGCGATATTGATAAAACGGGTAAAAATTAAATTAATCCCAAGAATCGCAATCCCTGCCGCAGGAATAATATTATTTTTGTTTTCGTTCAACAGTATTATTATGTCGGAAAAATCGTATCTCGAAAAAAAATACCAGTCAACTACGTGGGACTTGAAAAAAGAATATGCCGAAAACGGCTTTATTCTCGGATTTACCACAAGTTATAAACGCAGTATATTTAAAATCCCGGATAATTATTCTAAAAATACTGTCCTGTCAAGCGCGCAGTATCTCGGATATGATTCTGTCGGTCAAAAACAGGACGGGTTTACAGGCGAACTGCCGAATATTATCGTCATCATGAACGAGTCTTACTGGGACTGCTATAATAATCTGACAGGTATAAAATATAATCAGGACCCGATGGAATCAGTTCGGGATATGATGATTTCCCATGGTTCGGGGAAACTTCTATCGCCATTATTCGGAGGGGGAACGTCAAACATAGAATACGAGTTCCTGACGGGAAAAAGCATTATGTTTTATCCCCCGAATTCTATCGTTTATCAACAGTATATCACGAAAAAACAATGGTCGCTCGCTTGGCATTTTAATGATTTAGGTTACAGCACTTCGGCAATTCACCCGTATTATCATTGGTTCTGGAAAAGAAGCACGGTTTTTCCTTTGCTTGGTTTTGAGAACATTTATTTTGACACGGATATAAAATATACCGAGAAAAAAGGCAATTTCACGTCTGATTTATCGCTCACCAACGAAATAATAGACAAATACGAATTATTATGCGGCAACGGCAATATCCCGATGTTTAATTTTTCTATATCAATGCAAAATCACGGGGGATACTGGGCGGGAATATATAAAGAACCCGACGTGCAGATTCATCTGACGTCGGGAAACGGTGATAACACCGATGCCGTATGCGAAGTTTTCGCCGAGGGCATACGATATGCCTCCGAGGCATTTGTCGCGCTGACCGAATATTTTGAGAACGTAAGCCGTCCGACTTATATTATCATGTTCGGCGACCACGCGCCGTCTTTTTCAAACAACAAATATTTATACGCGATGGACGAAAACGGCGAAATATATCCGGAAGACAAGTTAAACCAATATATCGCGCCTATAATCATATGGTCGAACACGGGGGAAACCCCCGGCGATATTGGAACAGTCAGCCCGATAATGCTGACCGTTGAAATTTTTGATTTGACAGGGTTGCCGAAACCGCCGTATATAAAAATGCTGTCTGATATTAAACAGACAACGGCAGGATTTACTTCGTTATATTATCTTGACGCTGACAGCTCTGTTGTCACAGACGGCGAAGTAAAACAAAAAATCGAAGAAATAATAAAAAACTTGCAGTATTGCCAGTATGACGCGACATTAGGCAGAAATTATGTAATAGATGAGTTTGAATAAGCATAGGTTTTCGCATTCGCCCGTAAAGCCCCCTTTTGAAAGGGGGTGGCACGAAGCCGAAATTCGGCGAGTGACGGGGGTTTGCGTTCCTTTCACAACATCAGATTACACAAACCCCCGCCGTCTGCGGACGGCACCCCCTTTCAAAAGGGGGCTTTTTTCGCATTTTTTACGTTGGCAACAATTTTATAAAAATATTTTTAATTTTACGTAATTACGTATTGACAAAATAAAATAAACGTGATGTACTGATTATGCTATAGCGTAATTACGTAAATACAAAATTCATTTTATTGTTTTATGGAGGTAAAATTATTATGGAAAGAAATCTTGAACAGGAAATCGACGAGTTAAAAAATCAACTGAACGAAATTAAAGAACTTTTGGCCCAAAAAGTAAAAGAAAAACCGCTTGAGGTCGGACATATTCGCAAAATGGGCGAAAGCAATACTTTTAAAAACAAATCGCCGGAAATCAAAGCGATTCTTGACCGTGCAGAAAACAAATGCGAAGAAAGTGGCGGCACCGGCCGTATCACTTATGTCGGAATTTTTTCAAGCGGCGACAGGCAGTCAACATGGGTAAGCGAAGAAGGAAATACCGACAATCTTTTAGAATTGATTGAAACAGGGATTGCCGAAAAAGTTTTAAAATGTATCGGCAACAATGACAGGCTTAATATTTTATTATCTATTTTAAGAAAACCAATGACAGTCGCCGAACTTGTGACAAACGGCGGCTACGGCTCGACAGGTCAGGTATATCATCATTTAAAGCCGCTTATCACCGCCGATTTGATTACGGAAGATAAACATTCGGAAGCAAAAGGCAAATATGTTGTTCAACCGCATAAAGTACAGGGAATTATAATGCTGCTTGCGGGAATAAGCGACATGGTTGACGAAACATACACCAAAGGCGATTGGGACAAAGCGCAGAAAGAACAAAACGAAGATGTAGACGAATAACGCAAAAAACACAAACCGTAGGGGCGAAATCCATTTTCGCCCAAATTTTTTTGGGGCAGATATTGAATCTGCCCCTACGATACGTTTTTATTTTATTTTTTACACGTTATAATACTCGACGAGTTTAACCAGTCTCGCATATTTTAGTTTAGCGTCGGCGTCAGCCTGTTCAAACAACTGCGCCGCCCTTTCGGGGAATTTTCTCGTCAACGAGCTGTATCTGTTCTCGGTCTTGATAAAGTCGGTAAACGACTGCGTCGGCTCTTTTGAATCAAGCGAGAACGGATTTTGTCCCGCCGTGAACAAATCGGGGTTAAACCTGAACAAATGCCAGTATCCTGCGGCTACGGCGAGTTTTTCTTCCGCCATAGAATTGCCCATGCCGAGTTTTATCCCGTGATTGATACACGTCGAATATCCGATAACTATCGACGGTCCGTTATAATTCTCAGCCTCGACGATTGCTTTTATGCACTGGTTATAATCCGAGCCCATTGCGATTTGCGCGACATATACATAACCGTAACTCATCGCGATATTCGCCAAATCTTTTTTCTTCTGTCCTTTGCCCGAAGCCGCAAACTGCGCGACTGAGCCTGTCGGGGTAGATTTTGATGCCTGTCCTCCGGTATTCGAGTAAACTTCGGTGTCAAACACGAATATATTTATATCAAGCCCTGTCGCAATCGCATGGTCTAACCCTCCGAAGCCTATATCATAAGCCCAGCCGTCCCCGCCGAATATCCAGAACGATTTCTTGACAAATATATCTTTCATAGCAAGTAACTGCCTGTCAAGTTTGCAAGCGTCGCAATCGCAGCCGTCCTCCGGACCTTCGATTAATTCGGCGATTAATTTTTCAGACGCGGCTTTTGATTTATTGCCGTCGTTCATGACTTCAAGCCATTCGTTTACAGCGTCTTTCAAAGAACCCTCGGTCCAGTCGTGAGCCGCGAGAGCTTTCGCGACTTCAGCCGCTTTTTCTCGTCTCTGAGCAACTGCGAGAGCCATGCCTAAGCCATACTCCGCATTATCTTCAAACAGCGAGTTTGCCCATGTCGGACCTTTGCCGTATTTATTGAGCGTATAAGGCGTAGCAGGAGCCGAACCGCCCCAAATCGACGAACAGCCCGTTGCGTTCGCTATATACATTCTGTCGCCGAACAACTGCGTGATAAGTTTTGCGTAAGGCGTTTCCCCGCAACCCGCGCACGCTCCCGAAAACTCGAATAACGGCTGTTTGAACTGACTTCCTTTGACTGATTCGGGCTTGAATTTTGCGAGGACAGTCTCGTCGTCCGTGTATTTATAAGCGAGTTCTATATTTTCTTTTTTATCCATCTGTGAATCTATCGGTTTCATAACGAGAGCCTTTTCGCCTTTTCTTCCCGGACAGACATTCGCGCATGAGCCGCAGCCCGTGCAGTCCAAAGTAGAAACCGTCATCGCGAATTTATATCCCGGCACTCCCGTCATTGCGATTGTGTCTAAAGTTTCCGGAACATCGTCGCCTTCCGGTATAGCGAGAGGTCTTATGACCGCGTGAGGGCATACATAAGAACAGAAGTTGCACTGTATGCAGTTTTCAGATACCCAGCACGGGACATCGACCGCAATGCCGCGTTTCTCGTAAGCCGCCGAGCCCTGAGGGAACGTGCCGTCCGCGTCTTTGAATATAGATACAGGCAGACTGTCGCCGTTCTGGGCGTTTATCGGATTCAGTATATTCTTGACGAAATCGACCATTTCCGGACGACCTGTAATTTCTTTTTCTGTTATATTACCAACAGCGTTCGCCCATTCTGCCGGGACTTGCATTTCTTTGACGTTTACAAGACCTTCGTCGATACACTTATAATTCATGTTTACGACTTCCTCGCCCTTGCTGCCGTAAGATTTCACGACTGCGTCTTTTAAGAATTTAACCGCGTCGTCTATGGGGATAATATTCGCGAGCTTGAAGAATACTGTCTGGAGTATCATGTTCATGCCCAGACCGCGTTTGTTTATGCTTCTGGCTATGCCGATACCGTCGATAGTATAGAATTTTACTTTTTTATTCGCGAGGTCGCGTTTCATTTTAGCCGGGAATCTTTTGCCGCATTCTTCTATGTTCCACGCGCAGTTTAACACAAACGTCCCGCCGTCTTTTAAATCTTTGGTTATATCGTATTTATCGACATACGACGGATTATGGCAAGCGACATAATCAGCTTTTGATACATAATAAGTCGAACGTATGGGCTTGTCGCCGAAACGCAAGTGAGAAATCGTTACGCCGCCGCTCTTTTTTGAATCGTAGGCGAAATATGCCTGAGCGTATTTGTCCGTATGGTCGCCGATGATTTTAATAGCGTCTTTATTTGCGCCAACTGTTCCGTCAGAGCCCAAGCCCCAGAATTTGCACGATTTTGTGCCGGCCGGAGTCGTGTCGGGATTTTCACCGATGAGGAGTGATAGATTCGTTATGTCGTCTTCTATGCCAATCGTGAAATTGCCCTGAGGGAATTCTTTTTTGAGATTTTCATAAACTGATATAATATTAGCGGGGGTCGTATCTTTCGAGCCTAAGCCGTAGCGTCCGCCCGCAACGGGAATATTCGCGAATTTTGAGCCTGTCAGTGAAGTAACTACGTCGAGATATAGCGGCTCTCCCAAAGC
>Ga0082212_10006995_pt1 | contig 15030 bp, 18 predicted proteins | sample TergutNt197P3_FD_71548 | JGI IMG/M metagenome (GOLD analysis project Ga0082212, IMG submission 71548) | Neocapritermes taracua P3 segment gut microbial communities from Petit-Saut dam, French Guiana - Nt197 P3 | ecosystem: Host-associated > Arthropoda: Insects > Digestive system > Gut ...
TACCGAGACGTAATCATGGCGGGTTTCGGCGGCCAGGGCGTCATGCTCATCGGCAACCTGCTCGCCCAGGCGGGCATGGAACAGGGCCTGAACGTGACCTTCGTGCCCGCCTACGGGGTGGAAATGCGCGGCGGCACCGCCAACTGCACGGTGATCCTGGACAGGCAGAGCATCGGTTCGCCCGTTGTGCAGCGCCCTTTGAGCACCATCATGCTCAACCAGCCCTCGCTCGAAAAATTTCAGCCCCGGCTCGCCGAGGGCGGCACGCAGATCATCAACAGCTCGCTCGTTGACGCCTCGCAGGTGGATCCGAAGATCCGTTCCGTGCTCGTTCCGCTCAACGAGATGGCCGCGCAACTCGGCAACGCAAGGCTGCTCAACATGATCGCCCTCGGCGCATGGATCCGCGCCCTGAACGCCCTGCCGCTCGCGGCCGTGCAGGAGGCGCTTGGCCGGGTCATCTCCAGCCACTACGCGAAACTCATCCCCGCCAATGCGGCTGCCCTGGCCCTGGGCTACGATTTCGCGGCGGCACGCGCGGCTACGGGCAACTGATGATCCCATCGGACCAGAGGCAAGCGCCGCAGACGGGTTTTTCGTTGCCGAAGCAGTCCGTCAGGTTGCTTTCCCAATTCTCGCAGCCGCTGCATCGCATACAGGGGGAAAAATCAAAACGCCGCACCCTGTCACGAAAACGGCGGTATGCCGCCGAATTCCAGATGGCGTCCAGCCCTTCGGAAAGGACATTGCCAAACGCGTGGCGATGAATGGTTCTCTTTCTGCCCCACCAATAGGTGACCGCATTATGCAAGAGCGCCATGCACGGGCTGACGCCGCCGTCGTGCCTGACAAAGGCATTGCCCTCTTCAATGAAGCGGCAAGAGTTGACCCGCCGTGTAATGGGCTGTCCCGCGAGGCTCAATACGCCGGAGGAGAAGGCAAGCAGCGCTTTCAACCCCTCTATGGCGCCCTCCTGGCGCCAGTCCATCAGCGGCAGGTGAATTTTCGGGCTGGCCGGACCTGTGTACGGCCTGTTTCCATCCATGACCCTGTCATAGAGCATGTCCGCTTCCGCTTGCTTATCCGATGGAATAAGATTGGATACATTCACCTCATTGATCTTGTGCTGAAGAATGAAGCGCGGTATCAGCGCCAGTTGCCGCGCATTGTTTTTTGTGACCACAAAATTCACGCCCAGGCGCGTCGGCCTGCCTATTTTTTTCCTCTGCTGGTTGAATTCCCGCAGATGTGCCAGAAGCATGGAAAAATCGGCGCCCTTCCGGATGGCCTCATAGCCCTTCTCTTCAAAAGAATCCATGGAAATCCACAAGGTATCCAGACCGGCTTCAAGCAGCAGGCGGGATCGTTCAGGCGTCAGCAGGGTGGCGTTCGTCACCATGTTCACAGGTCTGCCTGTTGCCGCAGCGAAAGCCACCATGCGAAATATTTCCTGGTGGAGCAGGGGTTCGCCCATGCCGCCAAACATGATGCCGGCGACGCTTTCCGGCATGGTGCGGATGGCGGCCTCAAAGACGGACATGTCCATATCCGTCAGAGCCTCGTCCCGCCACGCCGTCCTGAAGCACATGGCGCAGTTGAGATTGCAGCGGGATGTCGGTTCAAAAGAGAGTTTTCTCAGGCTATCCGGCATGGCGTTCCTTATGAGTATGAAGGCGTATGCCTACTTCCGGGCTTCTATGGACAGGCTGACCACGTAATCCGCCATTTCCCCGCCTTTGGGCAAGGCTTCGGCGATTTCCCTGTACAAGGGATCGTTCCAGTCCTGCATGTTGCGCACGTAGTCCGGCTTGGGAGTAAGGACGATGGAGGTGAAGCCGGCTTGTTCCAGCATGCCGCGCGTTTCTTCCACCAGCGCCGCCCCGGCCACGCAACCCACCAGGGCAGCCGCCATTGCCCGGATACTTTCGGGCAGGGGCTGCAAGAGGGCCAGGTCGGAGACAGACACCTTGCCGCCGGGTTTGAGTATGCGGAAGATTTCGCGCCAGACCTGGGGCTTGTCCGGCGAGAGGTTGATGACGCAGTTGGAAAGCGCCACGTCCACGCTGTTGTCGGCCACGGGCAGGTATTCTATCTCGCCGAGGCGGAACTCCACGTTGTCCAATCCGGTGCGTTGCCGGTACTGTTCGATGTTCTTGCGGGCCTTGGCAAGCATTTCCGGGGTCATGTCCACGCCGATGACCCGCCCGGCAGCCTTCACCTTTTCGCCCGCCTGGAAGACGTCGAATCCGCCGCCGCTGCCGAGGTCGAGCACGACTTGGCCTTCCCGCAAGGCCGCTATGGCTACCGGGTTGCCGCAGGAAAGTCCCATGTTCGCGCCGTCCGGCAAGTTTGCGAGGCTCTGCGCGTCGTAGCCCACGGCTGTGGCCAGCCGGAGGGGATCAAGACGGCCGCTGCGTTCGCCGCCACAGCAGCAGGAACGCTGCCCCGTGGCAATGGCCGCGTACCCGGCGCGCACGGTTTCCCTGAGCTGTTCGCTGGAGGCATTTTTTTTCGGCGTGTTCATACAAAGCTTCTCCCTGTCAAAAATTGCATATTGTCAAGCGTCCAAAAAGGCGCGCGCCTTCGTGACCATGCCCGCAAGATCGGAGGCTTCCACCCAGACCGCCTCCTGCTGCCCGCGAAACCAGGTCAACTGGCGCTTGGCGTAGGCGCGGGTGTTGGCGAGCCAAATCGCTCGGGCCTGTTCCAGGCGTAACTCGCCGCACAGATGCCGGTACAGTTCGGCGCAGCCGATGCCCGACCAGCCGGGCGCTTTCGGATCAGCGCAGTGTTCCAGTGCCCTGCGCGCCTCATCAAGCGCCCCGGCCCCCAGCATGGCGTGGATGCGTTGCTCAAGGCGCGGGACGAGTGCTGCAAGTTCCGCGCGCACAACCAGCAGCAGGGCGCGGCACAGGGGGCCGCCCTGTCCGTGCCACTGGGAAAAGGGCTGTCCCGTGCATTCCCATACCCCCAGGGCGCGTAGAACCCGCTGGCGGTTGCGGGCGGGCGTGCGTGCGGCGTAGGACGGGTCCGCCTTTGCGAGCCGCGCATGGAGGGTCTGCGGCCCCTGTTGCGCGTATTCCTCTTCCAGGCGTTGCGCCACATCGGGGTCCACGGGCGGAATATCGGCCATGCCCCGCGTGATTGCCCGGATATACAACCCCGTGCCCCCCACCAGCAACGGGAGCCTCCCCCGTGCAGCGCATTCCGCGATCGCGGCGGCTGCAAGCCCGGCCCACTGCCCGGCGTTGATCCGTGCTACGCTGTGCAAAAAGCCATACAGGTGGTGCGGAGCAAGACGCCGCTCCTCCGCGCCCGGCTGGGCCGTGATGATCGGAAAGTCCGCATAGACCTGGCGGGAATCGGCGTTGATCACCTCGCCCCCCAACGCGGAGGCAAGGTGCAGGGCCGCCGCGCTCTTGCCCGCGCCCGTGGGGCCGGCGATGCAGACGGCGCGGGGAAGGTCAGGCATGCCGCTGTCCGGCCTGCGCGTCCTGGCCGTATTTTTCCCGCAGGGCGCGTTCCACGCATCCCGGCACCAAGCCGTGGATATTTCCCCCAAGGCCGGCGGCGGCCTTGACGATGGTGGAGCTGATGTACAGCCATTGGTAATCCGTCATCAGGAACACCGTCTGGATATCGCGCCGCAACCTGCGGTTCATCAGCGCCATCTGGAATTCATACTCAAAGTCGGAAACCGCCCGCAAACCGCGCAGCAGAATGCGTGAACCGCGTTTGGCCACATAGTCCACCAAGAGGCCGTCAAAGGGCTCGACCACGAGACCGGGATCCCCGTCCCCGACGGCTTCGCGAGCGAGCTGCACCCGCTCCTCCAGGGAAAACAGAGGCTCCTTGGGCGTTTCGGCGGCCACGGCGACCACGACCTGGTCGAAAAGCTCCCTGCTGCGGCGGATAAGGCTCACGTGCCCGTTCGTCAAGGGATCAAAGGTGCCGGGATAGATGGCGGTGCGTTCCTCTTGCATACAATCGGCTTCCCCCTTTACGTCAATGTAACCAAATCACGTAGCGGTTCAGTTTGCCCGTCAGACGAGGAAGGCGAGTTTTTCACGACGGGAGTGGACTCTTCCGTCCATGACCGGAGTGAAAAACGAAGCCTGACGATGTATCACGGGCAAAATGAGCCGCTACCCGGCCTGCCAAAGCAAAATCCGCGTCTGCCCATACTCCCGGCTGGCGACGCAGGCAAGTCCTTCCTGCGCGGCCTCTCCGATCCGCGCCTGCGTTTCCACTTCCGCCACGACAAAGGCGTGCGGCGCAAGCCACTGACCGCGCACAAGCAACGGCAGGGCGGCGGGCACAAGGTCCCTGCCGTAGGGCGGATCCATGAACACCAGGTCAAAGCGCTCCTCCGGCTCCGCCCGCTTCCGGCGCGCAAGCAGGCGCAGGACATCTTCCCGCAGGATGCGGCAACGGGGCGCGAAAAGGCCGAGGTCGGCGGCGTTCCGTTCAAGGCATTGCACCGCGGCCGCCGAGTTTTCCACCAGGCAGATCCGCTGCGCGCCGCGGCTTACGGATTCAAAAGCCAGACTGCCGCTGCCCGCGAAGAGATCCAGCGCGGAACACTGAGGCCAGGCGAGACCCCTGGCTTCCAGCATGGAAAAAAGGGCTTCGCGCACCCGGCCTGTGGCGGGCCTTACGCCCGGCCCTGCCACGCTTCGCAGCGTCCGGCCCCGCAGTTCTCCGGCAATGATGCGCATGCCGCTCGTCCTGAACTTATAATCTCGTCAAAAAACGCGCCAGTTCAATGTTCAGCCGCCGCATGCGTTCGCGCAGATCCGTCTGCTCCGCCCAGGGCCGCGTGCGCACCTCGTCCAGTTTGCCCTTGAGCACGATCCACTTCGCTTCGGTATCGCTGATGAGCTGGTCCCAGTCCACCCCCGGGCGGGCCACTTCCGGCTCGGCCGGCGCCACATGCTCCACCGGAACCTTGCCGGGGATAATCTCCAGTTCCTCAAGGTAGTCAGGCATGATCGGCGTCAGGTGAAACTTTTCCCGGATAAGGCCCGCCAGAATATCCTGCGCCTTCGGCTCCCCGTGGACGAGCACGATGCGCAGTTCCGGCCGCGCCGCCGCGCCAATCCACTCCAGCAACTGGTTTTGCCCGGCATGGCCGGAAAACCCGCCTATGGTGAAAATTTTGGCCTTCACCGCCACCTCGTCCCCGAAAAGGCTGACGGATTTCCCCCCGTCCACGATTTTGCGCCCCACGGTGCCCACGCCCTGGTAGCCGACAAAAACGATGCTGACGCCGGCTTTCCACAGGTTGTGCTTGAGGTGGTGCTTGATGCGCCCCGCGTTGCACATGCCGCTCGCCGTGATGACAATGGCCGGGCCCTTCATCTCGTTGATGGCCTGTGATTCCGTGCTGCTCATGGTATACCTGAGGTTGGGGAGATCAAAGGGGTCTTCGCCCCGCGCCAGCAACTGCCTGGCGTTCGGGTCAAAGTAGGCCTGGTGGCGGCGGAAAACGCCCGTCGCCCGGATAGCCAGGGGACTGTCCACAAAAACGGGCATGTCCTCCGGCAACTCGCCCTGCTTCAACAGGGAATGCAGGCAATACAGCACCTCCTGCGTCCGTTCCACGGCAAAGGCCGGAATGATGACCTTTTCCCCGTGCTTGTAGCTGTAGGCGACGGCTTCGGCCAGTTCCGCCAGGGTATGGGCCTCCGCCTTGTGATCGCGGTCGCCGTAGGTGGATTCCACGAAAAGATAGTCTGTCTCCGGCGGGAGTTCCGGATCCTGCACAATAAGCGCGCCCGGTCTGCCCTGGTCGCCCGAAAAAAACAGGCGGGTGCTGAATCCCGCTTCGGCAATGGTCAAATGTATCGCGGCAGCGCCCAGAATATGCCCGGCATCGTGAAAGCGCACCCGTACGCCGGGATGCGGCTCAAAACTTTCGTGGTAGTTGACGTTTTTGAACAGGGGAATGACCTTCAGCGCATCTTCCGTGGTATACAAGGCTTCCACCACATCGTGCTGATCGCGCCTGGCATAGCGCTGGCTGCGCCATTCGGCTTCCATCTCCTGGATGTGGGCGCTGTCTTGCAGCATGAATTCCGCAAGTTCATGGGTGGGCGCGGTGCAATACACGGGCTTGTCGTACCCGTCGCGCGCCAGGCGGGGCAAAAGCCCGGAATGATCAATATGCGCATGCGTCAGGAGAATGAAATCAATCTTGCCGGGTTCGTAAATCTCGGTATTGAAGTTGCGCGCCTCAATGGCCTTGTTGCCCTGGTGCATGCCGCAGTCTATGGCGAAACGCGCGCCGGCGGCTTCAATCATGTAACAGGATCCGGTAACCGTACGCGCCGCGCCGAAGAAGGTCACTTTCATGGCTGCCTCCGCTGGATACACCTTACGCCGTGTTCCGTCAGAAACGCAAGCGCAGCCTCAAAGCCCCGGCTCCTTGCAATTTACCCCCGCGCCCCACTTTTAAAAAATCCCGCTTGCGTGTAGAGTGGGGCATACCGGAGAGGCGTGTCCAGGTGCTGTGATGGTTGGCAAAATATCAATCCGTTTTTTCGACGACAGGGAAGTCCGTGCCGTTTGGGACGACGGCAGCTCCAAGTGGTGGTTTTCGGCGCTTGATATTGTCGGTGTATTGCGCGACGAGAACGAGTACGAGAAGCGCCGCAACTACTGGAAGTACCTGAAAGCAAAACTCAAACGCGAGAAGAATCCACTGGGTAGTGTGACTACCCAGTTCAAATTCACCGCGCCCGACGGCAAGAAACGCGCCGCGAACGTCCTGGATTATGACGGCATAATTGCGCTTGCGAAGAATTTCCCGAGCAAGAAGGCAAACCGCTTTATCGAATGGTTCACATACAGCGACGAGACGATTGACGGCAAGAGCAAGTCAAAGGCGTACGCTCTTTTCGACAGTCCTTTGTTCGACACGATAGAGGTCGGCACAGTCAGGGGTTTGCAACAAATTCATGCCTACCTGTTCGGCGGGCTTTATGAGTTTGCCGGGCAAATCAGAACGCTGAATATCGCAAAGAGCGGCTTCCAGTTCGCTCTGGCGCGCTTTCTGCCTGAAGCGTTGCACGCTATTGAAAATATGCCTGAGGATACTTTTGAAGACATTGCGGATAAGTATGTGGAGATGAATGTTGCCCATCCATTCATGGAAGGCAACGGCAGGAGCATGCGTATTTGGCTTGATCTGATGCTGAAAAAGAAGTTGAAAACGTGCGTTGATTGGAGCACGATCAGCAAGAAAGACTACCTGGACGCCATGCAAAATAGCGTCACAAACTCCGCACAGATAAAGAACCTGCTCTCGTTCGCCTTGACGGACAAGATACGCGACCGCGAAATGTTTATGAAAGGCGTGGATTACTCCTATTACTACGAGCAGGAAGATACGCTTACGCGAGGCGATGACGGCGAATGAAGTTCACCGTCACTGTATCATCAATCTGTATCAGGGAGTTCACATGTCTCTTGCCAAAAGCTCCATAGATGACCTTTCCAGCAAGGAAGCCTGGCGGCTCTTCAAAATCATGGCGGAAATGGTCGAAGGATTCGACGCCCTCAGCTCCTTGCGCAACTGCGTCTCTGTCTTCGGTTCTGCGCGCGCCGAACCCGGCAGCCCGCTGTACCTGGACGCCGAGACCCTTGGCCGCCTGCTGGTGGAAAACGGCTACGGCGTTATTACCGGCGGCGGTCCAGGCCTGATGGAAGCGGCCAACAAGGGCGCAAGCGAGGCGGGCGGCACATCCGTCGGCCTGCGCATCCACCTGCCCTTCGAGCAGGGCTGCAATCCCTACGTCAAAACCCGGATCGACTTCCATTATTTCTTCGTCCGCAAGCTCATGTTCGTCAAGTACGCCCAGGCCTACGTGGTCATGCCGGGCGGCATGGGCACGCTGGATGAATTCTCCGAGGCCTTCGTGCTCTCCCAGACCAAGCGCATCCGCCCCTTCCCCATCATCCTGTACGACACGAAATACTGGCAGGGCCTGCTGGACTGGATGCGGGACTCCATGGCGGACAGCGGCTTCATCAGCAAGCAGGAAATAGACGATTGCTGCGTGCTGTGCGATACGCCCGAGCAGGTGCTTCACCACATCAACCGCTCTGTCGTGCCGTGATGCCGAAGCCCGGCGTGCGCGCCATGCCTTGTGCCGGTCCTGTTCCCTCCCCGCCGGCCGGACGCGCTTGGGAAGAGCTCATGCGCCTTGCCCTGGATCAGGCCCGCGCCGGGGAAGCCCAAGGGGAAGTGCCCGTGGGCGCCGTGCTCGCCGGACGCGACGGAAGCATCCTCGCCGGCGCGCACAACGCCTGCCTGGCCCTCAACGATCCCACGGCCCACGCGGAAATGCTGGCGCTTCGCCAGGCCGCGCAGCGGATCGGCAACTATCGCCTGAACGGGGCCATCCTCATCGTCACCCTGGAACCCTGTCTCATGTGCGCGGGCGCGCTTGTGCAGGCCCGTGTGGACGGCGTCGTCTACGGCGCGGCGGACCCGCTGGCCGGGGCCGTCAGCTCCCGCCTGGACGCCTTTGCCCTGCCCTTCCACAACCACGCGATCTGGCACATGGGCGGCGTGGCGGGCGAGGAGTGCGCCGCGCTGCTGCGGAATTTTTTTCACCAAAGGCGGTAAGCGATGTATGCCTGTGTCATTTTCGTGAGCGGCATCATGGTCATGGTCCTGGAGATGGTGGGCGCGCGGCTTATGGCGCCGCATGTCGGCACGTCCATCATTGTCTGGACGAGCCTTATCGGGGTGGTGCTGGCCTTTCTGGCGCTGGGGGCCTGGTTTGGCGGTCGCCTGGCGGACACGAAGCTCTCGCCGCGGGTGCTGGCGGTCATCCTGGCGGGCGCGGGCCTCGGCGTGGCGCTGACGGCGTGTATCCATCCCCTGCTGGGGAAGAAGGTCATGGAGGCTTCCCCCAATATCTACCTGGGGGCCGTGCTCGGCGCGCTGCTGCACTTCGCCCTGCCGGCCCTGCTTTTCGGCATGACGCCGCCGTACATCGTGCGCCTGAGCCTGGCGAACCTGGCGTCATCGGGCGCCACGGTGGGACGCCTGTATGCGCTTTCCACCGCGGGCAGCATTGTGGGCACCTTTTTGGGCGGCTTTGTGCTGATTTCCTATTTCAGCAGCACGGACATCCTGTTCGGCACGGCCGCCGCCTGCGGGCTGCTTTCCCTGGTGGTCAGCGCCAAAAAGAATCCCCTGGCCCTCGTCCTGTTGCTGGGCGGGACGGCCGCCGCGTTCGGCAGCGCCTCGCACGGATCCTGGCAGGCCAAACAGGGCTTGCCGACACTGGAGACGCCGTACAACACGATCCGGGTCTTTGAGGGTCTTGTCGAAGGCCGGAGGGTGCGCCTGATCCAGACGGATCCGGGAAAAATCCAGTCCGGCATGTACCTGGACGATCCGATCGAACTCTATGCCGAGTACACGCGCTATTACGCCCTGGGCAGCGCGCTGCATCCGAAGGCTGTGCGGGTGCTCATGCTGGGCGGCGGGGGCTATTCCGTGCCCAAATGGCTCCTGGCCGGACGTTCCGGGCTGGACGGCGCGGCCCTGCGACTTGATGTGGTCGAACTCGATCCGGGCATGACCAGGCTTGCGCGCGAATATTTCCAGGCGCCCGACGACCCCCGCATGCGCGTGCGCCACGAGGACGCCCGCCGCTTTATCAATGTGAACTCGCAACACTACGACCTTATTTTCGTGGACGTGTTCAATTCTTACTACAGCGTGCCCTTCCAGATGGGCACGGTGGAAGCCGCACGGGCTCTCCGCCGGGCCCTGGCGCCCGGCGGCATGATGATCATGAACATCATTTCCGCCTACAGCGGAGAAAACGGCCTGCTGTTCCGCGCCATCCATGCGGCGATGGCCGAGGCCTTTCCTGAACTGCACGCCTTTGCGGTCAGCAGCCCGAACCGGCTTGACGCAGTGCAGAACATCATGCTGCTGGCCCTGCCGGAAACGCGCCCGGACCTGGCCGCCGCGTTCGCGGGCGAGGCCCCGCACCTGTCGCAGCGCATCCAGGCCATGTTGCGCACCCGCATTACGCAGGCCGTGGAGCAAGACTGCCCGGCCCTGACCGACAATTTCGCGCCCGTGGAGCGTTACGCGCAGGCCCTGTTGCGATAAGCGGGATCGCCCTGCAGCCCGGTCTCAGGGCGTGCTCCTTGACGTGTACGGCGGAAATAGAAAAGCCATATGCGCTGTCTGTCATCTTTTCCTTGCCATCCGCGCGCGGAATGTGTACAGTCTCCACGTACGTTGCGGGAAAGCAGCATAACCGCCAAGGACGGCGCTGATTCCGTCGCAGGCTCTCGTGCCTGTGTGCATAAGGAGATAGTCATGATTAGTCCCTCGTCGGCCGCAGGGGCATCCATCGTCATGTCCACGCTTGCGGACAAGATGGGCCGGGGCATCCAACTGACGAACGCCGAACAGAATCTCGTTATGGTCAACGCGGCGAATATCTTCTCGAGCTCGTTTGGCCCCATGCCTTCTGAAATGCGGTTTTCGCCCATGCAGCTTCCCGAAAACGTCAAAGGGATATTGGCCAGCTTCAGCATGTAGCCGCACACGAAAAAACGCCGGATGACGGCGTTTTTTCGTCACGATGAGCCCGCATACAGAACCCCGCGCTCACGTGGGGTTCTGTATGTTTCAAAAGGAACGCCATGCACGGGACCGTGGAAGATCTGACCGTAGACTATGAAGAAAACGGACAGCTTGTTGTCAAGGAGCTCGACAAGGCCATCCTGTCCAAGGGGGCGTGGGCCACGGTGCTGTTCCGCTACCAGGAATGGGTGCCCGCCAATGACGGCTACGGACCGGATAAATACGTGATCCGCCGCTACAAGAAGAGCGGGGGCGAATACCGCCAGCAGTCGAAGTTTACCATCTCGAGCGCCGACCAGGCCCGCAAGATCGTCGAGACCCTGCAGGGCTGGCTGGCGTAAAACATTTTTCAGGTGCGCCCATGCCGATGTATGATTTTTCCTGCCGATACTGCAACACGGTGTTTGAAGAACTGTTGACGAAGAACGAAGACGCCGCTGTCTGCCCCCAATGCGGAATGGCTGGAGCCCTGCGCATGCCCAGCGCTCCAAGTCCGCTGAAAACAGGCGCTTTCCCCTTCAAGCCCGGACCGGTGCATCCCATGGCCCACATGGCCGGGGGATGCGGCGGCGGCGCCTGCCCGAGCGGCGGCAGCGGTTTTTCCTGAAGCCGTTGACCCCTTCTCCGGGAGAGAGGGCAGCATGTACGGGAGCCGTATGCCCCACAGTATGACAGGTTTCGGCCGCTGCATAACGGAAGACGCAAGGTTCATCCAGCAATGGGAAATCCGCAGCGTCAACAGCCGCCACCTGGATCTGAAATGGCGGCTGCCTGTGGCCGTGCGCAGCCTGGAAGCGCAGCTTGAAAAAGTCGTCCGCCGCGTTGCGCAGCGCGGGCGGGTGGAAATACACCTGAGCCTGAAGCGCGTAAGCGGCGCGCAGGCCACAGCGGATTTTGACGCGCAGCAGGCGGCGGCCATGCTGGATGCGCTTGCCGGGCTCGCGCGCGGCCGGGGCGACGACTTTGTCCCCGACTACAACGCCTTGCTTGGCCTGCTTCCGCTCTGGGGCGACAGCGGCGCGGAAGCGGACGAGGCGTTGCTGGCGCGGCTTGAAGAGGGGCTTGACATGGCCCTGCGCGACTGGAACGAAGCCCGCGTACGCGAGGGGCGCGCGCTGTCCACGGATGTGCATTCCCGCATCCTGCGCATGGAGGAGTGGGTCGCGCGCATTGAGGAACGCGCGCCTGCCGTCAAGGAGGAACGTCAGCACCAGGTGCGCGAACGTCTGAACGAAAGCTTGCGGTCTCTGAACGTAGAGTTGGACGAAAGCCGCTTTCTGCAGGAAGTCGTCATTCTGTGCGACAAACTCGACGTCAGCGAGGAGTTGACCCGTCTGCGCGCCCACCTTGAGCGCTTGCGCGAGCTTCTGGATACCGGCGCCGACGCGGGCAGGCGGCTGGACTTTACCTTGCAGGAGTGTTTCCGCGAAATAGCGACCTGCGGCAACAAGGCCCAGGACGTGCAACTTTCCCGGCTGGTGGTTGACTTCAAAAATGAACTGGAAAAATGTCGGGAACAGGTGCAGAATCTGGAGTAAAGAGCTTACAACTTGGAGCGCTCATGCAGGCACAACAGGTTATCCACATCGGCCGCGGCAATTTTGTGCTCGCCGGGCGGGTTGTGGCCATAGTCAGCCCGTCGTCGGCCCCCATGAAGCGCCTTCGTGAAGACGCGCGCGACGCGGGCAGGCTGGTGGATACGACCCAGGGACGTAAAACCCGTTCCATCCTGGTGACCGATTCCAACCACGTCATACTCACCGCCATCCAGCCCGAAACCCTCAGCCAGCGCTTCAGCCAGGAGGAGGCGATTAAACTATGGAAAGAACCGGCTTAGTACTTGTCGTGTGCGCTCCTTCCGGCACGGGGAAAACCACCCTGGTCAAGAAGCTCATGCAGGAGTTCCCGCAGATAGGGTATTCCACGTCCTGTACGACCCGTTCTCCGCGTACCGGAGAAGTTCCGGGACACGACTACAATTTCGTCAGCACGGACGAGTTTCTTGAACTCCGGCGCACGGGCTATTTTGCGGAATGGGCCGATGTCTACGGCCACTTTTACGGCACCCCGCTCAATCCCACCCTGGACATTTTGCGTTCCGGCAGGGACGTGCTGTTTGACATCGACGTTCAGGGCGCCGCGCAACTCAGGCTGACCCTGCCCTCCGGGCGCTACGTGTTCATTATGCCGCCTTCCCTGAAAATTCTGGAGGAGCGCCTGCGCGCGCGCGCGCAGGATAACGAGGAAGACATTCAGCGACGCCTGATGACGGCGCGCAGTGAACTCGGCGAAGCCCACTGGTTCGACGCCTGGATTGTGAACGACGATCTGCACCGCGCCTATGACGCGCTGCGTTCCGTCTATCTCTCGGCCACGCTCGCGCCGTCGCGGCGGCCCCTGGTGCTCAGGAATATCCTGGAGGGATACACCGCGTCATGAGCGCGCAGGCACGAGCCACGCTGGTGATGGCTCTGGATTTTCCGGCTGCCCCGCCGGCCTTGCGCATTGCACGAAAGGTCCGCGGCATCGTGCCCTGGGTCAAGGTAGGCCTGGAACTGTTCAGCGCGGCCGGCCCGCGCGTGGTGCATGCGCTCAAGGATCTCGGTTTTGCCGTCTTTCTGGATCTCAAGCTGCACGACATTCCCAATACGGTGCAAGGCGCGGTACTGGCTGCGGCCCGTTTGCGCGCCGATATGATCACCCTGCATGTGGCCGGTGGAGAACGCATGATCCGCGCAGCCTTGGATGCCGCGAACAACGGTCCGCACAGGCCCCTGCTTTTCGGCGTGACCGTGCTCACCAGCATGGCGCCGGGCGAATTGCCCGGTTCCAGGGCGCTAAGCGCACGGGCTCTTGCCGATACGGCCCAAAAGCTGGCGATCCTCGCGCGGGCCTGGGGCATGGACGGCGTTGTCTGCTCCGGGCGCGAAGCGCGCAGGATACGGCAGGCGACGGGCTTACGCTGCCTGACCCCCGGCATACGCCTGCCCCATGCCGCACAGCATGACCAGCGCCGGGTTGTCAGCCCGGCCGGGGCCGTGCGTGCGGGCGCCGACTACCTGGTGGTCGGCAGGCCCATTACCGCCGCCCGTGATCCCGCCCAGGCCGCACAAGAAATTCTGCGCGACATGCATACCGCGCATCTCACATCCTCCCCCCACACCCCGCGAGGCGCCGCATGATGCAACAGCCCGACCCCAAAAGTCTTCAGACCCCCCAGGATCGCATCAAGGGCGTTTTCTCCACGCAGGAGATCCGCAAGGTGGGCACAGGCACCACGCAGCGCAAAACGGTATATAAAGGCTTTTATTTCATTGAGCAGGACGATCTCGGCAATATCGAGTGCCAGCCGCTCAATGCCAATTACGTGCCCTCCGGCCAAAAGCGCAAGATCTCCATGGAAGAACTCATGGAGAAGTTTGCCCCGGAACCGGAGTTTTACCTCAATTCCGTGTATCCCAAAATGCAGGAGCTGCAACGCACGATCGACAGCGCCGACGCGCACAGGGCAAAGGGCGAGACCTTCTCCGCCGAATACGAATACGGCGCGGTGCTGCAGGTGGACGAGGAAAACGTGCGCGCCAACTTCGGCATCGGCCTCACCTACCTGCAGCGTGGGGAAAACAACAAGGCCGACGATATTTTTGGACGCCTCGTCAAGCTTGACGCCGCCTTTGCGCCTGAACACAAGCACATGTTCAATGATTTCGGCATCAACCTGCGCAAGGCGCGCATGTACGAGCAGTCCGTCATCTATTACAACCGGGCCCTGGAAATGACCGTTGACGATGAGAACCTGCACTTGAACGTCGCCCGCGCCCTGTTTGAAACCAAGGATATTGACGGCTGCGTGGAGCATCTGCTCAAAGCCCTGGACCTGGCCCCCAAGCATGAACAGGCGACAAAATTCCTGCTGTGGCTTGTTGAGAAAAAACTGGTCGCAGCGGACGCCATCGCGCGGATACGCCAGGCGCTTGAGCAGGAGAACGGGCCGAAGCAGGAGCCGGAAGATCGAACGCCCGATGCCTCCACAGGCCAGGCGCCCGCAGACGCATGATGAAGATCTGGCATTCCCGCCCTCTCCCCGCAAGCCCGCCCCCGCCGCCAAGCTGGGCCGAACGCCTCAACATCTCGTCGCTGTTGCTGGATATTCTTTGGCGGCGCGGACTCGGCAGCCCGGAAGAGATGGACGCCTTTCTTTCGCCCGGACTGCGCCATCTCGCTCCGCCGGAAGACTGGCCCGGCATGGAGCAGGGCGCCCGGGTGCTCGCCGGGGAACTCCTTGCGGGCAAAAAGTTCGCGGTCTGGGGCGACTACGATGTGGACGGCGTCAGTTCCGCCGTGCTGGTGCGGGATGTTTTGGCAACGCACGGCATTCCGGTCATAGCGCATTTGCCGGACAGGCG
>Ga0082212_10006996_pt1 | contig 15027 bp, 12 predicted proteins | sample TergutNt197P3_FD_71548 | JGI IMG/M metagenome (GOLD analysis project Ga0082212, IMG submission 71548) | Neocapritermes taracua P3 segment gut microbial communities from Petit-Saut dam, French Guiana - Nt197 P3 | ecosystem: Host-associated > Arthropoda: Insects > Digestive system > Gut ...
CTGTTCACTCCATCGTAGCCGTAGCTCTGCTGCAGTTGCAGGACTCCAGATGTCCCTGGACGAATGATCCTCTGCGCCTGCACGTTTCCGTTATTCGTCGTCGCCGCAAAATCATATTCAATCTGTGTCCGGTCTCCGCTGTTTAAGCTCGTTCCCAACTGATAGACCGTCGCCGTCCCAGGCGTATTGTACTCCCTCGTCTCATACAGCCCGTTGCCGAGTGCCACTGCTGTTATCCGTCCATCAGGCGCAAAACCCAAAACGCTTGCATAATTCGTCGTATTTGTTGCTGCCGCACTTGTCCGTCCTGCGTTATCCACCGTATAGTTCACTGTTTTCCCGGACGGATACGTCTGCCCCTTCAACGCTCCGTTCAGATACCACTCATACGCAAATGACTTCGTCCCGTTACCGACTATCGAATGACTGCTGCTCGTTACCCTCCCAAGCTCGTCGTATTCGTTGTAGGTATTCGTTGCCACGCCAACAGCCTCTACCGACTTCAACTGACCGATATTCGGCGCATAGGAGTTGTTCGCCAGATGATATGTGTAGTTCACTGTCGGCGTAGACGTTGCCAAACCGCTGTAGCTCTTCGTCTTTACCCGATGTAGCACGTCGTAGGTCATCGTGCTCGTCGCACCACGCGCGTCCGTCTTCGTCTTTAAATCTCCGCTGCTGTGATACGTATAGCTGCTTGTTCCGCTTTCGGGGTTCGTTGCCGTCAACAATTGACTCAACGAGTTGTAGGCGAATGTCCGCATCTGCGTTGCGCCCGGACTTACCTGTAAAACCTTCGTTAAATTATCAAGAGCATCATATTCGTAGGTCGTGCCGTAGTTTAATCCCGATGGGTCTTCTATTACTTCAGCCAACCGGTTAAATACGTCCACTCTCTGTTTGCGTGTTTTATTATCCGGGTCTGTTATAATCGTCCATTCCCCGTCATAAACCCATTTGTAGATAGGTATTTATGAGGCTACTGCAGGAAGAATGTGCCATGCTGTCCCTCGCTGTCTGTTAACGCCGCGGTCTTTGATGTCTCAGAACCAAAATGTTTCGCAATAATTGCAATAACCTAAGAAAACGCTGATTAATTGTCTGTGCGGGATGAAGCGCAAGGCGCACGGAGCGCAGGAACCGAGGCATATACAGAGATATGTCGAGGTTACGAGCACCGCGCAACGCAGCGATTCGCCCGCACAGACAATTAATCAGCGTTTTCCTAAAGACTCTTAACTGAAAACAGCCCCATTATGACGGCATAAAAAAACGAATGTCAACAAAAAAAGGAACCGTCTTGATCAGGCTGATACTGGAAATCCGGCGCCCGATGCTCTAAAATTTAAAAATTTCGGGGTTTTAATGCGGTCGGCTCTGGTCTTATTAAAAATTTTTATTATTATTATATGTGTGATTAATACGCCTTTTACGTTAAAATACGGGCTAATCATTGAATAATAAGATCTTATAGAATACCCGCTCATGTTTTTCGCGAACGGTGTGCAACGGAAAACGGCGCGGGATAAAAGGGAAAAGAGAAAAATGTCAAAGAAAATCGATGTTACCGAGCTCATCCTTCGTGACGGGCATCAGAGCCTCATGGCGACGCGCATGGGCATCGAAGATATGGTTGTGGCCTGCGAGGATATTGATAAAGCCGGATTCTGGTCGGTTGAATGCTGGGGCGGCGCGACGTTCGATTCCTGCATCCGGTTCCTGAATGAAGACCCATGGGAACGACTGCGAACCTTTCGCAAGCTTATGCCCAACTCGCGCCTGCAAATGCTGCTGCGCGGGCAGAACCTCCTGGGATACCGCCATTATGAAGATCATGTCGTCGATCGCTTCGTTGAAAAATCCGCGGAAAACGGCATAGATGTATTTCGCGTTTTCGACGCGCTGAACGATATACGCAATCTGCAGCGATCCATCGCCGCTGTAAAACGTACCGGCAAACACGCGCAGGGAACCATAAGTTACACGGTCAGCCCACTGCACACGATTGAGGGCTTTGTTGATGTGGCCAAAAAACTTGTCGAACTGGGCTGCGATTCCATTTGCATCAAGGATATGGCCGCGCTGATCAAACCTCAGCCCGCGTACGATCTCGTCAAGGGAATCAAAGATGCCTGCGGCCACGACACGCGCGTACAGGTGCATGTCCACGCGACAACCGGCGTTACCATGGTCAGTTTGATGAAAGCGATTGAGGCCGGCGCGGACTGCGTCGATACCTCCGTCAGCGCGCTCAGCCTCGGTCCCGGACATAACCCGACAGAATCACTGGTTGAAATGCTTGAAGGGACGGGCTACACAACCGACATCGACAACGACCGCCTGCTGAAAATCAAAAAACACTTCCTCGGCGTACGCCCGTATTACAGGGAATATCTGTCGAACATCACCGGCGTTGAAACAGAAATCTTCAAGAGTCAGATTCCCGGCGGAATGCTTTCAAACATGGAAAGCCAGTTGAAGCAGCAGAAGGCGGACGACAGAGTGGAAGAAGTCCTTGACGAGGTTCCGCGCGTGCGCATGGACAGCGGATATCCGCCGCTTGTCACCCCGACCAGCCAGATTGTGGGAACCCAGGCTGTTTTCAACGTTCTTATGGGGAAATACAAAGTTCTTACCGGCGAATTCGCCGATCTGATGCTTGGTTATTACGGCGAAACCATCGGCCCGCGCGATCCGGAAGTCATCGAACTGGCCGTAAAACACGCCAAAAAGGAACTGATCAACTGTCGCCCCGCGGATTTATTGAAACCGGAATGGGACGAGCTGCGTAAAGAAGCGCTGACTGTGCCCGGCAATAACGGTTCCGACGAAGACGTGCTTACATTCGCCATGTTTCCGAAAGTTGCTCCCAAGTTTTTCTCAACCCGCAACGAAGGGCCGATACACATCGGCAGGGAAGCGAATTCCAGCCAGGCGTCCGTAGCGGAGGACACGGGCAAGGGGCCGGTGCGAACGGAAATATCTTATAACGTAAAACTTCACGGGAATACACACCGGGTAACCGTTACTCCGGCGTAGGGGAATCAAAATATGTCTGAAAAAACAATGCAGGAAAAAATTGAAGAACTGCGCCGGAAGCGTGAAATAACGATGCTTGGCGGCGGCGCGGATAAACTGGAAAAACAGCGCTGCCAGGGAAAGCTTACGGCCCGTGAACGCATCGCCAATATGGTCGATCCCGAGAGCTTCGAAGAAACGGGCCTTTTTGCGCGGCACCGCGCCGATTTGTTCGGTATGGCCGACAAGGATTTTCCCGCGGACGGCGTGGTCACGGGCGCGGCGGCGATCAACGGGCGTCTTGTGCATCTTGCCAGCCAGGATTTTTCGGTTTCCGGAGGCGCGGCGGGCGAAGTCCATTCAATCAAGGTCGCCGAGATCATGGAACAGTCGCTCAACACCGGATCGCCGTTTGTCTTTATCAACGATTCAGGCGGCGCGCGCGTACAGGAAGGCATTGATTCCCTTTCCGGCTACGGAAAAGTTTTTTATACCAACGTCATGCTTTCCGGCGCGGTGCCGCAAATTTCGCTTATCTGCGGCCCCTGCGCGGGCGGCGCGGCCTACAGTCCGGCGCTTACAGACTTTATCATCCAGACCCGTCAGGCGCAGATGTTCATTACCGGCCCCTCGGTAATCAAGAGTGTCACCGGAGAAAACGTTACCGCCGAGCAGCTTGGCGGAGCCGAAACGCACATGGCCAAATCCGGCGTTGTTCACTTTATCGCCGAAGACGACAATCACGCCATTTACATCTGCCAGAAGCTGCTGAGTTTCCTGCCTTCAAATAACCTTGAAGATCCGCCGATCATTGAAGGCGACACGAATCTTAATCCGAACCCGGAACTGAACGACGTTGTTCCCACCGATACCAAACGGGCTTACGACGTGCGCGACGTAATTACCAGGGTGGTAGATTTCGGAGACTTCCTTGAAGTGCAGGCGGGTTACGCAATGAACATCGTGGTCGGGTTTGCGCGCTTCAACGGTCGTTCGGTCGGCATCGTCGCAAACCAGCCTAACGTGCAGGCGGGCGTGCTGGACATAAACGCTTCCGATAAAGCGGCTCTTTTCATCCGTTTTTGCAACGCCTTTAATATTCCCTTGGTTACTTTTGTGGACGTTCCGGGTTTTCTGCCCGGCGTGCAGCAGGAATACGGCGGCATCATACGCCACGGCGCGAAAATGCTGTTCGCGTATTCAGCCGCAACGGTGCCGAAAATTACCGTTGTTTTGCGCAAAAGCTACGGCGGCGCTTACCTGGCGATGTGCAGTAAGGACTTGGGCGCCGATCGTGTCTATGCGTGGCCGACTGCCGAAATCGCGGTTATGGGTGCGGAAGGCGCGGCTGAAATCGTATTTCGCAAGGAAATCGCGGAAGCGGAGGACAAGGAGGCAAAGCGCAAGGAACTTATCTCCGAGTATCGCGACGCTTTCTCCAACCCCTATGTGGCCGCCGGCCGCCGATTGGTAGACTCTGTAATTGAACCGGCAATGACACGGCATCACGTTGCGCGGGCGCTCGAATATCTGCACACCAAACGCGAACTTAGGCCGGCTAAAAAACACGGCCTGGTTCCGATGTAGAATCGAGGTATAACCATGGCGCAAAACATAAAAATTAAAGACCTTTTGGCAATGCTGGAGGAAATGCGCGGGCAGATTGCGGATCTTGCCGAGCGCGTAACGCGGCTTGAAGCGGATTCAAAAAGCCTGCCGCCGGCCGCTGTTGCCGCCGCGGAAGTCTCGAAACCGGCCGCTCCGCCCGAGGCGCCTGCGAAACAGGAAATTACGGAAGAAGAAATTCTGGCTGTTTCCGCGGCGCTGGGCGCGTACCTTGGAGTCCGGGTTCATATCCGGCAGGTTCGGCTGCTTAGCTCGTCGGCATGGGCGCAACAGGGTCGCGTGTTGGTACAGGCACATATTCCATACACACATTAATATTAAAGAAATGCTGGTTTATTTGCCTGCACAGCGAATAAATCAGCATTTCCGTAGGAGAAGCCGTGAAACTGAATGTTACTATTGATGGAAAATTATATGAGGTGGACGTTGAGGCCGTCGAACCGGAAACCTCCGTCCCACAGACCCGTTTCTATGTGACGGGAAAACCCACGGCCCGCGCAGCCGCACCGGTCGCCGCCCCACCCGCGGCCGCTCCACAGGCGGCGGATGAAAGTAAATTCTGCCGCAGTCCGGTATCAGGTATAGTTATCAAGACGGTGGCAAAAGAAGGACAGAGTCTACAGTCCGGCGAAACGATTATGACGCTGGAGGCCATGAAAATGGAAACTACTATTACAGCGCCCGGCGCGGTTAAAATCGCCAAGTTTCTCGCAAAAGAAGGCGACAGCGTTCAGTCCGGCCAGGCTCTGGTGGAGTTTGAGTAAATGAATTCTGAAATGGAACAGATACCCGGATTTTTGTTTTTTGATCATATCGCCGTCGCGGTAAAGCCCGGAGAACTGGAAAGTCACGTCGCGGCGTACAAGACGATGGGCTTTACAGAACTGCATCGGGAGGAAATTCTCGGCAGGGATCAGGTGCGTGAAGTCCTGCTGCGGGTCGGCGACGGGCCGAATCTTTTGCAGCTTATCGAACCCTTGAACGACGCCTCTCCCGTGACGAAGCAGATTGAGAAAAACGGCGGACGCGGCGGTTTCGTGCACATGGCCCTGCGCGTCAAAAACATTCAAAAAGCTTACGATTATCTGAAGCAGAACGGCTTCAAGCTTGTGGAAGACGCTCCCCGCCCTGGTTCGCGCGGCACGACGGTTTTTTTCGTTCATCCTAAGACAACGGAAAAAGCCTCCTTCGGCTTTTTGATTGAAGTGGTGCAGGAAGGAGCGCCTCATGCCTGATTCGGAAAAGAAACTTGATAAACTTGATATTGCGGCGGATTTTCCGGCGGTTTCCGCAAAAGAGTGGGAAGCCGCAATAGAGAAAGATCTCAAAGGCGCGGATTACGAGAAAAAACTGGTGTGGCGCACTGAAGAAGGTTTTTCCGTGCAGCCTTATTACCGTGATGAAAATCTCGCCAAACTGAAAGCTCAACTCGGACATCGCCGCGAAAACCGGGGCTGGGAGATTTGCGAAAAATTCCAGCCTTCCGAAAATGCCGTGCGCGCCGACCTTCTGCATGAAGCCGGTGCGACGGCCGTCGAGGAACTGGGTTATGCCGTAGCTGCGGGCGTTGAACGGCTTGCAGAATTTGCGGGAAAGAAATCCGAAAAAAAATCATTGGAAGCCGCGGCGGGTGAAATCGAATTCGTCTTTGCAGCAGGGCCAAGCTATTTTATCGAAATCGCAAAATTGCGCGCGGCGCGCCTTCTGTGGGCGCAGGCCGTTGCCGCTTTCGGCGCGAAAGAGCCTGCAACCGCGCGTATTATCGTGCGAACACCGGCGCGCAACAAGAGCGTTTACGACCGCTATACAAACCTGCTGCGCGCGACGACGGAATCGCTTTCCGCCGTCGTAGGCGGCTGCGACACGCTCTATGTGGAACCCTTCGGTTTCGACAACCACATTGCAGTGAACATTCAACGCATATTGAAGGAAGAATCAAACATTGACGCCGTAGCCGATCCCGCCGGCGGGTCGTATTACATCGAAACGCTGACGGACTCCATCGCGCGCGCGGCATGGAAGATTTTTCAGCAGGTCGAAGCCGAGGGAGGATTTACAAAGGCCAAAACCTCCGGTTTTATCGACGACGCGCTTGATGCTTCGCGCGCGACACGTGCCAAAGCCCTGTCCGGCCGCCGTAAAACGCTGGTCGGCGTGAACAACTACCCGAACCTGGTGGAAAAGGAATCGGAAATGCCGCCGCCTGCGGAAAGCCAAAGGCTCGCGGAATCCTTCGAGAAAATCCGCCGGCGCACGATCGACAACGCCAAAAAGGCCAGACGTTATCCGAAGGTTCTGCTTCTGACGCGCGGCGACGTGAAAATGAGGGGCGCGCGTTCAAACTTCGCCCTCAATTTCTTCGGCTGCGCCGCTTTCGACATAGAAACGTCCGATCAGTATGCGGGTAAGGATGTTGATCTCATCGTTCTTTGCAGCTCCGATCCTGAATATCTGGAATTTGCCCTGGATGTCTGTCCAAAAGCCGGCGTTCCCGTGCTGGTCGCGGGCAATCCCAAAGACCAGATCGAGGCGCTTAAGGCTGCCGGGGTCGAAGGGTTTATTCACATACTCTCCGACGCGGCGGAGACTCTGACCGAATTGCAGGACAAAATTGGATTGGAATAAGAGGTAAGTGCAAAATGGAGCATGCGCAATGAAACCGGATTTTACGAAAATTGATTATCAGTTAAGCCCGCGGACTTCATCCATCAAAGCGTCGGCCGGCGCGGCGTGGCTGACGGCCGAGGGTATTTCCGTCAAACCTTTTTACACGGCGGAAGACCTTGCCGGGATGGAGCATCTTGAATACGCAGCCGGGCTGCCGCCTTTTTTACGCGGGCCGTATTCTACCATGTATTGTATGCAGCCATGGACGATCCGGCAGTACGCCGGTTTTTCAACGGCCGAGGAATCCAACGCTTTTTACCGGCGAAATCTGGCCGCCGGACAAAAAGGACTTTCTGTTGCATTTGACCTTGCCACGCATCGCGGCTACGACTCAGACAACGAGCGCGTAATCGGCGATGTGGGCAAAGCCGGTGTCGCCATTGATTCGGTCGAGGACATGAAAATCCTATTCGACCAGATTCCGCTCGAACAGATGTCCGTGTCGATGACCATGAACGGCGCGGTGCTGCCGATTATGGCGTTTTACATCGTCGCGGCGCGGGAGCAGGGCGTTTCCACAGAGGAACTGGCCGGAACGATTCAGAACGACATCCTTAAAGAATTCATGGTGCGCAATACCTATATATATCCACCGCTGCCGTCGATGCGCATCATCGGAGATATATTCCGCTACTGCTCGGCGAACATGCCGAAATTTAACTGCATCTCAATCAGCGGCTACCACATTCAGGAAGCGGGCGGAACGGCCGACATTGAACTCGGCTACACGCTGGCCGACGGGCTGGAATACATCCGCACCGGCATCAACGCCGGGCTTGACATTGACGGCTTCGCGCCGCGCCTAAGCTTCTTCTGGGGCATCGGCATGAACCACTTTATGGAAATCGCCAAGATGCGCGCCGCGCGTATCCTCTGGGCGAAGATTATAAAAGCATTCAATCCGAAGAATTCCAAGTCGATGGCTCTGCGCACACATTCGCAGACATCCGGCTGGAGCCTTGCCGCGCAGGATGTTTTCAACAACGTCACGCGCACCGCGGTTGAGGCGCTGGCATCCGTGCTAGGCCACACGCAGTCGCTGCACACGAACGCCCTCGACGAAGCCATAGCGCTGCCGTCTGATTTCTCGGCGCGTATCGCCCGCAACACGCAGATTTTCCTTCAGGAAGAAACCGACATCACCAAATCGGTTGATCCCTGGGCGGGCAGCTATTACGTGGAGTATCTAACGCAGGAATTGATGAAAAAGGCGTGGGCGCACATACAGGAAATCGAAGAACTGGGCGGAATGGCAAAAGCCATCGAAACCGGTATTCCAAAAATGCGAATTGAGGAGGCGGCCGCGCGGCGGCAGGCACGCATTGATTCCGGAAAAGAAACCATCGTCGGCGTTAATAAGTATAAGCCTGCCGATGAAAAGCAGTTGGATGTACTGATTGTGGACAATCAGGCGGTGCGCGAAGCGCAGTTAAAGCGCCTTTCCGAAACGAAAGCAGGTCGCGATCAGGCGGCGGTAGAGGCAGCACTTGCAGCATTGACCAACTGTGCGGAAAAAGGCGAGGGAAACCTTCTGGAACTTTCCGTTGAAGCGGCTCGTCTGCGTGCCACGCTCGGTGAAATTTCCTCCGCGCTCGAAAAAGTCTTCGGTCGTTATCAGGCCGTCAATCGCACAATCTCCGGCGTTTATTCTTCGGAAAGCCGCGAGGATCCGGAATTCCGCGAGGCGCAAAACCTTGCGGATAAATTCGCCAAAGCCGAAGGCCGCCGTCCCCGTATTCTCATCGCCAAGATGGGGCAGGACGGACATGACCGCGGCTCGAAAGTGATAGCGACCGCGTTTGCCGATCTCGGCTTTGACGTGGATGTGGGGCCGCTATTCCAGACGCCGCGCGAGGCCGCGCGAATGGCTGCGGAAAACGACGTTCACGTGCTTGGCGTTTCGAGCCTGGCGGGTGGACATTCCACACTGGTTCCCGCAGTGATTGAAGAACTGAAAAACCTCGGCCGTGGCGACATCCTTGTTTTCGCCGGCGGTGTAATTCCTCCGCAGTCCTACGACGAGCTGTTTAAGGCGGGCGTTATTGATGTTTTCGGCCCCGGTTCGGTGATCCCGGTCTGCGCGCAGAAAATCCTCAAAGCGCTGGCGTAGTTTAGCATCGAGCTTTGCGCGTGGTGCCGGCGGTCTTCGAACCGAAAAAGCCGGCATAATGCCATTTGTCAATAATTACCGCACAAGAGAATATTGATATGAAAAAAATCGTATTACTGGCAGTAAAAGTCTCTTTTCTTGTTACCGTGTTAATCGTTTTATCGATGTGCGGCAAAAACGCCGATCCCAGGCTGATCTGCGGGGTCACGGAATACCCGCCATTGAATTACATGGAAGGCTCGGATTGGACCGGCTTCGAGACCGAATTTGCCCGGCTCGTTGGAAAAAAACTGGGAATGGCGGTGGAATTTCAAAAAATCGAATGGACCCGAAAATTCATCGAACTAGAAGCCGGTACGATAAACTGCATCTGGAACGGGCTTACCGCCAATACAACCGATTCAACGACCGGCAGGCCAAGGCACGAGGACGTCGATTTCTCGTACAGCTACATGTTTAACCAGCAAAGCATAGTAATTAAGGCGGACAGAGCTGGTGAATTCACGGTTTATCAGGATTTATCCGGTAAAACGGCCGCCGCCGAAAAGGGTTCGGCAGGTGAGAGCGCGGCAAAAGACGCCGTTGGCGACGGCGGCAAAGTAATTGATTCAACGTCGCAAGTCGACACATTCATTGAGGTAAAATCTGGCGCCGTGGATTACGCGGTAGTTGATATTATTTTAGCCCAGCAAATGACCGGTTCAGGGAATTATAACGACCTGGTCATCGCGGATATCACATTAGACCATGAAATGTATGCCGTCGGCTTTAAAAAAGGCAGCGACCTGACCGAAAAGGTTAACAAGACCATGGAAGAATTGTTCGCCGGAGGCGAAATGCTGAAATTGGCGCAAAAATACGGACTGGAAAACAGCCTTTATCTTGATAAAAGCAAGATCGAATAGCCATGGGGTTTGGAGCCGTTACATATAGACTGCTGATTGGATTTCAAACCACTCTCCTGTTATTCGGGCTGACCCTTTTATTTTCACTCCCGCTGGGCCTTGTGATTTCATTCGGTTCCATGTCGAAATTCCCTCCTCTGCGGTATTTTGTGAAGGTTTTTGTCTGGAGCATCCGTGGCGTTCCATTGATGCTCCAGATTTTTATCATTTTTTATGTGCCGGGCATGGTTTTTGGTACGCCGTTTTCGACCCGGTTTAACGCGGCAATCATCGCCTTTACCATAAATTATGCCTGCTATTTCAGCGAAATATTCCGCGGGGGTATCGAAAGTATCTCGTCAAGCCAGTACGAGGCGGGGCAAGTGCTGGGCATGACAAAATCCCAGATATTTTTCCGCGTCGTACTTTTGCAGGTCATAAAGCGTATTATGGCCCCTATGTCAAACGAAATCATAACATTGGTGAAAGACACCGCTCTTGCTCGCGTGATCGTGGTCGTGGAAGTCATCAAGGTCGCGGAGGATATTGCGACGACCGGCCTTATTTGGCCCATGTTTTACACCGGCGCGTATTATTTGCTGTTTGTAGGGATGCTGACGCTTTTGTTCGGATACATAGAAAAACGCTTAAGTTATTTTAAAGCATGAATCTTTGTCGTTAGGCGAGACATGGTATGGCAATTTTGGAAGTGCGGAACGCCGGAAAACGGTTTGGCACGCATGAAGTGTTAAGCGATATCAACTTTACCATGGAAGAAGGAGAAGTTTTAACCGTAATCGGCTCCTCGGGAAGCGGAAAAACCACTCTTTTGCGCTGCCTGAATTTTTTGGAACGGCTGGATACGGGGCGTATTTTACTGCGCGGAAACACCCTGCTCGATTCAAGGGAACAAAATTGGCGTGATGAACAAAACATTCGTCAAAAACGGATGCATTTTGGTTTGGTGTTTCAATCATTTCATCTTTTTCCTCAATATACGGCCCTTGAAAATGTGATACTGGCCCGGAAGCTCGCAGCTTCACAGCGAGAGGATTTCAAGAAAAATAAAAAGCTTATTTTTAACGAAATATGCCATGAAGGGCTGGATCTTTTGGATCAGATGGGCCTGACCCTTAAGCGGGATTTCTATCCATACCAATTGTCCGGCGGACAGCAGCAACGCGTCGCTATCGCCAGGGCTTTGGCTCTCAAACCGGATATCCTCTGCTTTGACGAACCAACTTCCGCGCTTGACCCGGAGCTTACAGGCGAAGTGTTGAAGGTTATCCGAAGTCTTGCGGATAAAAGAACGACCATGATTATCGTTACACATGAGATGCGGTTTGCGCGCCAGGTCGCCGACATCGTCCTGTTCATGGACGAGGGTGTGGTGATAGAATACGGTTCCCCCGAGGATGTGTTTGATAACCCTTCCAGCGAGCGCATGAAACGTTTCCTGGAACGTTACAATGAAGCCGATAGCCGTCCCGATTAATCGGATGCACGACGTAAAACCCCGTAATTTCAAGGAGAACAAAAATGAATACGCCGATGAACACACCTATGCACCGCGTCAAATACACAAATATTACAAAAGACCAGATCGGGCAAAGGCTCAAAGCGGCGGAAGCCGGTCCGACGTCTGCGTCAGAATTGTCGGATGTTCTTTCGGGAAAGACTCTCAGGATAGTAACGGACAATGGGCCTGCGCTGAATTACCAGTTTCAAAGCAAAAACCGGCTGACGCTTTCTGAAAACAACGGCTCGAAAATTCAGGCGGGTTACGGCGCTTTGACCATAGACCAGGGAGTCATTTTTTCACACATGGTTCCAGGCACACAGAAAGGCTACAACGTATTTGTAGACCTTGAAAAGGATCTGGTGACGGTGATTGAGGTATGGTTTTCCAGCGGCATGAAAATAGGTACGCAGGCCGAAAACGATATAATCGTTGAAGACAGGGAAGTGCAGCGCGAGGTATATTTCGGCTATCTTGACGCCGCGGGCAAAAAGCCGCCGGAAGAACGTCATCACCGGACCAACCGTATGGAAGGCAGTGGCTTGCATTGGAAACAGGACACCGGAATCGAAACGCTGGAATTATATGTGTCGGTCGTCTCCGTGAATTTTATCGAACTGACGCGGCATACGGACTACCTGGGCTTTTGCAGTCCGTCGGACTACGTTTTGCTCAAAAGCAATCTGTTTATTCACAACCGATCCGAAGCCGAATTTTCAGGCGTCTTTACGATGTTTGTCGCAGACATGTTTTCAGTGACCCAGGCTGGCGTTCGTTTGGGTTTTAACGAAAGAGACGAGCTTGAGTATTACATGTTCCGCGGCAATGGCGAGATCGTCGGCCGGATTGCGCGTCTTGAGCCTTTCGGCGAACACGGACGTGACGGTATTGCTCCAACGGCGAAAACCCAGGCGGATCCCGTAAAAGGTCAGCGGCAGGTTTATCGTCCCGCCAGGACTTTTCGACACATGACGGATGAACAGGTGCATGAGGCTGCATTGAAAAGCACCAGGACCTTTGAAAGGGTATCGGATATGAGTGCCAACAATTTGCCTTTTACGGACAAACTGGCTGGCAAGGAATTCACTCTGCGCTATGACCGCGTCAATCCTGTGAAACATTACAGATTTCAGGATATGAATAAACTCAGCTACCGCGAAGACGGCGAAACCCGGTGGCAGGAAGCTGATTACCGGGCTTATGAAGCGGACAGGAATTTGTTTTTCTTCGCCCATTTCCTCGCCGACAGCAAGCCCCGCGTCAGCCTGCCTACCGTCGTGGATTTCGACAACGGCCTGACCACCTGTATCCATTCACGGATGGGAACGCCGTATTATGGCAATGAAACGACTTACTACCCTCTTTTTGGCGTAATGGAAATGAAAGGAATCAACCCGCCGCAGTACACGCGCCACAAACTTACCGACGAACTGACAGGCCAATGTTTTTCAATGTCATGGAGCGACACGTTGACGTCCATGCATCTTTACACGTCTCCCGACACCATGTGCTGGACCATTTTTACCGACGATCAAACCCGGGGTTCCCAGTGGTCGTCTCCCTGCGTTTTCATTAAACTTCGTCCCCATGTTTACATGCTCAGTCAAAACGAAGAAGCCTGTAACGGGATACAGATGTCCATGGTACTCAATCGCAAAATAATGCGCTCCTGCGGTTGTGAGTTTTCCGCAAGCGGCGCGAGGGGCGTGGAGTTGGTCGCGGTAGGAGGTCTGGTGCGTCATATCGGGAAATTCAATGTCGCAAGATTCTATGAGTTGAAAAGTACGCGATAAAGTAACGGTGGAGAGTTGAAAAGGGGAAGAAAACCGGAAAATATCCCGGATTGAATATCGTCAGGACAAAGGGCGAAACCGCGCGGTTCATCGTGAACCATCTTTGTGGTAAATTCAATAGATGGTCGACGAACGCTTATACTAAATTGAACTTTAGAGAGGAGTTGTGATGTTCAAAGATATTCGACGCATTGCCATTAACACAGGCGGGGGGGACGCCCCGGGATTGAATGCCGTTATCCGCGCCGCCGTAGTATCAGCTTGTAACAGGGGTTGGGAGTGTTACGGCATCATAGAGGGCTTTAACGGCATCTTTTTCCCGGAACGCTATCCTAATGGCGGTGTTATTCGCCTTACTAAAGACAGCGTACGGGGTATAGCGCACTTGGGCGGCACCATATTGGGCACCACCAACAAGGGCAACCCGCTTCATTTTCCATTGAAAATGCCTGACGGCACGATCAAAGAAATAGATCGCACGGATGAAATAATTGAGTTTTTCGCCAAAAAAGAGATTGACGCCCTTATATCCGTCGGTGGAGACGGCAGTTTGACAATTGCCAATGCGTTGCAAGAAAAAGGCCTGCGCGTTGTAGGCGTACCGAAGACCATAGACAATGATTTGGATAAAACAGCTACAACATTTGGTTTTGATACCGCTGTGGCCTTTGCGACCGATAGCATTGATCGCCTGCACAGCACGGCTCAAAGCCACCATAGGATTATGGTAATCGAAGTAATGGGTCGTTACGCAGGCTGGATAGCGCTGCACTCCGGCATAAGCGGCGGTGCTCATTCAATTCTTATCCCGGAAATTCCTTTCGACATCAAAAAAGTGGCCGAGAAAATAATTGAACGTGATAATACCGGCAGCCCCTATTCTTTAGTCGTTGTTGCAGAGGGTGCAATGCCTGCGGGTGGAGATATAGCCGTTGCCGCAGCAGCGGAGGTGGGAAAGGAACAGCGTCTGGGAGGCATCGGTGAAAGAATAGCCCACGAGTTGGCGGATTTGACCGGCAAGGATAGCCGCGTAGTAGTGCTTGGGCACCTGCTAAGAGGCGGCAGCCCGACAACCTTTGATCGCCTGGCCGCCTTAAGGTTCGGTGCCGCTGCCGTGAGGGCGCTGGACGAAGGCCATTCAGGCGTGATGGTTGCCCTGGCTTATCCGGATGTACAATACGTACCGTTGAAAGAAGTCGCCGGTCGTATGAGGGGTGTCCCTCTTAATTGCGACACAATGCGGACGGGAAGGGATTTGGGAATCAGCTTCGGCGATTAATTTCGTAATCAGCGTTTCCTAAGAAAATGCTGATTAATTGTCTGTCCGGGATGAAGCGCAAGGCGCACGGAGCGCAGGAACCGAGGCATATACAGAAATATGTCGAGGTTACGAGCACCGCGCAACGCAGC
>Ga0082212_10006997_pt1 | contig 15027 bp, 16 predicted proteins | sample TergutNt197P3_FD_71548 | JGI IMG/M metagenome (GOLD analysis project Ga0082212, IMG submission 71548) | Neocapritermes taracua P3 segment gut microbial communities from Petit-Saut dam, French Guiana - Nt197 P3 | ecosystem: Host-associated > Arthropoda: Insects > Digestive system > Gut ...
CGCCCCCCGGAACTCACTCACAAAACAAAAACATAAAAACAAGTCCACTTAAAACTTCAAAATTTTGGTCTTGACAAATCAGCAATTATAGATTATCTCATAGCTGTCAAGTTTAATTTTAGACAATCCCTAACCATCTCTTCCAGAGATTCACTATGGGTAGCAATTCCGATTACTTCGTATTTACTTCCCTTGAAATGGATGTATTTACCGGGCTTAATTGGCATTTGCAACTCCTTGTTAACATTCAATCCTTCACTTTCCACAGCAATGTTTATATTTTTTGCCGCTTCCACATGGGCAAGGCATATTTCGCCCTGTGGAGTTCGAAATTATAGTGTTTTGCATTTTCAACATCTGTATTCTGTTTCGTTTATATTCGTTAATCTCATGTGCAAGAGGCTGATCGCCCATAAAATTTAGATGCGTCAACGAAATGACCATAACTTGATTATTTCTCCTAACAGCACAGCTAATACCACCTTCATTGCCCAGATAATGAACATCTGTTATTTCGAACTTATCTGATCCGCGCATATATTCAAACTCTTTTAATAAATATTTTGACGGATTCGCATATAACGGCAACGCCTTTTTCATAGCTTCTAAAAGATTTTCGTAAATTTCCATCACAAACCTACTTTCACGCTACAATTGAGAAGCAAAAAGATAAAATAAGCCTGTTTTTTGTTTGCTTATCTTACCATCATTCCTCATTAAACACAATAATTGGTCAAGTAGGCGGACACCTCGCAGCATCCGCCCCTCACAGATCCGTGCAGGCGCAATTAACGCACACGGCTCTTCACAAGTAGATTTGAATCGTGTCAGCGATAAATATTGACATAGATACGAGGTTGGGCAAGAGGGAATATTTTAAGCAATTCTGTAAAGCCCTCCCCCGTATAGCTTTTCCTTTGGCTTCTACGGTTAAGCCATTTAAACAACAGCCGTTTGGTGCTGTCCATGAAGTCCTGAATACCACCGAAGTTATCTGTGATGCCGTAGTATTGATAGTGGCCGCGCAGCTTGAGGTTTAGCGAACAGATTAGGTCTTTGAGCCGGAGATGTCGGTTCTGTTTCAGCCAGAGATTCATCTCTTTGAGCTTCATCCGATATTTCTTTTGAGCTGTTTTCCTCTTCACTCTAAACCGACCAGTTTTATAGCTTTTGGAGCAATAGTGAGTGAATCCGAGAAAATCAAATGTCTCAGGCTTCCCCTCGCTTCGGTTCTTTCGGTCGCGCTCTGCAAATCTACCAAACTCCACCATACGCGTTTTTGTCGGCTCCAATTCCAGCCCGAAGAGTGCGAATCTGTCCGCCACAGCCTCTAGAAATCGTTCAGCGTCTTCTTTATACTGAAATGTTGCTACAAAATCATCTGCGTAAATAATTATTCCGCTGTCCCCTCTGCATTCTTTCCTAAATACGGTTTCGAACCAGAGTGCTAGAGCGTAGTGCATGTAGATGTTGGCGATTACCGGTGAAGCCAGATTTCCTTGCTCTGAACCTTTGACTGTTGGCTGCCATTTGCCATCTTCAACTATGCCCGCAGTGAGCGTTTTCTTTAGTAACCATGATATATTCGGGTCTGTTAGCCTAAACTGAATTAGCTCTAATATACGCCCGTGTTCCATGTTATTAAAGAACCCTTTGATGTCCGCATCGACTATGTAGTTCGTCTTGCCTTGCTCAATTTGGCGGTTCAGTTCCTTTAGTGCGTCGTGGCAATTCAAGTTTGGGCGAAACCCAAACATACTGCTACGGAGCTTCGGCTCATACACAGCCATTAATACGCGTCCAAGGGCAGCTTGCACTAGTTTGTCTTCGTATGCAGCCATACCCAGCGGCCTCATCTTGCCATTGATTTTAGGTATATATACCCGCAACGATGGCTGAGGCTTGTAGCTTTTCCTCTTAAGTCGCTCTACCAAGTCTTTTAGGTTTTCATCCAGATTTACTTCGTACTCGGCTTTGGTAATGTTATCTACCCCTGTTGCTTTCTTGCCGTCTATTTCTTTGTGGCATTGCCGCAGCAGGTCTTCGTTGATGAGATGGTACACGGATGTGAATACCATCTTTGGGTTGCTTGCTGACAGTTCTCTTATCCTGTCCAGTTTTGTTGCCATTCGATCACCTATCCCTGTGTATAGTGAATGTGTCCCTTGGACAAGTCCTACTCATGTGCCGTCCTTCCCTACTCTGGCATTACCCAGCATCACAGGTACTATGACAGCATCCGACTCCCGCGTTACCATTTGGCTTCCTCCGTTTGTTGCGTTGTAGGCCATACTCCGATGGAGAGCAGCGCGGGCCTCCCGAGTTGCTACGCACACATTGTACATCATGCCTGGCTCTTCGACCCCGGGGCGGCAGTAGTACGCAGGCCTCTCGCGTATTACTGTGTTGTCTTCCGACCGCTTAACATCGTCGACCCGCACCAACTTCTATTTATTTCGGGGCTCAATCACTTTCAGGCCTAATGCCTAACTGTCAACGCTTAAACGTACACATTGCTGCCTACGTTCCATGACTCGTTACCGGTGGCTAGGCCGTAACCTTGCCGGACGGGGTTTCCACCCGTTAATGCGCGCAACCTTGCTCGGTCGCTCTAAGCGTCAAATAGCGGGACGTATAGGATATCTCACTCCCATCTGCTAAGCTAAACATAAATAGTTTAGCGGGAGTGGGATTAATGGCAAAGATCAAGAGCAGGCGAACAGTGGATGAATGGCGAGTGTTAATTGCGGAACAGTTGGCCAGTGGTCAGACGCAAGAGGAATGGTGTATAGTCAATGGAGTAAATCTATATACATACCGTGACCGTGCAAGCCGCCTAAGAAAAATGGATAATAAAGGCATAACAGGAGAAGCGATGTTTAGACAAGCAAATCTCCGTAAAAAGAATAAACGGTTATGCGAAGCAACTTCCAAAGAAACTGGCTGGATAGAAGTTAGACAAAGCACGGCCCCAGTGAGCAATGTAACGGAAACTCCTGTAATAAACACCGGCAGACTTATTATCGAAGCTGGGCTGATAAAAATGACAGCGAACGTGGAATATCCGGCAGTAAATATTGTGTTTATACTCAAGGGGCTTGTAGGATCATGCTAAACTTGATAGGAAAGCGCGTATTCCTCGCGTGTGGACACACCGATATGAGAAAGCAGATCAATGGGTTGGCAATGATCGTAGAAAACAGCTTCCAACTTAACCCGTTTGACGGTGCGCTTTTCGTGTTCTGCAACAGGAGCCGCGATAGATGCAAAATTCTGGAATGGGATACCGACGGGTACTGGTTGCATTTTAAGCGTCTTGAGAAGGGTCGTTTCAGATGGCCGGCGCCTGGAGAAGAGGCGACGATGGCATTAACCGGAGAAGAATTATCGTATCTTTTGGGCGGGACGTGCGTTGAATTAAAGCTTAAGCGCAACGAGGTTTTCGAGCGGAAAATCTCCTAAATTATTTCGCTGGCAGAGTGCATCCGGAATTTATGTTGCGCTTGATTTAGTATAGGATATTATATATAATATTATACAGGAGGCGATGATATGGCGCAAGTCAATATACGCATTGATGACGAATTGAAAGAAAAAGCAGATATATTATTTGGGGAATTAGGCATGAATATGACTACGGCTTTTACTATTTTTGTAAAAACGGCAGTCCGCCAGCGTGGAATACCATTTAACCTTACCATTGACCCATTTTATAGCGAAACGAATATGAAAGTTCTTCGTGAGTCAATCCGCGATGCAGACGAGGGAAAGCTAACTGAACACGAATTGATAGAAGGTTAACCTATGAAAAAACTATGGACTGATAGGGCTCAATGCTACAGATACTGATTAAGGCTTGTACCTGCTCGCGACTATCCTCAAAAGTCCGAATGCCACCCAAACATCGAGCGCACAATAAGAAAGGGAAGCTGTTTATGGCTCCCCTTACTGTGGGTTTTTGGGGCTGTTAAATCTGTACCGGTTCTGATATAATACTGTTACCAAAAGAAAAATGCAGGAGGTTAAGCAATGGATTTCAAACTATCAAAAACACATTTACTGCAACAAGAGTTGTTTCGAAAGTTCGCCGAAACGGAGATCAAACCGATTGCGGAAGAAATGGACGAAGCAGAAGAGTATTCGATGGATCTTTTAGGAAAATTGCACAAATACGGTTTGATGGGCATCCCATATTCAAGGGATTACGGCGGAGTAGGGGGCGACTACCTTGGTTTTGCCCTCTGCATGGAAGAGGTTTCAAAAATTGACGGCGCAACGGGCTTAATGATTTCAGTTCATTCATCTCTTGCATGTTCATGTATCAACAACTTTGGCACAGAAGAACAAAAACAGCAATTCTTAAGGCCATTGATTGACGGAAGCAAGACAGGGTGCTTCGGGCTGACAGAGCCGAATGCAGGAAGCGACGCTGCGGGCCAGCAGTCAAAGGCGGTTCTTGACGGAGACAAATACATAATAAACGGAACTAAGATATTTACCACAAACGCAGGCTTTGCTGACACATTCGTTATGTTCGCGATGACCAACAAATCCAAAGGCACAAAAGGCATTTCGTGTTTTGTAGTTCCAAAAGAAACACCGGGGCTTACAGTCGGGACAAACATAAGAAGAATGGGTGTCAGGGCGGTGTCCAATTGCGAGGTTTCCTATGAAAACGTAGTTGTGCCGGCATCCAACCGGCTGGGACGAGAAGGCGAAGGCTTCAAAATTGCTATGATGGCGCTTGACGGCGGACGCATCGGCATTGCCGCACAGGCAGTGGGCATAGCACAAGGCGCTTTAAACGAAGCGATGAAATATATAAAGGAAAGAAAACAATTCGGAAAGAAAATATCCTCCTTCCAAAACACGCAGTTCAAAGCGGCAGACATGCAGACTTACATCGACGCTGCCAGGCTTATGACATACAGGGCTGCAGTAACGAAAGACGAGGGCAGGAAATATGGCGCTGAAGCAGCGATGGCTAAATTGTTCGCGTCAACGATGGCTAACGACGTATGCAGGGATTGCGTCCAATTGATGGGCGGATACGGGTACTGCAGAGAGTATCCTGTCGAGAGGGCTCTTCGTGACGCCAAAATCACTGAAATCTACGAAGGCACATCGGAAATGATGAAGCTCGTCATCTCAGGCTCAATGAAGGTATTCTAGAATAAGGAAGGAGAAAACACAATGAAAATCGTTGTTTGTATTAAACAAGTACCCGATACGAATGAAGTAAAGCTTGACCCGGTTACGAGCAGGCTGATAAGGGAGGGCGTGCCGAGCATCATCAACCATGACGACAAATCAGGGATTGAGGCCGCTCTGCAGATCAAAGAAGCGGTTGGCGGAACTGTCACAGTAGTGTGTATGGGCCCACCCCAGGCAGACCTTGCGCTAAGAGAAGCGCTTGCGATGGGCTGTGATGAAGCATACCTTCTGACCGCAAGGGAATTCGGCGGATCCGATACTTTTGCTACCGCCAAAATCATAGCAGGCGGGCTCAAAAAAATAGGATATGACCTTATCATTACAGGAAGGCAGGCAATAGACGGAGACACCGCGCAGGTTGGCCCGCAGATTGCCGAGAATTTAGGAATCCCACAAGTCTCATACGTGGAAGAAGTGAAAGTAAGCGGCGACACGGTAACCGTAAAGAGGCAGTTTGAGGACAGGTACCACATCGTAGAAGTGAAGCTCCCCTGCCTTTTGACAGCGTTGCAGGAACTTGCAGCGCCAAGGTACATGCATGCCAGGGGCGTCATCGAAGCATATGAAAAGGAAGTGGAAGTTTTGGGGTTTGAAGACCTCAAAGATACTTTCGACCCTAAAGACATCGGGCTTGAAGGCTCTCCGACAAACGTATTTAAATCTTATGGGAAAAAGGCAAAAGGCGCCGGAACAATCCACAAGGATGTTTCCCCTGATGAGGCCGTAGAGTTCATTATTAAGAAAATGGAAGAAAGGCACATCATATAATTGGTGAGGGAGGAATAAATCAAAATGAGCAAAGACATATATGTAATAGCTGAACAGCGAGACGGCGTAATCGCAAATGTTTCACTTGAACTAATCGGCGAGGCGAGAAGGCTTGCAGCAGAACTCGGCCAAGATGTATACGCTGTCCTGATCGGCGACAATATAAAAGGCAAGGCACAGAGCCTTATTGAAGACGGAGCAGACGGAGTAGTCTATGTTGAAGACCCGATGCTAAAAGAATATGTAACAGAGCCTTACACAAAGGCACTTACTGCAGTACTGAAAGAGCGCCAGCCTGAAATCGTGCTTTTCGGAGCGACTTCCATAGGCCGGGACCTTGCGCCAAGAGTTGCCTGCAGGATACGCACAGGGCTTACAGCAGATTGTACAAGGCTCGACGTCAAAGTTTCAAGCTATATCGACTATGCCAACCACAATACAACACTTGACACTTCGGGGCTGGATCCTGACGACCCCGACCTGCTTTTGAAACAGACCCGCCCAGCCTTCGGCGGTAACGTCATGGCGACGATTCTTTGCAAGAAAACCAAGCCTCAGATGTCTACAGTGAGGCCTGGCGTAATGCAGAGAGTTGAGAAAGACCCATCAAGAAAAGGTGAAATCAAGGAAATAAAAGTTGACTTCGTGCCTTCCGACATGAACGTTGTGATCAAGGAAGTTGTCAAACAAAAGCATAAAACGACTGATATTATAGACGCTAAATATCTGGTGTCCGGCGGGCGCGGAATCGGATCGGCGGAGTTCTTTGACAAGCTGAGGGAACTTGCTGACATTCTGGGCGGCGACTGGTCCTCGTCAAGAGCAAACGTTGACGCCGGATGGGCACCCAAGGACAGGCAGGTAGGCCAGACAGGAAAAACGGTGAGGCCTCAGCTTTATATGGCATGCGGCATTTCGGGGGCAATTCAGCACCAGGCCGGCATGGACCAATCAGAGTGCATTATCGCAATCAACAAAAACGACACGGCCGCAATCTTTGAAATCGCTGATTTGGGAATTGTAGGCGACGTAAGGGTAATCTTCCCGAAACTGATAGACGCGTTGGCAAAATACAAAGCGGCAAAGGACGTGTAACGGTTGAAACAACTTGACATACGTGGCAAAAATATAGTAGAATGACTGCGCAATTAGGCGCTGCCCAAACAAACCATTATACAAATAAGGAGGATGAGCATGAAAACAGGAGCACAGTATATCAAAGAAATGAAAAAGATGCGGCCAAATGTCTATAAATGGGGAGAGCTGATTGAAGACATTACGACCCATCCGGCGACAGCCGCTGCAATCCAGACGATTGCCGATTGCTATGACGCTTCGTTTGCACCGGAAACAGAAGCCATCTACACGACGGTTTCGTCGCTGACAGGGAAAAAAGCTCATAGATGGAACACGCTTATGGAAAGCCCGGAAGACATTGTCGGAAATGCTCTCATGAAGCGCGACACTTACAGAAAATGCGGAAGCTGCCCTGGCGCAATGTGTGCAGGGTGGACGATTGTAAACGCGCTTTGGGGCGTAACATTTGATATGGATGCCGAGTACGGTACAGACTACCACGAGCGTTTAAAGAAATTTGCGCTTTTCATGGAGGAAAATTCATTGTCGACCTGCGGAGCCCTGACTGATGCAAAAGGGAACCGTGCGCTAAAGCCGGGACAACAGGTAAATCCAGATGCATATCTTCGCGTGGTTGAAACCCGTAGCGACGGAATTGTAATCAGGGGTTTCAAAAACCAGATTTGCGGTACGGTATCGGCTCAATACATACTTGCGATGCCGACAACAGGGATTGCTGAAGATGAGAAACAATACAGCGTAGCAGTTGCAGTGCCGAGGGACGCAGAAGGGATTACAATAGTAGAAACAAGAAAGCCGTCGGATACAAGGGGAGAAGAAGATGGCTGGGATGGCATAAAATCCGGAACAAGCGCATCATATATAATTTTTGAGGATGTATTTGTTCCAAACGAGCATGTATTCATGAACGGCGAATACAAATATACAGGAGCCTGCCTTCAGAACTTCACCGCTATTTACAGGGCGGCAATCGGAGCTTGCGTAGCGGGCCAGGGCGACGTAATGGTCGGCGCGGCGATTGCTGTTGCAAGGGCGAACGGGCTTAGCCAGAGGACGTTTCAGGATAAACTGACCCAAATGTCGATCAACAATGAAACAACCTTCGGGCTTGGCGTAGGCGCAATGTACCGCGGCAGGAAACACCCGTCTGGCGCATTTTACCCGGATTCGCTTTTGGCCCATGTCAACAAAATGCATGTAGCGACACTTCCGTACGAAACAAAACGCCTTGCTCAGGAAATTGCAGGCGGAATTGCGGAAACAGGCTGCATGCCGTCGTACAAAGACATGATGGCTCCGGGATACGGAACGAAAGTATTAGAATCGCTTACAGCCGGATCATCGAATCCGGAGGACAGGGTAAAACTGGCGCGCCTTATAGAATGGCTGACAGTCGGCGCCGGAATTCCGGGATGCATGCATGGCGGAGGATCGCCTGACACTGCAAGGATGATTATAAAAATGACCACAAAATGGGAAGACTGCGTGGATTATGCGTGCAGTTTAGCTAAAGTTTCCGAGCCGCTGAAAGAGGCAAGGAAGAAATAAAGGAGGGCATGCCTTGAAAGAAATCAGGTGGCACGGAAGAGGGGGCCTAGGCGCGTTTACGGCGGCCAAGCTGCTGGGGTCTGCTGCTTCCGTGCATGGCGGCAAGTATGCGCAAGCTTTTCCGGCATTCGGGCCGGAGCGCCGCGGAGCGCCAGTAGCAGGATTTACCAGGATTTCTGATGAAGTCATCACAGATCACAGTCAAGTGTATGAATGTGACTGCGTGATTGTTCTTGATGAAACACTATGCGATGTAATCAACGTAACGGCTGGCATGAAGGAAGACGCAGTGTTTTTAATCAACACCCAAATGACAGCGGATGAAGTGAAAAAAGAAAGAAAGCTGGAAAATGTTAAGAACATAGTTGCCATAGACGCGACAAGCATAGCCCTTGAGCAGCTCGGCAGGCCTATCGTAAATACGGTCATGCTCGGCGCAGCAGTTGGGGCAGCGGGGCTTGTCAGCATGAAGTCTTTGGAAGAAGCGATAGATGACATCATAAAGGGCACATTGGGCGAGAAGAACAAATCTGCGGCAAGAATTGCTTATGATATAGCGAAAGGGGCTGTTTCGTAATGTTAAAACCAAAGTGGAATAAAGATTTTAAGCCTCCTTCGGATTGGAAAGAGCTGCACTTCGGCTCTAGCAATGACATAGGCGTCCTTCCGACAGTCAATTCCGGCTTCAGGACGTTTGCGCCGAAGATCGATGCCGGGTCTTGCATTAAGTGCTTGATGTGCTGGGTGATCTGCCCCGAGGGCTGCATAGACAAAACAACCGAAGTTCTTGAAATTGATATGGACTACTGCAAGGGTTGTGGAATTTGCGCACATGAATGCCCTAAAAAATGCATTGAAATGGTGAGGGGGTAAGGACATGAGCAAAAAAGCGTTTTTATCTGCAAATGAGGCAGCGGCTCATGGCGTCAGGCTTTCAAGGCCTCATGTTGTGGCAGCATACCCTATTACGCCGCAAACTACTTTAGTTGAAAAATTAGCTGATTTTTTGGCAAACGGTGAAGCGGATTTCAATTACATGATGGTTGAGAGCGAGCACAGCGCCCTTGCTGCGTCGCACGGGGCTTCAATAATGGGCGCCAGGGTCTTTACAGCCTCATCCTCTCAAGGCCTTCTGTACATGTGTGAAATGCTCCCTTATGTGAGCGGTGCGCGCCATCCTGTGGTCATGGCTGGTGTCAACAGGGCTACGGCGACCCCTTGGAACATTTTTGGCGATCAAAGGGATGCCCTTGCAATGCGCGACACGGGCTGGATTATGCTTTTTGTAGAAAGCGGTCAAGAGGCTCTGGATACAATGATTCAGGCGTTCAAGCTCGGCGAGGACCCTGAGGTTATGACTCCGGTGATGGTTAATATTGACGGTTTCACACTGTCGCATACTTATGATCTTGTGGAAATTCCAGATCAAGGGAAAGTCGATAGTTTTTTACCCCCGTATAAGACAACAAACTGCATGAGCATGGACGACCCGAAAACGCTCTGCCATTCTGTTGGCCCTGACTTTCACGCAGAGGTCAGAGTGCTGCAACAGGAAGCTTTTGAACACGCAAAAAAGAAAATAGTCGAAATTGATGAAGAATATTGTAAAATCTTCGGAAGAAGCTATGGCGGCATGATTGAGGAGTATAAGACAGACGACGCTGAGCGGGTACTTGTCACGTTGGGAAGCGTGGCGGGAACCGTCAGAGTATGTGTGGATGCTCTTAGGGAAAAAGGTGAAAAAGTTGGAATGATCAAAGTCCGAAGCTTCAGGCCGTTCCCGAAAGAATATTTTGCTTCGCTAAAGGGCAAATTCAAGAGCATGGGCGTTATCAGCAGAGACATTTCTTTTGGCTATGAAGGAACTCTGTTTACTGAAGTAAAAGCTGCAATGTGCTGCCCGAATACCAAATTCAGCAACTTCATAGCCGGTCTTGGCGGCAGGGACATTCCAAAGGCACTGATATTCGAACTCTTTGAGAAGCTTGCGCCGGCAGCTTCTGGAAAAGAAATGGACGAGGTGCAATTTGTAGGATTGAGGTGGAATTACTATGGCGATTAAATACAAAACCCTGCCTGACAAAGAATTGCTCTATGGCACGAAAACCTGTCAGGGATGTGCGGCTACGATTGCTGTGCGGCTGGCGCTTAAAGTGCTTGGAGAAAAAACATGCCTGGGGACCCCCGCCTGCTGCTTTGCGGCTACGACGACGGTATACCCCCAATCATCGATATTTATAAACAATATGATCAGCTCTTTCCCGGCGCTGGCTGCGGCGGTTTCAGGAATGGCGGCCGGAGCTGCGGCACTGGGATGGGATGAAGATATCACAATGCTTGCAGTTGCAGGCGACGGTGGCACCATAGATATAGGGCTTCAGGCCCTTTCGGGCGCTGCAGAGAGAAACGACAACATTCTCTATCTTTGCTATGACAACGAGGCGTACATGAATACGGGAAACCAGAGGAGCGGTGTAACGCCGTACAAAGCGTGGACAACAACAACGCCAACAGGCACCCATTCGCAGGGGGAAAAGAACAAATTCAGAAAAAGCCTTTTTGAAATAATGGCAGCTCACAGGCTTCCCTTTGTTGCGACAGCGTCTACTTCCTACCCCAAAGATTTTATGGAAAAAGTAGGGAAAGCAAAAGCTCTTAAAGGCTGCAAAGTGATACATGTTTCGGCGCCATGTCCAACGGGGTGGGGTTTTGACCCTGCAAGGACCATAGAAATCGGAAGATTGGCTGTCGAAAGCGGATTGTGGTATCTTGCGGAATATCAGGGCACTGAGTTTAAACTCAATTATGAACCCAAGGTATTTAAGCCAGTGGACGAATATTTACAGTTGCAAGGAAGATTTAAACATTTAACAGAAGAGGATTTTAGAGAGATTGAAAGTTACAGGGACATAGAATGGGCAAGGCTCAAAAAAAGATTTTCTTAAGCAAAACAGTAGGGAGGCAAAAATGAATCATAATTTCACGATCCATAAAACGGATCAGCTAAAAGAAAAACCGGATCAGAACAATCTCGGGTTTGGCAAGTATTTTTCGGATCACATGTTTATTATGGAATACACAAAAGGTAAAGGTTGGCATGACGGCAAAATAGTGCCTTTTGGCCCGGTTAGCCTTAGCCCAGCCTCGGCAGTCCTTCATTATGCAATAGAGATGTTTGAAGGCATGAAGGCTTACAAAAGCAAGGAAGGAAAAGTGCTCCTTTTCAGGCCAGAGATGAACGCCAGGAGGGCAGCTATAACATGCGACAGGCTGTGTATCCCGCCAATGGATGAGGATCTTTTTGTGGCGGCAATCAAAGCGCTTGTTGACTTTGAAAAGAGCTGGATACCGCAAGGGGAAGGACGTTCGCTCTACATAAGGCCGTTTATCATTGCGGATGAGGTGTTTGTCGGCTTGAGGCCTGCAGAGCACTACCTGTTTATCGTATTCCTCAGCCCCGTGGGCTCGTATTACGCCGGAGGGCTTTCCCCGACCAAACTGCTCGTAGAAGACGAATACATCAGAGCGGCTCCGGGCGGGACAGGATATGCGAAAGTCGGCGGCAACTATGCAGGGACTCTCAAGGCACAGGAGAAGGCTATCGCTATGGGCTGCGACCAGGTGCTCTGGCTTGACGGCGTAGAAAAGAAATATGTTGAAGAAATTGGAGCGTCCAACGCGTTTTTTATCATTGACAAAGAGGTAATAACACCTGCTGCCGAGGGGACGATACTCAAAGGAATTACAAGAGACTCATGCATGCAGTTGCTGAAAAAATGGGGCTATACAGTATCGGAAAGAAAGATTTCTATTGAAGAAATCTTTGATGCGTGCGAGTCAGGAAAACTTGATGAAGCTTTTGCGACAGGTACAGCGGCAGTCATATCCCCTGTAGGCGAGCTAACTTGGAAAGGCAAGAAAATCGTGATAAACGGCGGAAAAATCGGAGAGGTTTCGCAAAAGCTGTACGACGAACTATACGGGATACAAACAGGCGAAATTGAAGACGCGATGGGATGGTCTTGCGAAGTTAAATAGGCATTAAATAGCGGTGAAGCGGACATTTTTAAGTGTCCGCTTCAATTTATCCTCCGACGTAATGGCTAATCGTTTTCATACTTTGCCAGTTTCGCTTCCAGTTCTGCAATCCGGGAATCTTTCTCCGCAACTGTCCCCTGCCATTTTTCGTCTGCTTCACGATAACCCTCGCGCCGAGCCGCTATCATATTGGATTCCTGGTCTGCTCTTGCAATCCTGCGGTTACGGAAGATCGCCCGCTCCCGTTCGTCTTTGCTTATGCTCATTAACAGTTCACCAGCCACGGCTAATCCCTCCCTTGATTCAATATCTTTTGGAAGTAACCCCATTCGCGCAACCCCTCTTTCCTATATCTTACAATAACACAGCCTTACCAAAACCGCAAGATGTAAAATTGATAAGAAGGAGCGGTGAAGCCTGCGGGCGGTTGTTAATTTTGCTACTTTCCTGTTGGTTACGATATAGTTCCTTTGTAATTACAGGGAGCACAAAATTCCAGATAAATGTTATCAGATTTGAGCAATTTGCTCACAACAAATTTATAGTTTTTTGTTCCATAAGGGATTTTTTTAGTAGCTAACAATTTTTTGCCGTTTGAGGTCTTTTGATAAACATTGACCGTCAAAGTTTTGATAATTGGAAGTTTAAAAGCTGCTATTTTTGCATTGGGCGTTGTTATTGTTATGGTGTAAGAGGCTTTGCCTGTATAAAGATAATCCGTATACAAATTCTTCGTTAGGGATATGCCAGAAAATGCATGTTGCCCTTTTTTACTTATATCCCAAATTTTAGTTGGGACACCAGTGCCATATAATCCAGCGTCTCCAGCGCAAACTGTACTGGCAGCGAATACGCTTGTCATGTTGGCCGTCAGTAATACGCAAATAAGCAATGCCATAATAATCATTTTACTTTTCGTTTTCATATCAATTTCTCCTTTCAAAATCATCCTCTCTGTTATCTGCTGTTACCCGATATGCCTTAGTTTTTCTTCCATTTTGCGTACAACGTTACGGTTGCCCCGCTTGTGGCAGTAAGGTTCTTAACGGATTGTTTGTTTGTATATGTGACAGCTCCAGTTGATGTAGTGGCCCATCCTTGGAAAGTGTACCCCGTGCGTTTGAAGGCGTTGGCGGTCAAAGCTTTTGCTGTGCCGTACGTATGGCTTGAATTCGCCATAGTTCCTGAAGTTGAGCCGTTGCCGTTGTATTTTACGGAGTAAGTGTTTGCCTTCCATATTGCGTAAAGATTTACCGTTGCCCCGTTTGTGGCTGTAAGGTTCAACACAGACTTTTTGTCGGTATGAGCGACCGCTCCGGTTGACGTAGTGGCCCATCCTTGGAAAGTGTACCCTGTGCGTTTGAAGGTGTTGGCGGTCAAGGCTTTTGATGTGCCATACGTATGGCTTGAATTTGCCATAGTTCCTGAAGTTGAGCCATTACCGTTGTATTTTACAGAATAAGTCTTTGCCTCCCACACCGCGAAGTAGGTGTAAGTAGTATTGGTTATGGCACTGCCAGTATTAATGGTAATGCTTTGCCCGGGGTTGTCGATGGCATAGGAAGTACTGTTGTTCAGCCGCCACCCTAAGAATGTGTAACCGCTTCGTGTTGGTACAGTTGTAGTTAGGTTAAACCTTGCTATGCCATTTGCATCCTTTGCTACACTATGACTAGCCGATGCGTTGCTCCCACCATTGACGTTATATGTAATGGTAGTAGTTGGTTGTTGTGCCAATTGCGTTACAGTAATCGTTTGGGATGCCGTGCCCATAGTTGAGATCGTTACAGTGGCGCTGCGGCTGGCTGTTCCCGTGTAAGCGGCGGCATTGATTTTAAATGAGCCGTTGCCAGTCCGGTTGGCCGGGGTGATGTCCGAAACTGTCAACCACGATTGATTGCTGGTAGGCATGTTCCATGTCGTGTTGGAGGTGACATTAATGGTCGTGTTGGCTGCTGCAGCTACAGGATTCCATGTGGTTGACGATACTGTGAGGGTGGGATCTTGCCATTGCGCGAAGTAGGTAAAAATTGTATTTGCTGTGGTGCTGCCAGTATTGATTACAATGCTTTGCCCGGGTTTGTCGATGTCGTAGGCAGAACTATTGTTCAGCCGCCAGCCCAAGAAAGTGAAACCGCTCCGTGTTGGCTCAGTAGTGGAAAGGCTGTACCGCGCAATGCCGTTCGCGTCTTTTTCTACACTGTGGCTAACTGGTGCATTGCTACCGCCGTTGGCGTTGTACATAACAGTACAGCTAATGATGCTGCCTGGCTGCCACACTGCGTAGAGGGTTACAGCATCGTACCCATCATCCTCGCCTTCTTCTTCTTCTTCTTCTTCCTCTTCCTCTTCCTCTTCGTC
>Ga0082212_10006998_pt1 | contig 15025 bp, 12 predicted proteins | sample TergutNt197P3_FD_71548 | JGI IMG/M metagenome (GOLD analysis project Ga0082212, IMG submission 71548) | Neocapritermes taracua P3 segment gut microbial communities from Petit-Saut dam, French Guiana - Nt197 P3 | ecosystem: Host-associated > Arthropoda: Insects > Digestive system > Gut ...
ATTCTTTGAAAGATTCTATAAGTTCAAGACGTTTTATGAGTTTCTTATCTATCTTTACTTCTTTATGCGATTTCTTATCTATCTCCTGCCTTATGGCGCGCGATTCCTCATCCAAATCGATGCTCATCAAGAGTTCTTTGACAGCCTCTGCCCCCATGCCCGCGTGAAAGGTTTCGCCGTATTTCTCGTACAGGTTGTAATAAGTATCCTCGTCAATTACATCGCCCCTTTTTATATCGTCCTGTTCGGCCTCGCCCGGGTCTATTGTTATAAATTTTTCGTAGTAAAGAACCGCTTTAAGGGAAGTGACCGTTATATCGAGCAAGAGGCCTATGCGCGAAGGCACCGACCTGTAATACCAGATATGCGCCACCGGCGTAGCAAGTTCGACATGCCCGCCTCTTTCGCGCCTTACCTTGTAGTGAGTTACCTCAACGCCGCAACGGTCGCATACCACGCCCTTATACCTGATTGATTTGAACTTCCCGCAATAGCACTCCCATTCCTTTGTGGTTCCGAATATGCGCTCACAGAACAGACCGTCCCGCTCAGGCTTAAGAGTTCTGTAGTTAATAGTTTCAGGCTTCTTTACCTCTCCGTATGACCAATCCCTGATCAAGTCAGGAGAAGCTAATTTAATCTGCATGGAACTGAAATCGTTAAAATCCCTCATTGTATCCCCCTTGACCCGCGATTATTTATTATGAAGAGTATCAATTTTTATTTTTTCTTTGGATTTGGTAAAACCCTCGCTCCACTCCGACAGGCTTATCTCGTCTCCCGCTTCATCAAAAATACGCACGTCAAGCGCAAGTCCGCGTAATTCCTGAATAAGTACGTTAAACGATTCAGGGATACCGGGCGACGTGGTATTGATTCCCTTGACTATGGCCTCATATATTCTGGCTCTTCCGAGCATATCATCCGATTTTACGGTAAGCAGTTCCTGAAGCGTATAAGCCGCGCCATACGCCTCAAGCGCCCAGACCTCCATCTCTCCGAGTCTTTGCCCGCCGAACTGAGCCTTCCCTCCAAGCGGCTGCTGCGTAACCAAAGAGTACGGGCCGGTTGAGCGCGCGTGTATTTTGTCGTCTACCATGTGGGCGAGTTTAAGCATATAAACGCAGCCCACCATTACCCTATCCTCGAACGGCTCGCCGGTGCGCCCGTCGCGCAGAACCGTTTTAGAATCCTCCGGAAGCCCCGCTTCTTTGAGCAAGCCCCTGATGTCATCCTCGCTCGCTCCGTTAAAAATAGGAGTTTCGACTATAATCTCCAATTCTTTCGCTGCCCAGCCCAACTCGGTTTCAAGAAGCTGCCCTATATTCATTCGGGAGGGAATTCCGAGCGGATTGAGAACTATATCAACAGGAGTCCCGTCAGGGAGATAGGGCATATCATATTCGGGGACAATCCTCGATATGACGCCTTTGTTGCCGTGGCGTCCGGCCATCTTGTCGCCAACCGATATTTTTCTTTTATCGGCGATATATACTTTTACCAATTCCTCAACTCCGGGAGCAAGCTCATCCCCGTTCTCCCTTGAGAAACGTTTGACATCAATAACAATTCCTTCTACTCCGTTAGGAACCCTAAGCGAGGTATCGCGCACCTCTCTGACCTTTTCGCCGAAAATAGAATGAAGCAGTTTATACTCAGGAGTAATATCCTGTTCGCCTTTAGGCGTAACCTTTCCTACAAGTATATCATCCGGCTCGACATAAGCGCCGACGCGCACAACGCCGTCGGAATCTAAATCTCTGAAAGTCTTTTCGCTCAGGTTCGGAATATCGCGCGTAATAGACTCGGCGCCAAGTTTAGTCTCGCGCGCCTCTATCTCAAACTGCTCAATATGTATTGAGGTAAATATATCGTCTTCCACAAGCCTCTCGGAAAGAAGAATGGCGTCCTCAAAGTTATAGCCCATCCAGGGCATGAAAGCCGCGATAATATTTTTGCCGAGCGCGATACGTCCGCTGTCGGTTGCGGGGCCGTCGGCAATAACGTCTCCGGCCTTGACCTTTTGTCCGTACGTTACGGTAGGCCTTTGATTGAAACAGGTTCCCTGATTAGTACGCTTAAATTTTTGCAATTCGTATTCGTCAACCTCGCCGTTTGACGCCTTTATCTTCACGCGACCAGCGTCAACATATACGACATCTCCGGCGCGTTCGGCATGCAACAGTACTCCCGAATCATAGGCGGCATTGGACTCCATTCCGGTGCCGACCAAAGGCGCCTCTTCAACCATCAAAGGTACGGCTTGGCGCTGCATATTGGAACCCATGAGCGCGCGGTTAGCGTCATCGTGCTCAAGAAACGGTATGAGCGCGGTCGAAACCGAAAAAACCTGGTCGGGCGAAATATCCATATACTGAATCTCTTTCGGTTTCTTGTACGGAAAATTTCCCCTGTTGCGGCACGGAATAAGGTTGCCCTGAAAACTGCCGTCCTCGTTAATCTCGGAGTTTGCCTGCGCTATTGAGTATTTATCTTCGATGTCGGCGGTAAGAAATTCGATACGCTCGGTAACCTTACCGTCTTCAACAACCCTGTAAGGAGTCTCAAGAAATCCATAATCATTTATTCGCGCGAAAGTACAGAGCGAAACTATAAGGCCGATATTGGGACCCTCGGGCGTTTCAATCGGGCACATGCGTCCATAATGGGACGGGTGAACATCGCGCACCTCAAAGCCGGCCCTTTCGCGTGAAAGGCCGCCCGGACCGAGCGCGTTGAGCCGCCTCTTATGAGTAAGTTCCGCCAAAGGATTTGTCTGATCCATGAACTGTGACAACTGGCTTGAGCCGAAAAACTCGTTTATAACAGCCGAAATCGGTTTTATGCTAATGAGCGCCTGCGGGGTAATCACGTCAAGGTCCTGTATCGTCATGCGCTCCTTGATAACGCGCTCCATTCTCTGAAAGCCGACCTTAATCTGGTTCATAATAAGCTCGCCGACCGAACGGACGCGCCTGTTGCCGAGATGGTCTATATCGTCTACTATGGTGAGAACCCTATGTTTCTCAATTTTGCCGTTCTCGTCGGCAACCTCAATAGTGTAACCGTCGGCCTCGGCAATAAGGTAGAATATATATTTTATAGCCGAGATAATATCCTCTTTTGTGAGGGTTTCGGCTTTGGTGTTAAAGCCGAACTTGTTATTAATTTTATAACGGCCGACCGAACCGAGCGCGTATGTCTTGGGGTTAAAGAACAGGCGGTCAAGTTCTACTTTCGCGTTCTCAAGGGTAGTAGGTTCCCCGGGTCTTAAAATATTGTGCAGCGCCAGAAGGGCTGTTTCGGAACCGGAAAAACTGTGTTCCGGATCCGCCTTGATATTCTTTTTTATAAAATCATTCTCATAGGCAAGAGTGTTGGATAAAAAGGCGTCGTCTTTATTATTGGGGAACTCTATTATTACGACCTCTCCGATCTTTTCCTCTTTAAGAACGGCAATGTTGTCTATATTTATTCTATCGCCTACCTCAAAGATCAACTCTCCGGTTTCCTTGCTTATAACATCAGCGGCGAGCCTTTTACCGTTTAAGCTGTCGTAATCCTCGTCTGTTTCAAGCGAAACGGTCTTTGTATCGTAAAAGAGCCGCGCTATCTCTTCGTTTGTCTCATATCCCATTGCCTTGACAAGCAATGTTACCGGAAATTTTTTCTTGCGGTCTATGCGGGCTATGATGTGTCCCTTGGCGTCCATTTCAAATTCAAGCCACGAGCCTCTGTCGGGAATTACTCTTGCGTTATAAAGCCTCTCTGCATCGTCGAAGAAGAAAAATATCCCCGGAGATCTATGAAGCTGGTTAACGACTACGCGTTCCGCTCCATTTATAATAAAGGTGCCCCTCTTGGTCATCAAGGGAATGTCGCCCATGTAAACAACCTGTTCGCGGACTTCCATGGTGTCTTTTCTTATAAGGCGGATGGTTGCCTTCAGCGGCGCCGCAAAAGTCGCATCGCGGTCTTTGCATTCGTTTTCAGAATACTTTTGGGTTCCTATCTCATAGTCAATAAATTCCAGAACAACATCCTCATGGGGACTCTCTATGGGAAAAATCTCCTCAAAAACCGCCTGCAGCCCCTGTGTCTTTTTTTTAGAGATATTAGGCTGCAAAAACCATGCGTAGGATTTAATCTGAATTTCTATAAGGTTGGGCAAGTACGCGTTCGAATTGATTTTACCGTAATTTACGACTTTTCTTCCTTCTTGCATTTGCATTGGTTACTGACCTTAATGTAATTTTTACGGGTAATTTGACTTAAAACGCAAAAAATCAATAGAACGGCCATCGGCCGAACTATTGATTCATTACTAACTGACTATAAGAAACAAACAGAATATTTTCTACTCCGTAGTTACTTAACCTCAACAGTTGCTCCTGCTTCTTCCAATTGCTTTTTAATAGCGGCTGCCTCTTCCTTGGAAACCTTTTCCTTGACTGCCTTGTTTCCGGCTTCGACAAGTTCTTTGGCCTCTTTAAGACCGAGATTGGTTATAGCGCGCACCTCTTTAATGACGGCTACCTTGGCATCTCCGAATCCGGTGAGAATAACGTCGAACTCGGTTTGCTCTTCTTCCTCTGAAGCTGCGGCGCCAGCGGCAGGAGCCGCAGCAACGGCAACAGGAGCCGCCGCCGAGATACCAAATTTTTCTTCCATAGCCTTTACTAATTCAGCGGCCTCAACGAGAGTGAGACTGCCAATTTGCTCAAGAAGTTCTTCTACTGAAAGTTTTGTCATTTTTTACTCCTTTATACTTAGTGAAATTCTTCAAGTTAATACGGTCAGCGCCGTAAAAACCTATAAAGGGGAAAAGTCTTCATCCTCTGAATCATAAGCCTAATGTGAAAGCTTTTTCTCGCCGGGAAATAAAACTATACCCTTATTTTAATATATAAAAACGACTACGCGTTTTTTTCCGCAACAGCCTTGATGCCGCGCGCCAGAGAAGCCATTATTTGGTTTATTCCCATGGCAACGCCGGAGGCGGGGCCGTTCAACAAAGACATTGTCTGAGACAGCAGAACCTCTTTTGACGGGAGGTCGGCCATTTTTTTCATCTGCTCTTGGTTATACAACACAGAATCCAGAATCCCGGCTGTAAATGAAAATTTTTCCTGCGTTTCGCCGAATTCTTTTAAAACCTTAGCTGTCTCGGCTATTTGATCGTTCAAAAAAGTTACGCCAATCGGTCCTTTAAGAAGATGGTCGATATTTGCGTAACCCGCTTTTTCGAGCGCCATTTTGAAAAGATTGTTTTTTACAACCTTGTAATCGGCATTCTTGGCTCGCAAGTTTCTGCGCAAAACGCCAAGCGAGCGCACCTTTATGCCTGAATAATTTGTTAAAATAATATTATTCTTCTCTTTAAGTTTAGCTACAAGGTTTTCTACCGCGTCGATTTTATATTGCTTAGCCATTACCGTTCAATCTCCTTATGATTGATTTTTATCCCGGGCCCCATTGTAGAACTAATATAAACCGATTTGATATAGTTTCCCTTAGCGTCGGAAGGTTTGTCTCTTACAATCTGATTATAAAAAGCCTTTAAATTCTCGGCTATATCCGAATCGTTGAATGAAAGTTTGCCTATATTCATGTGAATAACGCCTGTCTTATCAGCGCGGTACTCAACGCGCCCGCCCTTGAGTTCCTTTACTATGCCTTTAATATCTTCCGTTACGGTTCCCGACTTAGGCTTAGGCATGAGTCCTTTGCGTCCAAGCACGGCGCCCAACTTGCCTACCTGTTTCATCATATCGGGAGTAGCCACAACCGCCTGATAATCTATCCAACCGCCGAGTATCTTTTCAACAATTTCATCGCCGCCTACGTAATCGGCGCCGGCGTCTTTTGCCTCCTGCTGCTTGTCGCCCTTGCAAATGACCAACACCTTTTTTTCCTTGCCGTTACCGGAGGGCAAAACCGCGGAACCGCGAATATTCTGAAAACTTTTATAAACAAGTTTAATAGACATATCCACCGATTCATCAAAAGAGGCGAATTTCAAATCCCTCATGGTTTTAATCGCGTCACTCACAGGATGCAGGACAGTCTTGTCAACTTTCAATCTGGCTTCTTTTATTTTTTTTCCGTGTAACATTTATAACCTCTTACAATGCAACATCCACTCCCATAGAATGGGCCGTGCCGGCTATGATTTTGACAGCGCTGTCAAGATCATTGGCGTTCAAATCGGGCATCTTTATTTTAGCTATCTCTTCAAGCTGTTCCCTTGTGAGCTTGCCCATTTTATCTTTTTGCGGCATTTTAGAACCGCTCTCTATTTTCAAAGCCTTTTTAATAAGTACTGCCGCCGGAGGCGTTTTTACCACAAAAGTATACGACCTGTCCGAATAAACCGATATAACCACAGGCAAAATCGTGCCGGTCTGGTCCTTTGTTCTTTCATTAAAAGCCTTGCAAAAATCCATAATATTAAGCCCATGCTGGCCCAAGGCCGGCCCCACCGGCGGCGCCGGATTAGCCTGACCGCCGACAATTTGCAGCTTAATCTCAACAATTACTTCTTTTTTACGCTTGGGAGCCATATTCTTCCTCTATATCTGCTATGCTTCTTATATTTTTCCAACTTGAGAAAAGTCAAGTTCGACCGGAGTTCCCCGTCCGAATATCTCAACCTTAACGCGGAGACGCCCCTTGTCGGGGAAGACCTCCTCGACGACCCCTGTAAAATTATTAAACGGGCCGTCAACTACCTTTACATGTTCGCCTACCGTAAAGTCTACCACAAAAGAGACCTTTTCTTTTACTTTCTGCTCTCCGGCTTGGTCGAAAAGAGAATTTACCTCATCCCTTGAAAGCGGCTTCGGCCTGTTCAAGCCATGAGCGCCTATAAAATTGGTGACGCCCTGAATACCTTTTACAATACCCCATGTATCGTCATTCAATTCCATCTCAATAAGGACATAGCCCGGGAAAAACTTTTTGGTAGCTATTTTCCTCTTACCGTCTTTCAATTCGGACACTTCTATAGTAGGTATCTTAACCTGAAATATTTGGTCTTGCAGAGAAAGCGACTCAACCTTCTTTTCAAGGGTCAATTTGACCTTGTTTTCATGCCCCGAAAACGTATGTACTACATACCACTCTTTTGCCATGTCAATTTACAACTAAACGGACTATTTTCATCAGTCCCGCGTCTACCAACCAGAGAAACAGGGATATCAAACAAACGGTCACAATAACAACACCGGTAAAACTAGTAACCTCTTCCTTGTCAGGCCAACTTACTTTACGCAACTCTTCTCTTGATTCTTTGACAAATTGAATCGCTTTTTTCAAAGTTTTCAAAGTTGTCTCCGCCAATCAGGCTTTTGTCTCTTTATGGGCAGTATGTTTATTGCAAAACTTGCAGTATTTTTTCACTTCAAGCTTACCGGTTTGCGTTTTCTTGTTCTTTGTGACAGAATAATTCCGCCTCTTACATTCCTGACAGGCCAATAAAATAATGTCGCGCATAAAAGTTTTCCTAATTATAATATAAAACTAGTGCAAGCTATAATTTAGCGTTATGCAGTCAAGCATTTTACAAAAAAAAATGCGCAGAAACTCTATCATAAGCCCGCGACCAGAATCGAACTGGTGACCTTTTGCTTACCATGCAAATGCTCTACCGACTGAGCTACGCGGGCAAAAAGGCAGTGGCGATACTAAAAGTAAGCGCTTTTTTGTCAATGAAAAAGCCCTGATAACTTGCGAAAAGTACTTTACAAATAGCCGCCCGCATTGCCTTCATGAAAGGTCTATGCGGAGGGGGCATGAAAAACGCTGACGCAGAACATAAAATATCCGGATTTATTAACGCCATAAACAATTTAGGGGACCGGATATGGAATAAACTTGATATGAGTATGCAGCGCAAGCTGTTAATCTTGTTCCTTATTATTAAGATATTGCCTCTCATCTTGCTTGCTTTTATTGCATGGTGGGAATTCCTTTCGCTCGGCACATTACTTAAAGAGGTCTCGGTTAAAGAGTCGACAGAGGCCTTGAACGACACAGCCACCGAAAATATTGAAAGACTTACTACCGACACGGCCAAAGCCATCGCCGATTTCCTTTACGAAAGGGACGGCGACATACTTTATTTGTCGCGGATACAACCCTCTTGGGAAAACTACAATAATTTCATCGAGACCCGCACCGGCAAAATTATGGATCAAGGGCAATGGGTGCTCTCAGGTGACGGAAAAAAATGGGAAAACAATGATGCGATTCCCGCAGAAGAACAGAATGTAAAATCGACCAATAAAGAGAACAACGACAGAGACGGCTTTAATTACCGCGTCCCGGACGATTATGTTTACAAATCGGTTCCCTTCTACGATGAGGTAACATTCATAGGGTTAGACGGCAATGAAATAATCAAAGTCTGCGCCAAAAATTCCACAAAGAAAAATTACCCCATGAACAGGCAGCTCAAAAACGTATCAAACCGCTTTAATACATATATAAAAGCCGAGACATATTTTGAAAAACTGCGCAGCTTGAAATCCGGCGAAATATATGTCTCCGACGTTATAGGCGCCTATGTGGGTTCAAACTATGTCGGCATGTACACGCCGGCTTTTCTAAAAGAGGCCTCAAAAAAACAAGGGCATGATATAGAGTATGAACCCGAAAAACAGGCTTACGCGGGCTATGAAAATCCCAACGGACAAAGATTCGAAGGCATAATACGCTGGGTTACCCCTGTTACCGACAGGAACGGCAACAAAACAGGCTATGTGAGTTTCGCTCTCAACCATGACCATATTATGAAATTTGTAGACCACATCACGCCTATGACGCAAAGATACATTAAAATACCGAGCGCCTTTGAAGGCAATTACGCCTTTATATGGGATTACAATTGCAGAAGCATTTGCCATCCGAGGCATCATTCGATAACCGGCTATGATCCGGTCACAGGCGAATCACAGATTCCTTGGCTTGAACAGAGTATATATGATGAATGGGAAAAAAGCGGAAAACGTTACATAGATTTTATAAAAGATGTAGAAGTATTTGACAACCAGTCGAGAACCAAAAAACCGGCGGCTCAACTTACACGTCAAGGACTTGTAGGCCTTGACGGCAGGTACCTCAACAACGCTCCCCAGTGTACGGGATGGATGAACCTCACGGAAAAAGGCGGCTCGGGGTCATTCTATATCTTGTGGAGCGGATTGTATAAACTGACGACCGCGGCCGCCATCCCGTATTATACAGGCAAGTACGCCCCCAGCCAGGAAAATAATTTTTCCAAGAGGGGCTTCGCCTTCGTAACCATCGGCGCGGGACTTGACGATTTCACAAAACCGGCGCAAATCACCGGCGAACACCTCTCTACCGAAATCAACAAAAGATTATTCAGCACAACTTTTCAACTGTTCGTCACAACATTCATTATTATGCTGCTCGTCATATTCGTAGCCTTCTGGATGGCTTCTTTCCTGACCAGTAACATATCAAGGCTCAATCAGGGTATCGCAAGATTCAGGGCGGGAGAAAGACAATTCAGATTTAACACTCCGGTCAAAGACGAGTTCGGCATACTCGCTGACTCATTTGACGATATGGCGAACTCATTAGCGGATTCCATAAAAAATCCTCTAACGATTACCAATAACGAGCGAAAAATCATTTACATGAACGATATAGCCCTCAAACTCCTGCATAAACCTCTCGACGAGATGATTGGAAAGTCATACAGCGAAAACAGCTTATATCCGACCAATACGGTATATGACCCTATTCTCGCGCTCCACAAAGAAGAAGAAGCGTTCACATATCACTATAAAGAAGGCGACCTTTACTTCAAGGGGACAGCCAATTACCTGCTCGGCAGAGATAACAGCCGCACAGGGTATATAATCAACTCCGGCGATGTAACGTATCTTATGAAAGCGCAGATCGAACTTGAACGGTTAATAGGCGAACTGAACAAGGCGAATGAGCATAAAAATGAATTTCTCGCGCGCATGAGCCATGAGATACGCACGCCTATGAACGCAATTATAGGCCTCACCGATATTGTTCAAAGAAAAATCCTTGAACTGAAAGAAACCGACGAGCACACGGAAGAAATCAGCAGCCAAATGGAAAAGATCGGCAACTCTTCCCAGCACCTCTTGAGCCTTTTGAACGATATCCTTGACCTGTCCAAAATAGATTCAGGCAAAATCGAATTAAACTCAGAAACAATGGCTTTGCATAAGTTAATATTGATGGTAAAAGAAATTATAAAACCAAGATGCGATGAAAAGAATATATCCTTTAATGTCGCATACGACGACTTTGAAACGATAACATTTCTCGGCGATCCGCTCAGACTCAGGCAGGTTCTTATAAATTTTCTCAGCAACGCAGTCAAATTCACGCCGGAGTACGGCAAAATCAATTTTACCGTCAGTAATCTTGAACAGAAAAACAATAAATACAATATCCGCTTTTCGGTTAAAGATACCGGCATAGGCATATCGCCCGACAAGATTGAAAAAATATTTGAACCGTTCGAACAGGAAAGCGGCGAGACATCCAAAAAATACGGCGGCACAGGCCTCGGATTATCCATAACCAAACGCATTGTCGAGCTGTTCGGCGGCGAAATCATCGTAAATTCCAAACCGGGAGAAGGCAGCGAGTTTTCTTTCGTGATATGGCTCGAAGAAACCGAGCATAAAGAACAGGATAAAACGGCTTTAGACGTTAAAGACAGGTTTACAAATTTCCGCGCCCTGATTGTAGACGATGTAGAACTAAACCGCCTGATTGTAACCTCTCTTCTTGAGACTACGGGAATGCAGACAGACGAAGCCGACGACGGAACCGCCGCGGTAGAAATGTTTGAAAAATCAGACATCGGAACTTATGACATCATCTTTATGGATGTGCAAATGCCCGAAATGGACGGCTATGAAGCCGCGTCAAGAATAAGGGCAATGGAGCGCGCCGACGCCAAGACCGTTACAATCATAGCGCTGACCGCCAACGCGTTTAAAGACGATATTGACAAGGCGCTCCAAAGCGGCATGAACAATCACCTCGCTAAACCTATAGATTTTGACAAACTCATGATGGCGGTAGTCGAACATCTTGACTCCAGGCAAAGCTGAGTCGTAGTGTTAAGGGGGAGATTCGCCTTCGCCTTAACAATCCCCCTCGACCGTAATGGGTTGCAACCCCATAACGCGCATAGAGGTATCCGCCTTGCGGCGGATGATTAGGGGGCGGGTTGCGCATCCTGCCAGGCATTCTTGAGGTTGCGCAGCCATTTGTCCATCGCCTCATCGGAGATACTGCCGCCGCCGAAACGCAAAGAGTATATTTCATCTTTGACGGCGGCAATCGCCTCAAATTCGGGTTTCGCGAAAGATTCATCCGCGCGCGCGGCGTTATAAAGCAAGTCAACTTTCCTTAAAAAAGAATCAACGTCGCGCGTCATGAGCGCAGTTATTATTTCGCGCTTTAACCGCTCGTAGTCGGGCGTCTTTGGCGCAGCCGCTCCGTTTTCAAGGCCGCCGCGCGCCGCGGGTTTATCGTACCGGTTTCTTTCTTTCAAGATAACAAAAACCAAGCCTCCCAAAACGACAAGTACGAACACAACCGCAAACCCCACCGGCCAATTAACGCCGCTTTTTTCAGAATTAAAGTCAATGGTTTCCTGCTCGTCGGCATCGCCCGTTACGTTCATTTTTACAAGCTCCGATTCAACGGTCTTATAGGTTTTGCTTGCCGTATCATAAAAATCGAAACGGAAACGTCCCGCTTCAAATTGCCCCGGCTTTTCAGGCACGAGCGACGCCTCAAAATCAATCTTTCCGGAAAGGGAATCGCCATCGACCGTAAAATCGGGCTTGCCGTCCAAGATAAACGCTTTGACTCCGCTGTCCGAAGAAACAAATACGGGTTTAGCCGCCGACAAAAAGTTACCGCGCCCTTGAATCGTAATCATTGCTTTTTTTTCGTCGAATATCTTTACATCGCCGGAAGAGACCTCTGTCTTCATGGTAAAGCTGCCGACATTACCCGTAAAATCGGACGGCCTGCCGTTTTGAGGCAGCGGTTTAACCTTCACGCGTTTCTTTTCAAAAAGAAGCCTGCCCTGCCTGCTGAAATTAAAAAAGCTCCGATTATCAAGGGAGGTAAAGATAGCCGCACCGCCTCCTATTGACTTCTCGCCGCTCTCGGCCGGAATTAAGATAAAGGTATGAAGATACTCCTTGAGAAGCTCGCCGCCCTCATCCTTAACGAAAGCGTCAGGAATCTGTTCGTCGATTTGTTTTATCATAAAACCCGAAAACTCCGGCATCTTTTCTATATGATTAAATTCAACAGAAGACCCCGATGAGCATATATAATAACGTAACAAAAGCGGCTCGCCCACAAAGGCTTCAGAGGCGGATACTTCACAAATACCCTTGATAATTTGCGTGTCTGTTGAAGCGTCAATTGCGCTTCTTTGAGAGACAGACAGGCTCAGAGCCTCTGTAGAATAAATTTCTTTTCCGTATTTGAATTCAAACGCCGGGATGTTGTAACGGCCTTCTTTAAGCGGGGTTATATTATAAGTTAGTGTGACTCCGTTAAATATTTTCCCGTTTATGTAGCGAAAAACCCTGCCGGTTCCGCTAAAAAATATATTCAGCCCGTCTATAACGGGAACGGAAGGCATTGCTATATCGGTACCTGCCCCTTCTATGTTTATCGTGAGCCTTACGGTTTCGCCCACCGCGGCTGTTTTCTTTGAAAGCTCGGCGTTGACATTTCCGGCAGCCGTCAAAGACTGCGGGAAAAACGCTCCGATAAAAAGCGCGGCAAATATAAAATAAAACCTACCAGTCTTTTTCAACATACCTTCCGCTATTGCCTTTGGAACGCCGGGCCGGCTTGTTTTTCATTGATTCAAGAAGATTTTTAAGCTGTTCCACATTCATCTGTTCCTGATCTTGCTCCCGAGTCTGTTTTTGTCTATCATCATTATTGCTTTCGTCGTTTTGACCATTGTTATTTTGTTCTTGTTTATCTGGTTCATTGTTCTTGTTTTGCTTATTTTCGTCATCCTGTTTTTTAAGAAGATATTCTATATTTTTTTTAGCGTTCATGTATGACGGGTCAATTTTAAGAGCGTTCTTATAAGATTCAAAGGCTTCTTTTTTTTTATTCATTTTCAGGTAGGCATTGCCCATATTAAAGAAACTCTTTTTTTGAACATCCATATCGTCCGACAATACAGCCTCGCCGAAAAGCATTGCGGCTTTATCATAGTTGCCGGCCATATATTCGGCCGCCCCTTTATTAAAAGAAAGCTTTCCGGCGGATTCGCCGCCGGCATACTGCTCGGCCTCGGAATATTTTTGAACCGCTTCAGGATATTTTTTGTCACGATAAGCCTTATTGCCTTCGTTTACTTTGTCATGCAAAGGGTCGACCCAAGCGGCGGACAGAGACGCGCACAGTATCATGATACAGGTTTTGAACATTTTACATCCTACTTGCGATTTGAACAAATTTATCAGACGCTGTTACAAAATAAATATGGCAACCATAATGCCATTTGCCTCTGATTCAAAAAACTTATTGACGAAAACAATAAAAACTTGCATTTTTCGTCAATAAGCTGTGCCTTTGCATAGAATTTTATTTTTATGATAGCAAGAGAAATATATTTAAATAAACTGCGTCTGCTTAAAGACCAAAATTTGATAAAGGTCATTACAGGCGTGCGCCGCTGCGGAAAATCTACGCTTTTGGAGGCGTTTCGCAACAAATTGCTGGAATCGGGCATAAGCGCTGACAATATTATTTTCTACAATTTGGAGGAACGCGAAAACATCAAATTCAACGACTGGACCGCGCTTTACGACGAAATTTTGTCAAAAATAAACACTAAGCAAAAGTATTATGTTTTTCTAGACGAGGTGCAGTTAATAGCTGATTTCGAAAAACTTGTGGATAGTTTATTTGTTAAGAAAAATATAGATCTTTATATTACCGGCTCTAATGCCTATCTACTTTCGGGCGAATTGGCAACCCTGCTTACAGGTCGTTATATTGCAATCAACCTTCACCCTTTTTCTTTTGCCGAATATACGCTCGCATTTCCTGAAGAAAAAAATACAGACCGTCTTTTTCGCCTATTCCTCAATAATTCGTCATTTCCGGAAGCTGTAACTATTTCAAAAACAGCCCCCGAACTTGTAAATGATTATTTGCAATCTATATACGATACGGTTATAGGAAAAGATATTGTTGAACGGCATAAACTTCGTAAATCCGGCAATTTACAGCGTGTTATTGAGTTTTTATTCGATTCTGTCGGTTCTCTTATTTCCCCAACAAATATTGCCGAACAACTTAATAAAAATTCCGATAAAAAAATTTCACACAATACTATTATTAAGTTAATCAGCCATCTCACAGAGGCGTACATTCTTTATGTCGCTCCTCGATATGATATTAAAGGCAAAGAATTGCTTTCAACCAATGAAAAATATTATGTTGTTGATTTGGGATTGAAAAACATTGTTTCTGCCAACAAATACGACGTCGACTTGGGACACAAATTAGAAAACGTAGTTTATTTCGAACTTTTACGAAGAGGGGGAAAGGTTTTTGTAGGGAAAAACAGAGACAAAGAAGTTGATTTTATCGTGCAAAAAGCCAATAATGAACGGGAATATTATCAGGTTGCTTATACCGTTAATGACGGAAAAACATTTGAACGGGAATTTTCGTCATTTAGAAATATAAGAGACAACTATCCCAAATATCTTTTAACACTTGACTACGAAAATGTTATTATTGAAGGAATACAAAAAAGAAATGTAATCGATTGGTTATTAGGGAAATAATCATAAATAATTCATACTTATCACTTATTTGCTTAAAGCTTAATTTTTCTTTTTATTGAATTGCCTGAAAGGATCTTGCTCAGGCGGAATGCGAAAATACAAAATACGTTCCTCGATTGTCATAATAATACCTTTTAACATAATCGTTGTCCTCT